>Ga0137409_10001806_pt1 | contig 23074 bp, 18 predicted proteins | sample CZODoug1_16funga_FD_122059 | JGI IMG/M metagenome (GOLD analysis project Ga0137409, IMG submission 122059) | Vadose zone soil fungal communities from Angelo Coast Range Reserve, California, USA - CZODoug1_16fungal (Hybrid Assembly) | ecosystem: Environmental > Terrestrial > Soil > Vadose zone...
CGCCGAGCGCGCCGACGAGACCGATCATGTCGCCGACGATATCGAGAACGGTGTACGAAGAGATCTCCGCCGGTGCGTCGGTGCGTCCATACCCGCGCATGTCGGGCGCGACCGCGCGATAACCGGCAGCGGCGAGCGCTTGCAGCTGATCTCGCCACGAATACCACCCTTCAGGAAAACCGTGGCACAGAAGCACGAGCGGTCCGGTTCCTCGCGCGGCATAGTGGACGCGAATGTCGTTGGCCGTGACGTCGTGCTGTTGAAGGTCCTTCACGGTCATGTGTTCCTAAGGTGGCCCGAATGGGTGCGGCCTCTTGGCGAATCCTATCGTATACTTTTGCGTTTCATGGTCACAGCCCTTCTGTTTCTCGGCTCCGCCGCCGCGATCTACTTCGCGTGCGAATACTTTGTCAACGGAGTCGAATGGCTGGGCCGTAAAATGGGCGTGGGCGAGACCGCGACCGGCACCATCCTGGCGGCCTTCGGTACCGCGCTGCCGGAGAGCGCCGTGACCTTCGTGGCTGTGGCCCTCAGCCGAGATCCTGCTCAAAAAGACATCGGTGTCGGTGCCGCCCTGGGTGGGCCGCTGGTGCTTGCCACCATTTCCTATGCCGTCGTCGGCTTCGCGATGTTGTGGAACCACCGCCGCCTGGGCCGCACCACGCGAGCCATCGAGTGCGAATCGAAACAACTGCGGCGCGATCAGGCGTGGTTCCTGGTCATTTTCACCGGCAAGGTGGCGCTGGGCTTGGTCGCGTTCAATTACAAGCCATGGCTCGGGACGTTGTTCCTGCTTGCCTACGTTGTGTATCTACTGCGCGAATTGCGCGGTGCGCAGGTGTTGAGCGAAGCGGCTCTCGAGCCCCTCAAACTGCATCCCAAGGGCGACCCCGGCCTGCTATGGCCGCTGGTGCAGACAAGCCTCGCATTGATCGCCATCGCGATCGCCTCCAAGGTGTTCGTCGGTCAGCTGGAAGCCATCGGAGTCTGGGCTGGGCTGTCGCCGCAACTGGTGGCGCTGTTATTGAGCCCGGTCGCGACCGAGCTGCCCGAAACCATGAATGCGCTCATCTGGGTTCGCCAGGGCAAGGAGCGGCTGGCACTCGCCAACATCTCGGGCGCCATGATGATACAGGCCACCATACCGACCGCCCTCGGCCTGTTCTTTACATCATGGGTGTTCTCGCGCGAGCTGATCGCTTCGGGAATCGTTACCATGGCGGCAGTTGCGGCACTGCTCGCGCTGTTCTCGAAGGATCAGGTCAACGCTCGATGGCTCACGCCGCTCGTCGGGCTGTACGCCGTCTTCATTGGCATCATTGCCTTGATGTAAAATTCATCGGCGCGCAGCCGACTCGTTGAGCGGCGCAGTGTCTCGTCTAGCGTGTGAAGATGGGCGATGCCGCAGGCCCCGGTTGGCCTGGTACGGCCGGACCGTTGCTCGCCGGCAGGACGATCGAGAACGCCGAACCGCCCCCGACTTCGGAGCGCACCTCGAGTTCGAGCCTGAGCAGCTTGGCGAGTCTCTGCACGACGGTCAGTCCCAAGCCATGGCCGGCGTGCCCGTTGCCGGCCGGAACGTCGGCCCGGTGGAACTCATCGAAGATGTACGGCAGCTCATCGGGTGGAATGCCGACTCCCGTGTCGAGCACCTCGATTCGAACGAATTCCCCCCAGGGCAGGCAACGCAGGCGCACATACCCTTCGCGGGTGTACTCAATGGCGTTCGAGACGAGGTTCCTCAGCATTTGTTCCACCAACACGAAATCGGCATGCACCAGTCCATCGCACTGTTCGATTTCCAGCTGAAGTCCCTTACTGGCTGCAACACTGGTGAATTCTGCGCGCAGCTCTTCGAATACAGCCGCCACCGCGAAGTCGATCGGCACGGGTTGCACAGCTCCGGACTCGAGCCTGCCGATGTCGAGCAGGTCGTTGAGCAGTCTTGACATGACGCCGATTGCCTGGCCCTGTTGCGACAGAACTTCGACAGCGCGGGGGTCGGTCACAAGCCCGCGCAACGTCTCATTGAGACGGACGAGGGTTTGCAGCGGCTGGCGCAAATCGTGATTGGCGGCTTCTAGGTAGCGCTTCCTGCCTTGGTTGGCTCGATCGGCGAGTTCCCGCATGGCCTCTATTGCGTCGCGCGCAACGACCAGCTCAGCCTCGACTCGCCGGCGGTCGGTCACGTCGCGAATGGTGGCCGCGAAGAGGGTTTGGCCGACATCCTCGATGGGGTTCAGGCTGAGCTCCAGGGCGAACTCCGTCCCGTCGCGCCTCTGTCCATAGAGGTCAAGCCCGGGCTCCAGGGTGCGCACGCGCACTGTGCTGACCAAGTCCCCTCGGTGTGACGCGTGGTGACCTCGAAGTCGCTCCGGCATCAGGATTTCGATGTCCTCACCGATGATTTCATCGTGCTCGTAGCCGAATAGGGCGGAGACTCGGCGATTCGCAAACCAGATGGTGCCGAAGGCATCGATAATGGCCATCGCATCCGGGGCGGCATCCAGGACTCTGCGGGCGAGGGTGGGTGGGATCGCGATCATGGGCGCTCTCGAGATCGACGTGCTCCCCGTCGGAGCGGCCCCGCGTATCCGTTGCTTCGCGCCAAGCTAGGCGGCGGCGCGGACTCCTGTCGGCGCAGAACGGCGTCGACGGTCAAATCCTCAGCCAGTTCCTAACCCCTGACGACCCCCTGGAGCTGGCCGATTGCCACGTTACCATGGCAGTACAAGCCTCGGGCTGTCTTCTCAGTGTGCGGCCTCGGACGTCGACGAGAAGGCCAAGTAGATCTCAGAGTAGGCCTGCTCCGGGCTGAGCAACAAAACATGGGCCAGGACTCCGACGCCAATCGCCAATTTGTCAAGGTTATCAATGCCCGGATTGACTTCCCGCCGCTCCAGCGCGCCGATGTAGGTTCTCTTCAGCCCGCATTGCAAGCCCAGTTCCTCCTGGGACCAACGAAACAACGATCGTGCGGCGCGCAAATTCGACGCCAGGGAAATGCGCGATGATTTTTTTTGCAGTTTCTTGGCCATGCCAGGAAATTGTGGAACGGCGCGCACCCGGCTGCGACCCCGCATTCGTGGAGTCAGGCCATGTATCGATGGCAACACGTCCGGAATATCTTTCTCATTGCCCATTTCATGCTTCGTAAGGCCGCTCAGGATGGCCGTGTCAGTATGCGCCCTAATCGGGCCGATGCACGCTCGCTCGCAAAAAGACAGAACTCAGGGCGCACCCTCCGCCAGAGTGAGTGCGCTGGCAAAGAGGCTGAAAAGCCGTTCCCAATGTCGTTCGGCCGCGCCTTTGTCGTAGGCTGGGCGCTGAGGAAACGCGAATCCATGCTCGACGCCGGGATAGAGTTCGACCTCGGCATTCACTCCGCCTTCGCGCAGCGACTGCCGCAGTGATCCAACCATCTCGAGCGGCGCGTAGCGATCGATTTCGGCGCAGGCGACGTAGAATTCGGCCTTCGCCCGCCGGGCCGCCTGATGCGGACTGTCGGGCTGGTCGGTAATCAGGTGTGTGCCATAGATGGAGGCGGCAGCGGCCACGCGATCGGGATGGCGCGCCGCGGCGTTGATGGCGTACTGGCCGCTCATGCAATAACCGACACACCCGATCGGGCTTCTGGACGCCGCGTCGTCCCGGTCTGCGAAGGCAATCAGCGCATCGGTGTCGTCCATGACCATCGAGATCGTCAGACCGGCCATGAGCCCCATCATCTTCTCGCGTACGGCGGCGCCGGCGTCGCCGATGAATGGGCCGAGCTCCGCTACGTTCGAGCGGTAATAGAGATTGGGGAGGAGGACGTAGTACCCCACTGTCGCCAATCGGCGCGCCATGTCCCGAAGCTCCTCTCGAATACCGGGCGCGTCCATGAAAAAGAGAATGACGGGGTGAGGTCCGAGTCGCTCCGGATGGCAGACAAACGTGCTCATCCGGCCGGCTGTCGTCGTGATGTCGACCTGACGCTCAATCATTGACAGACCTACACATCCAGATTCGAAACCTGCAGCGCGTTCTTTTCGATGAATTCGCGGCGCGGTTCTACGGCATCGCCCATCAGCGTGGTAAAGATGTCGTCTGCGGCCACCACATCCTCGATGCGTACTTGCATGAGCCGGCGAGTTTCCGGGTTGATGGTCGTGTCCCACAATTGGCTGGCATTCATCTCGCCCAGACCCTTGTAGCGCTGGATGCTCTGACCCTTCTTGGCCTGTTCGAACAGCCAATTCATGGCGACCTTGAAGCTGGCCACGTCCTGCCGATCGTCGCCGCGCTGGACGAAGGCGCCCGGTCCCATCAAATCGCTCAGGGTTTGCGCGAGTTCCGCGATCCGCAGATATTCCGCCGACTCGAAAAACTCCCGAGGTATGTGCTTCTCCGAGGTAAGGCCATGCTCCAAGCGCTGCAGATTGATGCGATGGCCGCCGGCGGACATGGTCTCTACGGTGACGCGGTAACGCCGCGACACATCGTCGAGGTTGTTGAGCCGCTGCTCCAAATTCCGGCACCAATCCCGCAGCGTATCGATGCGGTCGAAGGAGTCCGTACTCAACGGAGGTACGTACAGCAACTGCTCGAGAAAGCGCTCATCGTAGCGGCGCGCCCAGCGCCGCACGATGGCTTGCACCTCGACGTACTTTCTGGCCAGGGACTCGAGACCCAACCCCGACAAGGGCGGCGCTTCGGCAGTGACGTGCAATGCCGCTCCATCAATGGCAGTGCCGAGCAACACGGCATTCAGTTCCAGATCGTCCTTGACGTACGTTTCTTGCTTGCCCTTCTTCACCTTGTAAAGCGGGGGCTGTGCGATATAGATATGGCCGCGCTCGATGAGGATGGGCATCTGGCGATAGAAGAAAGTCAGCAACAGGGTTCGGATGTGCGAACCATCGACGTCGGCGTCCGTATTGTGGCAGCACAGACCACCCATGCCGGCGATGAAGTTTTCGTCGCCTTCTACGGAAAAGTCGTAGACGTTTCCGTTGCTCGCCGGCACCTCTTCGATCTCGAGAATCGGCAGCGCCATCAGATCACCGTCTATCATCTGAAAGTCCCGCTTGCCTCCCACTCGAGGGGACACCAAGAACTCGTCCAGTTCTGCGGCGCCTGCATGGTCCCGCCAGACGCGACGCAGTGTTCGCAAGTCTTCTTTCGCCGTGACGCTGACGATCCAATGCCGGTGCTTGGTCTCACATGGCTGATCGTTTACTTCACGTATCACGCCGTCAGGCTCCCGCTCCGACATCGACGGGACGACGCCCAACGAACTTAAGCAGTAAACAATGCCGCTCGCGATATCGTACGACGAGGTGCTGAACGCAATTCGGTTCTTACAGGCCGTACCGTCGCCTAGTAGATAGCCGCGCAGGAAAGCGATTCGCAGATCCTCGGAAACATTGAACGCCAGATCTGGAATCTGCTTCGTGATCGAGTCGGCATTCGCGAACCCAAACACGTGTTGCCACGCAAGCGCGGCAACTCTATTCACGAGCTTGAGCTCTGTGCAACGCTCCGGGGATGAATAGGTCACTGCAGGCAGCCCGAAAACGCTCGCGAATTTCTTTGCCATCTCTTCGGCAAAGCGTTGATTGCCCTTCCCCAGCGAGAGTCGAATGCCGTTCCGGTCCGAGCAGGAGCCCTCGGCGAGATGGAAGCCGAGCAATCCCATGAGTTCCTCGTTGACGGCAACGAATCGCGGAATTCCATTCCGTCGGTAGTGCTCCGGGGTCAACTGTAAATCCTCCCGAGAGGCAAACCAATCCAGATCCTCGGCATCGAGGTCGCACAACCGCACGTAATCGCGAACGATGTTCCGTCCAGAACCGGTGTACTGTTCTTTGGGCTGCCGAATACCCACGGTCGCACAAAGAGCCTGATTGGAGACGCCGCTGGCTCGACGAATCTCTGCCAGTTCCATACGTAGCTCACGCGGAACCTCCGCACGCGGTTCGGTTAGCTGCGGCTGCTGTTTGTACTTGTCGAGGACGGTGGCTTTGAACCAGTCTTCCACGGCGGGGCCACGAACCCAGATCTGCCGGGAGGCCTGCGGCACCGCATGCAATGCGCGTAGCAGATCGATACGCTCAGGGGCGGTGGATGGGAAGCGAATTCGAAAAGGCGCCACCACCCGATCATTCAACCGCAGTTCATCGCCGCGCTTCAGCTTCAGCTTTCCGTTCTCGAATACAAAAACGCTATGGCTGGAAGTGACCCGCACGCGGCGACCGTAGGAAGTGCGCACCTGGAAGAGCTTTTCGTCCAATGGGTGACGAATAACGCTCTTGATTCGACGAAAGCGAACCGTGTGATCCTGCAATCCGAAACAGAGTACTTCTCCCAGTGGCTCGCCGGTCAACTTATCCACGCCGCCACTTGGTGCATGCGAGGCGAGAGCACCATCGATGAAGCTGCCGATCCGGACCATGCGTACACCGCGTTGGTCATCCCTGACGAAGACATGTTCATCGCCGTCCACGCTCATGATGATGATGCGGTGATAACGCAGCTTGTCGACGTTGAAATCGTCGCGCCCGATGCCGGTTCCCAACGCGGTGATGAGCGTGCCGACTTCGGCGGACGCGAGCATCTTGTCGAAGCGCGCCTTCTCCACGTTGAGGATTTTTCCCTTGAGCGGCAGGATGGCTTGAGTGCGCCGGTCGCGGCCCTGCTTGGCGGAACCGCCGGCGGAATCGCCCTCCACCAGAAACATTTCCGAGAGCGCAGGATCTTTCTCCTGGCAATCGGCAAGTTTCCCGGGCAGGCCCGCGATGTCGAGCGCGCCCTTACGGCGCGTCATTTCGCGCGCCTTGCGCGCGGCCTCGCGTGCGTAGGCGGCCTCGAGAATTTTATTGACGATGGCACGCGCCTCTTGCGGATGCTCGAGCAGGAATTCCTCCAAGCGTCCCGCGACCGCAGACTCGACCACGCCCTTGACTTCCGAGGACACCAATTTGTCCTTGGTCTGCGACGAGAATTTCGGGTCCGGCAACTTCACCGACAAAATCGCGGTGAGCCCCTCGCGCGAGTCATCGCCCGTCGTCTGGATTTTCTCTTTTTTGGCGGCGAGCTCTTTCTCGATGTAGTTGTTGAGCGTGCGCGTCAGCGCGGCGCGGTAGCCGGCGAGATGCGTGCCGCCGTCTTTCTGCGGAATGTTGTTCGTGTAGCAATACATGCTTTCCTGGTACGAGTCATTCCACTGCATGGCGACTTCGACTTGGGTATTGCCGTCGCGGGTTTGAAACCATAGGACCGTGGGGTGTACCGGCGTCTTGCTGCGATTCAGATGAGTGACGAACGCTTTCAAGCCGCCTTCGTGCTGAAACACTTCAGTCTTCTCGTCGCGCTCGTCGTTCAACTCGATGCGGACGCCCGAGTTGAGAAACGACAGTTCGCGCAAACGTTTCGCGAGCGTGTCGTAGTTGAAGGAGATGTGAGTGAAAATCAGCGAGCTGGGCTTGAAGCGCAGCGTCGTGCCCTTCTCGTCGGTATCGCCGATGGCGGCGAGCGGCGCCTGCGGCTCACCCAGCCGATATTCCTGGCGATGCAGTTTGCCGTCGCGCCGGATGAGCAATTCCAAATAGTCCGACAAAGCGTTGACGACGGAAATGCCGACGCCGTGCAAGCCGCCCGAAACTTTATAGGAGCTGTCGTCGAATTTGCCGCCCGAGTGCAGCACCGTCATGATGACTTCGGCCGCCGAACGACCTTCTTCGGCATGGATATCCACAGGGATGCCGCGGCCGTTGTCGGATACCGTCACGGACTCATCGGCGTGGATGGTGACCACCACTCGGTCGCAATGACCCGCCAGTGCCTCGTCGATGGCGTTATCCACCACTTCGAAAACCATGTGATGCAGGCCACTGCCGTCGTCGGTGTCGCCGATGTACATTCCGGGGCGTTTGCGGACTGCGTCGAGTCCTTTTAAGACCTTGATTTTGCTGGAATCGTAAACGTCGTTATCAGACATGATTGATCCTGGTGGAAGACCGCCTATTCTAACAGTTTCCGCCGATAATAACGAATACTTGCATCCCAAAAACAGCTACAAGATCAATGGCTTAGATGCGCTTAACAGCTGGGCTCGGTGCCAACCGCGGGGCTACTGGCGTTGTTCCACGTGGAACATTATGGGGCCTCTATCCGGCCGGCCCGAATGCGGAATCTTTGTCCTGGGGTACCGAAAGCGGTGAATTCGCCATGCAAGGTGGTCACGATGAGCTGCACAGAATGGGCTGACACTTCGCGAATAAGCGCTGCGAGTCGTTCGTCGTCGAGTTCCGCCGCCGGGTCGTCCAGCAGCAGACTGGGTTCCACCGGTCCGTTGTCCGGAAATAGCTTCAGTTGAGCAATCAGCAGCGAAGCCGCCAATAGCTTCTGCTGCCCTCGGGAGATGCGGTCCTTCACGCTCAACCCATTCAATTTGATACTGAGCTCCGCTCGGTGTGGCCCGACCTGAGTAGCGCCTGCTGAACGGTCATGGTCGTGACTGTTTCGGAGCGCCTCGCCGAAGGTCTGCTCGCGACCGGCGCGGCTCGCGCGTACACCATCGAGACCCACTTCACCGCGAAGTGCCACGAGAAGCTCACCGCACAGGCACTGCGGACCACACGCTTGCAGCTGGAGATGGCCGCGACCCCTCGGGCGACCGATGACGAACGAGCGCTCATCGACGATCTGCAGTTCGCTCCCGACCAGGACATGAAGGACCTGGCCGGCGCGACGCTGCTCGTCGGCGTCCGCGACAACGATCTCAAGGGAAACAGTCAAGACGATCTCAGCATCCTCTCCGCGATTCACGGCAACCCCGACAACCAGCGCGAGCATTGCCTGCGCGGTCCGGACCAGAAGGAACCGGGCGGTTCGGCAGCAGCCGTCGCCGATTGCCGGGCATTCATTCGCGGGCGGGTGCTGGAGGCGTTCGACGGGCTCGACGCGAGGGGAAGACCCGACCTGACCCAGCGGACTTCCTTGGGGTTGCACCTGTCCCTGCGCGGTCACGTCGACGCCTTGTTGCCCACCTATTACGTGCGCATCGGGCAGGCGATGCACGCCATCCAGGACGCCTTCACGCACACCTACCGGACTTCCGACGGAATGAAGATCACGGTCGTCCTGGACTGGCTGGATTCGGTGAACGGGTCGCTGACCGAATCGCTCGACGGGCCCGCGCACGCGACGAAGCTCGACGTTTGCGACGACCCCGACGATTTGCGCACGACCCGGCGCAAGCTCGCGACCGACGCCTCGACCGCGCTGCTGATCGCGACGATGGATCCGAGCAAGACGCAGGACGAGCGGATGGCGGTGGTGGACGGCATCCTGGACTCGTACATGGGCTATTCCCCGGGTTGCACCTTCGAGAACGGGTGGTGCCAGGCCGCCGAGGGCAAGTACAAGGACTCGAAGAGCCTGTTCGGCTGCACCAGCGCCGGACGCGAGCAGCGACCCGGGGCAATGGTCGCGTGGAGCTCGATCGCGCTGCTGGCCCTGATGGGCCGGAGGCGTCGGCGGAGACGGGGCGCCTTCAAGGCAAGCGGACTGGTGCTCGCGGTCACGCTCGCCGCGGGCGGCGCGCGGGCCGAACCGGACGCGAGCAAGCCGCCTGCTCCATCGCTGGAACCGACCGCCACGAGCACGACGACCACCACGCCCGCGAAGGCGGCCACTGCTACGACGATCGCCACGCCGGCAACCATCACGACGACCTCCACGACCACGACGTCCGTTGGACCGAACACGCACGCCCCGCCGGCGCCGACGATCGTGGCGGTGGAGGAGCCGGGCCCCCGTGATCCGTCGCAGATGGCCTGGGGCGCCTATCTGGGGTCGTCCGCTTCCTTCGACAAGCCGGCGCTTGCGGTCCAGCTCGGGGCGCGCCTGAAGGTGAGCAAGCAATGGACGTTCGGCCTGGACGGCGAATGGAATCCCTGGATCACCCTCAACGGCTATCGATTCGGCAGCGGGGTATTCAACCTGTACGGGACGGCCATTCTCCGCTTCCCGCTGGCATACGAGAATTTCAACCTGCGGGCGACGGCGAACCTCGGCGCTTCCTACCTGCTCATGAACCTCTACGGGGCCCCGTCGGGCAGCCTGGGAATCTATGCCGGGTTGAGCCCTGCCGGTCTGGAGTGGAAGCTGTCCCGAACGTTCTTTCTCATCGTCAACCCGCTGAACATCGCGTTGCCGGCCCCGCAACTGCGGGGCGTACCACTGACCTACCCGCAATATCGCTTCAGCATCGGATTCGAAATCCAGAAAGGGTGATTCGCCGAAACCAGAACGGCGAACGCCTTCCGAACGCTCGTGGACACCCCGCGGGGCAACGCGGCAATTGCGGGTCCCGAGACAAATCCCAAGGTTGCGACGATCGCGCGGACGGCACGGGCCCTGCGTACACACCCTCTGCGAACGGGTCGTTTGTTCGCGCAGGCGAGCAGAAGCAGGCGCTCGCAATCGAGGTCACATGTCATCCAGGGATTCATACGAAGCGAGAGTGCAATCGGAGTTCGCCCAGGTTCAATCGCAGCTCTCCGCGCTCGCTGCGCGCGCGCAGAAGGCCGTCGCGGCGGGCCGCGCGGAAGGCGAGCGGCTTCTGCTGGCTGCTCAGTCGAAACACGATGAGGCGCTTCACCGGTTCGAGCTTCTGAAGCGCGCCGGCGAGGACAATTGGGTGACGGTCAAGACCACGTTCGAAACCGCATGGACCGAGCTCCGTCACGCGCTCGGGCCGCAGGGTTGAGGGTCAACATGCTCTGGACGATCGCGATCATCCTGATCGTGCTCTGGCTTCTCGGCCTGGTCAGCTCGTACACGATTGGCGGCTTCATCCACGTCCTCCTGGTGATCGCGATCGTCGTTGTCCTCATCCGGGTCATCCAGGGCCGGCGGCCGATCTGAGCTGACCAAAGAGGTGTCCCATGACTCCGTTTCTTGCAGCTCTGGCCGGTGGCGTCCTCGGAGGGATCGCCAGCGGCCTGGTCATCAGCCTGTTGCTGGCGGTGTTCGGTCGCCGGGTCGCCGAGGACCTGCTCCAACAACAGGTGTCTTCTCTGGAAACCCGGTTCAAGGAGAAGGTCCTCGATGTGGTGCTCGGGCGGATCGCTTCGTTCCTCGACCAGGGCGAGCGCATCGGTCAGATCGTGAAGCGGGTGGTCGAGATCCTGCAGCTCCTGGTGCGTCGCGACGCCGTGGACGGCCCGGCGGCGCTCGATGCCGTCGCCCTCGCGGCACAGCAGGGCCTGCGCGACATCGCAGCGTTCCCGGCGAAGCCGGCGGCCGCACCGTAGCTGCGGGGCTAGGCGACGCGGAAAAGGGCCGGCTTGATGTCCTGCGCCCAGAGGAGCCGGTACAGCTTTGGACGCGTGATTCCGAGGTGTCGGGCCGCGGCGGCCACCTTGCCGTGGAAGCGTTCCATCAGCCGCGCCAGATCCGCCTTGTCGAGGATCGCCGGCTCGGTCTTCTCGCGGCCGGGCACCATGCTGCGAGTCGTCGAGAGCGCGAGGCGGACCTCGGGCCCGAGCGAGAGTGGTTCGTCCCCCAGCGCCGAGACCACCGCGACCGAGAGTACGGTCAGCAGACCGCGCACGTTCAGGGGCCAGTCGTGCACCAGGAGCGCCTCGGCGAGGTCGGGGGTCAGCTTGCGGCCCTGGCCGTCGCAGCGCCCGAGCAAGTGGCTGGTGAGCGCAGGGATGTCCTCGCGTCGCTCGCGCAGGGGCGGCAAGCGGATGGTCCACTGCGCCAGCCGCGAGTAGAGGTCGGAGCGAAAGCGCCCTGCCTGCACCAGGTCGACCAGCTCGCGATTGCTGGTGGCGATCACGCGAACATCGGTGGCGACGTCGCGCGTGCCACCCACCGGGCGCACCTCGCTCATCTCGAGGACGCGCAAGAGGTTCGCCTGCAGGGGCATCGGGATCTCGGCCACTTCGTCGAGCAGGAGCGTCCCTCCGCGCGCGGCGCGGAAGAGGCCCTGCTGATCGGACACCGCGCCGGTGAACGCGCCGCGCACGTGGCCGAACAGATCGCTCGCGAACAAGCCCTCGGTGAAGGTGCCGCAATTGACGGCGACGAACGGGCCCGCGCGCCCGCTGCGCTGATGCACCAGGCGCGCGACCACTTCCTTCCCGGTGCCCGTCTCGCCGGTGACCACCACCATGTGCTTGCGGGCGGCGACCGCGTCGACGCTGCGGCGGACAGCGACCATGGGGCCGCTGGTGCCCACCAGCTCCGGCTCCGCGACGGCGCTACTCGGGGAAGAAGGCGCGTAGACGAGGAGCGTGTCTCCGAGGCGGAGGACGTCGCCGGGCTCGAGCGCCCGCTCGCCGATGAGAAGCTGTCCGTTGAGGCGCGTTCCGAGGTCGCTGCCGAGGTCGCGGATGAGAACCCGGCCCGCCTCGATGCGTACTTCGGCGTGGCGGGCCGACATGCGTGCGTCGTCGAAGGCATCCTCGAAGACCACCGCGTCGCGGCCGAGGAGAAGACCGTCCCTCGGAATTCGTCGCCGCTGGGTTCCGTCGTTTCCGTGCCCGGAAAAGGTCAGTACGAGCGTCGGCTCGATCGCGGGACCATCCATCGGCCCGCCACGATGCGTGCTGGGTGCGTCGCCCATTGTTCGGCTCCCCGCGTCCGGAGTGGTCGACTTCGCTTCCGGTCGACGGCGGCGGGCGTGTGTTTGCCTATACGTCCGCCGAGCCGCGATTGCAATGGAACGTTCGCGAACATGTCCCGAACGACTCCGGTGTGTCCACCAACGAGACCGCGGCGCTGCATTCGATGAACGGCAAACGTTCGGCGAGCGTTCGAAGACGTTGCGGCGGGTCCGAAAGCCGGCGCGATCGAGCGTACGCGTCCTTTGAGCCGATCGGAGCCATGGCACGGACCATGCGTAGGCGACGGTATAGCAGGCGTGCGGTCGCCCTCCGGCTTGGAGGTCCCTCTCGTTTCGATTCGGCGCATGCGGAAAGCACATCATGTCGCGAACACGAGACTGTTCGTCCCCGAACCGGTTCCTTCTTTTCATGTTCGCCTTGCTCGCGTGCCCCTTCGCGGCGCGCGCCCTCGACCTCGATCTGAAGCTGGAGCCGGGCGCGGCCCTTTCGCTGAACGGGCAACAGTCGAACCGCTTCGAGTTCGGCGGCGCAGCCACGCTCAAGGGACTGGTGGGCTTCGAAGGTGGCTACGTCAACCTCGCGGCCGGCGTGACCTTCCTCGGGCTGCCTGCCCAGACCGGCTACACGTACACCAGCGCGGGCACGGCCTGGGCCCCGAGCCTTGGCCTGCGCTTCCAGTTCCCCCGCGAGTCGGAGGCGATGCGCCTCGGCAGGCCGCACCAGCGAGAGGCGCTCCATGGCGCCAAGCCCTGGGTCGACGCCGACGTGCTCTATGTGAGCACCGGAGGCCTCGATCGAGTCGGCTTCGCCACGGCCGTGGGCCTCTCCTTTCCCGTCGGCGAGTCGCGCTCGTTCTGGCTGGGACCGTTTGTCCGCTATTTCCAGATCTTCCAGGGGAACCCGGCTGGCTTCGACAACCGCAACGCCAACACCATCATCCTGGGACTCAGCCTCGAGACGGGGACGCGCCTGGTGCGCCCGTCGGTCGTCGAGCCTGAAGAGAAGGCCGCCGTCGTGGTGGCCGTCGCCGCGCGCGCCGACCGTGACGGAGACGGCCTGGCGGACGACGTCGACGCCTGCCCCGACATGTACGGACCGGCCTCCAACGCAGGCTGCCCGGTCTACGAGAAGATCGTCGTCAAAGCGGACGTCCTCGAGCTGAAAGAGAAGATCCAGTTCGCCTGGAACCAGAGCATGATCGAGCCGGTCTCGTACCCGGCGCTCGACGAAGTGTCGAAGGCGTTGGAGGACAACAAGGGCTTCCGCGTTGCGATCGAGGGGCATGCCTCCTCGGAGGGCGCGGACGATCACAACCAGTCGCTCTCGAACCGGCGAGCAGAGGCGGTGCTCGATTACGTCGCCAATCACGGCGTGGCGCGCGACAGGCTCGTCTCCAAGGGCTTCAGCTCCTCGCGGCCCATCGAGTCCAACGCCACCGCCTCCGGCCGCGAAGCCAACCGCCGCGTCGAGTTCGTCGTCCACTTCATCGTCCTGAAGGAAGGGAGCCTCCAATGAGAGCCCTGAACAAGAGTGTGCTGGTCCTGCTCTTCACGTCGCTCGCCGGCTGCGGGCAGCAGCTGGTGCAGTTCGCCCTCCCCGACGGCGGAACTACGGTCCCACCGGCCACGCCTTCAGATGTGCCTCTCGCCATCAACCTTCGAGGCGCCGCCGCCTTCGGGCTTGCATCGCAAGCCGGATTGACCACGACGGGCGTGACCGTGGTGAATGGGGACGTAGCATTGTTTTCCCTCCCGAGTTGCACGGACTCAACCGGGAACGCCGGTGCATCGCAGACGTGCCTGACCAAGACCTACTCAAGTCCGATGGGAATGACGGTCAACGGGTCAATCTACTTCGCCGGCGATCCGTTCGACAACGGCGGAACCGCAAATTCCGTCACCAACGACTTGAACATCGCGTGGGTCGAGGGCAAGAACAAACAAGATACCAAGGGCCCTGTCGTCGACAATGAATTGAACGGGAAAATTCTCTCCGCCGGCGTCTATCATAACGCAGCCCTTGGTTTGGCGGTCGGCGGGGTTGCCACGCTCGACGCCCAAAACGATGCGAACGCCATCTTCATTTTCAAAGTCGACAGCTCTTTCACCGACTCCGGTACGCTCCTTCAACCGAGCCGGATTGATCTGGTCAACGGCGCCCAGGCCAGAAACGTCTGGTTCGTCGTCGGTCTCGACTTGACCATCGGATCGGGAACGAGCTGGAACGGAAACATCCTGGCTGGCAGGACTGCCACGGTCCTGGACGGCTCAACCGTGAAGGGCAGGATACTGGGCGGTGCATCCGGGGCCGGCGCGATTACATTGACCGGCGCCGCCTCTCCATCGCTGACCACCGTTACCGTGCCTCAGTAAGACCTGAGGAAGCAACCCGAGCCTCGAGTGCGCCCGGCGGGATGTCTCCGCCGGGCTCGCGCTCCGCGAGCACTTTGTCCACAGAAGGAGCCGTCAAACCTTAGCCTGGAGCACGGAAATGGTCCCACGCAACTCACTTCTCGCTTTTCTCCTACCGCTCGCCGCATCTCTTTCCCTGAGCGCACCCTCATCCGCCGGATCCGTGAGCTCGCGCCAAAAGGTCTCCGCCAGCAGCGCAACGTCCGCGCCCTCGGTCGGATCGGCGTCGAGCTTCGCGGTCCTGGCTGGCACGGCGGTGACCTGTACCAACGCCACTGTCACCGGCAACGTCGGCGTGTACCCCGGAACCGCCATCACCCAGACCAGTTGTCCGGTGACAGGGACGATCAACGCCGGGAACAGCGTGGCGGCGCAGGCCCACAACGACTTCCTCGCTGCGTACGACCAGTTCAAGGCGCTGGCGTGCGACCGCACCTTGACCACCCTCGATGGCCTGACGCTTTCGCCCGGGGTCTATTGTGTCGACGCGGCGGCGACTTCGACGGGCAGCGTGTTGACGCTCGACGGGCCCGCGAACGGGATCTGGATCTTCAAGATCGGGACCCTGGGGACCGGCGCCCTGACGGGAACCAGCTTCAAGGTGGTCACGGCAAGCGGTGCCGCCCCGCCCTGCAACAACGTGTACTGGTGGGTCGCCGAAGCCGTGACGATGACGGATTCGCAGCTCGTGGGAACGATTCTCGCGGGTGCGGCAATCACTCTCACCCGCGGAACCTTCAACGGTGACGCCTTCGCGAAAGCCGCGGCGACCATCACGGGCACCGCCGTCACTGCCTGCGCGCTCGGCGACGGTTCTCAGATTTGCAAGGAGAAGTGCAAGTGCAACTGCAAGTGCAAGCACAAGCATGGGAACAAGGACGGGCACGACGACGACGATGACGATGACGACGATGAGGGTGGTCACGATGGTGGTGGTCATCACGGTGGCGAACAACACTACAAGGGGAACAGAAAATGAGCGCTCTCAGCCGATTCGAGACAGGTAGTCTCACCTCGCTTTTCCTGGCCGCCATCCTGGCCGGATGCGGTGGCACGAGCAACAACCCGGCCAATCCGAACGGGAAGGGTCCGGCGCCAGTCTCGCTGGGGTCGGCCACAGACCTCGGAGCGTCAGGCAGCTACGTGCTCATGGCCAAGACGGCGATCTCCAACGTCACCGGCTCCACGGTGACCGGCAACGTTGGACTGAGCCCCGCCGCCGCCAGCTTCATCACCGGCTTCTCCCTGGTGGCCGACTCGACCAACGTGTTCTCGACCTCAAGTTCGGTGGTCGGGAAGGTCTACGCGGCCAATTACGCGGCTCCCACTCCAGCCAACCTGACCACCGCCATCGGCAGCATGGAGACCGCGTACACCGACGCCGCCGGGCGAGGGTCGCCAGACTTCAATGAGCTGGCCACGGGAAACCTCGGCGGCCTCACCCTCGCTCCGGGCCTCTACAAATGGACGACCGCCGTCACCATCCCGACCGACGTGACCATCGCTGGCGGCGCCAACGACGTCTGGATCTTCCAGACCAGCGGTAATCTCACCATCGCCGCCGCCAAGAACATCGTGCTGAGCGGCGGCGCGCAGGCGAAGAACATCTTCTGGCAGGTCGCCGGCCAGGCGACGCTCGGGTCGACCTCGCACTTCGAGGGAATCATCCTCTCCAAGACCGCTATCACGCTGCAGACCGGCGCATCCATGAAAGGCAGGGCGCTGGCGCAGACCCAGGTCGCACTGGACAACAACGCCATCACAGCACCCTAGTGGAAGCGGAGATGCGGAAGCACGCTGGCTGAGGCCCAGCGCGCTTCCGTGGATCGCTGGACGAGCGAACCGATCAGAACTTGTAGGCGATGGCGTACAGGAGCGTGACGGAGCGGTAGTCGAGCGTGGTCGCGAGATGTGCCGGGTCGCTGCTCCCGACGGACGTGGAGGTTCCGAGCTCGAGCGCGAGGCCCAGCGAACCCGACCAGTGTTCACCGAGCAGCGCCGCACCGATGGTCCCCCCATAGAGATCCGCCTGCTGGAACGGGGTGAGCGCCGCGTTGCCGATCGGGGAGGACGAATTGAAGAACCCGGCATGGAAGGTGAGCGCCTTTCCCAGATGATAGCTCGCGCCCATCGCGACGTTCGCCACTGACCGCGTCGAGTACACCACCTCGTCGAAAGGCTGTGTCGACTGCGAGATCGAGCCGTCGGGGTTCTGGGTGGTCACCTGCATCGGGCGGGCGCTGCGGTAGAACGTGTACTGGCCCGCGCTCGCGTGATACCGGATGTCGATCTCCGCCTCGAAGGGCCCGACGCGGTAGGCTAGCCCGGCGCTCACCTCCAGCGGCAGCTTGTACTGGAACGCTCCGCTGTCGTCGCGGAAGGACGCGGTGGTGGTGAGTCCGCCCACCTGGGTCATTGACTCGTAGGTGACGAGCGACCCGGAAGCGACGCGCAATCCGGGTGCGCGGACGACAGCCCCCACCGTGAACTGCTCCGCCGCGTCCCACTGGACGCCGGCGGAGAGCGCGACGTGGTAGATGTCGCCGCTCGCCCGAAGCACCGAGACGAACCGGGCAGCACTGCCCGAGATCGGCAACTCTCCCGAGAACGTCTCCGTGTCGGAGTAAGCCGTGTGCGCCAGGCCGATCCCCGTGCCCAGCCTGACGGTCGGCGCCAGCTTGTACCCGACCGACAGCGTCGGGACGACGGTAGAGAATCCAACCTTCGAAGAGTAGGTGAGCCGCCGTCCCGAGCCAACAGGGGCCTCGAGCACCTCGTCGATGCCGGCCGGAGACCAGGAAACCGCGTTCGTGACGCAGAAGCCCACCCTTACCACATCGGTCTTGAGGAACGGGCTGCCGACGACGACCGCGAGGAACCCTGGGCTCGTCTCGATCCGCGAGTGGGAGGTGGACTGGCCGAGGGCCTGCGACTTCAGCTGGGACCAGACAAACCCACTCGCGCTGGCAGTGAGGGAGGTCTCGGCCGCGGCGAGACCGGCCGGGTTGTAGAAGCTCGCGCTGGCGTCGTGCGTCCTCGCCAGGTAGGCGCCCCCTTCGACCGCCTCCACCAGCCCGACGAGCGCGTTGTCGTAGTTGGGCAGGATGATGTTCTTCGGGGTAGGAACCGGGATCACGAAGGACTGCGCGAACGCGGCACAAGGCACGAGGAAGAGAGCTGTCCTGGCGAGACCGCGACCCATCGAGAGTCATGCTACACGGTCGTCTCAGCCGAGACGATGCTGAGGGCGTATCCACGCCGCTCGAGTTCCACTCTGTCCGCGCGGGCGCGGGAACTCGGTGGTTGACGGAGTCCCCGGATTGCCGGAGAAGTGGGGCGCAATCGCCGGCGCAGGTGCGCGCCGCCCGGAAATCCAGCTGGCAGCGTCACCTGGGGTCGGCGATCGACGCCCTTCCAAGGAGGAAGCCATGAAGACGAAGTGCAGCATCCTGTTCGCAGCGCTGCCCGCGGTGGGCCTGCTCGGAATCGCCCTCTGCGCGGCCTCGGCCCGTGCCGAGGACAAGAAGCCGGTGGTCGGCCTGGTGATGAAGTCGCTCGCGAACGAGTTCTTCAAGAGCATGGAGGAAGGCGCGCGCAAGTTCGCCGCGGAGGATGGCACCTTCACCCTGGTGCCGGTGGGAATGAACTCCGAGACCGACATCGACACGCAGATCTCGGCGGTCGAGAACTTCATCACCCAGAAGGTCGACATCATCTGCGTCGCCCCGGCCGACTCGGTCGGCCTGGTGGCGCCGGTGAAGAAGGCGATCGGGGCGGGGATCACCGTGGTCAACTTCGACGTGAAGCTCGACGACAAGGCCCTGGCCAAGGCCGGCCTCAAAGACCTGGTCTTCGTCGGCCCCGACAACAAGGAGGGGGCCTACCTGGCGGGACAGGAGCTGGCCAAGAAGCTGGGCAAGGGCGGGAAGGTCTTCATCATCGAGGGCAACCCCGGCGCCGACAACGCGAAGATGCGCAAGGCCGGCTTCGACAAGGCCGCCAAGGAGGCCGGGCTCAAGGTGCTGGCGTCGCGCACCGCCCACTGGGAGACCGAGGAGGCCAACACGCTGGTGACCAACCTCCTCACCCAGCACCCGGACGTCCAGGGCATCATGGCGGCCAACGACTCGATGGCGCTGGGCGTGGTCAAGGCCCTCGACGCCGCGGGGCGCTCGGGCAAGGTGCTGGTGGTCGGGTTCGACAACATCCCGGCAGTGCAGAAGCTGGTGAAGGACGGCAAGGTGCTCGCCACCATCGACCAGTTCGGCCCGGAGATGGCTGCGAACTGCATCAAGACGGGGTTCCGCATCAAGAAGGGCGACAAGCTCAAGGGCTGGATCAAGACTCCAGTGAAGCTCGTCACCGTGACCGATCTCGGGTAGCCGCCGGTGTGGCGGAGGCGGGCCACATGCGCTCGCCTCCACCGCTCCGAGCGGGAAAACAATTGGGCGCACTCGGCAACGCCTCGCCGCCGGACATCATCGAGTTCCAGGGGACCACCAAGCGGTTTCCGGGGGTGCTCGCGCTCGACCGGGTCGACCTGGCCATCCGCCGCGGAGAGGTCCACGTGCTGGTCGGCCAGAACGGCGCCGGCAAGTCGACGCTGGTCAAGCTTCTCTGCGGTCTCTTCGCGCCCGACCAGGGCCGCATCCTGCTCGAGGGGGAGCCCTACGCCCCGCGAAGCACCCTGGCCGCCATCCGCGCCGGGATCCGCGTCGTGTTCCAGGAGTTCAACCTGCTGCCGTACCTGACGGTGGCCGAGAACATCTTCTTCCAGCGCCTGCCCAGGCGCGCCGGGCTCGTCGACTTTGGACGCCTCTTCCGCGACGCCGAGGCCATGCTCGACCAGGTGGGGCTCGAGATCTCACCGCGGGCGCGCGTCGAGACGCTCGGCGTGGCCCAGATGCAGCTCCTGGAGATCGCCAAGGCCCTCTCGACGCAGAGCAAGGTGCTGATCCTCGACGAGCCCACCGCGACCTTGACGCCGCCGGAGATCCACCGCCTCTTCGAGATCATCGCCCGCCTCAAGGCTCGGGGCGTGACCATCGTCTACATCTCCCACCGCCTGCAGGAGGTGTTCGACGTGGGCGACCGGATCACGGTCCTGCGGAACGGCCGGAGAGTGGAGACCCTCTCCGCGGGCGACGCGAGCATCCCGCGCATCGTCAAGCTCATGGTGGGCAAGGAGATGGGAGAGGAGTACCCGTTCCAGCCCGGGATCCAGGTGGGCGCGGAGATCCTGCGGGTCGAGGACCTGCGGCCCCGAGGCCGGCAGCACGCCGTCTCGTTCGCGCTGCACCGAGGCGAGCTGCTGGGAGTGGCCGGGCTGGTGGGCTCGGGACGGACCGAGGCCATGCGCGCGCTGTTCGGTGCCGACGCGCGGGAATCGGGGCGGATCTACCGCAACGGCCAGGAAGTGCCGATTCGCCGCCCGCGCGACGCGGTCCAGAGGGGCATCTGCCTGCTCACCGAAGACCGCAAGGCGCAGGGCCTCATCCTGGCGATGCCTTGCTACGCCAACGTCACCATCACCAACCTCGGGCGCGTCTCCCGCGCCGGCCTCCTCGACGGCGGGGCCGAGCGGACCGCCACGCAGGAGCTGGTCGACGAGCTCCACATCCAGACCCCCTCGGTGGAGCAACTGGTGGGCAATCTCTCGGGAGGCAACCAGCAGAAGACGGTGATCGCGAAGTGGCTGTTCCGCCGATCCGAGGTGCTCATCTTCGATGAGCCGACCCGCGGGATCGACGTCGGCGCGCGCTTCGAGATCTACCAGCTCCTCTGGAGGCTGGCGGCCGCGGGCAAGGGAATCCTCATCGTCTCCTCCGACCTTCCCGAGCTGATGGGGATCTGCCATCGCATCCTGGTCTTCTCCAACGGCCGGATCACCGGAGACTTGCCGCGGGACCAATTCAGCCAGGAGCGGATCCTGGCCTGCGCTTACCACGAGTACGTTCAGGGGAGGCCCCGAGCCGGCTCCTCTGGCGCGCCGGCCCCCGGGTAAAGGAGTCGCATGCGCGCCAAGCGAATCCTCTACCTCCTCCTGCGCGAGGCCGGCATCGGGCTGGCGCTGGTGCTCCTCGCCCTCGTTTTCGCCGCGGCGGCCCCGCGCTTCGCGTCGGTGGCGAACGTCACCAACATCCTCACCCAGATCAGCATCAACACCGTGATCGCGGTGGGCATGACCTTCGTCATCCTGCTCGGCGGCATCGATCTCTCGGTGGGGTCGGTGCTGGCGCTGGCCACCATCGTCGGCGGCCTGATCATCACCAGCGAGACCCTCTCGCCCGGTGTGGCCATCCTGCTCTCGGTCGCGGGCAGCACCCTGGTGGGCTCTCTCTGCGGCCTGTTCAACGGGGTGGTCTGCGAGCGCTGGAAGATCCACTCCTTCATCGTGACGCTGGGGATGCTCAACATCGCGCGGGGCGCGGCCCTTCAGATCAGCAACTCGCGCACGATCTTCTCCTTCCCGGACTCGTTCAACGAGGTCGGCGCCGCCACCATCTTCGGCGTTCCCATCATCTTCCTCATGGCGCTGGGCATTGTGCTGGCCGGCCGGTTCATCCTGAACCGCACCGTATTCGGCCGGCTGATCTACGCCATCGGCAACAACGAGGAGGCGGTCCGCCTCTCGGGCCATGCCCCATCGCTCTACAAGGTGGCCGCTTTCACCTTGTGCGGCGGCATGGTCGGGCTGGCGGCGATCATGTACATGATGCGGCTCAACATCGCGAGCCCCATCCTCGGCGTCGGCTTCGAGCTCAACGCCATCGCCGCGGTGGTCATCGGCGGCACCAGCATGAGCGGCGGGAAGGGCTCGATGATGGGCACGCTGCTCGGCGCCTCGATCATGGGCGTCCTGAGCAACGGCTTGCTCCTGCTGGGCATGGGCGACTTCGCCCGGCAGATGGTGACCGGGCTGATCATCGTGGTGGCGGTGATCATCGACAAGTACCGCGCCCAGGCGCTGATGCGGAGCTCCTTCCAGCTGGAGCCGGTCCGGCCGGGCGAAGGGAAGGGGGATCGGGGGTCCCCATGAGCTCCTGCCGAGCAGAAACCGACGGACGTCGCACCATGCCGTCGGCGTCGTCCCGGTCGCATGACGCGCTGCACTGCGACGGGTCTAGACGGGCGGCTTTGCCCGATTTGCGCGCTTTTGATATTCCCCCGTCTCTCCGCCGCAGCTGACAGACGTTTGAATTCTCGAGGAGGTCCCATGGCAGTCGGATCGCGTCTTGCCGTCCTGTTCTCCGCCGCGCTCGCCTTCGTTGGCGTCAGCTCGGTCCTTACCGCCCGCCCCGCTGCCGCGCAGGGCACCGTCTCGGTTGCTTGCGGTTCCGTCGGCGCCGAGTTCGATCTCTGCAAGACCGGCGCGGAGGCGTGGTCGAAGAAGACCGGCAACCAGGTGAAGGTCGTCTCCGTCCCGAAGGACTCGAACGAGCAGCTCGCGCTCTTCCAGCAGCTCCTCTCGCAGAAGTCGGGCGAGATCGACGTCATCCGGATCGACGTCGTCTGGCCGGGCCTCCTCGCCCAGCACCTCGTGGATCTGAGCAAGGAAGTTTCGAAGGACGTCATCGCCCAGCACTTCCCGGCCATCATCGAGGCGAATACCGTGGGCGGGAAGCTGGTAGCGCTGCCGGCCTTCACCGACGCCGGGCTCCTCTACTACCGCAAGGACCTGCTCGAGAAGTACGGGAGGAAGCCTCCCACCACCTGGCAGGACCTGACGGAGTCGGCGAAGATCGTCCAGGACGGAGAGCGCAAGGCGGGCAACGACAAGCTGTGGGGCATCGTCTTCCAAGGCCGTGCGTATGAGGGGCTCACTTGCAACGGGCTGGAGTGGGTGGACAGCTTCGGCGGCGGCACCATCGTCGACGGGAAGGGCAAGGTCACCATCAACAACCCGAAGGCGGTGGCGGCGATCAAGCTCGCGGCCTCGTGGATCAAGAACGTCGCGCCCGAGGGCGTGCTGAACTACGCGGAGGAGGAGGCGCGCGGCGCGTTCCAGTCCGGCAACGCGGTGTTCATGCGCAACTGGCC
>Ga0137409_10001807_pt1 | contig 23071 bp, 21 predicted proteins | sample CZODoug1_16funga_FD_122059 | JGI IMG/M metagenome (GOLD analysis project Ga0137409, IMG submission 122059) | Vadose zone soil fungal communities from Angelo Coast Range Reserve, California, USA - CZODoug1_16fungal (Hybrid Assembly) | ecosystem: Environmental > Terrestrial > Soil > Vadose zone...
TCCCGGGCGCGACGTTCCCCTACGCCTACGAGACGCAGACCGATCCTTACACCGGCCGGAACGACGGCACGTTCGCGCGTTGCACCGCGCGCGGCAATTGTCCGAGGCTGATCCACACCGTGAGCAGCACGGAATACTGGCAGGGCGCGCATTCGCTCGTCACCACCGACCCGCTCGGCAAGCGCGACAGCACGCCACCTAATAACGTGCGCATCTATCATTTTGCCGGCACCCAGCATCCCGGCTCCGAAGGCGGCGGCATGCAGGGCGTGTGTGCCAACCCCTCGAACCGCACCGACTATCGCCCGTTCCTGCGCGCCGCGCTCGTCAACCTCGATCGCTGGGTCAAGGACAACGTGGCGGCGCCGGCGAGCCGCTATCCGCGCATCGCCGATGGCACGCTGGTGGAGTCGTTCGAGATGGCGGCGATCCCCGGCATGACACCGGTGAAAAGCCCGAGCCAGCGTCCGCGCATCGATTTCGGGCCTGATTTCGAGAAGGGCATCGTCAGCAAGGCGCTGCCGACCGAGCTCAAGGACGCCTACCACGTGCTGGTGCCGAAGATCGACGCCGACGGCAACGAGGTTGCGGGACTTCGGCTGCCTGAGATTGCGGTGCCGGTCGGCACCGCGGCAGGCTGGAACGTGCGGGCGCCGGAAGCGGGCGCGGCCGGTGAGCTGTGCTATCTCGAAGGCTCGCTGGTGCCGTTCGCCAAGACCAAGGCCGAGCGCGAGGCCAAGAAGGATCCGCGTCCCTCGCTCGAGGAGCGCTACAAGGACCGCGCCGACTATGCCGAGCGCATCAAGGCGGCGACCACCGAGCTGCAGCGCGACGGCTATCTGCTCGAGGAGGATGCCACGCGCATCAACACTCGCGCGGCGTCGGTCGCGTGGTGATTGAAAGGAGCCGTCATTCCGGACATTGCTTAGCGACACGCGTAGCGATGATCCGGAATTCGTAAAGCAATGGCCGCGCGAGCTCCCACTTCCGAAGCGGACGTCGCGCGGCTCGCACAGGCACTGCGCGCGGGCGATCGCGCCCAGCTTGCCCGCGCCATCACGCTGATCGAGAGCCGGCGCGCCGATCATCAGCAGACGGCGCGCCAACTGGTGCAGATGCTGTTGCCGGCGACCGGCCAAGCCGTGCGGGTCGGCATCACCGGCACGCCCGGCGTCGGCAAGTCGACCACCATCGACGCACTCGGAAGTTTCCTGACGCAACAGGGCCGCAAGGTCGCGGTGCTGGCGGTCGATCCGTCCTCGACCCGCAGCGGCGGTTCCATCCTGGCCGACAAGACGCGGATGCCGCGACTTGCGGCTGATCCCAACGCGTTCGTGCGGCCCTCGCCCGCCGCCGGCACGCTGGGCGGCGTCGCGGCCAAGACGCGCGAAGCAATGCTGTTGTGCGAGGCCGCGGGCTACGATGTGGTGCTGGTCGAGACCGTCGGCACCGGTCAGTCGGAAACTGCCGTGGCCGACATGACCGACTTCTTTCTGGTGCTGATGCTGCCGGGCGCGGGCGACGAGCTCCAAGGCATCAAGAAGGGCGTCATCGAACTGGCCGACATGCTCGCTGTCAACAAGGCCGACGGCGACAACGTCAAGCGCGCAACCGCGGCTGCGGCCGAGTATCGCGGGGCACTCCATATCATCAGCGCGGGCTCAGAGTTGTGGACGCCGCCGGTCGTCACGTTCTCGGCTCTGGCTGGCGACGGCATCGCGGAGCTGTGGGAGAAGATCTCCAAGCATCGCGAGCGCATGAGCGCAGCCGGTGCGCTCGCCGCGCGACGGCGCGAGCAGCAGGTCAAGTGGATGTGGGCCATGCTGGAAGAGCGCGTGATGGCGCGGCTCAAATCTGATCCGGCCTTGCGCGCGCGCCTGCCCAAGCTCGAAGCTGCCGTTGCAGCGGGGCGAACCTCGCCCGCGATTGCGGTCGACGAGCTCGCCAAGTCGCTGGGACTGTCGTGATGCCGCTTACGGTCCTCATCACCGGCTTCGGTCCGTTTCCAGGCGCGCCGTTCAATCCGACCGGCGCGCTGGTCGAGCTGCTGGCGCGGCAATCGCGCGTGCAGCCTGGCACGCGGCGCGTCGCGCACGTGTTTGCGACCAGCTACGACACGGTCGATCGCGAGCTGCCGGCGCTGATCGCGCGCGAGCGGCCGGCCGCGCTGGTGATGTTCGGGCTCGCGCAGGGCACCCGGCATGTACGGATCGAGACCTTGGCGCGCAACACGCTCTCACGCGTTCATGCTGACGTGGCGGGCGTTCTACCAACCGAAAACGCCATCGCAGCGGATGGTCCGGCAACGCTGACGTTGCCGGCGCCTGCGCAACGCCTCCTTGCCGCCGCACGCGCGGCCGGCGCACGGGCTGCGCTTTCGCGCGATGCCGGCAGCTATCTCTGCAACTATCTGTGCTGGCGCGCGAGCGAAGGCGCGACAAGCGCAGGCGGGCCGCGGGTCGCAACCTTCGTGCATGTGCCGCTGGTGCACCCATTGTCGACAACAACACCTGGCGCGACGCCGCGCACACTTGGCGATCTCATGCAAGCAGGCGAAGCGATCGTTGCGGCCGCGACCATGGCGGCGCGGATACGGCACTGACCGGAGCGACTTGCAGCAGCACTTACTGTTGCGCCAACGCTTGCGTCGGCCGCAGGGCGCCGATCATGAAGCCGTTCCAGTTGCGCAGCGTCGGCCGCGCCAGATGATCAAGCGCGGCGCGCTCGGCCTCGCTCAGCGCGCCGAACCGCGCGATCAGCGCCGCCATGACCACCTCGGCGGCGCGCGCGCCGCCGTCATCGCATTTGATCGCGATGCCAAGGCCGCGCTCGGGCAGCGCGCCGCAATAGATGCCCTCAGCCCCAACCTTCACAAACGCCCGCGCGCCGAGCCGCTGCATCACTTCCGTGCAGAAGCGGCCGGTGCCGGCGACATACCACGGATGGGCCGCGCAGGCGGCGCGCAACCGCGCCGCCGCTTTGGCGCGCTCGGGCGCAAGACCATGACCGGTTCCAAAGCGCGCAAAACCGAGCGCCAAATGCTTGAGTGGCACAGCCCAGGTCGGCACCGAGCAGCCGTCGATGCCGCGGCGCTCGTCGGGAATCGCGGCTCCAGTGATGCTTTCGATGACCGCTTTGATTTCCCGCTGCACGGGATGATCTGGCTCGATGTAGCCACGCGGATCGGCGCCGAGCATGCAGGCGAGACAGAGAAATCCGGAATGCTTGCCCGAGCAGTTGTTGTGCAGCGCGGAGGGCTCTTCGCCGGCGCGGTAGAGCGCGGCTACGGACGGTCCATACATTGGCGGGTGCGCGCCGCAGCGCAAGGCCGCGGCGTCGAGCCCGATGCGGGTGAGCATCAATTGCGCGGTCACGACATGACCAGGTTCGCCACCGTGCGACGCACAGGCGAGCGCCAGTTCGTGTTCGGTGAGTCCGTAGCGATCGGCGGCGCCGCTCTCGATCAGCCGCAGCGCCTGCAATGCCTTGACGGATGAGCGTGGAAACACCGGGCGATCGACATCGCCGCAGACGAACGCAGCAGCGCCATCGGCATCCATGACCGCGACCGCGCCGCGATGGCGGCTTTCGACCACGGCGCCGCGCAGTACCTCAACCAGAACCGGATTGGCCATGATTCACCGTAAAGCGAGTTTCCCCAACATTGCTAATTGTTCATGTGCAACAATGACGCACAGGATTTGCGTGGGATAGTCCGACGCGCCATATTCCCGTCCCAACCGCTTCCACAATAGCGCACTCATGCGTAACCCCATTCGAAAAGTGCTCACCGGAATCTTCATCCTTTTTCTGCTTCCACTCGCCGTCCACGCGGCGCTCTATTTCATGCAGGAGCACGCGGGAAGCTTCCGCGACGCCGACTGGTCGAGCGTCGGCATGCTGCCGCCGGCAAGCGCCGACCATGAAGCGCGGCTCATGGTGTTCACCGGACGCACCGGCCGCTGGCGAGGCATTTTCTCGGTCCACAGCTGGGTTGTGTTCAAGCCGGCGAATGCCACGAACTGGAGCCGCTATGACGTGGTTGGCTGGGGTCAGCCGGTGCGCATGAACGGCTGGGCGCCGGACAGCCGCTGGTTCGGCAACACGCCACGCATCCTCGTGGACGTGCGCGGCCCGCAGGCGACTGCGCTCATTCCCAAGGTGCAGGCGGCGATCGAGGAGTATCGCTACAACACGTTCGGCGACTATCGTCTCTGGCCGGGGCCGAACAGCAACACGTTCGTCGCGACCGTGCTGCGCGCGGTGCCGGAGCTGGCGATCACGCTGCCGCCCAACGCAGTCGGAAAGGATTTCCGCGGCTATCCGTATGCCGGTCTGTCCGACAGCGGCACCGGCATCGAGGCGTCGCTCTATGGGCTGCTCGGCGTCAAGGCCGGATGGGTGGAGGGTGTCGAACTCAATTTCCTCGGCCTGGTGACCGGACTTGATCTGCGCCATCCGGGCATCAAGCTGCCTGGCTTCGGCCGGCTTGGCCTGCCCGATGGCAGCGCGCTGGCGGCGCCGGCGCGCACACGGGCTCAGTAGAGACGTGTTCAGTAGAGTCTCACGAGCACGAGCCCGCAAACGATCAGGAGTGCAGCCACGATGCGCCCGGCGCGCATCGGCTCCTTGAGCACGATGACCGCGATCAAGGCGCCGAACAGCACGCTCGTTTCGCGCAAGGCTGCGACAATCGCGATCGGCGCCAGCGTCATCGCCCAGATCGCGATGCCGTAAGAGCCAAGCTGCAGCGCACCGCCCGCAAGCCCGGTGAGCCAGAGTCGCTTCGTATCGCCGAGCGCGGAAATGCCGCCACGCGCAAGCGCATAGAGCGCCATCACCGGACCGATGCCGACAAACAAAGCGGCCGAATAGGCATTGGCAGAGCCGGCGAGCCGCGCGCCGACGCCATCCGCAACCGAATAGGCGCAGACCGTCACCGCCGTGAACAAGGCGAAGCCCACGGCGCGGCGGTTGAGCTTGGCCAGATCGCGACCACCGCGCAGTGAGAGCAGCAGCACGCCCGCGGCGAGGAGCACGATGCCGAGCCAGCCAACGAGGCCGAGCCGCTCGCCGACGAACCAGGTGGTGACGGTTGCGGTCATCAGTGGCGCCGAGCCGCGCGCAATCGGATAGACCTGTCCCATGTCGCCGGTGCGGTAGCTTTCGATCAGCGCCGCAAAATAGAAGAGATGGATCGCGATCGAGGCGAGAACCCACAGCCAGGCTTCCGGCGCTGGCAGCCCGACGACCGGCATTGCGAACAGCGACACCAGTGCGGCACCGAGCGAGATCGCGACCGTGCTGGCAAGCGGATCGAGCCCACGCTTGATGCTGGCGTTCCAACCGGCATGACACGCGGCGGCAAACAGCACGGCGGCGAAGACGAAAGCGTCCATGCTATCTCGCCCACCGCGCAGCGCTTAGACCATGATCCGATCAAGTTGATCGGGATCATGGTCTAGCTTTTTTGTTTGAGCATGATCTTTTTCCGAAAACCGGTTCCCACCCCGAAACCACGTCCGCGGCACGCTTTTTCGGGATCATGCTTTAAACTAGAGCATGTTCCAGAAAAGTGGAAACCGGTTTTCGAAAAAGATCATGCTCTAGTGTGGCGGTTCAGGAGTCGGCTCAACTCTGGGAACGCAGCCCAGCGAGAAGTTCGGCACAGACACCGACCTGAGACGGCAGCGTCGTTCGCGCGGCAAACAGGGGGTCGGGATCGGCATTGGCCTGCCGACATTGGAGCGCGCGGGCGATCAAGCCGACGTCGAGCAGCGAGGGACGTGTTTTGCCGAGAAAGGTCACGGCTTCGTCGTTCGAGCCTATGCGGCCTGTCATCCAGCTGAAGCAAAATCGGCCAGGATAGAGGAGCGTCCGCAAGTACGCTTTACGATCCTTCGGCGCGAGCGTTTCCGCGGTCGCGAAGCGCTCCACCAAGTCTGTCCAGCTCGCAAATGGCGCACCGCCCAAATAGCGCTGAACCTCTTCCAGCGCGGGTCGCGCCGGCTGCACGCGCTCCCGCTCCATCAGCACGACCGCGTGATCGAGGTAATCGATACGGTCCAGCGGCGGAAATCGGCCAACACTGAAATGCCGGTCAGTCCAAAATACGGAGAGCTTGGGTCCCCATTCCGCCGACAGCGCTGCCGCCTCGTTTCGCACACGATCGAGTATCTGCGAGGACAGTCCCGCTTCCGTGACCAGAGCCATGTCGACGTCGCTATAGCGCCGACTGAATCCGCCATGGGCCAGGCTGCCGATGAGATAGGCTCCGAGCAGCTCCGACCCGAGCGCCGCCTGGCAAAGTGAGGCAATGCGACTGGCAAAATCGACCGCAGCCGCTTCGCCGGACTCGTCCGTGGTTTGATGCATGGAGAGAACAGAATGCCTTTCCGGTTTCACTCTGGCTGAATGCCAGCTTCGCGAATGATGGCACCGTATTTCTGATGGTCCTTGATGATCAGTTCGCGAAATTGGTTGCTGTCGCGGAAATCGAAATTCAATCCCAGCGTCGACATGCGCTTCTGAACCTCAGGAAGCTCCGTGGCCTCCCGAATGGCCTTGCCGACGCGCGCGACGATTTCCGGTGGCATCCTGGCAGGGCCGGCGACGCCAAACCAGTTCGCGGTGTCAAACCCAAGCACGCCGCTTTCGGAGACTGACGGCACCTGTGGCAGCAACCGGTCTCGTTGCTGCGTCGAAACTGCAAGCGCCTTCACTTTGCCTTGCTCGACGAATGGCATGACCGCAACAGGCGAAGCCCAGATGAGCGGTATCTGTCCGCCCAGCAAGTCATTGAGCGCCGGCGCCGCCCCGCGATAGGGCACGTGTGTAATGTCAATCTTCGCCGCCGTGTTCAACCATGCAGCCGCGAGGTGGTGTGGCGTTCCGCGTCCAGGCGTCCCGACTGATAGCGTCCGGGGATTGGCCTTGCTATGTGCGATCAATCCTTTGACATCGTGAAAGGCGGCAGAAGGGTGCGCGAACAGCACCAGCGGGGAATTTGCGACCATCGCAATCGGCGAGAAATCACTGGTCACGTCGAAGGGTACGGTCTTGTTCAGCCATCTCGCGAGAACAGCGCCAGGCTCCATGAGCAGCAGAGTGTGTCCATCTGGAGCTGCCTTCGCGACGAAGTTAGTTCCGATGACGGAGCCGGCGCCGGGTCGATTTTCCGCCACCACCGACTGCTGCAGCTTTTCCTGCAGCTTCTCGGCAATGATGCGCGCGGCGGTGTCTACGGCGCCACCGGCCGCGATCGGCACCACGAGGGTAATCGGCCGCGCTGAGTAGGTTTGTGCCGTTGCGAACTGGGAGACAACTGGGAGAGCGGCGGCACCAGCTGCCAGATGCAGGAATTGGCGACGTGGAAGTTTCATGGCATTCCTCCCTGCTGGGTCGGACTCATGCAAAACAACCAAGGTCAGCCTAGCTCAGCTACTCACAACCAGATAATATCATTGTCGAATGGTAGCATAGCGATTTCGAATGACAGTAACCGCGCAGTGGAACGACCGGGTTCGCCGCCGCCTCAAATTGCGAGACGTGGATATTCTCCTGGCCGTCATACAAACGGGCAGCATGGGGAAGGCCGCGGGCGCCCTCAACATGTCGCAGCCCGCCGTTTCCAAGGCGATTGCCTACCTGGAACACACCCTCGGCGTGCGCCTGCTCGACCGGAGCCGACAGGGCGTGGAGCCGACGCCGTATGGCCGCGCGCTCGTCAAGCGAGGCGTCGCAATGTTCGACGAATTGCGGCAGGGCGTTCAGGACATCGCGTCTCTTACTGATCCGGCGGCGGGAGAGATACGCATGGGAGGGAGCGAACACACGATATCCGCGATCTATTCGCCCGTCATTCATCAGTTCTCGAGACAATATCCGCGGATGTCCTTTCACATCATCGTCGGGGACCTGCGCATGACGTCCCGGGAATTGGACGCGCGCCACATCGACTTTGTCGTGAGCCGAATGTACAGCCCTCCCTCCGAGGAGCATTCAGTTGAGGTACTTTTTGAGGATCCCTTGGTGGTCGTCACGGGACCGAACAATCCGCTGGCTCGCCGTCGCAAGCTCGAACTCGCGGAACTGTTGGATGAACCATGGACATTGCAGCCGCGTGAGAACAATTTTGGCGCGTTCGCCATGGATGCCCTACACGCTGCCGGCGTAGCTGCTCCGCATATCACGGTTGCTACGACGTCCAGCAGTTTGCGCGGAGAAATGCTGGCGACCGGGCGGTATCTCACAATGGTCCCTCGATATTGGGTTTTGTTGCCGCGCAAGCATCCGTCGCTCAGGGTTCTACCGGTGGAGTTTCCCAATACGAGGCTCAAGGTCGCGATCATTACGCTGAAGAACCGATCTCTCAGTCGGGCGACAGAGCTTTTCATCGACAGCGTGCGTGCCCTCACGAAGCCATTGGCGAAGGAAAAATAGGCCAGCTAATCCCGATACGCAGCGCCTGGCCACATCTTCGGAGCGGCGCGCAGATATTGCTTCGGCCGCGCGACCTCGGCGCCGAGCGCCAGAGCGGCGTGCCAGCCCCAATGCGGATCGTCCAGGAAGGCACGCCCGAGCGCGACCATGTCTGCCTTGTCTTCGGCTACGATCGCTTCGGCCTGCTTCGGCGTCGCGATCAGACCGACGGTGCGGGTGGCAATGCCGGTCTCACGCTTCACCTGCTCGGCAAACGGCACGTTGAAGCCCGGCGTCGGTGCGCGCTGCGCCTCCGCGGTGATCGCGCCGGAGGAGACATCGATATAGTCGAGGCCCTCGGCTTTGAGCGCGCCGGCGAACACGACCGCGTCGTCGCCGGTGAGACCGCCATCGACCCAGTCAGTGCCAGTGATGCGCGCACCGATGGGCGTGCCCTTCGGCACCGCCGCGCGCACCGCGCGCGCCACTTCGAGCGGAAAGCGCATGCGGCCTTCGAGCGTGCCGCCGTACTCGTCGTTGCGCCGGTTGGAAAGCGGTGAGACGAAGCTATGCAGCAGATAGCCGTGCGCCATATGCATCTCGATGGCGTCGAAGCCTGCACGCACCGCGCGGCGCGCTGCTGCCGCGAACGCCTCGCGCACCCGTTCGATGTCATCGAGCGTCATCGCGCGCGGTGTCGCCCAGTCGGCGCCGAACGGAATGGCCGATGGCGCCATCGTCGGCCAGGGATCGGGCGCGGCGGTGCCGAGCTCCCTGCCCTCCCAGGGCATGCGGGCGGAACCCTTGCGGCCAGCATGCGCAAGTTGCACCGCAATCTTGGCGGTGCCGACACGATGGCAATGCGCGACCACACGCTCGAGCGCGGCCTCGCAGTCGTCGGAATAGAGCCCGAGGCAGCCATGACTGATGCGGCCATGCCGCTCGACATCGGTCATCTCGGCCACCACGAGGCCTGCGCCCGAATTGGCGAGCATGCCGAGGTGAGTCAGGTGCCAGTCGGTGGCGACGCCATCGTTGGCGCTGTACTGGCACATGGGTGACACGACGATGCGGTTGGCAAGCGTCAGGTCGGCGAGCCGGATCGGCGAGAAGAGTGTGCTCATGCTGTTTGGCGAATTTGCCTGGCGAGTTGTCTGACGATGACGCGGGTTTGCGTCGGCGCGCGATCATAGGGATCGCCGCCATCGCCAGACAAGCCTAAGCGGGTGCCATCAGCTCGCGCGACGGCGCGGCGGCGCGACCGAACGCATGGGTGAATCGGGTGAGGACATAGCTGGGAACTTGGGTGGGGACGTGAGTGCGGAGCTGGGTGCGGACGTGCGTGCGGAGATTGCCGGAGACACTGTTGGCGATTTGGGCGCGGACGGCAGCTCCGCCCGAGCCTTCAGCACAGGCTCCCACAGCTCCACCAGCTCGGCGGCCTTTCCCAAGCGCTGATAGAACACCGCCTCGGTGTAATAATACTTCCAACGTCCGCTCTGATGCAGGTCTTCGAAGTACAGGCGCCGCTTCTCGGCGAGATCGCGCCACTTCTCGGCGGTCTTATTGAATCGGCGCAAGGCTTGCTCGTCAGTCATGAAGGCGCGCGGAGCCGATAGGGTCGGCTCCCCTCTTGTTGTCCGCGGCCGTGACAGCAACCGCAGCGTGTTCACAGACTCTTGCTGCACACGCTACTTGGGAGGGCGAAAAACGGGCCCTGACTTGTGCGAATCAGTATTCAGAAATTACCCAATTTGCGCCGGAAATAAAGAAAAACCCGCCCGGTGGGGTGGCCGGGCGGGTCGCTTAGATCGGCGCGGGGGGATCGGGGGGCGGGAGCGCCGATCGGGGGCTGTGAAACTTGGAGGTTTTGCTAGCCCATTCGTCCATTAGTCGGTGCACAAGCGCGAACGGTTCAAAGATTCTTAAGAAATTTTTGGGCCTTCGCGCTGACAACTTCTCGACGAGGCTAACCGATTGATATATAAATATAATTCCATCGATCATGAACCGCGAATAGGCGAATCGGGGGAAGTGCTCAGGGGGGCCGGGTGCCTCCAGTGTCCTTCAATGCCGATGCTGGTGATGCATGTCGGGCATATGCGGGTGTGAATGCTTCAGAGGCCGGTGGGCGTGCCGATGGGTATGTGGCTCGCCAGCCGGATCATTCGGTCCGTGACTATGATGATGGGTTTCGTCGTGAACATGAGCGTGGGTATGCTCCTGCCGATCATGAGTATGTTCGTGATCGTGTTGTTCCGTCACATGGAGCCAAACGCCCACGGCCATGAGAGCACCCGCGGCAACCAACTGGTAGGTGACACTCTCATGCAACGCGATGATGGCGGCTACAGCCCCAAAGAAGGGCGCCGTGGAAAAATACGCGGCCGTGCGCGCAGTTCCCAAATGCCGCAATGCAAGCACGAATAACGCAAGGCTTACTCCGTAGCACAAGAAACCAACAACCGACGCTGCAAGACCTGACAGCAGATCCGGTAAGGCGCCACCTGCCGCAACACCCAGCAGCAGATTGATGGGGCCGGCAATTGTTCCCTTCAGCGTGACGATCTGCAGCGGATCGGCGAGCGAGATCTTGCGCGTCAGATTGTTATCCAATCCCCACGCCACACACGCGCCGACAATGGCGAGCGGACCGACGACGCTCTCCAACGTTGGCGCCCCCGACCAGGAGAGCACGAGCGCGCCCACGGCAAGGCAAAACATGCCGATCGCAATCCTGCGATCGAAGCTCTCGTGGAAGATGAACCAGGCCATCAAGGCGGTCGCAACACCTTCCAGAGTGAGCAGCAGGGATGCTGTGCTCGCGCCGGTGCGGGCCAAACCAACAAGCAGCAGAATGGGCCCGAGTACTCCGCCTGCCACCACTGCGCCCGCTAGCCAGGGCAGATCGGCGCGGCTGAGCGCCGCTTCGGTGGATGAGCCGAACATCGTCCACGGCAGCTTGCGCAGCAAGGCAACGCCCATACCCGCCCCACAATACAGCAAGCCCGCAAGAACGACCGGATGGGTTGACCCGACCAGCACCTTGGCAGCGGGTGTCGAAAGCCCGAACAAGCCGGCCGCAATCAGCGCATAGAGCACAGCAGTGGGGTTCATGTCGTCGTCGCCTGGTTAACCAAGTCAATCCCGAAAAATGAGCGTCTCGTTGACACGAGTCAAAGGTCGGGCCAGCCAAAGCGCAGCGGAATAAGCAGTTCCCTCGTTAACATCTCATCAGATGCGTCCACGCGAGGTGTCGACTGATCGGCGCCATTTGGTGTAGCTTGAGAATAGTGAACCATTGCGGAGGCGTGAAGTTGCGGCGCGTTGCGCAGCCTTTTGCTCGGCGTGTGGCCACCATCATCATGATGGTGGCGGTGCTGGCGTTCGCACTGCAGGCAACGTTTATCGCCCCTTCCGAATCCGCAACAGGAGAAGCCGCCCCGTATCACCACGGTTATGCCCGCAGTCATGTTCAACATGCGGCCGGCGCGCACAGCCACGAGGCCTCTCACGTTCATGCTGATGGCACTGCTCATCGACATCTCGTGGATGACGATGACGGGGCATTGGACGAGCACATTCAGGAGCCGGGGTGCCCGTGCTGCTGGAACATGGCCATCGTTGTCGGTGTGCTTCCCCCCCTGAGCTCTTGTGCCGTGTTCGCCACTTTGGGCGACACGTTCACCCGCCCGCCGCCGGTCGCTTCTCGCGGCACCGAGCCTGACGGGCCAAGACGACCACCAAGACCCCCCAGCATAGCCTAGTCACGCGTGGCGCTGAGCCGCGCCACGGAACAGCTCTGCTTTCAGGGTCACACCATGCTTTCCCACTTCTTTCGGCCGGCCTCATGCCGGAGATCAACGCCATTTGGTGGCCTTCGCCTCGCTGCCCTCTGGCTCATCGCGATCGCATTTGCGCTGACTTTCCCCGTGCTTGCGCACGAGGGCCACGCTCATGAGGCCCCGGCGGCGACGACCGCGAGCGGACTCCCAAGGCTGGTGACCAAATCGGAATCCTATGAGCTCGTTGCCATTCTGGACGGGAAGCAGCTGACGATCTACCTCGACCGGTTCGCGGACAACGCGCCGGTGGCTGACGCGAGCATCGACGTTGCCATCGAAGGGGAAACCGCCGCGGCGGAGCGCAATTCCGACGGCGCCTATACTCTCACGTCGAATCTGTTTGGTGGTCAGGGCTCCGTCGAGCTGGTGTTCGACATCAAGGGATCGGTCGATGATCTTCTGATCGGCAAACTGCGGCTGCTTGGTGATCCTGAAAAGCCGTCCGGGCCGACATCATGGTACGGTTGGCCGTCCGCCTTGCGCCACGGAGCGCAAGAGCATCTGGTGCTATTGGGCCTCGTCGCATTTTGCGGCTTGGCGATTGGACTTGCGCTTCGTCCGCGCAGGCGCGCTCACGTCTCATCGATCGTGATGCTGACGATGGCTTCCATCGCCCTCGCCTCGTTCGGGCAAAGCGCTCAGGCGCACGAAGGGCACGATCACGCTGACGACGCCAAGGCGTTCATCGCGCCGAGCGATTCGGCCCGCCGACTGCCAGGCGGCCAGGTCTTTGTGCCGAAGCCGATGCAGCGCGTCCTGGATGTTCGTACCTTGGTCGCAAAATCCGACACTGTGCCGAAGCCCGTGGCGCTTGTCGGCCGCGTGATCAGCAACCCCAACCGCAGCGGCATCGTGCAGAGCATCAACGGCGGACGCGTGACGGCTCCCGAGCTCGGGCTTCCCCGTCTCGGCCAAGCCGTTGCCAAGGGAGACGTTCTGGCCCTGGTCGAGCCGGCAATGCCGCTCGCAGATCGGACCACAATTTCCGAGCGCGCCGGAGAGCTTGAGCAGATGATCGCGGTCGCGGAGGCAAAGCTCCGGCGCCTGCGGCCGCTCGTCGAACGCGGCGTGACCCCGCAATCGCAGCTCATCGACGCGGAAACAGAGCTGGAAGGGCTTAACCGCCGCCGCAACGTCATCCGCGAGACCAGAGTTTCTGCGGAGGAATTGCGCGCTCCGATCGACGGCGTCGTGGCGCTATCCCGTGTTGTGTCCGGCCAGGTCGTGCAGGCCCAAGACCTGTTGTTCCAGATCGTCGATCCGACGTCGCTCTGGGTTGAAGCTTACGACTACGGCGACACCGACCCGGCAAAGCTCAAGCACGCATCTGCCGCGGTCGCTGGTGGCGACCCGATGAAGCTCCTCTTCCAGGGATGGAGCCGGACGCTTCAGCAGCAGGCCACCGTGTTGCAGTTCGCGATCACTGACCCTCCCGGCTCGATACGCGTTGGACAACCGGTCACGGTGAGCGCCCAGCTCGGCGAGACCGTAAGCGGCGTCATTGTCGGTCGCGACGCGATCGTGCGTGGCGCCAATGGTGAGACCATGATTTGGCGTCACGTCGAACCGGAGCACTTCGAGGCTCGTCCGGTGCGGACAGAGCCACTCGATGCGGCCCGTGTCGTCATCGTGGCCGGCATCACGGACGGTGACCGCCTCGTGGTCCGCGGTGCTGAGCTGATCAACCAGATCCGTTAGGAGACGGCCGTGTTCAACATTCTCGTCTCCGCGAGCCTGCGGAATCGCCTCTTCGTTCTGGCCGCCGCTTTGCTGTTGGTCGTCTATGGCTCCGCCATCCTGCCGCGCATTCCGATCGATGTCTTCCCCGATCTCAATCGGCCGATCGTCACGCTGATGACCGAGGCGGAGGGCCTGGCGCCACAGGAAGTCGAGCAGCTGGTGACGTTTCCGATTGAAAGCATCATGAACGGAATGCCCGGCGTGACGCGCGTGCGCTCGGTGTCCGGCGTTGGCCTGTCGATCGTCTATGTCGAGTTCGACTGGGGAACCGACGTCTATCGCAACCGGCAGCTGGTATCCGAGCGGCTGGCGCTTGTGCGCGAGCAGCTCCCGCGCGGCATAACTCCGCAAATGGGCCCGATCACGTCGATCATGGGCGAGATCATGCTGATCGCGATGACAAGCGACACCGTCTCTCCCATGGAGGTGCGCGAGATTGCCGACTTCGTGATGCGGCCGCAGCTTCTGACGATTCCGGGCGTCGCCCAGGTCATCCCGATCGGCGGCGAGGTTCGCCAATATCGGGTGGTGCCCAATCCCGCATTGATGCAGAGCCTCGACGTCACTCACGACCAGGTCGAGGCCGCCGTGACGCGGTTTGGCACCAACACCGCCGGCGGCTTTGTCGACCAGCAGAGCCGCGAATATCTCATCCGCAACATCGGCGTCACCCGGCGCCTGGAAGACTTGCGCGACACCGTCATCGCCTATCGGCAGGGCCAGCCGGTGCTGCTGCGGCAGGTGGCGAGCGTCGATTTTGTCGCTCGAGTGAAGCGCGGCGACGCCGGGTATCGCGGCAAGGCGGCCGTCATCCTGTCGGTCCAGAAGCAGCCCGGCGCGGATACGGTGGCGGTCACGAAGCAGATCGAAGCCGCGCTTGAAGGGATCCAGAAGACACTTCCCGCCGGCGTCTCGGCGACGAACGTCCAGTTCCGTCAGGCAACCTTTATCGAGGCCTCGATCGGCAGCCTGAAAGAGGCGCTGGTCCAAGCAGCCGTCATCGTCGCGCTGGTACTCATTGTCTTCCTGATGAACACGCGGGCGACTCTCATCTCGCTTGCCGCCATCCCGCTCTCCATCCTGATGACAATGGTCGTGTTTCAGGTCATGGGCCTCACGATCAACACCATGACATTGGGAGGACTTGCGATCGCCATCGGCGAGCTGGTCGATGACGCTGTTGTCGATGTCGAGAACATCCTGCGGCGCCTGAACGAGAACCGCACGCGGCCTGCTCCGCAGCCGGTGTTGGATGTGATCGCGAGTGCAAGCCAGGAGGTTCGTTCCGGTGTGCTTTACGCGACCGTCATCATCGTTCTCGTCTTCATGCCCCTGTTCGCCATGTCGGGCCTCGAAGGGCGGCTGTTCACGCCCTTGGGCATCGCCTACATCGTCTCAATTCTGGGCAGCCTGCTGGTGTCGATCACCGTGACGCCGGTCCTGTCCTACTATTTGTTCGGCGCGCGTGGGTCACACCATGACAGTGTCCTGCTGCGTTACCTCAAGCGCGCCAATCGGGTGGTTCTCGTCTGGGCGATCGAGCATCGTCGGCCGATCTTTGCGAGCGCCGCTATCGCGGTCGTGGGGGCGGCCAGCGCCGCCGTACTGCTTCCCCGCACGTTTCTGCCGCCATTCGTCGAGGGCACGCTTGATGTCAGCCTGCAGTACAATCCGGGTATCTCGCTGAAAGAATCCAATCGGCTGGGGCTCATAGCCGAGCGGCTTCTCATGAACGTTCCTGAAGTCGCTTCGGTGGGTCGCCGCACCGGCAGGGCCGAGCTCGACGAGCATGCCGAGGGTGTGCATTTCAGCGAGATCGACGTCGACCTCAGGCCGTCCGCACGCAGCCGCACCGACGTGCTCGCGGACATCCGCAAGCGCCTTGCCGTCCTGCCTGCCTCCGTCAGCGTGGGCCAGCCGATCGCGCACCGGATGGATCACATGCTCTCCGGCATTCGCGCGGAGATCGCCGTCAAGATCTACGGCGAGGACCTCGATACGCTGCGCGGCCTGGCCGAAACCTTGCGGGATCGCCTCGCAACGGTCCAGGGTCTCGCCGACCTCCAGGTCGAAAAGCAGACCCGCATTCCGCAGCTTCGCGTCGAGGCCGATCACGAGCGCGCAAAGCTCTACGGTGTCACGCCAGCCGTTCTCACCCAGGCGCTCGAGGGCATGTCGAACGGCCGGACGGTGTCGCAGGTAGTGACCGAGGGCAATCGCCGCTTCGATGTGGTCATCCGCTTGTCCGACGCGGACCGCTCCATGGCCGGACTGAGCGATCTTCTGATCGCAACCCCGTCCGGCCATGTGCCACTGCGATTGGTCGCGCGCGTTCAGGAAACCGACGGCCCCAACCAGATCGCCCGCGAGGGCGGGCAGCGCCGCATCGCAGTCTATGCCAACAGCGACGGCACGCGCGACCGCGCGCAGATCGTCGGAGACATCCGGGATGCCCTAGACCGGACAGCCTGGCCGCAAGGCTATGGCGCAACGCTCGAAGGCAGCTATCAAGCCTATGAGGAGGCGAGCCGTCGCATCGGCACTCTCGCGCTGGCGTCGCTGGCGCTGATCTTCGTGGTGCTGCACAGCCGTTATCGCTCCGCAGTGTTGGCGCTGATCATCATGGCGGGTGTGCCGCTCGCGCTGATCGGGAGCGTGGCCGCCCATTGGATCGCCGGCCTGCCGCTGTCGGTCGCGAGCATGATGGGCTTTGTCACGCTTGCGGGCATCAGCACCCGCAACGGCATCCTCAAGATCAGTCGGTACATCAATCTGGCGCTGCACGAAGGCGAGACGTTCGGGCCGGCCTTGGTCATTCGCGGCAGCCTCGAGCGGCTGACACCCGTGCTGCTCACCGCACTGTCGGCAGGGCTCGCATTGATGCCGCTTCTCCTCGGCGCGAGCGAAGCCGGACGCGAAATCCTGCATCCGGTTGCCGTGACCATCTTTGGCGGGCTGTTGACGTCCACTGCCCTCGACGCGGTGTTGACCCCAACCTTGTTTCTCACGTTCGGTCGCAAGCCGCTGGAGCGGCTCACGGCTGCCCATGCGGGCGCACTCAAACCGGCAGAGGTTTACTAGCAAAAACCAAAGAGGAGCAAAATGTACAAGCGCCTGTCAGTTGCACTGCTGTTTACCGTCATCGCGCATGGCGCGACGGCCCAGGCTCCCAAGAAAGGAGCCAACGGAGGCGACGTCGTCGTGGTCGAGGGCCACCCGATCGAGTTCGTCAGCAAGGGTCAGGAGATCGTCTTTTATATCCTGCAGGACGACGGCCAGACACCGACCCAGACGAAAGGCACCTCGGGCCGTGCCGTCGTTCAAGACGGGGGCAAGACCACCGCGGTCAATCTTTCCCCCAAAGAGCCCAACCTGCTCGTTGGCCAGCTCGCCATGCCGCTCGGCTCCAAAGCTCGCGTCGTGTTTTCGGCGAAGGTGGCAGACCACACCCTGCAGGCAAGGTTCACAACAAACTAGGAGGGGCGATATGACATCAGGCGCGGCGTTCTTTGACTGTAGGCGCACGATCTCACGATCTCTATGCAGTCTGCTTCCCGTTGCGGCTGCGCTGATAACAAGCTCCCCCGCTTTCGCCCATTCCGAGAATGGTGCCGCCATCGACTTCGCCGGCGGTTTCACTCATCCGATTTTCGGACCTGACCATGTGATCGCGATGGTGGCGGTCGGACTGTGGGGTGCCTTTCTGGGAATGCCGGCGATCTGGCTGCTGCCGGTCGTGTTTCCCCTGGTCATGGCCATCGCAGGAGCGCTCGGTGTATTGGGTGTGCCGCTGCCAGGCGTCGAAATTGGCATCGCGTTGTCGGCCATCGCGCTGGGCGGGATGGTGGCGTTTGCCGCAAGGCCACCGCTATGGATCGCGGCGGTGCTGGTGGGGGCTTTCGCCATCTTTCACGGCCATGCCCACGGCACCGAGCTCCCGGTCGGCGCGGACGCCATCGCCTATTCGATGGGCTTTGTCATCGCGACCGGCATGCTGCACGTGTCCGGCATCGCCTTTGGAGCGCTGTCGCGTTGGCCGGCTGGCCGAGTTGCCGTGCGAACGGCGGGAGCGGTCATTGCCATCATTGGCTTCGCCTACCTGGTGCGTGTCATATGAACACACTTCTGCGCGCGTTACTTCCCATTGGCCTGCTCGCGCTCACAACACCGGCTTGGGCGCATTCGCCGATCATGGGCATTGGCGGCGTGTTCGGCGGCATGCTGCATGCACTGCTGATACCCGAGCATGGACTGAGCTTGCTCGCGCTCGGGATCGCTCTGGGATTGGAGCGGCCGGCCGCCAGCCGATCGGGCATGCTGATCTTCGTGGCTGCGTTGGTCGCGGGGCTTGCCGTCACGGCTTTCATCGCCGAGCCCGCGCTCGCAGCAGATATTCTGCTGGCGGCTACCGGCATCCTGGGCCTGCTCATCGCGGCCGCCTGGGTGCCACCCGTCGTCGCATGGCCTTTGGCGGCCATTGCTGGTGTGGCGTTCGCGCTTGATTCACGGCCAGAGGTGACGGCAACGGACGAAATCATCCGCATGCTGATCGGCACTGGCATCGGCGCTGCTATCGCGCTCGCAATCGTGGCTGTAGGCTCGACTTTCCTGCGGGGCAACGCGGCCCGGATCGTGTTGCGGGTGCTCGGGTCTTGGGTTGCCGCGATTGCAATCCTGGATTTGTCGCTTCGGATCGCGACTCGGCTAGCGACCGGAAGTTGATCTGAGCAGCGAAGTCCGAATGGAGTGCAGCTGATTCTTACAACTAGTTAGTTTTCTTCCCTCACCGTGGCTTCGGCAGACGTGCCAACGACAGCGTCGCTCGACGTGCCAGCGACCGCTGGAGCAATCGACAGCACCGCCCGATAGGCATCGACCAGGCCAGCGCCGAAATGCGGGTCGTAACCGGGCGGGCCGAGATCGCGCGCCGTCGACATCAGAATGCGCCGGGCATCATCGTGGGTGAGGTCGCGCTTGCGCTCGATCAGCAGCGCAATCGCTCCGCTCACCTCGGCGGCGGCAAACGAGGTCCCTGAGATCTCCTGATAGGTTCCATTGAGCCCCGGCAGGAACAGCTCGACGCCGGGAGCAGCGACCGCGATGTGCTTCCCACGATTGGCCGCCTGAAACACCTTGTCGTTCTGGTCGGTTGCGGTCACGGCAATCACGTCCGGGTCGGCGGCCGGGAAGAGCGGAGCCGAGAGCGGGCCCTTGTTGCCAGCGGCCGCCACCAGAATGACGCCCTTGTGACGGGCATAGCGCAGACTCTGCTCAATGCTGGGGTCGCGCATGCCGGCGAAGCTCATGTTGATGACACGCGCGCCGCGATCGGTCGCCCAGTAGATTGCTCTGGCGACCGTAAAACCGTTGCCTTCTGTTCGATCCTGCCCGCGATCGAACGCCTGTGCAGCCAGGATGCGGGCTGCGGGCGCGCTGCCTTTCAGCCGCGCATGGGCTGCGATTGCGCCGGCCACTGCGGTTCCATGCGGATGGGCCTTGTCGCCTGCCCGCACCGCATCGAAGGTATCCGCGACCACGCCGCGCAACTCGGGGTGCGACGCATCAACAGCGCCATCGATGATCGCAACGAGGACGTCACCGCCCTGTGCCAGCACATGGGCCTGCGGCAGCTGCATCTTGGCCAGGGCATATTGCTCGAGCGGCGGCGCGATCTCAGTGCCAGGCCCGCCATAGAGACGCATGATGTAGTTCAGCGAGACTGAGATCGTGCTGCGATCGGCCTGGATGGCGCGGACCACGGCAGGCGCAGTCCGGCCGCGACCCAGGATTTGCCAACGGTAAAGCCTGGTGTTTGCACCGGGAATATCAAACGCATCAATCTGCGCGAGGCGGAACCGCTGCACCAGCGATCGGGCCGTTTGATCAGCCCCATTGGCTGCGAGCTGGATCACCACTTCATCGGGCAGGTAGTCGCGATCATTGGCCGACGGCAGGCCACCAATTCCAGGACGGCGCAGCGGCGAGGTTGTGGCGCCTGATCCCGAGCCCGGCGGGCCACTCGTGCCGCTTCCAATAACGACAGGCGGCGGCGTGAGAATAACCGGCGGCACTGGATGGTGCCTAACGATGATGGACGGTTTGCGCGGGCCTCTCCCACGGTCACCCTTGCCCTTGGGGGGCACAATGACGCGCGAGCCGGCGGAGCTGCTGGACGTAGAAGGATAACGCTTCGGGATGGGCCTGGTCGCGTTGAACGTCCTGCCCTTGCTGGACATGCCGAGCGGCGGGATCGTTGTTGCCGCAAACGCCTCAACTGCCAGCGGAGCCGAGCCGAGCGTGACGGTGAGAGCAAGCACGGAGGATGCGAGCAGACTTGCACCCAGACTTGCACCAATGCGACGTACGAACTTGTTGAGGGTTGAGCGAGCTTGACTCATCTTCAAGGCCTCCCTGCAGGCCTCCTCGCAGGCCTCAAAACGCGGAACGCGCCCCCACGCTTCTCGTAAACTTCAGATGAGAACTTTCATTTTCGCCGCTGATCGGGTAACCCCCCGCGCTCAGCCTTTAGTGGCAATGAATTCAACGACCTTGGTTTCCGACTGCATGCGCTGCACGTTCCTGACAATCTCGGCCGCGGACGGATCGCCCGTGAAGCGCATGTCGAACAAGCCATTGCGACCCGGACCAATGACCACCTCGGCGCCATGAGCATTGAGGAAGGTGATAATCTCCGCCGAGGTTGCTTGCGGGGAGAAGCGGATCACCGCGTGCACGTTGGACGTCGGATGGGCCGCGGCGAGCTCGGTGGTCGGCGTATCCGAACGATCCTTCATCAGAGCGGCCGTCAACATGGCGCTCTGCAGAAAAAGAGCGACGGTCGCTGCGGCCGCTGCATACGCGATCGTGCGCGGCGCGAAGCCGGACAGGAACTCGGACACGCGCCCGACGAGGTCGAAGGACCGGCGCGCCGGCGCCGGCGCGCCCTCGGCCTCGATCGCAGCAAACAGCTTCTCCATGGCGCGCGACGATGGCACGCCGAGCGATTCGTTGAGGTGGATTGTCTCCTGCAGCTCTTCACGTACCAGCGTCAGGCGCCGGGCAAGCTCGCTGTCACTTGCAATCGCGCGTTCGACGCGCTCGCGGTCGCGGCGGCTCAACGTGCCGGCTGCATGCCACGGCAGCAGGGCCTCGATTTCCTGGCGCTCGGGCGCTTCTCTGCTAACCGCATTCATGGCCAACCTCTTTCAATTCCCGCCGCCTTCAGCAGCTCTGCCAGTCTCTTGCGCGCGTAGAACATGCGCGTCTTCACAGTATTCTCCGGAATTCCGACAATTCCCGCGACCTCTTCGACCGATTTCTCGTGGTAGTAGACGAGGTCGATGATTTCCCGGTGTTCCGCCGAAAGTCCCTCCAGGCACTTTCGGAGCACTACGCTCTTGTCCTTCTTTGCCAGCGACACCTCTGGATCATCCGACTGATCCTCGATCGCCGCGGCCGCTTCTTCGTCCAGCTCCTCATCCGGCTTGCGCCGCAATGCGGTCAGAGCCTTGAAGCGTGCGATCGCCAACAACCAGGTGGGAACCGCGGACCGCCCCTCGAACCGACCAGCCTGACGCCACACGTCAAGAAACACTTCGCTGATCAGGTCCTCGGCTACCGATTCGTCACGAACCAGACGCAGGACAAACCGGAAGACCCGAACATGGTGCCGTGCGAACAGCACCTGCATTGCGAGCCGGTCGCCGGACGCGATCCGTCCGATCAGTTCTTCGTCCGAGGTCGCTTGCATCGCCCGACGATCAACTCGCTAGTTAGTCGCCGGGGAACGCGACGAGGTTCAATTGGGTTGAAGTGTGGGAAGGTTCATCCGCGACCCCCCTTCCCCCGGTGTCGCGCATGCCAGCCGAACGGCCATACCCCTGAATTATAGCCGAAATTCGCCGCAATCTCGCCTTGAGCAAATGCCGCAGGAGTGCATCGGCCAAGCCGCCAATTCCCACATTTTCCTCATACCTTTGTTTATTCGTTAACCATGGCGGCCAGAAAAAGTCACTCACCTGCCTCAGGTACCAACGCGCATCGGGGCATGAAGCTTGCGCAGCGCTGCCAGCACCGACAGCGCCGTGATCCGGCCGGTCTTGGGGTTCTCGGAGGGGATGTTCTCAATCGCCAAGGTGAAACGGGCTGAATCCGAGTCCACCTCGATCTGGTGACAGTTGCGCTCGACCGATGGGTCAGCCCAGATCTCAATGGTGGTGCGGTCAGGCCCAATTCCGGCCATGGCCAGGGCCGCCGCCACATTGACATTGGCCGGGAAACCGGCCGCCGCCTCCCGGGCGGTGCCGCTGAACACCCGCTTGGCCGCGTTAAGGCCATCGACCGAAATCCCGTTCGCCACCAGATAGGGCGCACCCGCGAGCCCACGCGGCGGCTTACGGGTAGTCATGCGCACGGCGGTGATCTGCCCCTCGGCCGCCGCCGTGACTGCATCGAGCCCCAGCAGCGCGCCGGTCGGCACGATGATCTGGCCGCCCTGCTCCCTGGCGAGATCGACCAGCGCGGGGCGCTCCAGCAAAGCACCGCAGCTGAGCACCATGACGGCCTTGCCGGCCTCCAGCATGGGGCGGCAGATGCGCTCGATGATGGCTGCGGGAGCGCATTCGATGGCGAGGTCGGCGTGCCGGGGCAAGTCGTCCAGCTCGACCAGCGGACAGCGGATTCCCTGCGCGTCTAGCCAGGCTTGCGCCTTGGCCCGGTCCTGGGCAGCCGCGCAGGCCAGCGTCAGACCCGGAATGCCCTCATGGAGCCGGCGCGCCAGCACGCGGCCGATTGTCCCAAGACCGGCAATGGCGACGCGGGTTGCGCGAGTCATAGGGCAAGCTCCAGAACAGATCGTTCTGCCTCATACGCGCCCCCCAACATGGCCACAAGGGCGGGGTCCAAAGACGCGTCAATGCAGCGTCAATGCCGCGGCAACATGGCCTTGACCCCTCCTGCAACACGCGCAACTGTTCTCGCCATCCCAGGGAGGAAACCGCCAATGCGTATCAGGGCTTTTGCGATCGGCTTCAGCGCGTTCTTTGCAACCACGCTGCAGGCCTCGG
>Ga0137409_10000504_pt1 | contig 23059 bp, 15 predicted proteins | sample CZODoug1_16funga_FD_122059 | JGI IMG/M metagenome (GOLD analysis project Ga0137409, IMG submission 122059) | Vadose zone soil fungal communities from Angelo Coast Range Reserve, California, USA - CZODoug1_16fungal (Hybrid Assembly) | ecosystem: Environmental > Terrestrial > Soil > Vadose zone...
TCTGGCTGTGCATGTGCGTCAGCACGTCGCAGATGAGCTTGCCCCATTCGACGACTTGTTCAACGGCGAACGGTTGATTATTGTTGGATTCCAGCAGTTTGAGCAAATCTTGCCCGCGGATATACTCCAGGACCAGCAACGCCGTCTGGCCTTGCTCGACGAGGTCATACACCTGCGGCACCACGGGGAGGTTCTTCAACGAGCGCAGGATTTCGGCCTCGCGGCGGAAGAAGTTTAAGCGGATCGTGAATTCCTCCGGATCGGAGCAGATCATGTCCTTGATGGCAACCGTCCGGTTGCCCGCGCGCGTGTCAACGGCCAGGTAAACCGCGCCGAAGCCGCCCATGGCCGGGGTGTAGTAATTCTCGACGACGATGCTGCCGTCACGGTTCACGGCGCCGCAAAGGCCTCCCTCGAACAGGCAGATCGGCACCGGGAACGAAACCGAAGCTGGGAAGAATGTGACCCGCCTCGGGCCGCGCCGCTTGATCGCATCCTCCTTGGCCAAGGCCTCACTCAGGAATGTCCGTGCGATCGGTAGAAGCGGGCGGGCAGCGGCTCGATCTTGCGGCTGTGCGTTGGCGCCGCCGATTTGGAGAGCGACAATGATCGTCGAACTCGCAAACATTGCGGCAAGATGGCGCGTTGCTGCTACGATCTGCATATTGCCCCCGACCTATCGTGGACCAAGAAGAACAAAGAGCGGGACTGCGGCGAATGTGAGCCTGTGAATGTGAGCCTTGGACTGTGAGCCTTGGGAAGAGCCGAGATCATTACCTAGCCACAGCTTGCAGCCGTGAATGACGAATGCGAGAGTTATTTCAAATCAAGGCTTTTGGCGGATAGGGGCAATAGCCCCTCGCGAGATGGTGCGGATGAGCGAAACAGTCGTGCCTGGGCTGGAGCGCCGCCTGCGGGCGGAGCGCGTTGGCGACGTGATGTTTGACCGCTTCGCGCGCGGCCGCTACGCGACCGATGCCTCGCACTACCAGGTCATGCCGCTTGGCGTGGTGGCGCCGCGCACGATAGAGAACGCCAATCGGGCGATAGCGATTGCGCGGGACGAGGGCGTGAGCGTGACCGCGCGCGGCGGCGGCACCTCGCAGGCCGGGCAGACGGTCAATACCTCGCTGATCGTCGATTGCTCGAAATACCTCAACCGGATGCTGGAGCTTGATGTTGCCGCGCGCCGCTGCGTGGTCGAGCCCGGCATTGTGCTCGATGATCTCAATCGGCAGCTCAAGCCGCATGGCCTGTGGTTTCCGGTCGACGTCTCGACCGCCACGCGCGCCACCATCGGCGGCATGACGGCCAACAATTCCTGCGGCGCGCGCTCGCTGCGCTACGGCAATACGCGCGAGAACGTGCTCTCGATCGATGCAGTGCTGGCCGACGGGACGCTCGCGCATTTCGGCCAGGTCAATCCGGACCTGTCCGACATTCCCGATACGTCGCCGCTCAAGCCGCTCGCGCGCGACCTCCTCGCGCTCGGCGCGCGCGAGGCCGACGCCGTGACGGAGGGCTTCCCGCAGGTGCAGCGCCGGGTCGGTGGCTACAATCTCGACTCGCTGATGCCGGGGCGCAACGAGCTCAACCTCGCGCATATCCTGGTCGGCTCCGAAGGCACGCTCGGTTTCTCCAACCGGATCGAGCTCAAGCTTTCGCCAGTGCTCGGCACCCGGCGCACGATCGGGGCCTGCCACTTCGGCAGCTTCCGCGGCGCCATGGAGGCGGCTCAGCACATCGTCCAGCTCGGTCCGATCGCGGTCGAGCTGATCGATCGCACCATGCTGGGCCTCGCGCGCGGGATCGAGATGTTCCAGCCGACCATTGCGAGCGTTGTGCGCGGAGATCCCGAAGCCATTCTGTTTGTCGAGTTCGGAGAGGACGAGGAAGGCGAGAATTTGCGCCGCCTGTTTGCGCTCAGTGAGCTGATCGGAACGCTGGGATATGCCTTCGACAAGCGCGGCGCCCACTGGGGCGGCGTGGTCGAGGTGCTCGGACCCAATTTGCAGGCCGCGATCGCGGAGGTGCGCGCCGCCGGCCTCAATGTGATGATGTCGATGAAGGAGGCGGGCAAGCCGGTCTCCTTTGTGGAGGATTGCGCGGTGCCGCTCGAGCATCTCGCGGATTACACCGACAGGCTGACCGCGATCTTCACCAAGCATGGCACGCGCGGCACCTGGTACGCGCACGCCTCGGTCGGCTGCCTGCATGTGCGGCCGGTGCTCAACCTGCGCCTGGAGAAGGACGTCACGGCGATGCGCGCGATCGCCGAGGAGGCGTTCGCGCTGGTGCGCGAATACAAAGGCTCCCACTCCGGCGAGCACGGCGACGGCATCGTGCGCTCGGAATTCCATGAGGTGATGTTCGGCGAACGTCTCGTGCGCGCGTTCGAGCAGGTGAAGGACCGCTTCGATCCCAAGGGGCTGTTCAATCCCGGTCGCGTGGTGCGCGCGCCGAAATTCGACGATCGCAGCCTGTTGCGCTATGCGCCTGGCTATCACGCCGATGAGCTGACCACGCATCTCGACTGGCGGGCCTATCCGGGCGCCGGCCACGGGTTCCAGGGCGCGGTCGAGATGTGCAACAACAACGGCGCCTGCCGTGCGCTCGCCGGCGGCGTGATGTGCCCGAGCTATCGGGTCACGCGCGAGGAGCGCGACGTCACGCGCGGGCGCGCCAATGCGCTGCGGCTGGCCATCACCGGCCAGCTTGGGCCTGATGCATTTGTTTCCGACGAGATGGCCGAGACGCTGAAGCTCTGCGTCTCCTGCAAGGCGTGCCGGCGCGAATGCCCGACCGGGGTCGACATGGCGCGGATGAAGATCGAGGTGCTGGCCGCGCGGGCCGCGCGCGGAGTTCTCTCTGGCCGCGACCGCTTTGTCGGCTACCTGCCGCGCTACGCGCCGTTCGTTTCGCGCCTGCCGTGGTTGCTCAATCTGCGCGACCGGATTCCAGGGCTGGCGTGGCTGTCGGAACGGGTCGCAGGCTTCAGCGCCAAACGCAGCCTGCCGCGCTGGCGGAGGCCATTCCGCGAGCCCAAAACGCCGATCGGGCCGGAGACAGGCCGCGAGGTCGTGCTGTTCGTGGATACGTTCAGCCGCTATTTCGAGCCCGAGAACGTCGAGGCAGCGCTTGCTGTGCTCGAAGCGGCCGGCTGCCGGGTGCATCTGCCGCGGCCGGATGACCGGCCCTTGTGTTGCGGGCGCACGTTCCTCTCGATCGGCGCGGTCGAGGAGGCGCGGCACGAAGCGCAGCGCTGCCTCGACGCCTTCGCACCCTATGTGGAGCGTGACATCCCGATAGTCGGGCTCGAGCCAAGCTGTATGATCGGGTTCCGCGACGAGATTCCAGCGCTGATCAGGACCGAGGACGCGCGCGAGCTTGCATCACGTGCGCTGATGTTCGAGGAGTTCGTCGCCAAAGAGCTTGGCGGCGCGCTGCCGCTTGCACCGGTCGGCAAACAGGCGCTGCTGCACGGGCACTGTCATCAAAAGTCGTTTGCGCTCATGGATTCGGTGATGGCGGCGCTCAAGCTCATTCCGGAGCTTGCGGTGGAACCGATCGAATCGAGCTGCTGCGGCATGGCGGGAGCCTTCGGCTACGGCGCCGATACGATCGACGTGTCGCTCAAGATGGGTGAGCTGTCGCTGCTGCCGGCCGTGCGCAAGGCCGCCCCCGACACGATCATCATCGCGGACGGCACCTCCTGCCGGCATCAGATCAAGGACGGAACCGGCCGTGAAGCGTTGCATGTCGCGCGCCTTCTGGCCATGAGTGTAAAGGCCAACGTTAAGTCGGCGAGTGTTAAGGCTGCGCAAACCGGGCCAATATCCGCCGATTGACTGCGGACGCAAGCCGCAACAGAATCGGCTGGTGCCGCCCGATCCGATTCAATCAATCGGATCAAGGTCTAGAAAGCGCACAGATGCTGCGAACTCGGCGCAAACAAGTCTTTACCTTCCTGGGCGCGGTCGCCATCATCGGCGTTTCCGCGTTGGCGTCGCAATATGTCTGGCGCGAAGCGGGGCTGAAGTCGCTGCAGGCCGTCAATGAGCAGCGCGTGCAACTGGTCGCCAACGCGCTCACGGCCGAGGTGGGGCGCCAGGACCATCTCCCCGTGGTGCTGTCGCTCGATGCGGATGTGCGCAATGCGCTCAGGTCGCGCGATGCCGGGAGCCTGGAGCGGCTCAGCCGCAAGCTCGAAGTCGTGAGCCGCGAGGCCGATACGCGGGCGCTCTATCTCATCGCGCCCAACGGCATCGTGGTCGCGAGCGACAATTGGCAGGCGTCGGACACCCTGGTGGGCCGCAACCTTGCGGATCAGCCTTATTTCAAGAAGGCGGTCGAAAACGGCAGGAGCAGCGATCTCGGCGTCGAGCCCGATAGCAACCGGACGCGCTACTATCTCGCCGAATCGGTGCGAGCCGGCCCAGACTTGCTCGGCATAGCGGTCGTCCGGATCGAGTTCGATGCGCTGGAGGCGGCTTGGGAGCGGGCGGCCGAGCGCGTCCTGGTGGCGGACACCGATGGGATCGTGTTTCTGGCAAGCGATCCTGCGTACAAATATCGTTCCATTGGCGGAAAGACTCTAACCGTGAGCGACAGCGCCGAGGTTGCCAAGCGCTATCCGGGGGTGCTGGCGGAGCCGATCCACATCAAGGTTCTTGAGCGTCGCGGTGCGGATTCGATTATCGAAGTCGAGGCGCCGGACGCGGGCGCCAGCTATCTCTATCAGACCATGCAGCTCCCGCTTTACGGCTGGACGATCCATCGGTTCACTGATCTGGCCACCGTGCGCGAAGATCGGCGTGACGGAACCATCATCGGTGGCGCTATCATGGCGCTGATCATCGCGCTCGTGCTTTACGTGATCGAGCGGCACCGGGCCTATGTGGTCGAGAAAGCCTCGGCGGCGCAGCTCAAGACGCAAGTTGAGGAGCGCACGCGCGATCTCAGCGAGTCCAACGCCTCGCTGCAGACCGAGATCGACGAGCATCGCCACACCGAAGCGCGGCTGCGCACCACCCAGAACGAGCTGGTCCAGGCCGGCAAGCTTGCGGCGCTGGGGCAGATGTCGGCCGCGCTGGCGCATGAGATCAACCAGCCGCTTGCCGCGATCCGCACCTTCATGGCGAGCGCGAAGGTGTTCGCGCGCCGCGGCGATCTCTCGCAGGTCGTGAGCAACCTCGACCTGATCACCGATCTTGCCGAGCGCATGGCCAGGATCACCGGTCATCTCAAGACGTTTGCGCGCAAGAGCGAGCCCGGCCATCCGGAGCACGTGCGGGTCGATCGGGCGATCGATGGCACGCTGTTCCTGCTCGAAAGCCAGATCAAGGCCGCCGGCGTCGTCGTGGACAAGACCGTCGAGCCGGACCTCTGGGTGCTCGGCCATGCGGTCCAGCTCGAGCAGGTCATTCTCAATCTGGTGCGCAACGCGCTCGACGCCGTCGGTGATCAGGAGGATGGACGGATCACCATCACGGCGCAGGTGTCGGAGAGCCAGACGTCGGAGAGCCGTGTCCAGATCAAGGTGGCGGACAACGGGCCCGGCATTCCGGCAAACCAGCTCGACCAGATCTTTGATCCGTTCTTCACCACCAAGGCGCTGGGCAAGGGGCTTGGCCTGGGGCTGTCAATCTCGTATGGCATCGTGCAGGATTTTGGCGGCCAGATTCACGCCAGAAACCTGCCCGGGGGCGGTGCCGAATTGACCGTCGAGCTGCCGCGCCATCGGCGCGGGCGCGCGCCGGCCGAGATAGCCATCCATGCCTGAGTCCGGCCCGATCCTGTTCGTCGACGACGAGGCCGCGATGCGCCACGCGGTGACGCAGTGGCTCGGCCTTGCCGGCTTCGAAATGCTGGTCCACGAAAAGGCAACGTCGGCGCTCAGCACTGTGAGCGCCGATTTTCCCGGCATCCTGGTCACCGATCTGAAGATGGAGGGCATGGACGGGATGGAGCTGTTGCGCCGGTCGCAGCAGATCGATCCCGAGCTGCCGGTCGTGGTCATTACCGGGCACGGCGACGTCGAGATCGCGGTCGAGGCGATGCGTCTCGGCGCCTACGACTTCATCGAGAAGCCGTTTGCGCCCGAGCGCTTTCTCGAGGTGGTGCGGCGAGCCTGCGAGAAGCGGCAGCTCGTTGTCGAGAACCGCCGTCTGCGGCGTGCGGTCAGCGAGCAGACGTTGAGTGGGCGCATCATCGGGACATCGACGGCAGCCGAGCGGCTGCGCACCTCGGTTGCCGAGCTTGCCGGAACCGACGTCAGCGTCATCGTCTATGGCGAGACCGGTGTCGGCAAGGATCTGGTGGCGCGCTGCATTCACGATTTCAGCCGCCGTCACAAAGCCAACTATGTGGCGGTCAATTGCGCCGCCGTGCCGGAGACGATGTTCGAAAGCGAGTTCTTCGGACACGAGGCGGGCGCATTCACCAGCGCTTTGCGCGCGCGGGTCGGCAAGATCGAGCACGCCGGCGGCGGCACGCTCTTCCTTGATGAGATCGACAGCATGCCGTTGTCGACCCAGGCGAAGCTGCTGCGCGCCCTGCAGGAACGCGTGATCGAGCGGCTGGGTTCGAACCGGAACATTGCGGTCGACCTGCGGCCGATTGCGGCCAGCAAGCTTGATCTGCGCGCGGCCAGCAGCGATGGCCAATTCCGCTCGGATCTTTATTACCGGCTGTCGGTGGCCGAGCTGACGATACCGCCGCTGCGCGATCGCATCGAAGACGTGCCGTTGCTGTTTGAATACTTCGCCGCTTCGGCGGCGGCGGCGCACGAGCGCGAGCTGCGCCCGATCACCTCCGCAACCTTGACCATGCTGATAACTCATCTGTGGCCGGGCAATGTTCGCGAGCTTCGCAACGCCGCGGAGCGATACGCACTCGGGCTTCCCGGTCCCATGATGCCGCAGGCGGCGGACACCGGCAGCGAGCGCCTTTCGTTGTCAGAACAGGTCGAGGCGTTCGAGCGGGCGCTGATCGAGCGCTGCCTTTCTGAAACGGGTGGGAAGATTAACGCAGTGCTTGAGCGGCTCAAGATCCCGCGGCGGACTTTGAGTGAAAAAATGGTGCGGCTGGGCATCGACCGGCAGCGGTTCAAGACATCGGATGGGCCGAATGCTGCCGAGGATTCAGGGGCGATTGGCGGAAAGTTGCCAAATCGCTGATTGGTGCCGCAGTGCAGCATCGGTAACCTATTGAAACAAGAAATACATTTTTGCCTGGAACGCTGGACTTGCTGGCACATGAATTGCGATAGGGTGTGTGTAGGGGAGGGCGGGGGAACGAACGAATTTGTCCGCCCAATGGTTGAGAACAAGCTCTGAGCATAGTGTCAATGATAGCGTACCCGCGTCCCCCGTCGGTCGTCCGGACGATCCGACTTGCTTTGACTACCGGTAGAGGTCTTGCCGGCGCCAGCGTCGCCATCCTGTTGGCGGTTGCTCTGGCAGGTTGTTGGCCTTCGGCATCCGCCGTGACACCAGCCCAGCCTCCGGCAAGGGATCCGGATATTGTTCGGGTATCCCAGGATCAGATGCATCAGCTCGACATCGTTGCGGTCAAGCCGCACAAGTTTCGCGTCTACAAGGTTGCGGTCGGTCAAATTGCATTCAATGAAGATGCCAGCACCGTTGTGCAGACCCCGTTCACGGGGCGCGTGACACGTGTGATCGCCAAGATCGGCGATATCGTCAAACCTGGCGATCCGCTGTTCGAGGTCGACAGTCCCGAGGTCGTGCAGGTGCAGAACGATTTGATCTCGGCGCTGCAAGCAGTGGAAAAGACGCGCATGGGCTTGACGGTCGCGCAGCGGCAGGCCGAGCGGACGGCGCGGCTCCTTGCCGACAAGGCGATCTCGATGCGTGACGCCGAGCAGGCGCGCAATGACCAGGCCATCGCGGAATCCGATCTGAAGACAGCGGAAGGCACGCTGCATTCGGCGCGCAATCGTCTGCGCGTCTTCATCGGCCGTGATCAGGCGGAAGTCGACCGGCTGGAGCGCGAGCGGATCATCAATCCGCTGGTGACCGTCAATTCGCCGATCGAAGGCACCGTCATTGCCCGCAAGGTTGGCCAAGGCCAATATGTGCGCGCCGATGCCGGCGACTCGCTCTACGGGATCGCCAATCTCTCGACCATGTGGTTGAAGGCGAATGTTCCCGAGGTGGACATTCCGCACATCAGCGTGGGCCAGGAGCTCGAGGTCAAGGTCACGGCCCTGCCGGACCGGGTCTTCCATGCGCAGGTCATTGCGATCGGTGCAGCTTCGGACGCCTCCACGCGCCGGGTCGTTGTCCGCTCGGAAATTCCGAACCCCGGCCACGTGCTCAAGTCGGAGATGTTCGCGAGCTTCAGGATTGCGACCAGCGCCGGCGAGGACGCGCCCGCGATCCCGTCGGAAGCGGTGATCTGGGAAGGCGAGCAAGCGGTGGTCTGGATCGAGCGCGAGCCGATGGTCCTGCAGCGCCGAAGGGTGAAGGTCGGGATGGAGCAGGACGGGCGGACGCAGATTCGCGACGGCCTCAAATCCGGCGACCTCGTTGTCGCCCGCGGCGCCATCTTCGTGCAGAACGAGCTCGATCAATGATCCGACGTCAGGCGCGGTGACGCGATGCTTCGTAGCCTGATTGTGTTCTGCCTGTCGCGGCGGCCTTTGGTGCTGACCGCGTTCGCTGCATTCGTCGGCATCGGGGTCTTCGCGTTCACCGCGATGAACATCGAGGCCTATCCCGACCCCGCGCCTCCCATCATCGAGATCATCGCGCAATGGCCGGGCCAGTCGCCGGAGGAGGTCGAGCGTTACGTGACCATTCCGCTGGAGATCGCCGTCTCCAGCACGCCCGGTCTCAAATACATCCGCTCCAATACCGTGTTCGCGCTCGGATTCCTGCGTCTGCAATTCGAATATGGCCGCGACTATTATTTCGTCCGTCAGCAAGTCATCAACCGGCTAAATGACGCGAAGCTGCCGACCGGCGTCCAGCCCGTGATCTCTCCCGCCGGCGGGATCAGCGAGATCTTCCGCTATCAGCTGGTCGGTCCGCCCGGCATGGACCTCATTCAGCTCAAGACCCTGCAGGACTGGGTGGTGGAGCGCCGCTTGCGGATCGTGCCGGGCGTTGCCGACGTCTCGGTGCTCGGCGGTAAGACCAAGGAGTTTCAGGCCGAGATCGACCTCAATAAGTTGATGGCCTATGGCCTCACGCTGCCGCAGATCATGAATGCGATCTCGGCAGGCAACTCCAATGTGGGCGGCCGGACCATCGCGCTCGGCGAGCAATCGGTCAATGTGCGCGGGCTCGGCGTCATCGGCTCGCTGGCAGACATCGAGAATATCGTGTTGACGCAGCAGGGCGGTGTACCGGTGCTGCTGTCGGACGTGGCCAAGGTCCAGATCGGATTCACGCCCCGCCTCGGCGTTGCCGGGCGTGATGAGAAGACCGATGTGATCTTCGGCATTGTCCTGATGCAGAAGCTCGAGCGGACCATGGACGTGGTCACGCGCGTGCGCGCCGCGATCGATCGCCTCAACACGGACGGCAGCCTGCCGCCGGGCGTGCGGATCGACACGTTCTATGACCGCGGCGATCTGGTCGCGGTCACGGTGCACACCGTGCTGCACAATATGTTCTTTGGCATTGCGCTGATCTTTCTCATTCAGTGGGTCTTCCTGGGCAACCTGCGCTGCGCCCTGATCGTGTCGGCGACGATTCCGGTGGCGCTGCTGCTGGCCGTGATGATCACGGTTCTGCGCGGGGAGTCGGCCAATCTTCTCTCAGTCGGCGCCATCGATCTTGGGATCATTGTCGATTCGACCGTCATCATTCTGGAGAACATCTATCGTCATCTGGCTCACCACAGCCCCGGACATGAGCAAGCGCCCTTAAGCCTGCCAGAGCGGCTGCACCGCATCCTGAACGGTGCGATCGAAGTGGATAAAGCCATCCTCTTTTCGGTGCTCATTACGATCGCAGCCTTCCTGCCATTGTTCACCATGCAAGGCGTCGAGGGCCAGATCTTCGGTCCGATGGCGCGCACCTATGCCTATGCGCTGCTTGGTGCCGTGATCGCGACCTTCACCGTCACGCCGGTCATGGCCTCGATTCTGTTGCCCGCAAGGGTGACTGAAATCGAGACGTGGCTGGTGCGGCAGATCCGGCGCGTCTACGACGTGATCTTGCCGTTCGTCGTTCGACGGTATCGCGTCGCGGCGGTCATCGCTTCCGTGTTCCTCCTGATCTGCGGCGCCTTGGGCGCCCGGCTCGGCACCGAGTTTCTGCCGAAGCTGGAGGAAGGCAACATGTGGATCCGCGCACTGCTGCCGCCGACGATCACGCTCGAAGCGGGCATGGATAGTGTCGCGCGCATGCGCAACATCATCAGGAGCTATGCGCCGGTCCGCACCGTCGTCTCGGAGCAGGGCCGTGGCGAGGACGCGACCGATCCTGACGGCTCGTTCGTGGCCGAGTTCTTCGTGCCGCTCAAACCACAAGAAGAGTGGCCCAAGGGACTGACCAAGGAAGAGCTGGTCAAGCAGATGAGCGAGCGGCTCAATCGCGAGTTCGTCGGCGTTGACTTCAACTTCTCGCAGTACATCCAGGACAATATCGAGGAAGCGGTCTCCGGCGTGAAGGGTGAGAACTCGGTCAAGATCTTCGGCCGCGATCTCGCCGAGCTTGCGCGCCTCTCCAAGTCGGTGAAGTCCGAGATCGCCGAAGTGCCCGGCGTAACCGATCCGGGCGTGTTCAACCTGCTCGGCCAGCCCAATCTGGTGATCCGAATCGACCGCGCGAAAGCGGCGCGCTACGGGTTTTCAGTCGGCGACATCAACTCGGTCGTGCAGGCGGCGGTGGGCGGCCAGGAGATCACCCGGGTCTATGAAGGTGAGATGAACTTCGCACTCACCGTGCGGCTGGCCGAAGAGTATCGTCGCAATGTCGACGCCATCCGTTCCGTTCCGGTTGCCCTACCCAACAGCGATCCAAGGGCGCCGCCCGCCTATATCGCGCTCGGCGAGCTTGGCGACGTGCGGCTGGAGACCGGCGCGGCCTACATCTACCGCGAGAACAATCAGCGCTTCGTTCCACTGAAGTACAGCGTACGCGGCCGCGATCTTGGCTCGACCGTGGCCGAGGCGCAGCAGCGCGTCGGCGACAAGGTGAAGATGCCGGAGGGCTACAAGCTCGACTGGACCGGCGAGTTCGGCGCGCTGGTGGAGGCGCAGAAGCGGCTCGCCATCATCGTGCCGCTCAGCCTGCTCTTGATCTTCATGCTGCTCTACAGCCTGTTCACCTCGGCGCGAGTGAGCCTGCTGGCGCTGTCCGGCATTCCGTTCGCGGTCTGCGGTGGCATCCTGGGGCTGACCTTTGCGGGACTGAATTTCAGCATCTCGGCCGCCATCGGGTTTATCTCGCTGTTCGGCGTCTCGTCGATGGATGGCATCCTGCTGATGACCTACATCCGCAAGAATCTCCATAGCGGCATCGGCACCGAGGAGGCGATCATCACAGCGGCGCAGACCCGCATGCGGCAGATCTTCATGACTGGTCTCTCCGCCTGCATCGGCCTGGTGCCGGCGGCGTTCTCGACCAGCATCGGGGCGCAGGTACAGCAGCCTCTGGCCTGCGTGATCGTGGGCGGCATGCTGCTCTCGCCGATCTGCAGCCTGCTGGTGATCCCAATGCTGGCGCGCATGTTCATGCCCTACGTGCCTGGAACAATCCCGGGTCACGAGACGCCGGCTGCCGGAGCTGAGCGAACGGAGCAGCCGGAGCCGGCTGCTTAGAATTGCGCGCGCAATCGGGTCCCGATGACTGACACGGGGCTACGATCACGGTTGTAGGCCGGATTGGCGATGAACTGATAATCGAGCGTTGCGCGCCAGCTTGCGATCGGAAAGCTGTAGTAGATTTCGGCAATCTTTTCCGGCCCTGGATTGGGCAACTGTCCGTCGCCAGCCAGGATGCCGAGCCCGCCGGCATTGAAATAGGCTTTATGTGCATCCGAAATGCCATTGACCACGCCGGCAATGCCAATGGTGTCGTCAGGCCGTCCCCATTGCTTGCCACCGAGTGACAGGCCAGCCGCCAGGGTTCGATCGATGTCTGAGAATTCGTATGGCTCGACGCCGCCGCTGGCAATTCCTGCGCGAGCGAACACGCCGAGATCAGGAGAGATTTGTTGTTCGAGGTTGAGGCTCACTCCGCTGCGGCTGGTATAGCGGCGAACGCGTGCGGTGTCGGCGGGGTCGCCGGTCAGCTCGGACAACTTGACCGCATCGTCGAAGCGCCCCATGCGGCCGCCGTGCCGTTGGCTGGCACGCCGGCGAGCGGCGTCCTGCTGAATTTCTCAAAGCTCCACGCCAGCCCGCCCGTCGCGTACAGGAGCCAGCCACCTGGCGCGTAGCCAATCCGGCCGCGCACGGTGCCTGACATTTGCACGATCTCTTCATGGCGAGCCTGGCCGTTGCTGGCCGACACGAACGTGTGGCTGCCGCTGATCGAATTCGGAAATGTCACATCGGCTTCCAGGCCGATCAGGAGACGGGAGGGCAGAAGCTTGTTGTAACCGGCCTGGAGCCCGCCAAAATAGCTCCCGGTCCCGGCAAAGCCGTCATGGCCGTTGTGGAGGTTGAGCGATCCGGCAGCCGGAATGTTGCTCCCGACTTCCCAGGCGGTCACATGGGCCTCCCCCCCACGCATGGCCGAGATGAGCGCCAACGTAGAATCCACTCCAGTCGTCTGACAGTACGGGGGCCCTTTTTGGTACTTGGCCAGACGGCTCCGCCGCTTGCGCCAGCGCCGTCATGGTCAGACTGAAGCCCGTCGACAAAAACGCAACCCGCCTACGCAACACTACCCCCGCGTACATCTTCCATTCCCCCAAATGCTGCCCTGATCGCGGCAGCCCGCTACAGGATCGGGTTCGGTATTATTGCAAATAAGTCGCAATTGCAACATCTCTATTTTGAAGTAGTATCAAGATACCTGGATATCTCTGGCGAAGCCGCTTTTGATCTGTCCCGCGATGTCGCGATCGATATGATCGCGCCGTTGGGGGGCGAGCGATTCGATGATTGATCCGGGTTTGGTCCGCGCGAGTGGAATGGCCGTCTGCTTCGGCTGCGCCGCGATGGCCCCGGTTGAGGCGCGCGCTGCCGGCGCCGCCTATCAGGTCGACACCGCCGAGGTCTCGGAAGCCGGAGCCTGCAAGGTGGAGTCCTGGGCTTCGTTTGCGAGCAATCGGGATTTTTTCGGTGCGGTGAGTCCGGCCTGCTCGGTTCCGTTTGTGCGGCCGCTGGAGCTGAGCGCCCAGTTCAATCGCTCACGCTCGGACGGGGAGTGGGACACCGCGGCGACGCCGAAGTTCAAGGTGAACCTGATATCGAGTGCGATCGGCAAGCCTGGCCTCGCGGTCACCGGCACGGTGACCTATGACTTCAGCTCGCGCGATGTGACGCAGGTCAATCTCACCGTTCCGGTCACGCTGCGCCTATCTGACGTTGTGCGGATCAATGTCAACGGCGGCTGGATGCTCGATCGCGTTCTTGATCGGCAGTTCCTCACTTACGGCGTTGGTGTCGATTGGCGCACGCCCGACAACGTCTGGACGCTGACCGCAGAAGTGTTTGGACAGACGGCCAACAATGCGGAGTTGCACAGCACGACGCAACCGCGCTTTCAGACGGGATTGCGCTGGCGACCGGTCGACCGATGGAATGTCGATCTTATCTACGGCCGCAACATCACCGGCGAGAACGCCAACTGGCTGACGATCGCGACCGTCCTGCGCTTTCCGCCCAAGGGCGAGTAATACCAACGCGCAAGACTCTCAGTTCGTCATGCCCGCGCTTGTCGCGGGCATCCACGACTTTCTTTGGTTGAAACACGAAAGACGTGGATGGCCGGGACAAGCCCGGCCATGACGTGGAGAGCGCGTCGGTTTTAAACAAGAGCTGGAATAAGCTGTTGCTCAGAAGCGTCCGGCGATCGTCAGGCGGAGCGACAACGGCTCGACCGGATGGAAATGCTGGTCGGCCACTCCGACGGTCTCGCCAAGCTGCGGCAGCCGCGACTCGTAGAAACGCGACTCGTAGAAATAGGTGATCTGGTCGGCCCTGGCGTTGAACAGATTGAAGGCGTCGAGCTGGACGCGAATGCCGTTGTCGAAGCGATAGCCGAGCCTTGCATTGACCAGCGTGGTTGAGCTCGAGCGGGCGCTGTTGTCCTCGATCAGCGGGCGCGGCCCGAAATAGCGCATCTTCACCGCGCCGAACCAGCCGAGCTCCTCACCGACCGTGACGCCGAACGAGGTCACCACATTGGGAGCGCCCGGAACACGGTTGCCGGCGGGGTCGATATCGGTAAAGCGCGCGTGCGTTGCGGCCACGTCGAGCTCGAAACCCAGCCAGGGCGCCGGCTTGTAGGTGGTGATCCATTCGACGCCGGTGCGGCGGCTCGGGCGGCTTGCCTCGGTGGTGCCGGCGTCGCCGACGAACAAGAGCTCCGAGGCATAGTCGAGCACGAACAGCGCGACGGATGTCTCAAGCCCGGCGATCGGCCGCGCGCGCCAGCCGACCTCGGCGCCTTTGGAGCGCACCAGGAACGGCACCTTGTCGGCGGGCAGGCCAGCGTCCGGCGTGTTGGGCGGGTTGACGCTGATCGTCACGCCGCGCACGTCGTTGCTGTGAAAGCCGTAGCCGGCATTGAGGAAGATCTCGTTGTTGCGGAACGGCCCCAGCACCAGGCCAACCTTCGGGCTGGTGATCGAGGCATCGGCATTGCCGGAATTCGCCGGCGTGTCGCTTGTCACCTTTGCCGAAAACTGGTCATGCCGCACGCCCACGATGGTGCGCAGCCAGTCGGTTAATCGGGTCGTGTTCTCGGCGTAGAGCCCGATGCTGTCCTCGCGCACCTTGTCGCGGCGGACGTCCGCATAGGTGACGCGCTGGACGGTTTTGGTCAGCGCCACATCGATGTCGTCGGAGCGGCCCTGGATGCCAACCTTGGTCTCGCTGTCGAAGACGCCGAGACGGCCCTTGAAGGTGTGGCTGCCATGAAAGCCCAGGATCGTGCGCTTGTCGCCCTGGCTGAACTGATCGCCGTCGCTCGGATCGTCGAGAAAATAGGTGAAGTTATTGTAGAGGCTGAGCGTGCTGCGGATCGCATAGGCTTCGAGCTGGCTGCGGCCGAGCGCGTTGATGCCGCTCACTCTGGTCGACAGGCTGTAGCGGCTGGAATTGCCGCCGTCGGTCGGATCGAGCGTGCCCCAGCGGCTGATCAGGCCCTCATCGACGGCGCGCCGCGCGATCTGGTCGGTCGAGGTCCAGCTGTTCTTGTAGGCCATGCCGGTGATCGACACGCCCTCCTCGGCATTGCCTGAAGAGTAGCGCAGCACGCCGTTCAATTTCTTCATTCGGTCGGGCACGTCCCATGGCCCGTCATACTTGGTGGCTTCTGCTGCGAGCAGGAGATTGCCTGCGACAGGATTGGCGGCTGTCGAGTTGCCGGTCCAAGGCGTGCCTGCCGAGATCGGATAGGATTTGATCGCGAGCGCGCGGCCATAGCCGAACATGCCGAGCGTGCCCTGCCAAAGTCCTGGATTCATCGTGTTGATGTAGTCGATGCGCAACGCGCCCGCCGATGCGAAGTCGCCTTCCTCGGCGAAGTAGGGGCCTTTGCGCACCCGCATCGACTGGATTAGCTCAGGGATCAGAAAGTTGGTGTCGGCATAGCCTTGACCGTGACCATGCGTGCGCATGTTGACCGGCATGCCGTCGACCGTGATGGCGAGATCGGTGCCGTGATCGAGATTGAAGCCGCGAAGGAAGTACTGATTGGCTTTGCCTTCGCCGCTGTGCTGCGTGACGATCAGACCGGGCGTTGCCTCCAGCACCTCGCCCGGCCGCAAAGCCGGCTGGGCGTTGACGCGCTCGCGCGGCAGCACGATCTCGCTTGCGGCCGCCGTCGGAGCATTTGTTTCAGTTGTAGCGGTTGACGCGGCAGCCGGCTGCGTCGCGGTCGGCTGAGACTGCACCGTGCGCCGCGCCGGTGCTTGCCGCACCGGCTTGCGCGCCGTGACCACGACAGGCGGCAATTCCTGTTCCGGACTCTCCTGCGCGTGAGCTGTTGGCATGGCGAGCACGATGCTCAAGGTCGCCACACCACTACGCCACGCAGTTCTGCGACACGCTACTCGACGCCACGCCACTGTCATTCGGCTCCCCAACCCTGGTGGAGCTTAGGGCGGCGGTATGACAATATCAAGACTTTATCATACTAGCGTATGACGTTCGCTAATGAACGTCATAGTCTGTGTCAGGCCAAAGTCAGGCCAAGCTGGGGCGCGAATGGGCGGACGTGGGCGCAGTCTCGATGTTGGCGTGGCTCGGCTTGGTCTCGATGTGGTCGTAGCCTTTCAGGCGATAGATCAGCATCGAGCCGAGCCAGCACGCCACGAAGACGCCGACGATGACGAATCCAAGCGCGCCGAAAATGTCGTTGAGATCGGCAACCGCGTCCCATAGACCGCCTGAGAGCTCGAGCTTGCTGGCAATGAGATTGAGCGCCTGCACGCCACCGATCAAGACGGCCACCACGACCGACGCGAATGTGATGGTCAGGTTGTAGTAGAGCTTGCGCACCGGCTTCGCGAGGGCCCAGCCGTAGGCGCCGGTCATCAATATGCTGTCCGCCGTGTCGATCAGAGTCATGCCGGCCGTGAACAGCGCCGGGAACACCAGGATCGACCAGATCGGCAGTCCGTTCGAGGCCTGTGCGGCCGCAATGCCGAGGAGGCCGATCTCGGTCGCCGTATCGAAACCGAGCCCGAACAGAAATCCGAGCGGATACATGTGCCAACTGTGCTGCACCATGCGGAACAGCCGGCGGAAGATGCGTGCCATCAGGCCGCCCTGCACCAGCATGAGATCAAGATCATCGGCCCCATAGGAGTCGCCGCGCTTGACCCGCTGAAACGCTTTGTAGACGTTGATCAGGATCACGATGTTGATCGCCGCGATGATCAGGAGGAAGGCCGACGACAGCGAGACACCGATCAGGCCGCCAACCGCGCGGAAGTCCTCGAGGCGATGCTGGAAGGCGTTGGTTGCGAGCACGATGCCGATGGTCGCCAGAATGACGACCGTCGAATGTCCCAGCGAGAAGAACAGACCGGCGGCCAGCGGCCGCTTGCCTTCCTGCATGAGCTTGCGGGTGACGTTGTCGATGGCGGCGATGTGGTCGGCGTCAACCGCGTGCCGCAGGCCAAAGCCATAGGCCAGCAGGCTCGTTCCGAGCAGCACCGGATGATCATGGAAAACAACGAGAGCGCAGGTCCAGACGACCACGTTGGCGGCGACCAGGAGGGTGCCGATGGCGACGATCTTGCCCGTCAGGCTTGTCTTGTTGGCGTTGGACGACCGCAGAAAGGCGTTCGGCATGGAACCTCAATCATCGAAGGCCCGTGGTCGAGCCCGCGGTATGATGTACTGACTTCAAACATCATACAACGATAAGATCATCAAGCAAATTCCTCGTATTGACGGGGATCGGGCAGAGCAGTGGCACGCGTTCCCGTGCACGAGGGCCGTAGGGCGCAATCGCTTTATTGCGCCATTCCTGCCACGGGCGGGGCCGATCCTATTGACGGAAGCTCGCCTCTGAAACGGCGCAATAAAGCGATTGCGCCCTACGACCCTGTGGTTGGGCAAGACAGTGCCACTGCGAGGAGACGGCAATCGAGAGGCCTGCCACCCGCCAAAAGGAAAGCCCCGGCCTTGCAGGCCGGGGCCAACGTCGACGAAACGAGACTGAGCTGCAGCTCAGCTGATACTCAGCTGCTGCGCTTGGGCCACACGGAGCCTTGCTGCGTTCCGCGCATGACCTTGCCCATGCCCTTGTATTCGAACTTCTGGATGCGTTTTCCTTCGAAGGTCTCGGTCGTGTAGATATTGCCCTTCGAATCCACCGCGATGCTGTGGACGCCGTAGAACTGGCCAGGCTGGCGCCCGCCACGCCCGAACGACGTCAGCTCGGCCATCGACTTGCGATCGAGGATGCGCACGCGCTCGTTCTGGCCGTCGGTGAGGTACATGAAGCGCTGCTGCGGATCCTTGGAGAGGGCCACTTCCCAGGTCGAGCCCGTGGCGAGCGTGTTCTTGGCATAGAAGTGCTCGCTCACGAAGGTGCCGTCGGTACGGAAGACCTGGATGCGATCGTTCACGCGATCGCAGACATAGAGCAGGCCGTCCTCGGCAAGCGCGACGCAGTGCACGGGGCTGCGGTATTGCTCCGCCACCGGACCGGTCGGATTATATGGCGCGAGCTCGCCGTCATCAGGCTTCTTGCCATAGGCGCCCCACCAGCGCTTGATCTTGCCGGTGTCGCCGTCGATCACCGCCAGGCGTCGGTTGCGATAGCCATCGGCAACGTAGCCTTCGTTGGTCTTGGGATCGATATAGAGCTGCGCGACCCGTCCGAAGTTCTCAGGATCGTTGCTGCCGGTGTTCTTGCCCTGGTGGCCGGACTGCGCCAGGAACTTGCCGTCCTTGGTGAACTTCAGGATCTGTGAATCCTTGGCGCCGTTGCCGCCGAGCCAGACATTGCCCTTGTGGTCGACGAAGACACCGTGCATCGATTCCGGCCACTCATAGCCCGCCCCAGCGGCGCCCCAGGCTTGGATCTGCTCGCCAGCCGGGTTGAACGCCAGCACCGGCGCTGCCGCCGTGCAGCAGTCCGCGGTTGGCGGATTGAGCGATGCGCCCTTCTCATTGTTATGCAGCGTGGAGGCGCCGCGATGGACGACCCAGAGGTTGTCTTGGGCGTCGACTGAAGCACCGATGGTCATGCCCAGCAGTTTCTCGCCGGGGATCGGCTTCGGCCACAGCGGGTCGACTTCGAACATCGGGACGTCGACCATGTCCTGCTGCGCCGTCGCAGCTTGCTGCAGCATCGTCACCCCGATGCCGACGCCAATGATGCCGGCGATGAGCGCAGTGCCGGATACAAGATTCCGAAGATGTGTGTGCTTGGTCAATTGCAGCGTCACTTGGAGCCTCCCTGATTTTTCGTGGTTAGAGTCGCGCGGACCGGCATCAGTATAGACAAATGATGGGTCCGTATCGTCCTTGTTTCATCGCAATGCTTGGTCACGCCGTAGTTTGCACCCTTTCTTTTACCTGCGTTGTTTCCTGATCACCATTCGCGGCGAATGAATTCCAGGCCGAGCTCTTTCTTGGCCCAGAGCACCATCGTATTGGTATTGAGGAAGGCGAGGATGGCGGGCTCGAGCGCGCCCGGATCGCCATTCGCAAACTGCGCGACGGCGAACACGACATCGCACTCATCGTTGAAGGCGACCGAAACGAGCCGCGCGCCGGTTTCTCCATCGGAGGCCGCATAGGAGCGGCTCAAGCCGCGCATCCAGCCGACCTTGATCGGGCGGCCGGGCCCGAGCGACCGGGTCTTCGCGCGCAACAGTTCGGTGTCGGCGACCCTTTCCAGCTCGGTCTCGTCGGAGACGCCGGTGGCGCAATTGCAGAAACCGATCTTCGGCCGCACGTAGAGGTCGACCTGCCCGCCGCAATCCGCCGCTGCGCAAACGAAGGCCTTGCCCTGGCCCCACTGGTCCATCGGGAACGGCCACTTGGCCTCGGTCCAAACCGGCGCTATTGCGGCTGTTAGGGTCGGATTGGCTGATGCGCTTGGATTGACAGATTTGCGCACGCCGAAAATGGCCACCGATCCCAATACCAGGCCGGCAGCCGCAATGGTGGTCGCGACGACGAGCATTCGTTTCATCGCAGCCTTCCGCGTTTCCTCCAGCGAGCAGGCTAGCACGCGCCCAATTGGCTGCAAACCCTGGATAGTCAGGCCGCGCGGCGACGGCGCTTGCGCGCCGGCGGATGGGAGTGGTCGTGCGCGGTCCCGTCGGCATGGGTATGCGGCTTGATCAGCACATCGGTCGGCACCAGTACGATCCTGCCATGCCGCACGCCGCGCTCGGCAATCACGTGCTCGCCGAAATGCTGCACCTTGTCGGCCTTCCCGCGCAGGATGGTGACCTCCATGCAGCTGTCATGGTCGAGATGCGCATGCATGGATGCGAGTGACAGCTCATGGTGGTCGTGGAAGGTGTCGGCCAGCCGCTTCGACAACTGACGCGCGTTGTGATCGTAGACGTAAACCAGCGCGGCAACGCAGTCGCGTTCCTTGTCGAGCGCTTCCGCCGCCTGGCGGATGCCGGCGCGGGCGAGGTCTCGGATTGCCTCCGAGCGGTTCTGGTAGCCGCGGGCCGCGATGATGCGGTCGAGCTCCAGCATGAGCTCGTCGTCGACAGTGATGGTCACGCGCTGCATGGGGGTCCGTCCCGGTATCCGGTATTAATGTGTATGAACTTCCTACCATTGCGGCGGCGTACTCGCACCTGAGCCGCTCACTATTAATCGTCACAGGGATAATGTGGGTACCGGAGCCCTCCGGCGCTGACCGGGGGCAAGGACGGAAGCTGGCTCACGTTGGGCGGAAAATTGCGCATCACTTGGATGCCACACCTTGGATTCCATATCTTGGATGTCATGACCTCAAAGCGAACCCGCCCGGACACAGGGTCCGGGCGAGCCGCTTTGACCGACGCGGGGGTGGATGGGGGCGCACGCGCCGATCGCAACTACCAAGCCTGAGGCAAAAGCCCCAGTAATCAGGACGCACCGCGACGGTGCGAAAATCCGTGTCTCGTTGGCGCCCCGCAACCTTTGGCGGCCCCCATGGCCGTTCGAATATTAGTCGCACCCCGCTTTGGCCGGGTTCAAAGCGGTTCAGAAAAGAAGGTCACCGCTTGCGAGGGGTGGTGGCGGTCCTGATAGTGTCGCCCTCCGGTCAGCATGGCGTCCCGCCCCACCCATAGCCCGCCTTTGCGCATCCGCGCGGCCAAAGCGCGCGATCTCGATGCGCTGGTCGAGCTTGAGAGCCGGGTCTTCGCGACCGATCGGCTGTCGCGGCGCAGTCTGCGGCGGTTCCTGACCTCGGAGAGCGCGGCCTTCATGGTGGCCGAGGGAAAGGGCCTGTCAGGGACTGCTATCGTGCTGTTCCGGCCCCGCTCAGCGGTGGCACGGCTCTACTCGATTGCGGTGGCGCCGCACATGAGCGGGAAGGGGGTGGCGTCGCTGTTGCTCAAGGCGATCGAGCGGGTGGCGCGGCGGCGCGGCTGCACCACCATCCGGCTCGAAGTCCACCAGACCAACCACGCCGCCATCGCGCGCTACCGCAAGCAGGGCTACCAGGAGTTCGGCCGGCATCGCCGCTACTACGACGACGGGGGTGATGCCCTGCGGTTCCACAAAAATCTCTAGCTTGCTGGTTACAATGTCGCTGGCGGGCTGACTCCGGCCTGCGAATCGGCTCTCATGTCGCCCGCGATGCCGGAATGTGGCGACGCGCCGCGTTTCGAGTTATGATCTTGGCCCCGGAGAGGCACCGCACTGGGCATTTGCCTCAAGGCCGCACTGGGCGGCAAGACTGCGTGCAGATACTAGCGATCATCATCGACGATCAGAGAGTGGCGGCAGCACCTGAGACCGCAGCGGTAGGCACCACTGCGCGTACGTGCATGTCCCGACGGGCGAGCGAGCGCTCGTGGCCGGCGGCTGTCACCCGGAAAGGTGCGCCATGACTGGCTGGGTCATTCTGGTCGACCAGCCCAAGGACCTTCCCAACGCCGAGACCCCCCACAAGGTCATCACGACGAGCGAGTATCTTGCCCGTCCGCGCCTGTTCGACATGGGGCGGCCTAAGCTGGTCAACCTGGCGCGCTCCTACGCCTACCAGTCGAAGGGCTATTATGCGTCGCTGCTCGCCGAAGCGCGCGGCCACCGCGTGGTCCCGACCGTCGAGACCATGCTGGAGCTGCGGGAGGCGAAGCTCTACGAGCATGCGCTCCCGGATCTCGAGGACGAGCTCAACCGCTGTGCCCGCCGCGCCGACCTGCAGCCGGAGGGTGAGCTCAAGCTCCTGATCTGTTTCGGGCTTGCGCGCGACGCGCGGTTCGAGCCGTTCGGTCGCCTGCTGTTCGACTGGTTCCGCTGTCCCGCGCTCGAAGTCATCGTGGAGCCGGGGACCTGGCTCTCCATCGAGCGCATCCGGCCACGCAACATCAACCGGCTGGCCAACGGCGAGGGCGAATTCTTCCGCGAGTCGCTGCACCAGCACACCCGACGCGACTGGCGTAATCCGAAGGCGCGCGCGGTCTCCAAATACGATCTGGCGGTGCTGTACGATCCGAACGAGAAGATGCCGCCATCCTCGCCGGCCTCGATCAAGCATTTCGCCCGCATCGCGGAAAAGCTGTCGGTCGACATCGAGCCGATCACCAAGCGGCAGCTGGCCGAGCTCGCTGAATACGACGGCCTGCTGATCCGCGAGACCACCTCGATCGACAATCACACCTATCGCTTTGCGCGCCGGGCCTGGCAGGAGGGCATGCCCGTCATCGACGACCCGATCTCGATGATCCGCTGCACCAACAAGGTGTTCCTGATGGAGCTGCTCGGCTCCAACCAGGTGCCCACGCCGCCCACCGTGATGCTGCAGGAGAACGGCGATCTTGCCAAGGCTATGGACGAGCTGGGCCTGCCGATGGTGGTCAAGATCCCGGACGGCTCGTTCTCGCGCGGTGTGCACAAGGTGAACACGCCTGAAGAGCTCCGCCGCATCGCCGACGAGCTGTTCGAGGAGACCGACCTGGTGCTGGCGCAGAAGTTTCTGCCGACCGAGTTCGACTGGCGGGTCGGTGTGCTCGGCGGTGAGCCGCTGTTCGTCTGCCAGTACCGGATGGCGCGCGGTCACTGGCAGGTCGTGAAGTATCGCGCCGACGGGTCCTCGCACGAGGGCGGCTTCCGCGCCTTCGAGATCGAGCAGGCGCCGCCCGAGGTGATCGACATTGCGCTGCGTGCTGCGCGCCCGATCGGCGATGGCTTCTATGGCGTCGACCTCAAGCAGACCGACCGCGGCATCGTGGTGATGGAAGTCAACGACAATCCCAATCTCGAGCA
>Ga0137409_10001810_pt1 | contig 23047 bp, 21 predicted proteins | sample CZODoug1_16funga_FD_122059 | JGI IMG/M metagenome (GOLD analysis project Ga0137409, IMG submission 122059) | Vadose zone soil fungal communities from Angelo Coast Range Reserve, California, USA - CZODoug1_16fungal (Hybrid Assembly) | ecosystem: Environmental > Terrestrial > Soil > Vadose zone...
GTCAGGGATGAAATCCGCGCGCATTTCGGCACCCCGGAGGCGAAGCTGCATGTCATCTACAACGGCATCGATCTGGAAGCGTTCCATCCGCGGCTGCGCGAGGTGCATCGATCGACGATGCGTCAAAAACTCGGTATTCCGCAGCACGTGCCCGTGCACCTGCATGTCGGCGCGGGATTCGAAAGGAAGGGCGTGTTTCGCCTGATCGAAGCGTTCGCCCGCTCCCGGCAGCCTGATGCTCATCTTGTCATCGTGGGGCGGGACAAGGCGCAGGCGCGCGCGGAACACCTGGCGAGCTCGCGCGGAATCGCGTCCCGCGTGCACTTTGCAGGCGCCCAGGAAGACATGGGTCCCTGGTACGGCGCAGCCGACGCCTTCGCGCTGGCTAGCATTTACGATCCGTTTCCGAATGCGGCGCTCGAGGCAATGGCCTGCGGCTTGCCGGTGATTACCACGCCGCAATGCGGAACGGCCGAACTGATCGAGGAGGGCGTGAACGGCTATGTGATAGACGCTCTCTCCGTCGATGAGCTCGCCGACAGGCTCGCCCGCCTGGAAGGTCCCGTGGCTCACGAGATGGGGCGCCGGGCGCGCAAGCGCGCTGAAGGGTTCAGTCTCACGGCCATGGCCGAGCAGCTCCTCGCGCTCTACCAGAGTCTGGCACCGGCCTGAACCCTAGCTTTCCTCCCCCGGGATGCGGGATGGGATACGGATTCAGTTATCGGGAACTGCTGGGGTAAACTATGGACATGAAGATTCTCGGGTCCCGCGAGGTTCTGGAGTTTCACGACAGTTGGCTTGCGCAGCCCGATCGGGTTGCCGAAAGTCCGGCGGCACAAGCACAGGGAGTCTGGTCACACATCGAACACAACCATCGATGCAATTGCCGGCTCTGGAAAGAAGAAGATCAGGCGCGGCGGCGGAACGTACCGGACTCAGCGATCGTTGCCAACAAGCGCAACATCGATGCCTTCAACCAGGAGCGCAACGATTCGATCGAGAAAATAGACGAATGCCTGCTTGCCCAGCTTGCGGAGGTGGAGCTCAACGCCGCGGTCCGTTTGCATTCGGAAAGCGCCGGATCGATGATCGACCGTCTTTCCATCCTTGCCCTCAAGGTTTTCCACATGCGGACTCAGACCGAGCGTTCCGACGCCCCTCAAGCGCACATCGATACCAGCCGCACGCGATTCGCTCGGCTGGTCGAGCAGCGGACAGACCTCGCCGCCTGTTTCGACGCCCTGCTCGGCGACTGCCTGGCAGGCCGCGCACGATTCAAGGTGTATCGGCAGTTCAAGATGTATAACGATCCCGCCTTCAATCCTTACCTTTACGGTACCAGACTTGGATGAGGGTGCCAGGCGGTGCCTCACGCCGACCTGAAGGCCGTCTCTTAGAGGTCCCGAGGCGGAGTCGGGTGCCGGATCAGCTATAATTCGACATTTTCCGGCGCAGCCATGGCATCGTCCGACGCCACTAGCCTGCAGCTCTACGTTCGCCTCCTCCGCTACGTCAAGCCTTACTGGGCGCCGTTCGCGCTGTCGATCGCGGCGATGGTGGTAACGGCGCTGACGGAGCCTGTCTTCCCGGCGCTGCTCAAGCCGCTCCTCGACGGCAGTTTCGTGCACAAGGAAGGCGGGCTGCTCGTCTGGCTGCCTGGTTTGATCGTCGCCGTTTTTCTGGTGCGCGGCTTCGCCTCATACGTCTCCGACTACGCGATCGGCTGGGTGGCGAACAAGGTGGTGATGGATCTGCGCAAGGAGATGTTCGCGAAGCTCGTGCGTCTTCCAACCCAGTTCTACGACAATCATACGAGCGGAAGCCTGATCTCCAAGTTTACCTTCGATGTCTTGCATGTGACAGGCGCGGCGACGAGCGTCATTTCCGTGATTTTCAGGGACACGCTTACCGTCACCTTCCTTCTGGTCTGGTTGTTCTGGCTGAACTGGAAGCTCACTCTGGTTGCGCTCCTCGTCGGGCCTCCGACTATCCTGATCACACGGGGATTCACCCAGCGGCTGCGCGCCATGAGCCGAGCCGAGCAGACAGCGATGGGCGACCTCAATCACGCCCTCGAGGAGTCGATCGGCTGCCACCGCATCGTCAAGGTGTTCGGAGGTCAGGAATACGAAGCGACCCGCTTCGAATCGGGCGCAAACAAGATCCGCACTTTCAACATGAAGATGACCTCCGCGGCCGCGGCAAACGTGCCCCTGGTGCAGATCGTGGTGTCGATCGCTCTCGCCCTCATCATCTACCTTGCAGTGCGCCAGGCATCTGCGAACGAGACGACGGTGGGCGGCTTCGTGTCTTTCCTCACCGCCATGCTCCTGGTATTTCCGCCGCTGCGCCGTCTGACCGGGGCGAGCCAGACGCTGCAAAGAGGGCTCGCGGCGGCCGAGAGCGTGTTTCGTCTCATCGATGAAGATCCCGAACGCGATGCCGGGACAGTGGAGATCGGCCGCGTCAAGGGTCGAATCGAGTTCCGGGCCGTGAGCTTCAGCTACCCGGGCAGCGCCCGCAGTGCGCTCGACGCAGTGTCGTTTTCGATCGAGCCGGGCGAAACGGTGGCGCTGGTTGGTACCTCCGGGGCGGGCAAGTCCACGCTCGCCAACCTCCTGCCGCGCTTCTATTCCCCGGATTCAGGGCAAATCCTGATCGACGGGACCGACGTGGCTACTCTCAGGCTCGCGAGCCTGCGCGCCAACATCGCCCTGGTCAGCCAGGACATCGTGCTGTTCAACGACACGGTCGCCGCAAACATCGCCTATGGTCGCCTTGCCGGAACGAGCGAGGCCGAGGTCATTCGCGCAGCCGAGGCGGCGCACGCGATGCAGTTCATCCGCCAGATGTCCGAGGGGCTCGCTACCCTGATCGGTGAGAACGGCGTGCGCCTTTCGGGCGGACAGCGGCAGCGGCTCGCCATCGCGCGCGCGTTCCTCAAGGACGCGCCGGTGCTCATCCTCGACGAAGCGACCTCCGCCCTCGACAGCGAATCGGAGCGCCACGTACAGGCGGCGCTGGAAATGCTTATGCGCGGCCGCGCGACGCTGGTGATCGCGCACCGCCTGTCCACCATCGAGCGGGCCGACCGCATCGTCGTTCTGGACGGGGGCCGTATCGCCGAAACCGGAAGGCATGCCGATCTCATTGCCGCTTCCGGGATCTACGCGAGGCTCCATCGCCTGCAGTACTCGCATGCATCGCTCGAGTAGATGAGCGGCGAGGGAACCCGTCGACGCGGCATTTGCGATGGAAAAGCCGCATGAGAATTCTTCATACGGAGGCCTCGTGCGGCTGGGGTGGGCAGGAAATCCGGATCCTCGACGAGGCACAGGGAATGGCGGCTCGCGGCCACGACGTGGTCATCGCTGCGCCGCGCGAGGCGAGGATCTACGATGGCGCGCTGAAGCGCGGTTTGAACGCGATCGTGCTGCCTATCGCAAGGAAAAATCTCGCCGGCGTTTTCGCTTTGCGGCACCGCTTCAAGGCCCATCCGGTGGATGTCGTCAACACGCACAGCTCGACCGACAGCTGGCTCGCGGCGCTTGCCTGTGCGACGTTGCGCCGCGCCCCGGCTGTGGTGCGCACGCGGCATATTTCGGCATCGATCCCCAACAACCTTCCGACGCGCTGGCTGTATCTCGTCGCGGCCCGCCATATCGTCACGACCGGAGACAATCTGCGCATGCAGCTGGTGCGCGACAACGGATTTCCGCCGGAGCGCATCACTTCGGCCCCGACCGGGATCGATGCATCGCGTTTTGTGCCCGGTGATCGTAGCGCGGCGCGGCGCGCGACCGGCCTTCCGCCAGAGCGCAGGCTGATCGGCATCGTTGCTACGCTGCGGAGCTGGAAAGGGCATCGCTATCTGATCGAGGCCTTTGCGCGCCTGCCGGCGGACACCGGGCTGGTGATCGTCGGCGACGGGCCGCGGCGCCAGAACATCGAATCGATGATCCGCGAATTCGGCCTCGGCGACCGCGTCCGGCTCGCCGGCAATCGGGACGACGTGCTGCCCTGGTTGCAGTCGCTCGATGTGTTCGCGCTGCCTTCCTACGCCAACGAGGGCGTGCCGCAGGCGCTCGTCCAGGCGATGCTGTGCGGCCTGCCGTGCGTCACGACGGCCTGCGGTGGTATCGGCGAAATCGCCCACGACGGGACGACGGCCATCCTGGTCAGGAACGAGGACGCGGACGACCTCAAGCGTGGCCTGGAAAAGGCGCTCGGCGACGCTGAGCTGCGCCAGCGACTCGGGACCGCGGCGCGCCTATACTGTGCCGCGAATTTAAGCGTGGAAACGATGCTCGATCGAATGGAAAAGGTGTTTCGCGACGCTGCGGCATCCCCGCGGCGTGGCATCGGTACGGAGCGCTGACGATGGGCGTATTGAATATCTAGGGAAACCGCATTGCATCGCCAAGCGCGGATCCTTCATCTCTTTGTCACCCTCCCGGTTGGCGGTGCCGAAAATCTCCTGTTGAGCATTGTGCGCAGGCTGGACCACGGGCGCTTTGCGTCGGTCGTATGCTGCATAGGCAGGCGCGGAGCAATCGGCGACCAGCTGGCCGCCATGGATGTTCCGATAATGGAATTGCGCCTGATGAACAGGGGAGGGTTCGACCGGCGCGTGGTGCCGGCTCTGGGTGAGCTTATTCGGCGTCAGCGTATAGATCTGGTGCATAGTCACCTCTACCATGCCAATCTTTACGGGCGTCTCGCCGCAAGGAAGGCCGGAATCCCGGCGGTGGTTTCGATTCACAACACCTACGGCAAACCCAAGCTTCATCGGCGGATCATCAACTGGTACCTGAGCCGTCATACGGCGGCGATTATTGCCGGCTCGGAAGATATCAGGCGCGACGTGGAGCGCTATGACCACGTGTCCGCATCACGAATCGTGGTTATCCCCAACTCGGTGGACCTTGCCCGCTCTGCTTCAACGCTGTCCAAAGTGGAAGCAAGGGCGCGGCTCGGGTTGACAGAGCACGATCTGGTGTTGGGATCCATAGGGCGACTGGAGAAGCAAAAGGGACACCGGTATTTGATCGAGGCGATGGCCCTCCTACGTCGTCGCGGGATAGTCGCGCGGTTGCTGCTTGCGGGGGAGGGTCGCGAAAGGCTCGCGCTGGAAGCCTTAGTGGCGAGCCTCGGACTGGAGCAGCAAGTGGTGTTGTTGGGCACACGAAACGATTTGGGTGATTTGTTTCGGGCGATGGACGTGTTTGTCATGCCCTCCCTTTGGGAGGGTCTCTCCTTGGTGATGTTATCTGCGATGGCCGCAGGTCTGCCGGTGGTGGCGACTTCCGTCGGCGGAGTGTCGCAAGTGCTTTGCAATGACGAGTACGGTTTTACCGTTCCGGCCGGAAATGCCGCCGCATTGGCGGATAAGATCGCGGAATGTCTGCCGGACCTACCTGCAGCGATGGCGAAGGGCATGAAAGGCGCGCGACATGTCCGCGATCACTACAGCGACGAAGCGATGGTGCGACGCGTGGAGGCCGTATATGAGCGGGCTTTGCCGAAGTAACATGACGGGCTCAGGGAGAAGTACGACAGCCGCAGGTTTCCGCGTGTAATCGCTCATGATCGAGGCGGATGGGGCCGAAGAGCGACTGGTCGTGGACGCCAAGTCCATTGGCTTCCTGATATTTCTGCTTTCTTGGGTGCTGGTCCTACGCGCGCCCACGTTTCTCGTTTCAGCGATCGACTGGGACGAAGGTCTATATGTCCTCATCGCCTCCCAATGGCTCGGCGGGCATCCGCCTTACACCACGGTCTTCGAGATCAAGCCGATAGGAATCTTTGCGATCTTTGCGGCGGCGCTGGGGGTGCTCGGCGATTCGGTCGCGTCGATTCGGTTCATTACGGTTGCCTTCGTCTATTTGACGTCGGTAGTGTTGCTGTTATTGGCGAAGCGGCTGTTTCGCAGTGAGGTTGCGGGCGTCGTGGCGGCGATCAGCTTCCCGGTCCTCACCCTGGGACTTCAGGGCCTGTCGTCGAACACCGAACTCTTCTTCATTTTTTTCAACGCGCTCGGGCTTCTGTTCCTTGTCGCTTCGACTTCGAATCCCGAACTGGACCGCAGAAAAATCTTGCTCTACGCGCTCGCCGCCGGCTTGAGTTTCGGCGTGGCGGTACAGATCAAGTACATCGTCGCCGTGGAAATCGCTCTGTTCATCGCGTATTTTGCGCTGGCTCGCTATCGCTCGGTGCGCGACGCACCGACAGTTCTCGCAATGCTTGCGATCGGTGGCGCTCTCCCGAGCATTCTCGCCATCGGGTACCTTTGGGCGCAGGATGTGCTCGGACTGTTCCTCGAATCGAACTTTGACGCCAACAAGCGCTACCTCGCCACCGGCACCGCCCAGGACGTCTGGATAGGGTTCATCCATTCAATGGAGGACTGGGTCAAGTGGTTGTGGGTGACCGTCGCGGCAATCGTTTTTCTGAGATTTGGAGCACGGCATGCGCGAAACAAGGAACCGATCCTCGGATTCCTGCTCCTGTGGCTCGTCGTCGGGTTTGCCGAGGCCGGGCTCACGCTCAAGTTCTACAAGCACTACTATCTCGTCACCCTGCCGCCTCTGTGTCTGCTTCTGGCGCATGCGTCGGCCCGCTTCCATGCGGCGATCGGACATCGGCGTACCCTGATTTTCGCCCTTGCGGGCGCCCTGGGGTTTCCCGTTGCGCGCACAATAGAAAAGAGCTATGTCCCTTGGATCTCCGCGTACTTGGAAAAAGGCGATGTCAACGTGAATATTGCCCGCTACCTAAAGGGGCAGATCTCTCCGCAGGATCATATCTACGTGGTGAATGGGCAGCCGATCGTCTATTTCTTGGCCAAGGCGCAGCTTCCGACCCGCTACGTATTCCCGGCGCTCATCATCTCCGAGCCCATAAGCCGGGTGGCCAACGTGGACTACCCCGGCGAAGTCGAGCGCATACTCGACAAGGCGCCGCGCGCCGTGCTCATCAGGGACGACAACGAGGAAAACACCCGGGTGAACGAGATCAGGGCACGCCTGCAACGCGATTACGTCGTCGGCACGAGGATTGCGGATACTGTCGTCTATATTCGAAAGCCCCGCGATGACCGATAGGTTGAGATCGTCGAAGTCCCGCGGGTCGACGGCCTGTGCTATTTCTTCCTCGGTTCACTTCAGCTACTCTTGGCTTCTATGAATGACATCGCCGCGATCCGCGTTTCTCTCGTAATCCCCGTATACCGCGGAGAGAAATCGCTTCCAGGGCTGATCGACGAGATCGCCCCGTTGACGATTAGGCAGACGACGCCAGGGGGGAATCCCTTCGTCATTTCCGAAGTTCTCCTTGTGCATGACTGCGGTCCGGACAGGTCGGACCTGACCTTGGAAGTTCTAAGCACTCAACACTCGTTCGTCCGGCCTGTGTGGCTCTCCAGGAACTACGGACAGCATGCGGCGACGCTGGCGGGCATGGCGAGCGCGACAGGGGACTGGGTCGCGACGATTGATGAGGACGGCCAGCAAGACCCGGCGGACATTGGCCGAATGCTTGACGCTGCGCTGGCAGGGTCGCTCCAGTTGGTGTACGCGCAGCCGACGAACCCACCGCCCCACAGCTGGCTGCGAAACACGCTGAGCCGAACGGCCAAGGCGATCACCGCGAGGTTGCTCAGCGACCGCGACATCGGCCGGTTCAACAGCTTTCGCCTCGTGGATGGCGAGATTGCGAGGACTTTGGCGGCTTACTGTGGCAATGGCGTCTATTTGGACGTCGGGCTGTTTTGGATCACCGCGCGCGTCGGACATGCTCCGGTGCGGTTGAGAAACGAAAGGGGACGGTCCTCGGGCTACTCGTATACCAGGTTGGTCGCCCATTTCTGGAATCTGATCCTGACCACCGGCACTCGCCCGCTGCGATTGATCACCCTGATGGGATTCGGCTCGATGGTCTTGGCCATCGCGATTGCCGGCTATGCCCTGTACTGGAAACTGTCCGGCAACGTACCCGTCCAGGGCTGGGCATCGCTCTTGATCGTCGTCGCCTTTTTCTCCGGGTGCATCCTGACCGCGCTCGGCGTCATCGCCGAGTACCTGGCGGTTACCATGAGCATTGTCATGGGCAGGCCATTGTATGTGGTTGGTTCCAAGCCGACCCGGCCTGCGGCTCGCCAATGACGATCGCTTGGGTCGTTGGGAGCGGGGGCCTCTTGGGGGCCGCACTGTGCCGCACACTGCGCCGCGAAGGAACCGAGTTGATTTCTCCCGCCGAGCGATTTCGCTGGGGCAGCGTATCCGAATGTTCGTCCCAGATTGCAGCAGCCGTTCAAGCGCTCGCTGCCAGGGCCAGCAGCATTGAACGTTGGGAAATCTACTGGGCCGCGGGCGTGGGGACCATGGGCAGTTCGCAGGGTGATCTGGCGCCTGAAACACGATTCCTGGCGCTATTGCTGCGTCTTGTCGAATCCGATTCTCGCTTGATGGCCAGACCCGGCGCCGTGGCCTTCGCCAGTTCGGCAGGCGCAATCTACGCGGGGTCACCCGAATATCTCATCAGCGAGCGCACTGCCCCTGTTCCGACTACCGCATATGCCCGGGAAAAGCTCACGCAGGAAGACTTGGTGCGCTCGTTTGCGGATGCGAATGGAGGAAGAACCGTCTTGCTCGCTCGACTTTCCACGCTCTACGGCCCCGGGCAGTCCTTTGGAAAGCAGCAGGGCCTGATCGCGCACATTGCGCGTTGCATTTTGAGGAACCGTCCCATACAAATCTACGTGCCGCTCGACACGATTCGGGATTACATCGCCGCGGATGATGCGGCAGCCGCGATGATCTCGGCGCTGCGCGCCACAAGCGAAGAACCCGGTGCTCTCACCAAGATAATCGCGTCCGAGCAACCCACGACGATCGCTGAGATCATCTCCGTTTTCAAGAGAATCGCGCGGCGCACGCCACGCCTGATCACCAGCGCAAGCAAACTGACGGGAATCTACCCTCGGCGCGTGCAGTTCAGGTCGGTAGCGGCTCCCCAGAGCGCCTGGGTCCCGAAGACAAGTCTCCTTGTCGGTATTGCTCAAGTCATGGCGGCGGAACGTGCTGCATTCGCGCACAGTTCGGGGGCATGACTTTCATGTTTTCGGAGTAGAAGTATGGATGAAGCGGAGTTCGACAAATTTGCCCACGAATACGATGCCGTGCACTCGGCCAGTATCGCGGCCTATGGCGAAGGCACGGAATACTTCGCAGAATACAAGATAGGGGACATTGCGCGCGAGTACGAGCGCTACGGCGGGACAGCGGGCGCTGCGCCGAGAATTCTCGATTTCGGGTCGGGCAACGGGGGCTCGGTGCCGTATGTTCGGAAATACTTCCCGACTGCCCGACTGATCTGCCTGGACGTATCGCGGCGCAGTTTGGAGATCGCCGAGGAGCGATTTCCGTCTTTGGCACAATACGTTCATTTCGACGGCACGCGCATCCCGTTTCCTGAGGAACACTTCGACATCGCCTACACGGCGTGTGTCTTCCACCATATCGACCACTCCGAACACGTTGCACTCCTGAGGGAATTGAACAGGGTGCTTCGGCCTGGCGGCATCCTATTCGTGTTTGAGCACAACCCGTACAACCCGCTGACGGTACGGATTGTCAACAGTTGTCCGTTCGATGAACATGCGCGATTGATCCGTGGCGGCCTGATGAAACAACGCGTAACGGCGGCCGGCTTTTCCGCCACGAGCATACGCTATCGAGTCTTCTTCCCGCACGCACTGCGGTTGCTCCGGCCGCTGGAGCGCATCCTCACGTGGCTACCTCTGGGTGGCCAGTATTATGCGCTGGCGCGCAAGTGAGTTCCGCGCAGTTTCTCGAAGCAGGGCGATTCCTCAGCGTCGGAGTCGCGAACACTTTGGCAGGCCTCGCGGTCATCTACGCCGCAAAATGGTTCTTCCAACTGGGCGACGTTGCCGCCAATGTACTTGGCTACTTGGCCGGCTTCCTGCTCAGTTTCGCCCTGAATAGCCGCTGGACGTTTGCCTACCGGGGCCCTCATCTGTCGGCGCTGGCGAAATTCCTGTTCGCCGCATTAGTCGCGTACGCGGCGAATTTGCTCACGGTTCTGATTGCCATCCATTATTTCGACCTGAATGGCTACGTGGCGCAGGCCACGGGCGTCGTGCCCTATACGTTGATTGCGTACCTCGCGAGCAAGTATCTCGTGTTCCGCAGCGCGCCATGACGTCATTGAGAGACCAAATCAGGCGCATACGGCTTTACTACAAGTCGCTGCCGCTCTTTTTCTGCGCGCTGGACCTGCCGCTCCTGGCGCTGGTGCTCCCGTTCGTGCACGCCAGGGTACGCTTCCATTCGAAGACCGGCCTGGATCTCGATGTCCCGCCGTCGGCGTGGCATCAGCTTCCCAACATGTGCCGGCTGGCCCAGATCGGCGCCCGCTGCTCTTTCGAGGCCGACTGCAAGCGCATCGAGCTGGATGGCTACACCTTCTTTTCGCCGCTCGAGGTTAGAGTGGAGGGTATATTTCTGCGCGAAATCTTTCGCGAAGACGTGTATCGGATGAAAGGCCGCTCCCTGGCGCGCAAGGTGGTGGTCGACATCGGCGCGTTCTTCGGCGACAGCTCGATTCCGCTGGCGAAGATGGGCGCGACCGTGTACGCCTTCGAGCCCTCGGTCGCGGCCGGCGAGTTGCTGCGCCGCAATCTCGCGGCCAATGGCGTCGGCGATGCGGTGCACTTTTTCAACGCGGGACTTTCCACGCATACGCACACAGAAACCACAGGCGGTGAAATCCTGAATTTCGTCGACGCAATCCCCTTTGTGATCGCGAACCTTCCGACTTCGGTCGATCTGCTCAAGATGGATTGCGAGGGCTGCGAGTACCCGATGTTCGAGGATGAACGTTTCCTCGATCACTTGGCGCCGGCCGAGATCGTCATGGAGTATCACCAGGGGGAGACGCACCTGGTCGAAATCCTGAAGCGCCGCGCCTACGCGCTCGAGATCGTGCCCTGCGGCGACACGTTCGGTTATATCTACGCGAAGCGAGCGGCCGTTTGAGGACCCGGGCGCGCGGGCGGGTGCTCGGTGAGCGCGCGCCGGACCTGCGCCAACACCGCGTCGACGGTGATCTCGGACATCGGCGTCGATTCCGTGCAATCCCCGCCCAGCCGCGGATGGTCGAGCGCGTACAGGCAGGGATGGTCCAGGGGCGCAATCTGGCGGCTCGGGATCCGGCAATGGTAGAGAGCCACCAGAGGAACGTCGAAGGCACTCATGAGATGAGTCGGACCGGTATCCAAGCCTACATAGAGATCGGTCAGGCTCATCATCGCTGCGCTCTCGCGCAGGCTCAGGCGCCCGGCGTAGAGCGCGGCCCGATCGCGGAGCTGGTGCTTCAGGCGGCGCGCGTCTTCAACCTCTTCGCGCCCGCCGAAAATCAGTACATGCGCGCGCGGCCGTTCCGCGATGATGCCCTCGGCCAATTCGCCGAACTGCTCCACTGGCCAGCGGCGGAACACTTTCGTCGGGAACGTCGCGACGTTCATGCCGATCAGGGGCGACGCTTCCGCGGGAACCTCGGCTGCGAGGCGCGCGCGGGCGGCAGCGGCCTCATGCGGTGTCACTCGATAGGCGAGCCGCCGCCCGGCGGCCGGGATCCCGAGGGCCGTCGTCAGCCGCAAGCAGCGCGCAACCGCGTTCTCGGTCCCCGCGGGCGGCTCGTCAACGCATCGGTAGAGCCGCCGGTTGAGCGCCTCGTGTCCCTGGCGAAAGGCGACGACGCGATCCGCGACGCGCAGCGCGTAGGCGACGAGCGCCTCGTCGAAGCCGTAGACCACGGCATAGTCGTAGCGCCGGCCGCCGAGTCGCCCGTGCCAGGGCGCCGTGTTCTTGGTGATGCCGCCAATGTGCGTCAGAAACGCCAGCCCGTGCAGCACCTCCGCCCGCTTCGGATGCGCGAGGGCGGTAATGTGGCAGCCAGGATGAGCGGAGGTGATCGCCCGCATGGCCGGCGTCGCGAGCAGCGTGTCGCCAATGCGCGCGACGTTGATGAAAAGAAACGAGGGGCTGCCGGCAGGCATTCAAACGCCGGCGTCGCAATGCACGGCCTCACCCATGATCCCCGACTCTACGCATGACACGGGACCTGACCCCGGCGATGACGGCCCGCGCGAGCAGCATCCGATAGGATTCCTCCGGATCGAATGGAATGCACGCCAGGCCGTACCCGTAGGCGCGTGGGGGCCGTTCGCCGTCGAAGCGTCGATCCGGAGGAATATCGGCCCAACAGGCGGCATCGAGCCCCCGCGCAATCCGCGCGAATTCGATCGAATCGCTGTACAACGCGCCGCGAAGATGGGCGTCGAGAAAAGTGCGCTCCTCGGTTCCCAGTGCGCAGTCGTGAACGAAAACCTGCATCACCCTTCCGGTCGCGAGCAGCCGCAACGCCAAGCGCAGACCGCGAAAGCCTTTCGGTCCGTCGATGAGAACGACGTCCCCTTTTCGCACTTCGGCGGGAAGAATCCGGGTTGCGTCGCCGAACCGCATCGATACGTTGTCGCGCCCGCGCAAGCGCTCCTGCGCAACTTGAACGTCGGGCGAAGTCGGGTCGGATTCGATGCTTACAACCTGCAAATCCGAGAAAATGGTCGAGAGCAGCAAGGTGCTTTGGCCGCGCGCCCGGCCGGACTCGAAAATACGGCTGGGCTTGGCGGCCTGGGTGCACAGGTGGAGAAAGAACATCTCCGAATAGAGTATGCCCTTTCGCTCGTACGGGATGCCGGCGACTCGGCTTTGGAACGCCGGCAACATCTTCGCGGCGGCGATCTTGATACTGGCCGGATCGATGTTCATTGACGCCGCATAGGGTAGGCCGGAATGTTACCGCAAGCCGGAGCAGCGCATGCGCTTGGGTTCGTGGAAGCTCGAGGCAATCGCGCCAGTTGCAGGAGCGAGCCGGGCGCGACTGCCAGTGCAGCCACGTCGGATCCGCGGTAACATCCGGTTGCCCGGGACGCTCCAAAGGAAGCACGCGCTGTTCAGCAAGCACTACCTCAAATGGTTACTACGATCGCGGTCGCCGCAGCTTACACGCGACCGCGATCCGTCGCGCTACGTCCCCGGCACCGTTTCCACCTTTCGCCGGCACGGCCGCAAGTTGCACTACCGTCCCGGCAGTAGCGACCCGGAAGTCATATACAAGATCCTGCTCCGGCGCGGAGCGAAGGCCGAGTATTACATCCCGGAAGCCTTCAGTCCGCGCTCAGTCTGGGACATAGGGGCCAACATCGGCGCGGCATCGCTTTATTTCTCCGAATGCTATCCGCAGGCCGAAATTCATTGCTTCGAGCCGATGCCGGAAAACCACGCGATGATCGCGCGCAATATCGAAGGGCTGGATCGTATCCGGCTGCACCCGTTCGCGTTGGGGGAGAAGGAAGGAATGCTCGAGATTCGAGCCTCGGATTCAGCCAGCAATTTAGGCGGATTCTCGTTTCACGATGCCGGAACGTCCAAAGCGCCGGGGCAAAAAGTGCGAGTGCGCACGCCGCGGACGGTCATCGGGGACGGCACGGCGCCGGAGCCGGACCTCATCAAGATCGACGTCGAAGGCGCCGAGCACGATATCCTCACGGCGTTCGAGCCGCGAGTGCTCGCCCGCGTGGGCTGGATCACGGGCGAGCTCCACGGCAACCGGTCCTTCGAGCTGCTGGAGTTCCTCTCGCATTGGTTCGACATCGAGGCGAAAAAGACCCTGGGCAAGAGGCTGTTCAATTTCCGCGCGAGAAACAGGAATATCTGAAAGTCGAGCCGCGCCGCGCGGTACCCTCTCAACTCTCATGAACGTTGCCTCAGCTCCTGTGCCCGGAAGGGAGGCCCACCCGCGCATCCTGGTCATCCGCCGCGACAACATCGGCGACCTGGTCTGCACGACTCCGCTCATATTTGCGCTGCGCGAGCGCTTTCCGCGCGCCCATATCGCGGCGCTGGTCAACACTTACAACGAGGCGGTTCTCGAGCGCAATCCGGCTGTCGATGCCGTCTACGCCTACGAGAAGGGAAAGCACCGCGAGAGGGGGCGCTCCGTCCTTTCGGTTCACCTCGATCGGCTGCGCCTGATCATGAAACTGCGCAAGGAGCGCTTCAACTACGCGATCCTGGCGACTCCCGGATTCGAGCCGCGCTCGCTGCGCCTTGCCCGCCTGATCGGTGCGCGTCACCTGCTCGGCTATGCCGAACCCAATAAAGCCCATTTGCGGCTGGACATCGCCTTGCCCTACGATCCATCCGCGCCGGCGCACGAAGTGGAGCGTGTGTTCGGCTTGCTCAAGGCTTTCGGCGTCAACGGTCCGCCGCCCTCCGCTCGGGTGTTTCCCGATGCGGAGGCGCGTCGCAGCATAGAGCAGGCGCTTTCGCGTCTGGGACAGGGCACACCGGTCGTGTGCGTACACATCAGCGCGCGGAGAAAAAACCAACAGTGGTCGGCCGAGAACTTTGCCGCTCTCATCGAAGCCGTCGCGAAGCGGTACTCCGCGCGGATCCTGCTTCTTTGGGCGCCCGGCGAGGCGGACAACCCGAGGCATCCGGGAGATGACGACAAGGCGCGGGCAGTGGCCCAAAAGTGCGGCCGGCTTCCCCTGCTCCCTTGTCCGACCGACGATCTTTCCAAGCTGATCGCGGCCCTGTCGCTGTGCGACTGCGTGGTGTGTACCGACGGCGGGGCGATGCACCTCGCCGCGGCGCTCGACAAGCCGATCCTGTGTTTTTTCGGTGACTCTCCGCCCGAGCGGTGGCGGCCCTGGAAGGCGCCGCACGAGCTTCTGCAGCCCGCGAGCCGGGATCTTTCGGACCTGACGGTCGAGGAGGCGCTTGCGGGTTTCGAGCGCCTGTGGCGCGCTCGGCCCCTCCCTCACCCCTTTTCCTGAATCTCGCGCACGCCGCCCTCTGCGGCGGCGGACTGGTACCCGGGCACTCTCCCGGCGAGTTCCCGCTTGACCTCTTCGTCGGCCGGAGAGCGCGGCTGCGAGAGCCAGGTTTCGATCTCGGCGAGCCAAGTTTCGCCCGGCGCCTCGCCCGCTCTGGCGATGCGCAGCTTGGGGTGCGGCGTGGGCAGCGTGCTCTCGCGGTCCGAGAGCAGCTCTTCGTAGAGTTTTTCGCCGGGGCGCAAGCCGGTGAACTCGATCCCGATGTCCTTCTCGTCCAACCCGGAAAGGCGGATCATGTCGCGCGCGAGGTCGACGATCTTGACCGGGTCGCCCATTTCCAGAACGAAGATCTCACCGCCGTTTCCCATGAGGCCCGCCTGCAGCACCAGCTGTGCGGCTTCGGGAATCGACATGAAGTAGCGGGTGACTTCCGCGTGTGTCACCGTCAGGGGTCCGCCGCGTGCGATCTGCTCGCGGAACTTGGGGATGACGCTGCCCGTGCTGCCGAGCACGTTGCCGAAACGTACCACCACGAAACGCACGCCGCCGGGACGCTGCAGAGCCTGGCAGACTTCCTCGGACAGACGCTTGGTGGCTCCCATCACGTTGGTCGGGTTCACCGCCTTGTCTGTCGAGATGAGCACGAATTTCTCCACGCCGTGATCGCGCGCGGCACGCGCCAGGCGCAGCGTGCCGAGGACGTTGTTCTGCGCCGCTTCCCAGGCATTGTCGTTCTCCATGAGCGGCACATGCTTGTAAGCAGCGGCGTGGAATACGACCGCCGGTTTGAATCTTGAGAAAACCGCCTGCACACGCGCCGTATTGCGCACGTCGCCGATGATGGGCGCAATTTCCGGCCTTTTTTTCGACGACAGGAATTCCTGCTCGATGCAGTACAGGGCGTACTCGTTCAGCTCGAACAGGACCAGACGCTCCGGCTCGAATTTCGCGATCTGGCGGGCGAGCTCCGAGCCGATCGAGCCGCCGGCCCCCGTGACCATCACCACCCTGCCCGTGAGGAGCCGATGCAGGCCGCCGTCGTCGAGCACCACCTGGTCGCGTCCGAGCAGGTCCTCGAGTTCGATGCGGCGGATCTGGGATACCGTGACCTTGCCCGACAAGAGGTCGTCGTAGGAAGGCACGGTGAGGACCGTCAGCCCCGCGGCGCCGGCGACTTCCGCCGCGCGCCTGCGCACTCCTGAGGACGAAGCCGGCAGCGAGACGATCGCATGGCGGGACTCCAGCTGCCGCGCCCAGCGGCCGACTTCGCCGAGTCCCCCAAGCACCTTCACGCCCAGAAGGATCTGCCCGCGCCAAGCCGGGTCATCGTCGAGTATGCCGACCGCGCGCCACTGACTGGAGCGTTCCAGCTCCCGCAGCAGATTGACGGTGATGTCGCCAGCGCCGATCACGAGCACCGGCTCGCCGGTGAGGTGGATGTGGCCGTACAGGGCGCGCTCCTTCCATGCGCGATAGGCGATTCGGCTGCCGGACATGATCGCCGCGAGCAAAAAGGGCGCGAGGACGAACGTGGATCGCGGCACGTTGACATCGGCGCGAAAGAACGCGAGCAGGGCGGGCACTGCGAGCGCTCCGATCAGGCAGGCGAACGCTATGCGTTTCAGGTCGGGCAAGCTCGCGTAGCGCCAGCTGCCCCGGTACAGGCCAAGCGACCAGAATATCAACGCGTGCAGCGGGACGGCTGCCGTTACCGCCGCTGCAAGCGCCGGGAGAAACTCCTCGGGGGTTTCCAGGTTGAAGCGCAGCCAGAACGCAAGCACCCAGCAAACGCCGGAAGCGAGCACGTCGTGCGCAAACGCAAGTGCGGCTCGGTAACCGGGCTTAAGCGGATTCAATGGATTTGCTCTCGCGGCGCCGCCACGCGTGGTCCACCCACAGCGCCAGTGCCGCATGGAGCGCGACCAGCCCGACGAGGGCGCCCAGCTGCAGGGGCAGCGGCTCGCGCAGCGCCCAAAGCGCGGTCGCGCCGCAGGCGAGCATCAGGGCGTATTCGGCGAGCGCAGTCCTGCGGTGGCCCCAGCCCATTCGCACGAGGCGTTGATAGTAGTGCTTGTTGTGCGCTTCCCAGAAACGCTCGCCGGCGCCGATCCGCCTCAGCAGAGTCACGGTGGAGTCGGCGACGAAGGGCGCAAACACCGCCGCCGGAAACCAGAGCGGCCAGTCTCCATCGCGCCAGCCCGACACAGACAACAGGGCGGCGAGGAAACCGACCGTGACGGATCCGGCGTCGCCCATGAAAATCCGCGCGGGAGGAAAATTGAACGGCAGGAACGCGGCGCCCGCGGCCGCCACGATGGCGCACTCGATCAGCAGGGCGTCGTCGCCGCTCATCCAGGCGCCGGCTCCCAGGAACGCAAAGCCCGCGACCGTCATGCCGCCCGCGAGTCCGTCGGAGCCGTCCATGAAGTTGTAGAGATTCGTTATCCATAGAATGCCGATCACGATCAGGACGAGCGAAGGGAGCGCCGCCGCGGGGAGGGCGCCGAAGGCGAACCCCGCCGCGGCCGCAACCTGAGCGCCCAAACGGACCGGGATCGGCAGGCCGTAAACGTCGTCGAGATGCGAAACTGCGACGAGCGCCGCGGCGGGGAGCACGACCACGAGCGGGGTTTGCAGGATCGCGAAGCCGGAAAAAACGCCCGCCATCATGGCGATGCCGCCCGAGCGCGGCACGGGACGCGCGTGCAGCGAGCGCTGGTTAGGCACATCGAGCGGCCACCGGCCCTGCGTCCTGAGCATCCATGCGATGAGCAGCAGCGTCGCGAGCGCCGAGACGATCGGCGAAACGGGGGCGATTTCCGGGATCGCCACTCACCTAGTACGCGCGGGGAAACACGGGGCGCATTCTAACGTGTTCCGAAGACTCTCAGGCGCGCGCGGACCTGAACCAGCGCGCCGTTTGTGCGAGTCCCGCGTCGAGCGTGTACGGGGGTCGCCAATCGAGCAGCCGGCGCGCTCTGAGCGAGTCGATCGCGAGATTGCCCGTCAAGCGCCGGATTTCGTCGCGACGACCCGCGATGATTCCCGCCATGCGCAGAAGCGCCGGCGGCGCGGGAAGAAGTCTCGCAGGCCTCCCGAGCGCGCGGGCGATGCGCGACACCAGGTCGGGGGTCGAAACGCTCTCATCGTCGCTGACCAGAAAGGGTCCGCGCGCGGCGGGGTGTTCCGCAAAGCGCGCGATCGCGTCGACGAGATTGCCGACGTAGATCAGGCTGCGGCGATTGCGCACGCTCGCGAAGGGCAGGGGCAGTCCCGAATCGATCCAGCGGAGCAAACGCAGAAAGTTGGCCTTGACCTCGGGGCCGTATACGAGAGGCGGCCGGACGATCACGAGCTCGATGCCGCATCGGGCGGCGGTATCGGTCAAGGCCCGTTCGGCTTCGAGCTTGGAGCGGCCGTAGGAGTCCTGCGGATCGAGCGCGTCGTCCTCGGTGTACGTCCCGCTGCCCGAATCCTCGCCGTGCACCTTCACCGAGCTCAGGAAGACAAAGCGGCGGACGAATCCGTCCGCGGCTTCGGCGAGCCTGATTGCCGCGTCGCAATTGACGCGCCGCAGTTCCCCGTCGTGAGAGTTTGATCGATGCGCGATCGCCGCGAGGTGGACGACCGCCCCAACGCCGTCGACGAGCGCGCGGCGATCGAACTCGGCGCCGATATCCGGGACGAGGACCTGATGCAGTTGGGGCGGAACGGCGCTCGGCGGGACGAGGCGCCTTACCGCGGCGCGGACCGTATGTCCGCGCGCGAGCAACTCGCGGCAAAGAGCGGTGCCGACGAAGCCCGACGCACCGGTGACGAGAATGCGCATGTCCGAACTGCGGGAAGAGGTGCCCCTTCCCCCATCTGGAGCAACACCGGATTCTAGCAAGCCTCTATCTGCAGGGAGCGGGTGCCACTACAATACGCGCTCTATCGAAACACGAGCCCGCGCGAGTGACAATTCCCTTCTACCCCGTGATTCTCTCCGGCGGATCAGGCACCCGCCTCTGGCCGATGTCGCGGCGGCTTCTGCCCAAGCAATTCCTGCCCCTCGTTTCCAATCGAACGCTGCTTCAGGACACGGTGCTTCGGGTGCAAGGTTTCGACGGCGCCCGCGCCCCGATCGTGGTTTCGAACGATGAGCACCGGTTTCTCGTCGCCGAGCAGATGCGCGAAATCGGGGTGAAGCCCGAGATCCAGATCCTGGAACCTGTCGGCCGCAACACCGCACCGGCGATAGCGGTCGTGGCGCTCCACGTCCAGAGCCGCCACCCCGACGCCTCCATGCTCGTGCTGCCCTCGGATCACCTCATCCGGAACGTGCCCGCGTTTCACGCCGCAATCGCCACCGCGCTTCCCCTCGCCGCTGGCGGTTCGCTCGTCACTTTCGGGATCACGCCGCGGGGGCCGGTCACGGGTTACGGCTACATCGAACGCGGCGACCCGGTTCGAGGAAGCGAACGCAGCTTCCGCGTGCGGCGCTTCGTGGAGAAACCCGACCTCGAGACGGCGCGGCGCTATTTTTCGAGCGACCGGTTTTTCTGGAACAGCGGCATGTTCGCGCTCCGGCCCAGGCGCTTTCTCGAGGAACTGCAGCGCTTCCGCCCCGAGATTCTCGCCGCAGCCAAGGCGGCTTTGGAGGCGGGCAAGAGCGACCTCGATTTTTTGCGGCTGGATTCGGCCGCATTCACCGCCTGTCCGTCGGACTCCATCGACTACGCCGTGATGGAGCGCACCTCTGCGAGCGCGATGGTCCAGGCCGACATCGGTTGGAGCGACGTCGGCTCGTGGACGGCGCTTTGGGAGGCCGGAGATCAGGATGCAAGCAAGAACGTCGTGCGCGGCGACGTGGACCTGCGCGAGGCGAGCGGCTGCTACGTTCGCGCCGAGCACCGCATGGTCGCGGCGCTGGGCGTGCGCGATCTCGTGATCGTCGAGACCGATGACGCGGTCCTCGTGGCCGACAGGTCGCGCTCGCAGGAGGTCAAGGAAGTGGTCGAGACGCTCGCCCGGCAGGCGCGAACCGAGCACGTCTCGCACAGCCGGGTGTACCGGCCCTGGGGCTACTACGAGAGCATCGATTCAGGCGAGCGCTTCCAGGTCAAGCGCATCATGGTCAAACCGGGCGAAGCGCTCTCGCTGCAGATGCATCACCACCGGGCGGAGCACTGGGTGGTAGTGTCGGGCACAGCGAGGGTGACGCGAGGCGAGGAGGTCAAGGTTCTGTCGGAAAACGAATCCACCTACATCCCGATCGAGACCAAGCATCGACTCGAAAACGTGGGGAAGGAGCCGCTTTTCCTGATAGAAGTCCAGTCGGGAAGCTACCTGGGAGAGGATGACATCGTGCGCTTCGAGGACCGGTATCACCGGAACTAGAATGGGATTTCTTGGAAAATTTCGCGAGCCGCGAATCTGGAAGCGAGTTTTTCTTGAGCGTTTGACTGAGCCTTTGCACCTGAACGTTCTGTCTCTTTTTGTGGGCATATTCGGAAATATTCGACAAAAAACGGCCTTCGATCTGGTTCTCAGGCAGCACAACGCTTTTTCCATCCTTAGAGCGGCGACCGACGCCAAGAACTCGGGGTTGGCGGAATTGTGCGTTGTCGAATTTGGCGTCGCAGCCGGTGCCGGTTTCTTGAATATGTGTGAAATAGCGAAGCGGGTGACGGAGTCGACGGGGGTGGATATCAAGGTATTCGGCTTTGATACCGGAAAGGGGATGCCCAAAGCGATTGATTATCGCGATCACCCCGACTTGTATCGTGTAGGGGACTTTCCCATGGACGTTACGCAACTGCAAAAACACGTACCGTCCAATGGACGATTGATTCTGGGCGCGCTCTCCGAAACCGTCCCCGCATTCTTAGGAGCCCACTTGGCTCCTGATCGTCCGCTTGGATACGCAGTGATTGACGTCGACTACTACAGTTCAACGGTCGATGCATTGAAGATATTCGGCGGTCCGCCAGATTTCTATCTCCCGATTACGATCGTCTACCTGGATGACATCCAGCTTGTGCAGCACAACCCATTTGCAGGTGAGCTTCTTGCAGTCGCTGAATTCAATGCCCAGACCCCGCTCCGGAAGATTTGCAGGCACGATTTTTTGGAGAATACCCGGATCTTTCGTAACGCCGACTGGATCAAGCATATCTACTACCTGCACGTTATGGATCATCCCAGGCGGGCTACGGATCGCAAATGGGAGCAGCAGAAATTACTCAATCCGTATTTGGCTGGCTAGAGTGAATATTCCCGGCAGAGCCACGATTGCCGGTTTCGTCATTGAGCGGCTGCTCGCGGAAAAGGATCGAATAGCTTCGAGCTACGCGGAGCACGCGCCTCACTATTTTATCGTCGACGACCTGCTTCCGGCCGATATTGCGAGGGCGATCTACGACGCTTTTCCCTTGCCGGCGACGATGATGCTCAGAAACACGATTCGTGAGCGGAAGTACGTCACCTCGCAATTGAATCGGTGCGATCCTCTGGTAGAGGAGGCCGTTTTCGCGTGGCAGGATCCGCGCTTGATGAAGCTTGTCTCCGAGCTGACGCGGCTTCCTGGCATCGAGGGCGACGAACAGCTCTATGCCGGCGGCATCAGCCTGATGGGTCGCGGCCATTTTCTCCTGCCTCATCTGGACAACTCGCACGACAAGGAGGGGCGACGCTATCGGGCGCTGAACTCCCTTCACTATGTTTCTCCCGGCTGGAAGGAAGAATTCGGGGGCAACCTCGAATTGTGGCCGGAAGGCCCGAAAGGCAGGCCGCTTACGCTCCCGAGTCTGTTCAACCGGCTCATCGTGATCGCGACCAACCGCACATCTTGGCATTCCGTAGGTCCGATACTGATCGACGCCACGCGTACCTGCGTCTCCAACTACTATTTCTCCAAGCTATCTCCGGAGGGAGCAGACTATTTTCACGTCACTTCATTTCGCGGGCGCCCGGATCAGAAGCTCCGGGATTTGCTGCTGCGCGGGGACGCCGCACTGCGCTCGGTTGCCCGCAAGATACTGGGAAGGAGCGTGACTACTCATTATTACAAGAAAGGAGACGATTGACCGGCACGTCAGCGCTTGCTTTGCTTTCCAAGTCGGCGCCGCGTCCCGGACAGAAGATAGCGCGTCATGCTACGCACGTGCCAAAAAAAATACCTTGCATCCCACCGGCTTTGGCGTCGCGCAAAATGCATGACGGAAACCCTGGGCACAAGGCGAACGTCGTAGCCCTTGAGCCTGAGGCGGGTACAGAGGTCGACGTCCTCGTAGTACAGGTGGTAACCGCCATCAAATCCGTCAACCGCCATGAATGTGTCCCTTCTAAGCAGCATGAACATGCCCGCTATCCAGTCTGGCGAAATGCTTTTGTCACTGACTTCGTAGTATCGTTTCGGCGCGGTTCCCAGTGCCTTGAAGAACAAACTTAGAGGCGTCGGAAAGGGACGGGCGCTGTCTTCGATTGCCCGATTGGGGCCAAGAATGAGAGGGGCAACCGCACCCACCGATGGATTTTTCAACTCGTCCATCAACTCCGGAAAAGGGTCTCCGGTCAGGCGGATGTCGGGATTGAGAATACAGAAAAAATCGCCCCGGGCAAGCTCGAACGCCGCGTTGTGATTGGCCGCGAAGCCCCGGGGGCTTACGTTCAAGATCGATCTAACAGAAAATGGAAAATGGCCCGGATGGAATGGCAGGGCTTCTTCGATGTTGAGCGTCAGTAGAACCTCGATTCCGGCCGGCCGCCAGCGCCGCAAGTCATCGAGGAGAGACGCCACGAGTTGCGCATGACCGTGGCTCACGATCGAAATCGATATGAGCTCCGCCCGGGTCGTTTCGGAGTCTGTCATGTGCCAACCGATGGAATCGAGCCCGTCTTGCAGCTCAGCGTCCGAGGCGGATGCAGAGGAATAGGACCAGATTTCGCAGCAGCCCTGGCATCACTATGCCGTGATGCAGTAGAAACCACCTTTGGCCGAACCATGTTCTGCTGGGCAAATCCACGAATTCATCGATCAGCGCCCGGTTCTCGGCGGTCACTACGCCGCGACAACGCTCTGACAGCGCCGCGGCCTGTGCCCGCAGCGCTGATAGACTCCAGTGCGCAAAACCACCGGTAATG
>Ga0137409_10001812_pt1 | contig 23028 bp, 21 predicted proteins | sample CZODoug1_16funga_FD_122059 | JGI IMG/M metagenome (GOLD analysis project Ga0137409, IMG submission 122059) | Vadose zone soil fungal communities from Angelo Coast Range Reserve, California, USA - CZODoug1_16fungal (Hybrid Assembly) | ecosystem: Environmental > Terrestrial > Soil > Vadose zone...
AGAGCCCACCGCGTCCCGAGCAATCGGGACGGCACGGCAAACCCCGCGTGGTGCAAGGCCAAATAGGAGGGGAGAGCCGGCCCGGCTCGTTAGGACCCTCGGGTAGGCTGCTGGAGTCCAGGTGCGAACCTGGACCTAGAGGAATGATCACTGCGGCACGCAGGCGTCAACGCCCGCGCGCCGAACAGAATCCGGCTTATAGGCTTGCCCGCCGATTTTATTGGAATTGTTCGCTCCTCGCACCTTGCCGCCATTCGCTGAGGGGCCGTGCGCAGTGTCACGAAGCGCGTTGCTCCCGTTACTTTCCTGCCTCTGGTTTGTCCTTTGCCCCATGAATCGAACGGCCTGCCAGTTGCGGATCGATCCGAAGTAGTTTCGCGGCATTTCCGCCAAGGATGGCTTTTTTATCTGCATCGCTCAGGCTTGAGGTTCCTAGAACGTGATCGACACCTTTGGAATTCCAGTCGGTCGGAAAGTCCGTCCCTAGGAGAACTTGGCTGACGCCGGCTGTTGCAACCAAGTGTCTAAGGCCCTCTCCCGTCACGATGATCGAGTCAAAATAAAGCTGCTTCAGATATTCGCTGGGTTCTTTCTTGACGGGTTTGCAGGTTGCCGGAAAGGCGATCAAGCAGGCATCCATCCGGCCACTGTATGACGGCAGGAATCCCCCTCCGTGGGCCGCACAAATCTTGAGCTTTGGGAAACGGTCCAGAGTCCCCTCGAAAATCAGGTGGGAAAGCGCCACTGTCGTTTCGAGCGGCTGGCCGATTACGTTCGACAAGAACCCATTTCCTTGCAGCCGGCTCTCCGCCTCCGGGAACCGCTGAGGATGAATGAAGACGAATGCTTGCAATTGCTCGGCCCTCTCCCAGAACGGATAAAACTTTGGAGCGGAGAGCTCTTCGCCGTTGACGCTCCCGCCGATCAAGCAGCCGCGCATGTCCTGCTTCTTCATGCCGTGTTCCAACTGGTCCGCGGCGAGCTCGGGGAATTGCAACGCCACGGAAGCCAAACCTACAAATCGGTCAGGATGGCTCGCACACAATTTTGCGATCGCCTCATTTTGGATCTGGACGATCTGGCTGGCGAGATCTCGCTCTGCCCAATACCAGAACGGATTGATGCCCACGACTTGTACGTCGATTCCTTCCCGGTCCATGCGCTCCAGACGAGCATCGACGATGTGCACATCGTAGCCGGGGCCTCGAGCCGAGGCGAACTGGTTCTGTATACTCTCCGTTTCTTTATAAGCTTTCACCAAGTCCAAAGCTTCGGGAATCAGAACATGGGTGTGCACATCTACCGTCAGCACTCGCTGGCCACCGATTGTGACCTGCCGGCGTTTGCCCCTCACGCCTGATTGCGCAGAAGCCAGCGCCGATTCAACAACGCCACAGCCTACGAACAAGATCCCCGCGGATGCGCCTGAAAAGCTACTCAGGAATTCCCTGCGACTGTACACCGCTCCTCCTTTTTCATCGAGCTTTACAGCTCTTGAAAAAAGTCCTTTCCTTGTCATTCCGTTTTTTTTCGCAAACTGAAAAGGCACAACCCACAAAAATGTTGCGTTACTCGCAAGCGGCTAAGCCTTCGCTATCGGCGGCCAAATTCTGATCGCCATGTTGGGCCCGTTGGGCGCGTGAATGAGCATTGGAACAATTGAATGTTCCCCATACCCTAAAGGCGATTTGGCGTTTGCGACTCCATAGTCGCGATTGAAGCCTTCCAGAGACGCGTACTCGTAAAGAATCGCGTGCTTCGCCCATCCGGCAACGGAATTCAGCTTCCGGACCCTGATGCACGAACCTGTGCCGCAGTGTGCCGGCATCCGCTGCTGAAGGTAACCGGCGTGCATCTCCTCCTCATTTTCAACGGGACAGTTGAAGCTCCCTACTTGAACGCAGGGAGCGCCCGTCAGTCCCTCTTTGTACGTATTCCCCGCGTGACCCTCGCATCTGCTCGTTTCCGTCATGAGGTTCATGCGCTCGCCGATCCGCATGGCGAGCATTTTTCGACCCTGCTCTGGCAGCGCGGCGCGGATTTCGCTCGGGGTTGGGTTGCCAAACACACCCGCATCCTTCGCACCAATCAGGAGGATGTAGTGAAATCCTGTGGGGACCTTTGGATCCTCCACATGATGGAGATCGGACCTCGTCTCTGTGTTCTGCGTGGCGTAGTGCGCCGCCCACAAGTAGCCGGGACGCTTCAGTTGCGCGGGGAGATAGGACTCGTGAAGCCAGGACAGATAGGGGTCGCGGCCGTTATCCGGCAGGTCGTACCAGGTAACCCAGAGGCCTCTGTCACTCGGCTCGTCACGCCGGCGGGTTCCCTGCGACGCGGCTTTGGCATGCTCACTCTGCCCGTGAGCGTCCTTCGTGGCGACGAGCGCCAATGCCGCACCGCCAGCCGTTTTCAAGAAATTGCGACGCTGCCGACGCGCCTCTTCATCATGCTTTGTCATACTTTCTCCTTTATTACGATCCCACAGCTTACGTGCATTCATGCAATGAGACGTACAGGGTCCCCGAAATCAAAAAGGCCGACTCTCAATGGAATAAATATGAGTGGACTTTCATAGAAGGTCCTTATTTTGTCAAGACTATTAGTTAGGGTTTGAACGTGGTCTTCAGTAGCACAGGCACTCTTGCCTGTGCGGTTCTTTTGTAGAGTGTGTGGCGCGGCGCCTCGCCAAGATTAGCTGTGCTACTGAGCTTACCTACCTCTCATATCGTCGCCGCAATTTGAATCTGGTCTGCACGAGAGGCCAATTCATCGCGTGGGTCCGTTTACATATATAATCCGGCGCGGCAAGCTTCGAATAACGGCAGAAAGGGCGACCTCATTCAAGAAATGCGCTACATGTGTCTTTCCGGCGTGTGCGATTGTCACGTCCACGTCGTCGAATCCATCGATCAGTTTCCACAAGTTGCGAACCGATCCTACACGGCGGGGCCGGCAGCGTTGGAGTCGTTACGTAAAATAGCTGAACCGGTTGGCGTGACACGTTTCGTTGTCGTACAACCGAGTTTCTACGGAACCGACAATTCGTGTTTGTGCGAGGCACTCGATAAACTGGGCGATTTTGGCCGGGGAGTAGTTGGAGTGGATACGGCGTCAATCAGTTCCAGCATGTTGGAGAGCTACGGCCGGCTGGGAATTTGTGGCCTGAGGCTGAACTTTTACAGTCGTAACGTGGCGGATGCGCATCGGCAATTGAAACGATCTTTGGCGGAGACGCTGGATGTCCTGCCGCGGCATGGATGGCATGTCGAAATTATCGCGCGCGCCGAAACACTCGCAGGCGCCGCGGATGTGATTGCCAAGGCCGAGGTTCCCGTTGTGATCGATCATTATGGCCTGCCCGAAAATGAGGCTCCAGCAGGGCCGGCCGGGCGCGCGCTGCTCGATCTGGCCGCCCTGCCGCACGTATGGATCAAGCTTTCGGCGCCTTACCGGTGTAGCCCGGATGATCTTGCCACATCTCCGCCTTCTGAATGGCTGAAAGCCCTTGTGCAGGCAGCGCCCGATCGCTGTGTATGGGGCAGCGATTGGCCCCACACTCCGCCCCGTAAACAAGTAGCCACAGAAAATATCACGCTGTCATACCGCAACATCGCGTATGGCCGATTGCTCAGTGATTTTTTCGACGCCCTGGCGTCGCCCGAAATCGCGCGCCGCATCCTGATCGAAAATCCGATCCGGCTCTATGGTTTCCCCCTTGCGCAACGCGTCCGGCCTGCATAGATTGTGAAAGGAAGCGCATGCCAAACATGGAGTGCGGAGATGAGTCAAAAACGAACGCGGCGGGTCGCGAACGATAGCATTTAGCCCAAGGCGGTAGGAAAGGACTTTCCGTGGTAAGCCCGGCCGACCAATATCAAGATCTACGGTTCGCGTTGCGGGAACTATGCGCGCAGTTTCCTGCTGAATATTTTCGGCGGATTGACGAACGGCGCGCCTATCCGGAGGAATTTGTGGATGCGCTCACAAAAGCCGGATGGCTGGCCGCGTTGATCCCGGAGGAATACGGCGGTTCCGGGCTAGGCCTTACCGAGGCATCGGTCATCATGGAAGAGATCAACCGCGCAGGCGGGAATGCGGGGGCGTGTCACGGGCAGATGTACAACATGGGTACGCTCTTACGCCATGGATCAGAGCCACAAAAGCGGGCGTACCTTCCTAAAATTGCGCGAGGCGAATTGCGCTTGCAGGCCATGGCGGTAACAGAGCCGGTCGCGGGGACAGACACGACAAAGATCATGACGACGGCGGTCCGGAAAGGCGACCACTATGTAGTGAGAGGACAGAAGGTGTGGACTTCGCGCGTGCAACATTCCGACCTCATGATTTTGCTAGCGAGGACTACGCCATTAGCCGAAGTTAAGAAAAAATCCGAGGGCATGTCGATTTTCCTGGTTGATCTGCGAGAATCGATCGGTGAGACGCTCCGGGTGCGGCCAATTCCCAACATGGTGAATCATGAGACGAACGAACTATTCTTCGACGATCTAAAAATCCCAGCGGATAATTTAATTGGGGAAGAAGGGAAGGGTTTCCGATACATTCTCGACGGGCTCAATGCGGAGAGGACACTCATCGCGGCCGAGTGCGTCGGCGACGGTTACTGGTTCATTGACAAGGTGGCGAAATACGTTAACGAGCGCAACGTATTCGGACGGCCGATCGGCCAGAATCAGGGAGTGCAATTCCCGATCGCCAAGGCGTACATCAAAGTGGAGGCCGCCAACTTGATGCGCTTCAAAGCGTGCAGATTGTTCGACGCCCATCAACCCTGCGGCGCCGAAGCGAACATGGCTCTGCTGCTGGCTGCGGAGGCATCCTGGGAAGCCGCCAATGCCTGCCTCCAATTCCATGGCGGGTTCGGGTTTGCCTGCGAGTACGACGTCGAGCGTAAGTTCCGCGAAACACGCTTGTACCAGGTAGCGCCGATTTCGACCAATTTGATTTTGTCCTATGTTGCGGAGCATGTGCTCGGATTGCCGCGCTCATTTTGAATGACGGGTGATCTCCTCTGGCCGCAGAGTGCGATATAGTCCAAATCGTGGAACACCAAACAGCATGAGCGATCACCCGAGCAAAAGTCTGGCCAACTTCGCGGCGACGCTGCGGTTTGAGGACATTCCCGCGCCAGTGCTGCGGCGCGCCGAGGATTTATTTCTCGATTGGTTTGGGTCCGCTCTTGCCGGCAAAGGAGCGCGGCCCGTGGAAGCGATCGAGCGCTTCGCAGCCGCCATGGGGCCGGCAGTGGGCGAGTCCGAAGTGCTGATCTCGCGCCGGCGCACCTCTCCACTTTTTGCGGCGATGGTCAATGCAGCCTCCTCTCACTTTGCCGAACAGGATGACGTCCACAATGGCGCGGTGTTTCATCCGGGTGCCGTTGTGTTTCCTCCGGCTCTGGCGGTGGCGCAGGCCATCGGGAGTTCTGGACCTGAACTACTGACGGCGGCGGTGGCTGGCTACGAAGTGGGAATCCGCGTCGGTGAATTTCTGGGCCGCTCGCACTACCAGGTTTTTCATACCACGGGAACCGCGGGCACTCTTGCCGCGGCGGCAGCGGTCGGCCGCTTGCTGGATCTGTCCGCGGAGCAGATGCTTGACGCGTTTGGTTCGGCGGGCACACAGTCGGCGGGTTTGTGGGAATTTTTGCGCGATGCGGCCGACTCGAAGCAATTGCACACCGCCAAAGCCGCGGCAGATGGTTTGCTTTCGGCATACCTCGCGAAGGAAGGGTTTACTGGCGCCAAGCATATTCTGGAGGGCCCGCAGGGAATGGCGGCCGGCATGTCAAGGGACGCTGATCCCGCAAAATTAACGGATCGCCTGGGAGAACGCTGGGCGCTGGTTGAAACTTCGTTCAAATACCATGCGTCTTGCCGGCACACGCACCCGGCTGCGGACGCCTTGCAAATCGTATTGGCTCAGAATGAACTAAAGCCCGAGACGATCATGCACGTCACCGCGCATGTGCATCAGGCAGCGATGGATGTGCTCGGGCCCGTGCTAGATCCCAGGACCGTACACCAAGCGAAGTTTTCCATGGGCACAGTGCTGGGCATGATCGCATTGTTTGGGCGTGCTGGCATGAAAGAGTTTGCGGAGCACTTCAACGATCCGCGCGTCGCAGCATTCCGCGAAAAATGTGTGATGGCCTTTGACCCAGAAGTGGATACTGCATATCCAAAACGTTGGATTGGCAAGGTCACCGTGGAAACCGCCGATGGCCGCAAGCTGCTGGGAAGGGTAGACGAGCCCAAGGGCGATCCAGGCAACACGCTGACGCGCAGCGAGCTGGAGCAAAAGGCATTGCGGTTAGCAGAATTCAGCGGAGCAGCCACGGCAGAAGAAATGAGCCGCATCTTCGCGCAAATCTCGAACCTGTCTCACAGCGCCAAAATAAAGAGTTTTCTAAATTTGGAGCCTTCGGATGCCATCGCTCAGCCCCCGTTCCTATCTGTTCGTTCCAGGCAACCGGCCTGACCGTTTTGCGAAGGCGTGCGCAGCCGGGGCCGATGCCGTGGTTGTCGACCTGGAAGATTCTGTCGCCGCCGGGGACAAAATGGCGGCTCGCGCGGCGGTGGCGGCGTGGCTGACGCCCGCACAGCCCGTTCTGGTGCGCATCAACGTTGCGAATAGCGAATGGTTTCGTGACGACCTGAAATTGGGCGGCAAGCCGGGCATTGCCGGCGTCTTATTGCCTAAAGCTGAAAATATCGAAGATATTGCCATTGTTGCCAGGCATTTTGGCGCAGAGGCGCCTATCCTACCGCAAATAGAAACGGCGCAAGGATTCTGGAACGCGCTGGCGATGGCTCGCGCCGGCGGCGTCCAGCGTCTCCTATTCGGCTCCATTGATTTCCAGCTCGATCTCGGCATGGCGGCCCAGGAAGAGGAGCTTTTATTTTTCCGATCGCAGATCGTGCTGATCTCGCGTCTTGCCGAGATTCAGTCTCCGGTGGACGGTGTCACCACGGACATAAATTCGGCGGAGCGGGTGCGTGCCGACACCTTGCGCGCCAAACGGCTGGGCTTTGGGGGAAAGATGTGCATTCATCCCAAGCAAGTGCCGGTAGTCAACGAATGCTTCGCTCCCACGCCGGAGGAAGAAGCCTGGGCGAGGCGCGTCGTGGAAGCGTCCGCCGCGCCTCATGGTGGGGCGACTTCCGTGGATGGAAAGATGGTGGATCGCCCAGTGCTCGTTCTTGCAGAGAAGATCCTGGCGAGCATCGCACAGCTTAGGCACCACTGATCGTTGCGCTTCCACGGCATTCGGCATGCCGATTCTGGCTCTGCTGAGAACGTATAGGCGCTAGCTGAGGCCCGAAAGGTCTAGTGATGGCTTCCGTTCAATCCAAAGAAATTTCGAGAACGGTCATGCAATCGAGCACGCCGGGCGCCGCCACACCAATTAGCCGCTGGTGGCGTTTAGTTGGTGCGCTCCTGATGACTCTCGCCCTCGGCACTCTTTACGCCTGGAGTGTGTTTGTGGCGCCACTGGAAAATGAATTCGGTTGGAAGCGGGCGCAGACATCCAATGTATTTACGATCGCCGTGGTGACGTTTGCCACTTCGTTGCTGATTGCCGGACGGCTTCAAGATAGATTTGGCCCATTCTGGTTCTCGATCACGGGTGGTGCACTGGTCAGTCTAGGATTTTTCCTGTGTGCCTACACATCGAGCCTGCGCTTTCTCTTCCTCTGCTACGGAGTGCTGGGCGGCATCGGCAACGGGTTTGGATTCGCGACTGTGGCTCCTGTGATGGCCAAATGGTTCCCCGACAAGCGGGGCTTGGCAATCGGGCTCGCGTTCGCGGGATATGGCGGCGGCTCAGCGATTTTTGGTCCGGTCGCCAATCTTGTTTTGTTCCCGCACTTTGGCTGGCGAACGGCTTGCATGATGCTGGGTGGAATCTTCTTTATGATGACGATGGCGGGGTCGTTCCTTTTGAGGAATCCGCCGCAGGGGTATCGGCCAAACGAGTCGACGCCGGCGCCTGCTTCGCGTGTCGCGTCTTCCAATTATGAATTCACTCCGAGCGAGATTTTGCGTACGCCCGCGTTCTATCTGATGTGGCTTGGTTTCGGGCTCGGATCTTCGGCGGGGCTTTTGATCATAAGCCAGCTCGTTCCTTTCGCCCGTAGCCAAGGAATTCCCGGCGTCGCACTGGCAACAATGACCCTGGCCGTCGGAGCCATCGGAAATGTTTCTGGCCGGATCCTGTCAGGCTGGTTGTCCGACGCACTCGGCCGCCTAAACACATTGCGGGTGGTGCTCGCAATTTCGGCGGTCGCGATCCCCATACTGTATTGGGCTGGTGCTCACGTGTTCGCGGTGTACGTCATGGTCTTCATCGTTTACTTCTGCTACGGCGCACAGGCTGCGGTAAATCCCGCCACGATTGCTGACTTCTGGGGCACCAGGAATGCAGGCGCGAACTACGGCTTGCTATTTACTGCCTGGGGAGCGGCGGGGATTATCGGGCCAACCATTGGAGGAGTCCTTTTCGATAAGTACAAGAATTATGAGGCTGCCTTTTATGCTGCGTCCGTTCTGGCAGCCATCGCATTCGTCTGCGAAATCGCGGCGCGGCGACCTCACATTCCGAGCGCGGCAGGGAACGATGGATAGACTCCAATCTGTCACTGGAGACAGGTTCTTCGTGGCGCCGGCGTCTCGCCGGCGGTTTCTCCATCGAGCCACATAGCGCAAGAACGCCGGCGAGACGCCGGCGCCACAATGTCGTGCCAATCCATCGCGTCAAAGCATCAGATACGCCATGGATCGAACATTCGAGTCATTTACAAATCACAATCTGGATGCTCCAATTTCCAGCAACTCCGAAAAATTGGCCTACGGTGTCAATCCGGGCCAAGCGAAGAATCTACTTTTGTTCAAAACTCAAGGAAAGAGAGATTTCTCGGCACGCAGCGTGCCCCGGAATGCCAACGTTTTGAATTTTCCAGTAGCAATCGAAAAGGGAAGGGCGTGATGAAGCTTTCCGTCCTTGACCAATCGCCCGTCCCCGCGGGCTTCACGCCTGCCGACGCTCTGCGTAACACGATCCAGTTGGCGCGCGCAGCCGATAGCTTCGGCTACGAGCGGTATTGGATTGCCGAGCACCACGCCATCGAAACGCTTGCCAGTCCAGCCCCTGAGATTCTCATTGCGCGAGTGGCTGCTGAAACATCCGGCATCCGTGTTGGCTCTGGAGGCGTATTGCTCCCGCACTACAGCCCGCTGAAAGTGGCCGAAGTATTCCGGATGCTGCATGCGTTGTATCCGGACCGGATCGATCTCGGCCTTGGCCGCGCGCCTGGAAGCGGCGGCCTGGAAGCGTTCGCTCTGCAGCGTGACCGAAGCAAGCGCCATGAGGCATCAGACTTCCCCGAACAACTGACGGAACTGTTGGCATTCCTTCACCACGATTTTCCACCAGAACATCCGTTCAGCCGAATCAAAGTCTCGCCGGAAATGCCGGGAGCCCCGGACGTCTGGCTGCTTGGATCGAGCGGTTGGAGCGCTGAGGTCGCCGCGCAATTCGGGCTGCCGTATGCCTTCGCACATTTCATCGGTCCTGAACAAACCGTGGCGGCGCTCGCGCACTATCGTTCGCATTTCAGGCCATCGAAATACCTGCTTGAACCGCGGGCCATCCTCACGCTGGGTGTAGTTTGCGCGGATACCGAGGCCGAAGCGGAGAGGCTGTCTGCAAGCACGAAAGTGCTGATTCGCCGTATCCGCCTCGGAGGCGAGCGCCGCCCCGTGCCAACGCCGGAGGATGCGATCAAGGAACTCCGTGATCTAGGCGCCGGAGCCGACCCGCTCACGTGGGATACCAGCGAATGGCCCCGCTACATTGTGGGCGCCCCGGCGCAGGTAAAAAGCAAACTGGAAGGCATGGCAGGCGATCTTCACGTTGACGAGCTGATGGTTCTGACGGTTATACACGACCATGAGGCTCGACTGCGTTCGTACGAACTCCTCGCCGATTCATTCGGTCTCACCAAGCGCTTGGAGCGCAATGCTATCGGAGTTGCTACTCGACAAGCCATCTGACGTTCAAACACTTCGGGAGTTCTACCGAAAGGGCTAAAGACCTCACCCTTTCGCAAGGTCGCGAAAGGATGGGCGATTCGCCCGCTCAACAGCGATGCAAACGACGTCATGCTACGCACTGTGCGGTTTGGATGTGCGGGTCCTCGTTGGACCTCTTTTCCGTGTGGGCGCTGCTCCCATATGCTCTCGAATCAACGCGACCAGCTGCGAGCAGATCTCCTCGCAGAGCGCGAAGCCGATTTCAGCGGTGGAAGGCGTGCTGCTTCCCAGAACGCCACGATTCGAGATCTTGGCGGAATCTGTGGGGAATGGATAAATCCCTGGCCTCGGAGGTGTGGTGTTGTCCACTCGGGTCGGGCCAACAAGGTCGTTTCTCAAATGAAGCATTAAGGATGTTTCGCAAACGCTCGCATGTTCAGCGTGCCACCCTGGGAAACGGTCACCAAACAGCTTCTCCAGCACGCCATCCGAAACAACACTCCACCAACCCATGGCTATAATCTTTGCGCCTTCCAGCTTTCCTTCTTCGCGGCACAGCTCGAGAGCCTCAAAAATGAAACTTTCGTTCTCATAGTGGCCGTTCAGAATGACGATCGAGCGGAATCCTGTCGCAATATAGCCGGCAATGACGTCCTTCAAGTAATCCGTCAGAACACTGCCGCGGATATTGATGGTGCCGGGAAAACCGGGGCCACCCCCGCTCTGTGGCAACGAACGCGCACCGTAGGTGACCGCCGGCGCCACAATCACCTTGAGCTTTTCGACCAGCATGGAAGCAATGCGGACCGGAATCTCCGTATCCACCGTCAAGGGCAGGTGCGGGCCATGTTGCTCCACCGCGCCGACGGGTATCACCAGGATGGCGTCTTGAGCCTCCGCGCGCACGTTCTCACTGTGGAGTATCTCGAAGCTGTTCATAAGGCCTCATGCCTGACGCTGAAGCACAAAGTGCCATGCTAGGTCCGCGGAAGCTCCTAGTCAACCGATCGGGCCTGCAAAAGTCCGCGAAACATCTCGACAGTTGCAGGCCCATGTCCGGCGTAGTGGTTGTTCGCGTAGGCGAATATTTGAATTTTCCTTTTGCGAACCTTCCCCAGAATGTCCGCCCACTCAGTTAACTCGGCCCGCCGGTCGACGATCAGCTTGTCCCAGACCTTCGTCTGCTCCTCGATAGCTTTGCGATCTCCAAGCCAACGAACGTAGGTGAAGCCGGCAGTAATGGGATCGAGCTTCTCGAACCATTGCGCGGGCCGGGGCATCCATGATTGGTCGATCAACGCGAGCGCCACGCCACGCTCGCGCAGCGCGTCGGTAAATTGCGGCACGAGCCAGTTCTTGTTCCTGATTTCCACGGCGAATTTGTGGTCCGCCGGCAATTTGTTCAGAAACGGACGAAGGCGCGCGAGGAAGTCATTTACTCCGGGAAACGCGTTCTTATTGAAGTATCCAAATTGGAAGAGGAGCGGGCCTAGCTTTTTGCCAAGTAAATCCATCGTTTCCACGAATTCTTTGAACTCCGGATCGCAGCCCACGAGCACTTTTTCGTGCGTGATAACCTGCGGAACTTTGGCAGAGAACACGAAGCTGTCCGGCGTCTTCCTCGCCCAGCCTTCCACCGTGGATTTCGAGGGTGCGCGATAAAACGTGTTGTCCAGTTCGACCGAGTTGAAGTGTTTCGCATAGTGCGAAAGATAGTCAGCGGGCTTCATGCCTTCGGGATAGAACGATCCCTCCCACCCCGCGGCCGTGAAAGCTGAAGTCCCAAGTCGGATCATCGGCTGGTCCATGCGGCCGCGATTCTATCTCAGTTCGATATAAAGAGGCGCAAGGTTAGAGCCGTGCGCGAAAGCATGTGTTCACGCAAGTTTTTCGGTTGTCATTTGTGATGTGCAACGAAGAGCATCAGCCCGAAGACGACGACGGGGATCAAGGCCAGCATGATGTAAAAAAGAACGCGCCGCATGACCGGCGAGCGTCTCTGTCTCCAATTCTGCAATTCGTCGCGGTCGGCGACGCCCACCTTTTCCGGGTGTTCCAGGTCCAGTGCGAACTCGCGCGCGCTCGCATAGCGTTTTTTCGGATCGCGTTCGAGAGCACGATAGATAATTTCCTGCAGCTCGGGAGTAATGTCCGGATTCACTTCGCGCGGCGGAATCGGGTGATTGATCAACCGCTCGTTCATGGTGACAAACGGATTTGGGCCTGTGAATGGCACCTTGCCGGTAAGCATTTCGTAGAACATGATTCCGAGAGTGTAAATGTCGCTGCGCGCGTCGCCGCGCTTTCCCTTCACCTGCTCCGGAGAAATGTAGTCCGGCGTGCCCATGGCCTCCGTGAGTTTAGCAAACGTCAGGCGGCGCGATCCGGCGTTGGCGGCGATGCCGAAGTCGATGAGTTTGATGCGATCTTCCGCGTCCACCATAATGTTTTCAGGCTTCAGGTCGCGGTGCACGACGCCCTGGCTGTGGATGTAGTCGAGGGCCCTGCAGAGACCGAGAGTAATCTTGATCGCGCGCTCCGGCGAAAGTTTTTTCACTTCGTTCAAGACCTGCCGCAACAGCCGCCCTTCCACCCATTCGAGGACCATGTAGCGCTGGGAGCGCTCTTCATCATTGAGTACCTTCACGACTCCGGGGTGGTCCAACTTCTTGCCGATTTCCTCCTCGCGGTGAAACCGGTCGAAGAAAATCGGGTCGGCTTCCATCTCCGGATGCGGAAGTTTGATGGCCACCGCGCGGCCCGTGCGCGTGTCGGTGGCGCGATAAATCGAGGCCATTCCGCTACGGGCGACAAGGCTGTCGATGCGGTAATGATCGAGTCGGTCGCCGGGATGGAGTGAACTCATTGAGAGATTAGGGCACGGGTGCGGGCCCTACGCGCCGTCGCCAAAGCGCTTTGGCGCGTCGGCGACTTGGAGCCCGCCGGAATGCAGTCAGGGCATACCGGACAACGCGCGTCAGTATAGCTTGTACGGCCGTCCGCGGTACATTCCCATGCGTTCGACATCGCGCACGCGGATCAGTTGAACGCTGATATTATCGCTTCCGTCTCTCTCATTGGCAAGCGCTACCAGTTTCTCTGATGCCGCAACCAAGTCCAATCCGTGGCTGCACAACGCGGCTATTTCCAAGGCTTCCACCGATCCGTGCAAACCGTCCGAGCACTGCAGAAGAACGTCGCCGGGAAGCAACTGGTGATCGTTGGTCTCCACATTCACAATCATCTCGGTTCCCAGCGAGCGGCTGAGGATGTGCCGCGTCGAACCCTCGCCCGCCTCCTGCGCGGAGATCAACCCCAGGCGAATCTGCTCGCTGGCGACCGTATGATCCCGCGTAAGCTGCGTCGCCTTGGCGTTGCGGATCAAATAGCAACGCGAATCGCCCACGTGGGCGACCGTCACACGGTCGAATCGCAACGCGCAGGCCACTACTGTGGTAGCCATGCCTGCGGACTCCCTCCCGCCGGCGAGAGCAGTCTCAAAAACTTGCGTATTGGCTTTCTGTACCAATCGGGGCAACAATGCGGCGTGTGATTCTCCGCCCGGAGCGCCCTGGAACCCGGCGAGCATGCTTTCGATCGCTGCCCGCGACGCCACTTCGCCCTGTTCGTGTCCACCGACGCCATCCGCCAGCGCGAACAGCCACCCGTGCGAACGCGCCTGCGCAGGAGTCGCAGGCGGCGCGTAACCAAGATAGTCTTCGTTTTGGTTGCGGACTCGTCCGACGTCGGTTCGTTCTACGAACTCTAGGTCAAGCATAAGGCGAGGGGTGGAAAGTTGCCCCGAGTCGGGCCTGGGAGAGTCCCGCCGGAGAGCGCTCCTCTCGGATTCTTTAATGCTTACAGCTACGTCTGAAACAGAAATTCGGACAGGCAAGATCGCCTGTCCGAATTTCCGAGCCAATCGAGCTATTCCCATGGTACACCCTATGTTCGACTGGTGACCAGAGTTGTCCGACCAGTCGCCTTGCTGGCGCGAAGGAAGTAGATCCCTCCATAGATCGCCCAGACTGCCGCAATCCCTAAGGCCAGGAAAGGTTCCATCTTCGTGCCATACCCCATGAACGGCAGCACGATGTAGGCCCCCATGCAAATCAGGTTCGCGACTATACCGAAAATTGGGATGACCAAGTGTTTGAGGAAGCTGAAGTTCGGGTGCCCCTGGTAGCAAAAGATGCAGGTTACGCAGCTTAGCATGTAGAGCACGAAGGTCCCGAAGTTGGACGCCAGCGTAATTGTGAGCAGGCTGTTGGGCATCTTCGCCATGGTGTCATGTGACGCGTAGCCGAAGCTCGACCAGAACCCCTGAGGCAGGGCCTTGAGCGCGGTGTCCTGGATGGCGCCGCCATCGCTGGACACAACAAAAGCGCGAAGAGGATGCCTATCCACATCGAGGGCGCCGTGGCACCCTCTGTCGCTTGGGGTGCAAAGGTAAGCCAAAGGAAAGCCCCGGGGGCGATGAGCGCCATGGCGTTCATCGTCAACCCGGTCAATCCCAAGGTTGGTGTCATTTTGACTTCGCCGGTATTCTCGGCCATGTATTCTCCTTTATGGTTTCTTTATTCTTTCCTTACAAACCCAATGGGCGAAACTGATTTCTGCCGAGGACCGCGATACTAGTAGGAGCCCCCGAACTAGTAAAATGCAACGTTTCGATGCCCGGAATCACCTATTCGTATGGGTCGGAATTAGTTTCTTCAATCCAAGCCATCCGATCTTTGAGTTTGCCTTTTAGACACATTGGCCGCAGACTGCGTAGAGAAAGCATAAAGATTTCGTGATTGTTGCCTAAAGGTCGAGAAGTCGCAATTAGTTTTGCCTTCGTTTTCCACGTCGAAGCGAAGCCGTGCACTTGGAAGTTTCTGGGACACAACGTCGTGTCCATAGCACTCCCGCTCCAAGAGGAGCCGCTGAGCATTCTCTGAACTGCGCTGGATGTAGGGGGATTGTGCCGTTGTCAAGCGTCCACGCCATAGTCATGGGATGTGTGTTTCTGTAGCGGCAAGGAAAGGTGTCCATGAATTTGCCCATGTTGCTGGTCGAGGCGATCTTGGCTGGTTTTTTTGCCGTGGCATGTATTCGTGCCGCCGTGCCGGCGGCGCCAGGGCACAAGCTCCGATTCAGCAATTTGCTGCGGTTTCCCGGGCGGATAGAAAGATTGCGGCGTTCGCGATGGCAGTGGTTCTCGATGGTGGCGCTGCTCTTGGTCGTCAGGCTGCAGGCGGGATTGCCTTTGGTCCTTGAGGCCATCGTTGCGGTGGAGTTCCTGATTTTTCTGGCCTTGCCGACCAGGGCGAAAACCGCAGAGGGAGCGCGAAGGAGAGCAAATGCGGCCATTGTGGGAAGTCGCTGACTTCGTTCGCTCCATGCGAAGGCAAATGCGGTTCGGCGAGTTCTCTCGCTCTCCTTTGCGGCTCCTGCGTGTGGAATTGCGCGAAGACACAGCGGAGTGCGACTGGATCTTGCGGCCGCCCGACATTTGGGACGACAGCCTTCGCCGGGCAAAGCGAGACCACAACGAATCGCTGCAAGCATTGGCTGACGCGATCGCTATGCGAAACGTGCTTTTTGACGCGCTGCCCAGTCTGGAAAGCGCCGTGTTGCGGGCGTTTCGCCAAGCCGTACGTGAGCCGCCCGAGATGCTCATTCTCGGCACAGTCTCGAGGGAAATGCCTGCTGTTCATCGAGTGAGTTCCCTGGTGATGCGGGCGAAGTTGTTCGGGTTTTGTTTTTGCTTTGAAGACGGGTTGTTGAGACCACTCCAAGTTGCGGATCGAAGCGAAGAATTCATCACCTAATGACTGACCCAGCCGGGTCGAGGAGGAAATGGCAATGGCAGCAAACAAGTCTCAGGGAAGTTACTTCGGTTTATTTCTAGCGGGATCAACTGTGCTCTGCGCCGGCATCGCCTACTTTGAAGGTGGAACCGGCAAAGCATTGTTGGCGCTCGGAGCGATCGCCGTCGTAGGCAGCTTGTTCGGTTTCATGGGGATCAAGCCTCTCGAAGGAAAGACAGCGTTGAAACCAGGACCGGAGGGAATGAAACTGGTTGGCGCAGCCGTTGCCGCTCTCGGTTGGGTTCTTACCCTTACTGGGATTCACCTTACCGCAAGCACAGGCGGACGCATCATTTTTGCCCTGCTTGGCATCGGGGTGAGCCTGGTCGGTGTTATCTATATTTTGCCCGCAGCGTTCAACAAGAACGCATTTTGGAAAGGGAACTCAGCAGCAACTGAACGCGCCAGCATTGCGGCGGCAGCCAAAACTACCATGGAGCATTCACGATGAAAACAACCCTTCGAAATAGTTGTCTCAGCCTTTGTATCCTTGCCCTCATTCTTGGGTTGGGCTTGACGGCGCATGCTCAAACGCCGGCAGCGGCGGCTCCCGCTACCCCGGCTGCGGCCCCTCCGACTCCAACGCTAACTCCCGCCGACACCGAACTGAAGGATGCTGCAGGCAAAGCACCCGCAACCGCCGACTTGGCCAAGGGCGATCCAGGCGGCACGATCACCGGAACCATTAGTGATGTCCCGGCGGCTGACTCAAAAGTTGGTGTAACGCTCCCAGATGTGGCGAACCAAGTCGGTCAGAACAAGATCGCGGTCAATTTCGTCTGGACCCTCGTCTGCGGCTTTCTCGTCATGTTCATGCAGGCGGGCTTCGCCATGGTCGAGGCCGGCTTGTGCCGCGTGAAGAACGCCAACCACACGTACATGATGAACTTCTTCGTGTATACATGCGGTTTGTTCGCGTACTGGATCCTCGGGTTCGCCATACAAATGGGCGGGGCAGCCGGTAACAGCAACCTCGGCGGGCTCCAACCCTTGGCGTCCGAACATGCAATCACATTGTTCGGCAAGACTTGGGGGCTGTTCGGCCAGAGCGGATACTTTCTCGCCGGGCACACGTATGACGTGGGCGTAATGGTTATCTTCCTCTTTGAAATGGTGTTCATGGACACCGCCCTCACGATTGTGACCGGCGCCTGCGCCGAACGGTGGAAATTCATCACCTTTGCCGTTACGTCGGTCATCATGGGCGCGCTCACGTATCCAATCTATGGCAACTGGGCCTGGGGCGCAGGATGGCTCTCCCAGCTCGGCACCAACGTTGGTCTGGGCAAAGGCTACTGTGATTTCGCCGGATCGGGCGTTGTACACGCGGTCGGAGGCCTTACAGCTCTGGCCGTATGCATGATCGTTGGTCCGCGGATTGGAAAATTCAACCGCGATGGATCAAGCAATCCGATCATTGGCCATGACGTATCGGCGGTGCTCATCGGATGCTTCATTCTGGCATTCGGCTGGTTTGGGTTCAATCCGGGCAGCACATTGGGCGCTTCCGCGAACGGCAACCTACGCATCGGGACAATCGCTGTGGCTACCATGTTGGCCGGTTGCACAGGGACCCTCGGCGCGATCATCTACATGTGGGCGTTGAAAGGAAAACCTGACGCTTCGATGAGCGGCAACGGTTTGCTGGCCGGGCTAGTAGCAATTACCGCTCCTAGCGGCTTCGTCAGCGCAACCAACGCATGCATCATTGGCCTTGTCGCCGGAGTGTTGGTCTGTGTGAGCTGCGCGTTCGTGGAAAATTTCATGAAGGTCGACGATCCTGTCGGCGCCATCTCTGTGCACGGAACCAATGGCCTGTGGGGCGTGCTATCCGTGGGTCTTTTCGCGGATGGTACCAGCAACTACGGAGGAAGCTGGAACGGTGTCACCGGCTCGGTCACCGGCTTGTTCTATGGAGATGCCAGTCAGCTTGCCGCTCAACTGATAGGTATCTCGACGTTGATCGGATTCGTATTCACGTTCAGCTTCGTCATCAACCTCGCCCTCGAGTTCTTCATAGGGCACCGGGTTTCGGTGGAGACGGAGGTGGCAGGTCTCGATATTCCCGAGATGGGCCAGCTAGGCTATCCGGAATTCGTGTTCCGTCCGGAACCTGTAATGACGGGAGCCTGACCCCTATCGGGCAAACGGTTGGCAAGGCGCAAACTGCACATCGCGCCTTGCCAATCTGATTTACGAACTCCGCTGTTGCGCGACTAGAGTAAATCCAGCACAACGAGGCGAGATCATATGGATGCCGAAATTATGGTGACGAAAACAGAAACCACAAGTGCAAGGAGCGGGCTCTGCCTGGAGCCCGCCAGAAATTTGGCGGCGCCAGTACAATCATCCTTTCTCGCCACGGTCCCCCCCAAGGCGCAAGCACTGCTGCTTCGGATGTTTGCGGATCCGCTTCTGCTCGTGAAGGAGGAGCGCGCCGACCTCGTCAGCGAATTACGCGAGTGTGTTGCGGCGCATCCGCAAGTCTCGGAGTTGCGTGTTTTGTACGGAATGGCCCTTTGCGTAAACTTTGAAGTTCAAACCGCGATGGAAGAGCTCAAAGAGGGCGTACGCCTGGCGCCGAATAGCTTCATCGCCCATTTGAAGATGGGCGAGCTGTGGATGCGCCTGCGAGTCTGTGAGAAGGCCAAAGAGCACACGCACCAGGCCGCGCTGCTGGCGCAGAATCTGGCGCAGTCGGAATTGGCACGGAGGCAGGCGGCGACGATACGAACGATGATGAGGGAGGGTATCGAGCGCGGCGGATATAGCTACATCAGTCCATTGCACTGGGTGAGCCGTCTCCGCCGGTTGTGGACACGCGACCGGGGAGAAGCCCTTGCCACGGCGGACATTCGCTAGCCATGTCGGCCGTACTTCAGCTCGCCCTGCTCGTTGCCATCCTGCTTCCGGCCGGTAAGATTGGAGCTTCGCTCTGCAGCCGGTTCGGAATTCCCGCCATCCTGGCGGAATTGCTGATCGGTGTAGTGCTCGGCCCTGGTGCGTTGAATATCCTGCATTTGCGTATGTTCGAAGGGGGACAGGCAACCGGGGCACTGATGTTGCTCGCCCAACTTGGTGGTTACGTCTTGATGTTCATCGCCGGCATTGAAACCGATGTCGATCGTATGCGCGAAGCGAGCATGACCGCATTTATTGTGGCGCTGTCAGGAGTTGTTTGGCCATTTCTTCTGGGAGCAGGCGTGGGGCACATGCTGGGCCTTTCCTGGACGACCGCATGCTTCTTGGGCGGAGCGCTAACGGCGACGAGCGTATCTATTTCCGCGCGAACATTGATGGACGCGGGGAAGATGACCTCACCCGAAGCGACGGTGATTTTGGGCGCGGCAGTAATTGATGACGTGATGGGTTTGTTTGTCCTGGCATTCCTTGCCGCTTCGGTCACCAGCACAAAGGGAGAAGCCTTTGGGCTTGCAGCAACCGGGAGCGCCTGGCTGCAACAAAAACTCGCGCCCGCCGCGAGTCACCCTTTGCTCGTGCAAATGGCCGCGATCAGCATTTGCGTGACCGTGTTCTTCGTCGTTGGATACGGCGCGGCAAAGCGCTGGCTGGACCCAATGATTCTCCAGCTGCGCAAGCTCACTGCCAACGAAGCTGTTCCGAGTTGCATTCTGGCGCTGGTATTGGTCTACGCCATTTCGGCCGAGTGGCTGGGCAGTGTTGCCGGTATCACGGGCGCCTACCTTCTGGGCTATGTGTTCGCCGAATCCAAATACAAGGCAGATGTCGAGCGCAGCTTTTACGCAATCGGCCACGGCCTGCTGATCCCCTTGTTTTTCGTGTCGATTGGCCTCACCAGCGACTATCGCGCGCTGGCAGGGCATTGGACGTTGATGCTCGTGATTCTTTTCGTCGCAGTGGTTGGCAAGTTGATCGGATGCGGGCTAGCAGCCTTGGCGTCTGGAATGGACTGGGTCCGCAGTCTCCGGATTGGATGCGGGATGATTTCGCGCGGAGAGGTGGGCCTGATCGTTACTGCCATGGGGGCAAGCACTGGAATTTTCGGACGGTCCGAGGTAGCTGTGATGGTCGCGGTAGTACTCCTCACGACCCTGTTGACCCCAGTTGCCTTGCGCGGTGCGTTTCAGTTGAACTCTGTGCAGGATCTTGAGGAAGGCCTTCAGGATACTGAACCAGAGGAGGTGGTGGTCCACAAAGAAGGAAGTTCCCCCGAATCTTCGGCTGAACGAGAGGGATTTGCGGACGAACCGCCGGAAGAGGCCAACCTTAGGATGGGACTTGGACACAGCGCATCACTGCTGGCCCTAAGCAGTGGCGAAGCGGCTTCAGACTCTGAGTAATCAGGATCGTGCAGGAGAATTTTAGATTTCGCGCGGGGCCGAGTCTCGCTGTGACCGCCATCACAGCGAGACCCGCGCGAGTCGTGTGAATGCGGCGATCCCGCCGACAGCCACTGGTGCTCCTTTAGGTTTCAGACTTTCTCCGCGGATGCGTTCCTGCCGGCGATGCGGCCTTGCACGGTGCAGCGCGCCAAACCGTGCAGGCTGAATCCCCCCGCGGACTCGCCTCCGCAGTAAAGACCTGGAATGACATTGCCGTTAAGATCCACCACCTGGCACTTGGCGTTGATCCTTAGGCCAGAGCGAGTGTCGTGGATCACGGGCGTTGCCCAAGCTGCATGGAACGGCGGCGTTTGAATCTTGAATTTTGGCGCGGGCTTTCCGAAGTCGGCGTCCTTGCCTGCATCCACAAAAGAGTTGTAGCGCGCAACGGTGTTTTCGAGCGCATCGGGAGGCATCGGCTTTCGCTGATACTTGTTCACAATTTTCCCAGCCAATTCCGGAATGGTGTCTGCAGAGAAGAAATATCCTTGCGCAGGATCCACATGAGGAGGTGTAACCGTCCAGCTCTCGCGCTTCGCCGCGTCTGAATCGAAGATCGCCCAGATCGGCCCGCCTCCAGGAGTTGTATCGCCGGTTCCTGCCAGGGCGGCATTAATGAAATTGGAAGATTCATACTTGATATTTGCAGCGTTAAGGTAGCTGCGAGGAATGTAGGGCTTGATTGAATTGTAGTTGTTCGCCGGAAATTGGCCTTGCGTCTCATCATAAAATCGCAGGCCCGCCACGTTCACGAGGATCGCGTTTTGGTAATCCTTTACGGAGAGCCCCGTCGCGCGCGCCTGAGAAAAGATTGGACTATCGGGCTGCCAAGACAGATTCACATAACCGTATTGGCACCCGATCCAACCTGCCTTCGTAACATTCTGCCCAAATTCTCCAGACTGATTGTATGCACCCCAAAGCGATGCGCCGATGGCCATCGCTGCGATTTCTCCGCTGGCGTCCTGGAAAGAATATGGCTCGCCTGCCACTTGATATTCTTCGGTAAGTCGCGGATCAAAAATTCTGCGAAAATTAACATTGCTACTGTGGCCGCCCGTGCCGATGATGACGCCCTTCCTGGCGCGGATGTTTACAGTCTTGCCTTGATTCGTCGCAGCAATTCCCAGAACTCTTCCCGAGTTTTGATTTTCCCGGATGATGCTGGCCATCTTGTGCTGCAAGAGGATCTGAACCCCCAATTTTCTCGCGGTAGCTTCGAGCGGCCGGATCAGGCCGACGCCCGAGGACGTGGTCGCGGCACGTTCGGGGCTCACCGGCCCGCCGGCCTGAACCAGCGGCCACGCCAGCGGCGCGGCATGGTTCTCCCTAGGAGCGGAGTTCCCGGTTGCGTGTCCGCCCAGCGTGTCCGGGGCTTTGTCAACAAATGTGACGCCATGCGCTACCAGCCATTCGTAGGTCTTGGCACTCTCATCGGCAAAAGCGCGGATGACTTCCTTGTCGTTGTACCTGTAATCGGGAAACCCGTTCGGTTCCACGACCGACCAATCCGTCAGGTCCGAGTACAAAAGGTCGGGCGAATCGACGACGCCGTATTTCTGCTGCCTGCTCGTTCCGCCGCCCAGAGCGACGTTTCCGCCGCTCAAGATCGCGTGCCCGCCGACATCCGTGTTTGCGTCGATCAGGATCACAGACGCCCCGCCTTCGATCGCTTGAATGGCCGCGGGCAGACCCGTAGCTCCCGCGCCAATAACAACGACGTCCGCTTCCTTGTCCCAGTGCGCCGGCCGTCCTTGCGCCCGCGCTTCCTCTGTACCAAGCCCGGTCAAGGCAGCTGCGCCGGCGCCTGCGGCTGTCGTCTTGATGAAATCCCTGCGTGAGAAACCGTTCTGATCTCGTCGATTTCGTTTCATGCGATTCACCCAAGTTTGCGATTTTGACTTGATCCCTGGGCAAGACGTTATGCCCCGTGCTGTCTCGTGTCAACCTCGGACCTGCATGGTTGCGGCAAGATAGAGCGGCGTTTGGTAGTGGTTCGCAGGAATGCGCTTTGGAATTGTAGTGAACGAAAACGAAAAAGACGCTAGCATTGCGGGATACCGGATGCGTAGAACTTATATTTAGCGAATCAACGCGCACCGTGTAATTTTCCATCATTGGTCGGGGACGACGGGTACGAAGGGAGACACACGGATGCGGTCACAAACCAAGGTTTGGGGGCTGTTGAGCTTGATTGTTTTCCTCAGCTCAGCCTGTTACGGCGCAGCCATCACGGGCACAGTGAAGGGTGCGGATGGCGCGCCGTTTCAAGGCGCGTTTGTGGAGGCGCAGAACGCGAAAACCAAGATCAATGTCATCGTGCTGACTGACGCCCAGGGCCACTATCGGATACCCGATCTAGGCGCCGGGGATTATCGCGTTCAGATCAAGGCTGTTGGCTTTCGCGCAGATCCTCGCCACGCCGTGACTCTCACCTCCGACCAGGACGCATCCTTCGACTTTGCGTTGCAGAAGGGCGTGGTCCGCTGGAATGAGATTTCCCAATATCAGGGGAGACGACTCTTCCCGCCGGCAAGAGGGAAAGACTTGATTTTCAGCCAATGCAACATTTGCCATCAATTTCAGAGCCGTATGGCTTCCGTCACGCGGGACGCGGAGGGCTGGAGAGACCGCGTCGCATTCATGCGGGAAGCCATGCATTTCAGCATTTTCCTGGGTCCGCATTTCAGCGATCAGGATGCCGCGGATGTGGCGTCGTATCTGACGAGTCTTTTCGGTCCGGATTCCGTGTTGCC
>Ga0137409_10001814_pt1 | contig 23022 bp, 15 predicted proteins | sample CZODoug1_16funga_FD_122059 | JGI IMG/M metagenome (GOLD analysis project Ga0137409, IMG submission 122059) | Vadose zone soil fungal communities from Angelo Coast Range Reserve, California, USA - CZODoug1_16fungal (Hybrid Assembly) | ecosystem: Environmental > Terrestrial > Soil > Vadose zone...
TCGCCGCCAGGACGAAGCGGGGACGCCGTATTGCATCACCGTCGATGGCCAGACGTTGCAGGACCAGACGGTGACGGTGCGGGACAGGGACACGCTCAAGCAGTGGCGGGTGAAGGTGGAGGAAGTTACGGCGGAATTGGGGGGGAGACTGTCGTAAGGGTGTGTCAAGGCTCGCTTCGAGCTGCAGACACACCGGGAGTAGCACTCAAATCATGGTGTGTCAGCGGCTCGAAGCGAGCGATCATCGACGGATGCGCATCGGCGCCGCTGGTCAGGCCGTGGTAGATCGCGTCAACCTGAACGCGGGCCGGGTCAAGCCGTCGCTGTCAGTGGATGTCTCAGCTGCGGTGAACGTGTATCGGAGAGATACTCGGGCAGTAACTTTACAGGCTGATATCCGTAATCTGAACGACCGTCTAAACGTGATCAACTTTGCTAGCTTATTTTCTGGTACCGCGATTGGCGCACCACGGACTTTTTCGGTGCGGTTGCGATTTGATTACTAAATGGTGCAGTCTTGCCCGTCTCCGGACACGAGCCCCGTGTCTACGGCCTTCCCGTACCCGGGCGCTCACGCGAAAGCCCCCGAAATGTGCAAAGATTTGCAGTTTGTAAATTTTGGAATGCGAGCGGAAATCACATGATATAAGAAACTTGCGGACCCAGAGTCTTTTAGCAGCAGCGACTCCACCTCCCCAGTGGCGCAACAACTGCTTACTTCCCAGTAGTACAGCCCTTTTTAAGCAACGTTTTCAGGTAAGCGAAGTAGTTATGCGCGTTCTGTGGAGGAGTTTGGCGATGCGGTTTACTTCATTAGATCGACTGGGAAATTCCCATTCCTGTGTTTCTTATCAAGCGCCGCTGGGTAGGCGCTCGCGCTTGGCCGCCACGTTTCTGGTTGTGAGTCTGCTTGTTCTCGGTGTGATTTCTGTTGCTTCCGCTCAAGTCCCTTTTACTACCAGTCGCGGAGATAACGCCCGCACCGGAGCCAACACCAACGAGATTCTGCTTACTCCAGGCAACGTCGACAAGAACAACTTTGGACGGCTTTTCAACTACCCGCTGGACTATCAGGCCTTAGCCCAACCGTTGTATGTCCCCAACGTGAACATCCCGACCAAAGGTGTGCACAACGTCGTGTACGTGGCGACCATGGCAGATTCGGTATACGCCTTCGACGCGGAAAGTAACACCGGAGCCAACGCTGCGCCCCTCTGGCAAGTGAATTTCACCGATCCCGCCAACGGCATTACCACCGCCAGCGGAGTGTTCCTCCCTTGCGCGACTACTGAGACTCGCGGCCCCGGTTTTACTCAGGAAGGAATTGTCGCTACACCTACCATCGATACCGGCACCAACACGATGTACGTCGTGGCCAAGATACTGGACAACGGCACGGTTCGCCATCAGTTGCACGCCTTGGATCTCGGGACCGGACAGGACCGTCCGGGGAGCCCAGTCATCATCGCCGCCACCACCACCAGCAACGCTGGACACGTCGTCAACTTTAATAGTCTCCACCAGAAAAATCGTCCTGGTTTATTGTTGCTCAATGGCGTTGTGTATCTCGCTTTCGGCTCGAACTACTGCAATGACGGCAACCATTCCTGGGTGCTGGGCTATGACGCAACCACTTTACAGCAGACCGGCGTTTTCAATACCAACCCCGATCATGGTCTCACTTCGATCTGGCAGGCTGGCGGTGGGTTAGCTGCCGACGATCAGGGCTTCATGTATCCGTTGACATCGGAAGGAAACTTCGACGTCGACGTAGGCGGGCAGGGTTACACGCACGCGGTCTTGAAACTATCTGGCGATCTTGACTTGGTGGATTATTTCATTCCCGGCGCGGTGGTTTATCTTAACGATCATGATCTCGATCTCAGCGGCGGCTCGCCAGTCATCCTGCCCGATCAAGATGGACCGAGTCCGCACGTGATGGTCGTGGCCGGCAAGCAAGGCACGATTTACGTCCTCGATCGCGACAACCTGGGAATGTATGCCACAAACGATCAGGTCATTCAGGAATTGGTGGGAGTCTTACCGGACAAATCCATGAGAGGCTCCCCAGTGTATTGGAACGGCCGGATGTATTTCAGCGCCAAGGCCGACCCGCTGAAAGTGTTTTCTGTTTCCGGCGGGATGCTCTCCACAACTCCCATCCTCCAAACAAGCATAAGGCTAACCGGAGCGCATTCGCCTTCTATTTCCGCCAATGGCAACAGCGATGGAATCGTATGGGTTTTTAATGGCGGACAGATATATGCCTACGACGCGATTACCTTGAAGTTGCTATACAGCTCTCACCAGCTCTCGCGCGACTTCCTGCCGGCGATATCGCATTTTGCCACCCAGACTGTCGCCAACGGGAGGCTGTACATGGCGACGCGCACCACGCTGGAGGTCTTCGGTCTCCGGCACTACATGTCGGTGATCTCAGGAGACAACCAAACGGCGACCGTGCAGACCACTCTGCCCCAACCGATCCAGATTCAGGCCGTGCAGGCATACACGAACGTTCCGTTTTCGGGCGCCACCGTTGCCTTTAGCGATGGCGGCAAGGGGGGCGTGTTCAACCCACCTTCAGCCACTACCGATAACAACGGTTTTGTCTCCACCCGCTATACGCTCCCAACAAAGACTGGAACCTATACACTCACCGCTAGCTCCACAGGCTTTGGAGATCTGGACTTCACTGAAACAGCCACTGCGGGGCCGGCCGTAAGAATGGTCAACGCAGGCGGGCCGCTCCAAACTGGACCGGCCGGTACAGTATTGCCGATTGCACTCGGAGTCACGGTTCAAGACGCGAATAAGAACGGGGTTCCTGGCGTCATGGTGACCTTTGACGACGGCGGTGCAGGAGGCGTCTTGACTCCGCCGACCTCCGTCACCGACTCAACGGGAAAAGCTCACGCCACTTATCAGTTGCCCAACCTTCCTGGCAAGTACTATGTCTACGCGAACTCCGCCGGCCTGAAGGCGGTGAAGTTTGGCGAAACGGCAGTAGTGGGTCCGGCCGCGAATGTGGCTATCGTCTCGGGTGACAATCAATCAACGCCTGTCGGCTCTCCTCTGCCGCAAGCTTTGCAGGTCAAGGTTACGGATCAGGTGGGGAACGCTGTTGTCGGCACCTCAGTGACGTTCACCGCTCCGTCTGGAACCATTACCGGCAGTCCCGCAACTACCGATGCCAGCGGCAATGCCGGCGCAACCTATACGGCTGGCACCGTTGCAGGGACGGTCACGATTACGGCGACCGCGGGTTCGGCGTCCGCATCGTTTCACGAAACCGTGACCCCCGGGGCGGCCTCGTCCGTAACCGTTAGTGGCGGCAACAATCAGAGTGCGCCTGCCGGATCCCAATTGCCGCAAGCCCTGTCCGTTGTCGTCGCCGACCAATACGCCAACCCGGTGCCGGGCGTAGGCGTGGCTTTTAACGATGGCGGTCTGGGGGGAGTGTTCTCCGACCCGGGTCCGGTCATCACCGACAACACGGGAACGGCGTTGAATTTCTATACACTTCCTACAGCGCCGGGCCCTGTGAGCGTTTTTGCCTTTGCGGCGGGAGTTCCTAACCCGGCGGTGTTCAACGAGACCGCTCAGTGAACCGCAGCGCGACGTTATGAATCCCACCGTTGAGCGAAGAGTGCACAACGGTGGGATTTGGAGTGTCTCGCCTGCTCGCTAGCGAAAGATGTGAATCAATCTAACTGGGGCCCGGTTCCGCAAGAGCTTCTACAAACATATCTCTTCCGTTCGATCGCAGCGTCGAGGGCCGAAAAGTCAGGTCCCATGTTTTTGCCATCGGATCCCGCATGGGTGGCGCCCCCGCACGACACTCCGGCTCTGAAGCAACTGGTTGTAGCTAAAGTGTACTGGTGATAATCCGCATCGTTCAGATCATAGGCCGCACCGCTCATCATGCCTTTCATACCCAGGCAAGACAGGTCAGCAGTTGCGGTCGCACAGGAATTGTTGGCAGGGAAATAAACGGTGGAAGGTGGACTATCTAAATTGTGTGCGCCCCCGTATTCCGTGTAGATGGTCTTGTCCCTGAGAGAAATGACAGTGTTATTGAAGTTGAAGGTACTGACCCGAAACGATTTACTTTCAGTAGTGGTTCCCTCCCCGGAACCAGGGATGCTGCAGCGGATACCCCCAATGGAAGGTCCTCCCCCGAAGGCCACATCTTGCACCTGAAAGGAGTTCGTATATGTTGCGTTCTGCACGAAGTTTGTTGGGCCTTTCGAACTGCCGACGCAGCCAACAAAGAATTGGCCACTTCCGATGGCAGTATTATGGTTCCAGGCGATGTTTTTTGCCCACCCTTGGCGATTGAAAAGCCCCTTGGTTCCGGCGCCATCCAACGTACACGTCGTACTAGCATCTCCCGGTCCTGAATTTGGATAAGTAATGGTTAGTGCATGTGGGTCGGCACTGATAATTTGCGGGCCCATTCCGGCGGGTGTGTCGAAACTCGAATCTGTACACCCATGGACATACACCAGGTCTCCCGTCGACATGCCACTTTGAATTAGCATGCCGCTGTCAATGGCAGTTAGCGTGACGGTTGCGGTCAGGCCAGCATGATCACGTGTAACGTTTCCGCTGAATTGATTGCCGTCCGCGCCTACCTGCCACATTTCGACATTGCCGCTTCCGTTGAATCGGCTGTGGTCTCCAATGTCGTATATCAAATTGTTCTCCCAGAGCCATCTGTTTCCTGGCAGGGAAACCCCGTTGCCGTTATTGGTTCCTCCGCTTCGGCCGGATGTCAAAATACCTTCCGTGGCATGACGATAAATGTTGTTTGTGTTTGTGACATCGGAGGTAAACAGGTTCTCTCCACCTGTGCACCCGCCGATTGAACCGGAACACGCGCGAGTATTGACCGCCTGAAGAAGGCCGCTCTGTCCGTCGGCGCACGAATTCTCGATGATATTTCCATCCAGCACAGATCGCTGAATCGCCTTGTACTCAATTCGGTTCTTGTACGCAGCCCCATGACCGCCCGCATCCACGATCCCCGACCCGGCGGGTGCTGGACACCAGTTCAGGTCGGACGTGATTCGATTCCGGCGTATCTCGACGTCACCGGTCACTAAATCCGTGATCTCCGGAATGCCGGCCCCGGTCATAATTCCAATGGCTGCGCTTTCGATCCAGTTGTGCACTATTTTCATGGGGCCGGGTCCGTTGAGAATCCCCACAACGTGACTTTCACTGCCCGGCTTGATGCTGTTTTCTGTGTAACTGTTCATCAGCCAACAGTAGGAGCATCCCATCTTAAAGAGCGTGGTGATCTTGTTATTCCCAAATGCGCCGTGGCTGGCGTCGCCGTGGAGGTAGACTCGGTCGAAACCAATTCGAGATGGGGCGCTTGCCGTCGTGGTCTGAGGTTGGGTTAGTAGATAAATCGGAACAATTGATGCTGTTACGCTGGATGCTGGACGAATCTCTGCATCCCGAATCACGATGTGACTGGCACCATTTCCGCTCGCATCCACCGAGCCCACCTGTATTACTGAGCCTTGAGTGCTTATTGAGTTCGAAGATTCCAGGGTCCACATAGAGGCCAAGTCAGTAGTGCAGCCTGGATTGCGGGTCCCGATATCGTTGAGCCCGGCTAAGTTGTCCTCGATTCCGTGACTGCACACAGTCCTTCCATACAAGAGGGGCGTGTCGGATTCATAAACTATCCACTTCGTTGCACCAGCCTTGGCGCGCAGTATAAAAGGTGAACCGGAAGTGATCGTAGTTCCGTGTGTTACGATCACGTGCGTCCACTGGTCGGCCGCGCCCGCCCAATCATCCATGGAGGCTTGCAGGCCAATTATCGTTCCAGGGTAGTCGCACAATCCGCCCGGGCTGGTGGGGCATGTGTTCCCAAGATACTTTGTTACTACCCCTGTCTGAGGCAAATCACTCTCATGATTCTTAACCCAGAGTTGAGGAGGTGTTGGATCAAGCGATTGTGCTGCGGCAGGCGCGGTTAGCAGGAGTGGAGGTAGCATCGTCACGATGGCGAGCCATTGAACGAGGGTTCCCAGAGTTGAGTTCATTCGGAAGGAGATTTTATTCAGGGGAGAGCGGATCGAGCGGACTTTCATGACTTTCACCTCAATTGAATGTGACGGAGCGCGGCGCGACGAAGTGGCCGCATCGAGGTGTGGGGAGCGTAACACAGAACCGCAAACTTGTTTTTCACAGGCGGTATCCCGACCGGGCAATGTTTTTTACTTTTTGGGGACGGCTGTTGCAGGATGTGGGGAGTGTTGGCATTTGTCAGAATGGCAGGGAGGTAATGTTCTAAGATACTTGAGGGAGAACATGGATGAGTCGACTGGAACTGAATGAACGGGATATGGATGAAGTGCAGCGCAGCGCTTCGCAGGCGAGCAAGGTTGCGCTCCTGCCCTTTGATCCGACGCAGATTGATCGTTATATGGATCCCCCCGCAAGTACGGTCTATCCACTAGAATATGCATTTCATCTCCTGGGGGATGTGCGCAGCAAGGTCGTTCTCGACTTGGGCTGCGGCAGCGGCGAAAGCATAGTCCCTTTGGTAAAGCGAGGAGCGCGTGTTATCGGGATCGACATTTCGCCCGACCTGATCGAGTTGGCGAGAAAGAGAGTTCAGATTGCCGGTGTGGAGGCAGCGCTTTCAGTTCGATCGGCCTACGAGACCGAGTTGCAGGATCAGTCTGTCGATGTGATATTTTGCATGTCCTTGATTCATCATCTCGACATTCCACGCGTCCGTGACGAAATGCGAAGGATTCTCGCCGGGGATGGCTACATCATTCTCAAAGAGCCAGTTCGCTTCTCCAGCGGTTACGCTGCACTGCGAGGCCTTCTTCCTTCTCACGAAGACGTTTCCGAAGCTGAGCATCCCCTGACGCGGGAGGAGTTATCGACACTGCTGGAGGGTTTTACTGCCGAAGGACTCCGATACTTCCGGCTCCCCATTGTTCCGGTCGCGTTGCGGACGCGCCTTCCCGCTGCCTCCAGTATGGCTTGGCAATTTTCCGATTGGTTGTTGCGCAAAGGTGGGAAGCTTGCGGAGCGATATGCGACGTCCGTGGCCGTAAAAATGAAAAAGTAGATCTCTGGGAGACTCAGAAAGAACGGCCTTGTAGGTGAGCGGTTGAGTTTGCTCGACTAGAAAAAGCTTGGCGAATTGACTTCTCTCGGAATTCGGGGGAAACTCGCCTGCAAGCCTGCTTTCGATCACCACGCCGGCAGGCACGGGACTGTCCACATGTTCCCGCAACCCATGTCGTGGTCGGAGCCGCGCGAAGACCTTTCGAATCCGCTCGCCCAGCCAGACCTGGTTGAGGCTCTGGAGCGGCAAATCGCCGCTGGCTTTCCTGCGGGGCTCGCCCTCGACCTGGTCCTCAATGAATTGGTGGTGCGGGCAGCCAGCGCGACGCGTGCACGGTCTGCGGCCCTGGCACTCAAACGCGGCGATGAAATGGTTTGCCGCGCCGCAACCGGAGGGCATGCTCCGGACCTCGGCATTCCGATCAATACTCGGGACGGCCTATCCGGAGCCTGTCTGCGCACTCGCCAGTCGCAACTGTGCCTGGACACTGAAACCGATTCGCGCGTGGATGCAGCGACCTCTCGCCGGCTTGGAGTTCGCTCCATGCTGATCGTTCCAGTGCTGGAAGGCGATGACCTGGTAGGCGTCCTGGAAGTGTTCGCCACCGACCCGGCCGAGTTCGTCGACAGCGATCAGAATCTGTTGGAAATTTTTGCTCGCGAGGTTGCCCGCATCCGGCGCGCCGCATTCGAACTGGAGCGTCGCCCGCGGCCGATCGCAGCGGTCCCGAACTTGCAACCGTTCGCGCTGGAGTCGAGCTATGCGATTCCGAAAAAGCCTGCGCCGTATGAAATCTGGAGCCTCGTTCTCGGCGGCCTCGCAATCCTCTTGGCGGTGGCTATCAGCTTCGTCATCGGAAGCCGCATTGGATGGCTTGGCCCACCATCGCACCGGGCGCAAAATCAGCAAGTACCAGTAGGTGATGCCAAGAGCCCAACTCCAAATGTCTCGGCGGGGAGACAGATAGGAGGAAGTTCCACGGCCAAGTCGGTACCGAACTCCAACGCCGGCGGATTGGTCGTTTACGAACAAGGGAAAGTAGTGTTCCGCTTGAAGCCGTCCGAACACAAGAATGCCTCGCTGTCATCGGAAGCATCCGCAGACGCGACTCCGGCTGCAATCGCGCGCGTCTGGCTCGCCCCGGAAGTGGCCGAGAGCCGCCTCCGCGAGCGCAGTGAACCCCAGTATCCCGCCGAAGCCCAAGCCGCTCACCGCACTGGAGACGTTGTATTGGAAGTAGTCGTTGGCGCCGACGGCACAATCGCTTCGACCCGCGCTGTAAGTGGTGATCCTCTTCTGGTCGCGGCCGCCGCGGACGCCGTCCGCACCTGGCGCTATGAGCCCTATCGCGTCCGAGGACGTCCGGCCGAGTTTCAGACTGATGTCACATTGAAGTTTTCGCTGCCGGATTAGGGGACTGTCAAGCGAATGGCAGGTAATTCTTCAGGTCAAGCCAAGGCGGCTCGACGCCCTGCGTGCGCAGGAGCACGGCAATCTGTGCCGTGTGTCGCATCTCGTGAATCATGACGTGCCACAGCAGGCCATCCACCGTGTACCGCTCCTGTGGCGCGTCGTGCACAATCACAATCCGTTTCAACTCGTCGGCTGTCAGCGTGGCGAGATACGTGAGGGTGCTCTGCTCCACAACTCGCCAGTAGTCCAACAGCGTTTTGAGCGCAAAATCAGCGTAGACAGGTTCCCACTTGGTGTTCTTCAGGGCGGGAATGTTGTTCAGCATCGGCTGGTCGCGCAGGATGTCCTCGTGAAGCCAGCAGTCCTCCACGACGGCCACGTGAAACACGAGGTCCTTGATGCAGTGCAACCGTGCACCGTCCAGCAACGGGCGGGATAAAACCTCGTCCGGCACGCCCTCCAGCGTGGTCCACAAGTCGCGGCGCGCGCGAACGAGGTAATCGTAGGTTTCAGGGATGTTCATGCATCCCTTCCTCAAGGCTCATTCTGCTATCAACATACATCGCTATCAATCCCAAACTAATGACCTCGCTCCCTCAAAAGGTTTTCGAGTGCTTCCGATTGTTTCGCGCATTACGAGAACGCCAGCTCCTTCGCCCGCTGCACCGCCTTCACCACTGCCTTGATCAGCGTTACACGCAGTTTGCCCTCTTCCAGTTCCATGATGCCGTCGATCGTGCATCCCGCCGGGGTTGTGACCGCGTCTTTCAAAAGCGCCGGGTGATCTCCCGTTTCGAGCACAACGCGCGCCGCACCGAGCGTGGTCTGTGCCGCCAGCAGAGTTGAAATATCGCGCGGCAAGCCGACTTTTACGCCGGCCTCCGCCAGCGACTCGAGAATAATGTAGATATACGCCGGACCGCTGGCGGAGAGCCCGGTGACCGCGTCCATGTGTTTTTCGTCGACGATCACGGTGCGCCCCACCGCATCAAAAAATTTCGACGCCAGTTCCAGATGATGCTTTTGCGCGAATCGTCCCTTGCAGAGCGCCGTCATGCCTGCGCCCAGTACGCAAGGCGTGTTTGGCATGGCGCGCACCACCGGGACTTCTTTCTCGAGTTCACGCTCGATCATCTCGGTCGGCACCGACGCCGCCACCGAAATCAAGAGCTGGTTACGATTTACCTGCGACCGGATTTCGCGCACGACATCCACAACTACCTGCGGCTTGACGCACAGAAAAATGATGTCGGCATCGCGCACCGCTTCGAGATTGTCGGTCCCGGCGTGAACTTTTAATTTGTCCTTGAGCGCGCGCGCACGCTCCGGATGCGCCACCGTGGCCCACGTTTGCGACGGCGAGAGCAATCCGTCCCGCAACAGGGCCTGCAACAGAATGCCCCCGATTTTGCCCGCTCCCAGGACCGCGACTTTCTGTTTGTGTTTCACAGCTTTGCCCATGCCCATTCTCCCCAGCTTGGATTGGCGAGTGACCAGACTACACCAGGATGACAGCCTTTTGCGGACAAGCGGCTGTCGATCAGCTCTTCAAAAATTGCATCGGAACGATCTTCAAAATTTCTCGTCCAATCGGCAGGGATGCTGTCGCCGCCGGCGAAGGCACATTCAGCACGTGCAGGAAGCGGTCCTTGGGAACGAAACAAAAATCGTCTACCAGATTGCCGTCCGGCGCAAGCGCCTGCGCTCGCACGCCAGCTCCCCCCGGCACCAAATCTTCGGAGCGGACTTCGGGAACGAGTTTCTGGAGCGACCGCACGAACGCACTCTTTAACAACGAGCGCCGATATTCCGAGAGCCCGTAGCGCCACTGCCGCCGCGCCAACGCCAGAAATCCACTATAGGTGAGCGTCGTGATCGCTTCGCCAAGATGGAAATCGGTTCGCCGATAACCTTCCCGCCGCAGCGCGAGCACCGCATTCGGGCCGGCGTCGATGGTGCCGGAAATGCGACGCGTGAAATGCACGCCCAAAAAAGGGAAGCGTGGATCCGGCATCGGATAGATAAGATTTCGCACCAGCCCGGCCCGCTCCGGAATCAAGTCGTAATACTCGCCGCGAAACGGCACGATCATAATTTCCGGATCGTGTCCCGCCAACCGTGCGATCTGGTCACTGTACAAACCGGCACAATTGACTACGTAGCGGGCCGAAAAATCTCCTGCTCGTGTTTGGATTACGATCTCATTCGCAGTATTGCGAAAACCCATTACGCCCGCGCCGGTTTTCAGTTCCGCGCCGTGCGCCGCCGCGATCTCCGCATACTTTCGAGCAACTTTGCCGTAGTCGGTAATCCCCGTCGACGGCACTTTGAGCGCCTGCACACCCACCACGTGCGGCTCGATTTCGCGCATCGCCTCCGGTCCAAGCAATTCGAGACCAGTGAGGCCATTGGCCTCCCCGCGCTGACGCAAGTCGTCAAGGCGCGCGGCCTCCTCTGCGTTGGCGGCAACGATCACTTTGCCGCACACCTCGTGCGCAATGCCGTGCTGCTGACAGAACTCCACCATCTCGTGCGCGCCCTCAACACAGAGCCGCGCTTTCAGCGATCCCGGCTTGTAGTACACCCCACTGTGGATGACGCCGCTGTTGTGCCCCGTCTGGTGCTGGGCTACGGCGTCTTCTTTTTCGAGGATCAGCACGCGCAGGCCGGGGTACTGCTGGCTTGCCTGCATCGCAACCGAGAGCCCCACAATGCCGCCGCCGATTACCGCGATGTCATGCATGGAATTTTTAATTTGCGATTTGTAATAGCAATTTGAAGTCCGTAGTCGCCAACGTCGATGGTATCGCATCCCCGCCAGCTCATCATGGTAGAGACGCGGCTTGCCGCGTCTCCCATAGCTCCGGATCAAAGCCGCGCAAACGGAGACGCGGCAAGCCGCGTCTCTACTCGGGAGCGTTGCGAGAACAACGAGGGCGCGGATCGCTCCGCGCCAAAGTTACCAATCACAAATTACAAATTCCTACTGCACGGTCAGGTTGAAGGTTGCGGAATGTTGCGCCTGCGGCTGGGTCGCCTCGGTTACGGTTACGGTGATCAGAGACGTTCCGGGCGCTGTGGGCGTCTTGATATTGACCGTCGCATTCGACGACTTGGTCGCGTCCGCCTGCGCGGTTGCCGTGACCGTGACCGCTCCCGCCGGAACGGCTCCCGGAGCCGTATACAGCCCATTCGCGTCGATGGCGCCGTTCGCCGCTCCACCTGCGACCGCCCAAGTCACACCCTGGTTCGAGGAGTTGTGAACCGTCGCCGTGAATTGCTGCCTCTGCGGAGGCGCTCCGGCGAGGTTGGGGTAGAGAGTATTTACAAGGGTCGGGCTGACCGTCACACTGACCGGGGGTGGTGGCGGTGGCTGGGTACTTCCTCCGCCTCCTCCGCACGCCAGCATCACGGAACTCACTGCCAGCGCCAGGCAAAGGCCAATGCCGGAAAATTGACGCGTTCCACCCCGGCCCGCGAGTCCCAACAGCACTATGCCCGCGAGCGGCAAGCTCAAAGGCAGCCACGGACCCCGGTTCTGGCCGTGCAGCCTGCGTTGCGTTCCTGTAAAAGGCCCTGCTGTCTGGATGCTGATGGTCACGGTCTTACCCGTGTCCCCCGCCGCAATATTCGGCGGGCTGAACACGCACGACAGTCCAGTCGGTAATCCTGAGCACGTGTAGGTCACAGGGCCGCTGAACGGACCTCCACCCACTGCCGACAGACTCATCGAGGTTGTGGCCGTTTGCCCAGCTTGCACCGACGTGTCTGCCAGAGTGAGAGGAACGCTGACATCGGTATTAACGGTCAGCGTTACAGTCGGCGTCGCGTGCGTAATCGTTCCATCGGTCCCTTGAATCGTGAAATCAAAGATTCCCGAAGTAGCATTGCCGACTGTGACCGTGAAAGGCGCCCCTCCCGCGGTCGGTACTAACGACGAGGGATTCAACGTGCATGTCCCAGGTTTGCCTGCTGTGCTACAGGAGAGATTGACTGTCTTGTGATATCCATTGCTTGCCGTCAGCGTGCCGTTCCATGTGACGGTTTGTGCAGTGAGGACGACGTTCGGGCTCGCTGTAACTGCGATCGCAAAATCCGGAACGGGTGCGATAACCACCAACGTAAGAGCCTGCGTCTTGGCCGCGGGTGCGCCTGGGCTAGTGGCTTGGATGGTCACCGTGTAACTGTTGACGGCAACACTTAGAGGTACGGACACAGTCAGCGACACGCTGACCGGGTTCCCCGACGTGGGATGGACGGGAGTTGACGGAGTGAAGTTGCAGGTTGCGCCGGCGGTGATCACCGATCCCGTGCAAGCCAGCGTGACTGTCCCCGCAAACGAACCCAAGCCTGTGACAGCGAAGGTAGTGGTGTTGGAAGTTCCGCCCTGCTGGGCTGTCACCGTGCTCGGAGTCGGCGCGCCCAGACCGAAGTCCACGACTTGCAGCGTCACCGCCGCATCGTGCGTGATCGTGTTTCCGTCGGCGCCCACCCCGTGAACATTGAAGCTGTAGTCGGAAGATGCAACCCCACTGTCCATAGAAACGCTGAACGCGGCTCCGCCCGACGTCGGTGTGATCGGATTGCCGAGCGGGAACGTGCACGCCCCGGGAGCACCCGTTCCACAGCTCAAGGTGACTAGGCTGGCATATCCATTCACTGCCGTTAGCGTGCCGGTAAAGACTGCCGTCTGGCTCGGGAACGCGCTCAACGGCGTGTTGGAGACGGCAAGTTGGTAATCCGGAGTGGTCACCAGGTCGAACTCCCAGATCCCGCGTCCGTAGGTTGAGACCCGCAACTTCTTCGCCCCGCCGCCGTTGAATAGCCGGATCGCCGATACCGGCACGTTCGGAAGATAGCCAATAGCTCCGGGTTGAGCGTTGGGACCAACCTCAGTCCAACTGGCAGCGGAGGTTGAAGTCGCGAACACTCCGACGTCGGTTGCGGCATACACCACACCAGCCGACGCGTCCACTAGCAGCGCATTGACGGGAGAGTCGGGTAGTCCGGTTAAGGTGCTCCCGAAATCCGCCCAGATCTGACCCGCGTTAACGGTTTTCCAAACATGCGCAATCCCAGCACCGACAAACCCCATGATCCCGACATAAGCGGTCTGGCCGCTCGCCACCGAACTGTCGATAGCCACCGACGAAATCGTGTAGTTCAGAGGATTGATTGAATCCGTGACGTTGGACATCTGCGTGGTGGCGGCATTGGTCGTGACCCAAACCTCGCCACCGAATGGTCCACCGCAAGACCCAGTGCAGTTTGGTCCCGAGCCTTCCGTGGTTGCATACACCACGTTCGAGAAATTGCTTTGCTTTGGTCCGCCCACTGCAAGCGCGCGCACCAAGTTGAATTCATTTCCTGTGCAGGTGGTGTTGCTCAACACGTCAAAGTTCACACTGAGGGTGGAAAAAGCCGTCCCCGCTGTGCTCCCGCGCCACACGCGGCACGTGCCGAGCAGAAGTTCGCTTTGATTCTGCGGATCAAGAATGTAAGGAGAATAGAACGGACCGAAGTCTCCGCCGATTTTCGCTGCTCCGGGAGACACGATCGTATTGTTTTGAAAGTCGTCAGCGGTGCAGGCCGCTCCTGAACTGCATTCCTGAATGCTGACGTTCGTATTCGCCGTAAACCACTGCATCGGATTGGCGCTATTAATCGCGTTGTATCCGCCGTCGCCAGCATTGGCGTTCTGCCAGAGCAGATTGGACGTGGCAGTAGAGGTCGAGGGAGAACCGTTGTCCTGCGTTCCTCCCAATACCGTGTTTTGATCGGTAGGATGAAGCGAGAACGACACGAATTGGGTCATCGAACCCATGTTCGTGTTGAGATCGTCAAACTGGTTATGGACGCCACAAGAACCACTCACCAGCCCAGAGATTCCGTCCAGCGCCCGGTAGACGCCACCATCATTGGCAAAGTACAGGATGTATTTCGTGCCAGCCTTGATAAAGTCCAGCCCGTGCTCGTCAGGATGGACCGTGGCAATGGTTGGACAGGAATAGGCCTGCGTCAGGTTGATCCAACTGTTCGGCAGATTGTTGTCAATGGTGGCGCAGGTATGGGTTCCGCTGCTCACTCGGCATTTGTAGAGGTTGACCAATCCCGCATACAGGTCGGTCGAAGTGCCGTTCGGGACTGCGCTGAGCTCAAGATTGTAAAACGGCTGCAACATTCCGCACGGTGGGTTAAAAGCGTCGGGGTCGAGCGTGCACTGGCTGGAAGATTGGAGTTGGGTCCAGCTGCTGCCGCCGGCGGTCGATTCCCAGATACCCATATCCTGAAGGTTCGAATCGATGAACCAGAAATACATCTCATTACGTCCAGGCACCACGGTAAATTGCCCGCGATACATCGGGCAGTTTCCATTCACAACTGCCGGGCAATTCGCCGTACTTAGCGCGCTCGGATTTGGCTGGCTTCCCATGCGAGTCCAGTTCGCCCCGTCGGCCGAGCTGTAAACTCCATGAGAACGGATGGCCGCGAAGAACAGTCCGGCGGAAGCGTTGTAAACCACGTCCGTGGCGGAAATTGGCGAAATAGATGTGCCGCCATCCTTGGGTGTTTGGTACGCCCACGTCTGACCCGCGTCGGTTGACAGGTAGAGACCGCGATTCGTTTGGCTGGTAATATTTCCTTCATTGAAGCCCTTTGCGGTAGTCGCAGTTGCCGCCACTACAGTGTTTCCATTCGGAAGCCAGGCGAATTTGTTCACACCCAAGCCGGCAAACGGATGAGCGTTACCGTCGGCAGAACTAATCAACGTCCACTGCACGCCTTTATCCGTCGAGCGTAGAATCCCCACGCCGTAGTAGCTGTCGATCGCGTTGTCGGGTTCGCCCGTTCCGACCAGCAGAACGCTTCCGTCTGGTTTCACTGAAACAGCGCCTGTAGCCAGCGAGGCCTCTTGATCCGTCAGAGGCGTCCAAGTGACGTTCGCGGGAGTCGCGTCGGCTGCGTTGGTCGATTTCCATAAGCCTCCGAACGCCCCACCTAGATAGACCGTATTTCCCGTGGCATCGCTCTGATCCACTGCCACTGAAGTGGCCCGTCCGGTGACCAACCCGTAGCTGAAAAAAGTTCCAGACTGAGATTCGAGCGGCGCCGGACCGAGGTTCACCCATCCCGCAGTCTCTGGCGCGAGCGCTCCCGCCGCAGCATGCTGAGCGCGTAGCGCCATTTTTTGCTGATGCGCCCGCAGACGCAGCGCTGCTGCTGACCGTCCCTGCGGCGCTTCGCGGCCTCGCCCCATCCATTTTGCCCGCTCGGCGGGACGATCACGATCGCCCTCTTCGATCGGATCGAATTCCGATTTCATCCTCGATCCCTGACCGAAGCCGCTGCCGGCTAATAAAGCTGACACTACGAAAATAGCGAGCGGGAGCTGTAATTGAGCGAGCGGGAGCTGTAATTGTCGGGTGGTCATAGGCTTGGGTGGGGAGGGAACCTCTGCGATTCCAACCTATAAGGCAGATCCCAAAGTGTCTGTGACTGCCATCACCGGAAATTGGTCGGTTTACTCCGAGCCTCGCCCTCGTTCGAGATAACCCGGCCCAGTTCGTCGCCAATCTCTACTCGCCGCTCATTCCATCCGCTATACTAGGAAAGTATGTCGGTCTTCAAGAACATCCACGCCATCGCTTCCGGAATGGGCATCACCCTCAAGGAGATGTTCCAGCCCACCATCGTCGAGAATTATCCCGATGGTCCCGGACCGCTCAAGGGAGCAATGTTCCAGGAACGCTTCCGCGGGATGCATGTCTTGCAGCGCGATGAGAATGGCCTCGAGAAGTGTGTCGCCTGTTTTCTGTGTGCCGCGGCTTGTCCTTCGAACTGCATTTATATTGAGGCCGCTGAGAATACCGCCGAAAAGCGCGTCTCCGGCGCGGAGCGTTACGCTCAGGTTTATAACATCGATTACAATCGATGTATCTTCTGCGGATATTGCGTCGAAGCCTGCCCCACGGACGCGATCACTCATGGCCACGGTTTCGAACTGGCGTCGTTCAACGCCAGCAATTTGGTGTATCGCAAGGAACAGTTGCTCTCGATCATGCCGGCCCATATGGGTGCCAACGCCATATTCAGCGGAGCGGAGCCCGAAGGCGCCGCACCGGCGGGGACTCAAGGGAGCTAGTCGACTTCGCAATTTTGAGATCAATCCAACGCCGGTCCCCAGCGGGCCGGCGTTTATTTATAAGGACAGGTTTTTAGCAGGGTGGAAAAGTTCTCGGTTCCCGGTTCTCAGTTCTCAGTGAGAGCCTGACGAAGAAGAACACTGGAACCGGAAACTGAGAACCGGGAACTGAGAACTGCTTTCTGATGTCTGACTTTCTCCAAACCGTGAAAGAACGCGTAGTCGTCTACGACGGCGCGATGGGCACCAACATCCAGGTGCGCAATCCCAGCCTCGACGACTACTGGGGCAAGGAGAATTGCAGCGAAGTCCTGGTGTTGAGCCGGCCCGACATTATCCGCGACATCCACGCCGATTTCTTCAAGGTCGGTTGCGACGTCGTGGAAACTAATACTTTCGGCGGCACGAGTCTGGTCCTGCGAGAGTTCGAACTCGAAGACCGGGTCGCGGAAATCAACATCACCGCCGCGAAGTTGGCCCGGGAAGTCGCGCAGCAATTCTCGACCAAGGATCATCCCCGCTTCGTCGCCGGTTCGATGGGGCCCACAACCAAGCTGCCCTCGCTCGGACATGTCAGCTTCGATGAGATGGTCGCCTCCTACGAGGAACAGGCAGCCGCGCTGATCGAAGGCGGCGTGGACGTTCTTCTCATCGAGACCGCTCAGGATTTGTTACAGGCTAAAGTGGCCGTGGCCGGCGTGTTTGAAGCGATGAAGAAAGCGGGCAAGCGCCTGCCCGTCACCGTGCAGGTGACCTTGCAGGAGTCGGGCACCATGCTGCTCGGCACCGAAATCGGCGCGGCGCTGACTGCGCTCGAACCTTTCGACGTCGATGTCATCGGCCTGAACTGCGCCACCGGCCCGGCCGAGATGAACGACGCTGTCCGCTATCTTGGGCTGAACTCGACCAAGCATATTTCGATTCTGCCCAACGCCGGACTTCCACAGAACGAGGGCGGCCACGCCGTCTACAAGCTGACGCCCGAAGAGCTCGCGAAATATCACAAACATTTCGTAGTGGACTACGGAGTAAGAATAGTTGGCGGATGCTGCGGAACCAAGCCCGAGCATCTGAAAGCTGTAGTCGATGCCGTTAGCGGTGTGGAACCTGCCAAGAGGGAAGTGAAGCCAGTCGGCGCGGCGTCAAGCGCATACACTTCTGTCCCGCTCGACCTTGAGCCCAAGCCCCTGATCGTCGCGGAAGAGATGAACACCACGACGCGCGTGGAGCATTTCCGCAACCTCGTTCAAGGCAAAAAATACGACGACATTCTGGCGCTGGCAAAGAAACTTGCGAACGAAGGTTCGCACATGCTCGATCTGTGCTGCGCCATCGTAGGCGAGGACGAAAAGGGCTACATATCGAGCATCCTGGAGAAGGTCGCAACCCGCGTGCCCGCGCCCATTCTCGTCGACTCCACCGAAGCCGACGTAGTGGAGGAAGCGCTCAAACGCATTCCTGGCAAAGCGATCATCAACTCCATCAACCTCGAAGACGGCGAAAAGCGTACCTCCAAAGTTCTGCCGATGGCCAAGCGCTACGGCGCAGGCGTAATCGCGCTGACCATCGACGAAGAAGGCATGGCCCTGACCACAGATCGAAAAGTTGCAATCGCGCATCGCATCTTCGATCTGGCGACCCAAAAATACGGCATCCGGCCGGTCGACATTATCTTCGACGCGCTCACCTTGCCGATTTCAACTGGGCAGGATGAGTATCGCAGCGCCGGGGTCGAAACCTTGAATGCCGTCAAGCGCATCAAGCAGGAATTGCCCGATGTGAAGACCGTGTTGGGTGTAAGCAATATCAGCTTCGGGCTGGATATCTATCCGCGGCGCGTCCTGAATTCGGTCTTCATGCACGAAGCGGTAGACAACGGCCTCGACATGGCCATTGTCAACTACTCGAAGGTTTATCCGCTCTACAAGATCCCGCATGAAGAAGTGGAACTGGCGCGCAAGCTGATTTATCACGACACCTCGAACGGCGACCCGCTCCAGGTCTACATGCAGCATTTCGCCGGGACCAAGGGCAAGGCGCAGGCCCAGACCGCGGCTCACGTCGAAACCCTCTCCATCGAGGACAAACTGAAGTATGCCATCATCAATGGCGAAAAATCCGTCGGCGAAGGCGCGCAGAAAAAATCGCTGGACGTGTTGTTGGAAGAAGCTCTCCTCCAGTACACGCCGCTTGACCTGATCAACACCGTCCTACTGGACGGCATGAAGACCGTTGGCGACTTGTTCGGCGCTCGCAAGATGCAGCTGCCCTCTGTGCTCGACTCTGCCGGAGTGATGAAAGCCGCAGTCGCCTATCTCGAGCCCAAGATGGAGAAGAAGACCGGCTCGCAGCATAAAGGCACCATCATTCTTGCGACCGTGAAAGGCGACGTCCACGACATTGGAAAGAACCTGGTCGACATCATCCTGTCGAACAACGGCTACAAAGTCGTCAACCTGGGAATCAAACAAGCGGGCGACGTAATCATTCGCGCGGCAAAAGAGCACAGTGCCGATGCCATCGGACTCAGCGGACTGCTGGTGAAGTCCACGCTGGAGATGAAGTACGTCATCCAGGATCTCGAACAGCAGAATCTTAATTACCCCGTGATTTGCGGGGGGGCCGCCCTCACGCGTAAATACGTAGAAGACGACCTGCGCCGCGAATATTCCAATGCCGTCTTCTACGGCGAAGACGCCTTTGCCGGACTGCGCGTCATGGAAGATCTCGCCGCCGGCGGCGGAAAACGCGAAGGCCGCCTCAACGAAGGCAAGACCGTGAAGGAATATACGAAAGCCACCGCCGTTGACGAAGAAACCGGCCCAGTCTTCGCCGAACGCAGCCCGGTCGTCACCGACGCGCCTAACATTCCAACGCCGCCGTTCTGGGGTGTGCGAGTTGTCAAAGACTACGATCTGCGAGAACTCTTCCAATACATCAATGACACCGCGCTGTTTAAGAACCAATGGCAGCTGAAGACCGCAGCCCAGGAAGACTACGCGCGCCTGGTCGAGGAAAAATATCGTCCCATTAAGAAAAAGTTGGAAGAAGAAATCCTCGCCAGCGGATTATTTGAACCGAAAGTCGTCTACGGATATTTTCCCGCGCAGGGCGACGGCAACGACGTCATTGTGTATCAGCCGGAAAGGCAGGGCGCGGAGCGGGAGGGTGTGGAACGAGACGGCGCGAAACGGGAGGGTGCGGACCGGGAGGGCACGAAACGGGAGGGCACGGCTTCAGTCGTGCCGATCAGCCCCGCTCAAAATGGGGCTTTAGCCCCCGAGGGCAGCCTCCGCGAAATCCTGCGCTTCACGTTCCCCCGCCAGCGCGAAGGCCGGAAACTCGCGATCGCCGACTTCTTTGCCCCGAAATCTTCCGGAAAAATGGACGTAATCGGCCTCTCGCTCGTTACCGTCGGCGCGAAAGCCTCAGTAGAAACGCAGCGCCTGTTTGAATCCGGAGAATACACCCGCTACCTCTACCTGCACGGACTGAGCGTCGAGACCGCTGAAGCGCTGGCTGAATATCACCACAAGAAAATGCGCGAAGAACTAGGCATTTCCGCCGAAGACTCGCCACACACCCGCGACCTCTTCCATCAGAAATATCGCGGCTCGCGCTACTCGTTTGGATATCCCGCGTGCCCGCACCTCGAAGACCAGACCAAACTGTTTACACTGCTCGATCCGGAAAAGAACGTCGGAGTGCGGCTAACCAGCGGATTCCTGCTGGAGCCCGAGCAGTCCACGTCGGCCATCGTGGTGCACCATCCGGCGGCGAAGTATTTTGTGGTGTAGGATGGGCTAATTATCGAGCCGCATACAATGCCGAAGAACGACGAGCCGCTCGAAACGTGGTCGTAAACTCAAATGAGTGATGATGCGACAAAAAAGAGATGGTACGATTTCCTTGCTCTGGACAAAATTCTTCCCGTAATACTCGGCGGCGTTCTTGCAATAGGAGCCTCATACTTCACAACGAAGTTTCAGATGTCCAGCCAACTTCACCTTCAGAAGGTGGTGGAGCAGCGCAGAGTGTTTGCGAGGATAATGGGAAGAAAATTCACCACCAAACAACTTTACGTTTCTCGTTACGAGGCGCGAATATTTTCTGACTATCACGAGGAACGTTGGAGGCGTTCTGGCGCTCCGAAGAACTCCCTTGACCTACAGGAAAGTCAGCGCTGGATGCACCGTAGCGAAGACCTCGTTTTTGAGATAGTAAAGAACAATCAGGCGCTCTTCGAAGACATAGCCACTGTTCGCGCGCTTTTCCCTGATACGCCCCGGCTTCGTGAACTCTGCGATAACGTGTATAACTTCCATGCTTTGTGGACGGCAGAACCGCCGCATGACGGCTCGGATCAGAAACTTATTCAATGGAAAGAAGAAGCTGATCGCCAACTACAGGCAGTCGTCGATCGCGACTACGGAAAGCCTATAGATGAACTCGTAGGATTTCTGATGCAGCAACTTCCGCCTGATTGATCGAAAAGTTGACTGACGCAGGAGGTCAACGTGCTTTCGTCTCCCGCGTAAGCATTTCCAACTCCTCCGGCGTCCGCGGCCAGTCCTCGCGTAGCAGCCGCGACCAGGCCCGGTCCGCCAGCAACTTTCCTCCCGTCTGACAGCTCGGGCAGTAGTTGGTTTCGTTCGACGCGTACCGAATCCGCTGGACTTTGGCGCCACAGCGAAGACAAGGTTCCTTATATCGCCCATGCACCGCCATCCCCGGACGAAATGCAGTGACCTTCTCGGGGAACTCTTCGCCCGCTTCCGCCCGCAATCGCGAAACCCACTCACCCAGATTCGCGCGCACAGCAACGAATAGCCGTTCGATCTCTTCTGGCTTAAGCTTCTGTGTCAAAGCCAAGGGCGAAAGCCGCGCCTCGAAAAGAATTTCGTCGGAGTAAGCGTTCCCGATCCCACTGAACAGGCGAGGATCGCTGAGGGCTCGCTTCAAAGTGTGGTTGGCCGAAGTGAGAACCGCCGCAAAGCTCTCCAAATCCGTTTCCAGAACTTCCAATCCGCCCGGATCGAGCGCGCGCAGCGCAGCCTCGCCTGCGACCAGATGCAGGGAAGCGCGCTTACGCGAACCTGCTTCCGTCCAAAGCAGACTCCCATTCACAAAATCAAACGCCGCCAGCCCGCGCGGCGGAGAAACTTTGACGCCGCGCTTTTTCCAGTGCAGTCGTCCCGCAATCATCAAATGGAGAACCAGCCAAAGGTCATCTTCCAGACCGATGCAGATCCGCTTTCCTATCCTGCGCAACTGCGCCACCTTCTTGCCTTCCATGCTGGATAAAGCGGGGTTGGCAGTGCGGAGCAAGAATGGACTGGCAATGCGCACGCGCTCGAGCGTTTGCCCAAGGATTCGTTTCTCCAACGCTTCGATGTAAACGACGATGTCGGGCAGTTCGGGCACGGGGGTTCAAGTGGTCAGCAAGGCTACAATTCAATCTTGCGGAAGAACTCCGGGATGCGTTCAAGAACGATTCCAGAACCAACCAATGGAGACTCAGCAAAAAACTGCGCCAGACTCCCCTTCTTTTTCTTGTGCTTCAAGCGTGCGAATGTCTCAACGGACACCACCACGACCGCATCTTTGCCGCGCTTAGTTATATATCGCGGGCCCTCGGTGAGGGCGCGGCGCACCAACTCACCGAATTGGGCTTTGGCGGCCGAGAGCGGCCAGCGGCTGGTTTTGCTTTTCATTGACTAGCCTGATTCTACCAGCCTTGGTTTCAGATCAGGCCCGGCCTGCCTCTACTTCCGGCTTTCCAGCGACTGTGTAGCCGCACTCCGAGGCGTCATGGATACCACGATGTAGTCGCGTTCCTTGCTGTCCAGGTCTTCGACGCGAAGCCGCATGTGGTCCTTGTCCATACGGAATTGTGCCTTCTCTCCGACGGGCAACAACACCGGATGCTTATCGTCTTTGGGGCGAATCCGATAGATGACACGGTCGCTTTGCAGGAGATACTCCTGGCAAAGCAGCGTGTGCATCTTCTGATGAGCCGAGTCGGTGCCGAGTATCTCGCCGGCAAAGCTTTTGCCGCTCTTCTGGTCTGTTCCGCACTCGACGGAATCCATTTGCAGCAAGGTGGCGGATTGCGCTACAGGATGATCCTTGGCGTAGGCGAAAGATATGCAGAATGCGGCAAACAAGAGTGCTCGTTTCATGGGTGTCCTCTATCAACAAAGGGCGTTCGGATGCGCAGATCGATAGAGTTACTAAAGGGAATGGCCGATGGGAGCAGCGCTAATTTGGCGCGAGGTCAGGCTTGGGGACGTTACGAATGTCGATCAAGGGCCGACTCAGGAACGATATTTCTTACTTTCTCCTCTAACTGCTCCAC
>Ga0137409_10001079_pt2 | contig 22998 bp, 21 predicted proteins | sample CZODoug1_16funga_FD_122059 | JGI IMG/M metagenome (GOLD analysis project Ga0137409, IMG submission 122059) | Vadose zone soil fungal communities from Angelo Coast Range Reserve, California, USA - CZODoug1_16fungal (Hybrid Assembly) | ecosystem: Environmental > Terrestrial > Soil > Vadose zone...
CAGGCGCTTCGCCGTAGGTCATCGCGAACACGATCTTGCCGCCGAGGGTCTTGGCGTAGAAGTCGAACGCCTCGCGGCAGTTGCCGTTGAAATGCAGGTGGGTGCTGGTTTGCATGGGTCTTCGCTCCGTCAGTGTTTGCCGGCTGCGCGCTCGCGCTGCTGCGCTTCCTGCGCCCGCAGTTCCGGCGTCAGGTTCGCGCCGAAGTCCTCGGCCTCGAACACCCGGCGGATCTCGATCTCTTCGTTGCCCTTCTGGAACGGGGAGCGCCGGATCCACTCGACCGCCTCCTCAATGGACTTCACCTGCCACAGCCAGAAGCCCGCGATCAGCTCCTTGGTCTCCGTGAACGGGCCGTCCGTCACGGTGCTGTGGCCGCCGCCGAACTTGACCCGCACGCCCTTCGCGCTCGAGTGCAGCCCCTCGCCCGCCAGCATCACACCGGCCTTGACGAGTTCCTCGTTGAACTTGCCCATCTCGGTGAGAATCTCGCGGCTCGGCAACACGCCGGATTCCGACTCTTTGTTCGCCTTCACGATCACCATGACTCGCATGACGGTCTCCTTCATCGGTTAAATTGGCAGTGAGGTTGTATGTGTGTACGACGAGCGAGACCGGTGAGAATCGACGCGTCCACCGTGATTTTTTTGCGCCAACGCTAAGTAACTGAAAGTCCTTGGGATTGCCCCCGCACGCCCCCGCACACGCGGCGCTCTGGCCGCTGCGCTTCATCAGCGTCGAGGCGATGAGCGGCGTGGTGCTGCTCGCCGCCGCCGCCATCGCCCTCGGGTGGGCGAATTCTCCCTGGGCGAGCGCGTATGAGGCGCTGTGGCACCTGAAGCTCGGCCTCGGCGCGGTGGAGTTCCTGCCCGCGCGTGACCTGCACTTCTGGGTCAACGACGGGCTCATGAGCATCTTCTTTCTCGTCGTCGGGCTCGAGATCCGCCGCGAAATGCACGAGGGCGCGCTGTCGGACCCCAGGGTCGCGACCCTTCCCATCGTTGCCGCGGTCGGCGGCGTGGTCGTTCCCGCGCTGCTCTACGTGCTGATCAACACCGATCCCGCCGCGCGCCGCGGCTGGGCGATACCCACGGCGACCGATATCGCCTTTGCGGTCGGCGTCCTGTCCCTCATCGGCAAGGAGGTACCGCCGGCGCTGCGCATGTTGCTGCTGACGCTCGCCATCATCGACGACATCGCGGCCATTCTGGTGATCGCGTTCTTCTACTCGAGCGGCATCGCGGTCGGGGGGCTGCTGATCGTCGCGGCGGGCGTGCTCGGGGTGCTGCTGCTGCAGTGGCTGGGGGTGCAAGCTGCGCTCGCCTATGTGCTGCCGGGAGCGGTGGTGTGGTTCGGAATGCTGCGTGCCGGCCTGCATCCCGCGCTCGCCGGCGTACTGCTCGGCCTGCTGACACCCGCCGGCAGCGCATTTGGACGCGCGCAGCGCGACCCCGGTACGCGGCGCGCGGTCGAGTCGCCGGTCGCACGCGTGGAGGAGATGCTGCACCCCTGGGTGGCCTTCGGCATCATGCCGCTGTTCGCGCTGGCGAATGCAGGCGTGAGCCTGCAGGGTCTGGATTTGAGCGCCGCGGCGCCGCTGGCGGTGGGCGCAGGGATCGTGTCAGGGCTCGTGCTCGGCAAGCCGATCGGAATCGTGCTGGCCTCGATCGTCGCCGTGCGCCTCAGGCTGTGCGCCCTGCCCGAGGGGGTGCGCTGGAGTCACCTGGTTCTGATCGGCCTGCTCGGGGGCATCGGATTCACGATGTCGATCTTCATCGCGAACCTCGCCTTTGACGATCCGGGACTGCTCGCCGCGGCCAAGTTCGCGGTGTTGGTGGCTTCGGTGCTGGCCGCGACGCTGGGCCTGCTGCTGGGCCGTCTGCGGGGCGCGTCTGCGACTCTGAGGGCTCGAGCGTAAAGGTCTCGCTCTGCGGCCGCGGCTGATCGAGCCGCACCCTGAACACGCAGCGGCCGTGCCCGGACTGGAAGCGCCGCTCGCGGACCACTCTGCAGCCCAGGAGTCGCTCGAGGGTATTGATCGAGACGCTGCAGATCGCCGGGTGCGCCTGCGCCACGTTGAGGAAGGGGCAGTTGCGCTCGATCAACGCCGGCGCGCCGTCCTGCCACTCAACCTCCATGTACGCATCCTTGTCTTCATAGAGCGAGCACAGAGCCTTCAGCTTCTGCTTCAGGCTCAGCGACTGCAGCAACGGGGTCCAGCGCCGCACGCGTGCATCGGTCATGCGGCCGAGGATCTCAACCACCCCCTCAGCGCCGAAGCTCTCGATGAGCTGCTGCACGAGTTCGGCGGACAGCGCGTCGTAGTGCTTGGGGAAGAGGTGCTCGGCCGCGACGCTCAGGCAGTAGCGCCGCGAGGCGGGACCGGGCCTGCTCAACCGTGGCCCCGATGCGGCAGCGTTTGCACCGGTAACCCACCCGGCGCGCTGCAGCTCGGCGATCTGCTGCCTCACCGCCTCGTAAGTGATCCCGAGGTCCTGCGCCAGCTCGCGGATCGTCAGGGAACCGCCGCGCTTGAGCGCCCGCAGCAGTGCCGAAGGAGCGGGTCCGTTCGCCCGCGCGTTCGCCAGCGGTGTGCGTCTGCGCGCCATGAAACGCTAGATGAGATGCAGGGCACCCGCGAGCAGCAGCAGGAATCCGATCACCGCGAGCGTCGCATGTCCCGCCACGAAGTTGGTGGGGAGGTTCTTCTTGCGCGCGTGGTAAGCGAAAGCCAGCACGAATCCTCCCAGGGCCGCCACCAGGAAGAAGCCGAGCGCCCAGCGCGCAGGGCCGCCGACCCGATGCACGCACACCGCGACGATCAGCAGCACCAGACCGCTCGCCGCGAGGATTCCGTGAATGACGGCACTGGCGATGGGCGGAAGTCTGCCCTGGAACACAGCCACCGCCATGGTGAGACCCACGACCGCGGCGATGGCGAAGATCAGGACGGTGATCCACATGGCTCCTCCCCTTTTATACAAGTCGTAACTTGTATGTCATTTATAGCGCGGCCGCGGCCCGCCTGCAAGTCGCGCGCGCCATGCCCGCCGCCCCTGCTGCGGAAACGTCAGCGTGGCGGTTGATCGCGGGTCCGGTTGTTACGCGGGCGACGAATTGGAGGCTCGCCAGAGCCGCGAGTGTCAGCAGATACCGGGGGCCGGGGGTCGCCGGCCTCCGGTTTCAACATAACACCCGCCCTTGTCGCGCGGGAGTAGCGTCTGTGCGCGGGGACGTCTGCTGAGCGCGGTGCGTTGACAGCGTCGAGAGCTGCTGCGCGCCCGTAAACACACTCTAACCGCTGTCGTCACACCGCTATTGAAACCGCGTTTGTCTGACTTCAGTCAGCGGAGTGCGACAACGCACTTCTCGCCAAATCAACGGCTTCAGAGCCCAGGCCTGCGCGTGCGTCTGCCGCGCACGACAGAACCTGACGTGTTGGGTTGTCGTGTCGGACGACTCTCAACACAAGCTTGCAGTGCGAATTCAACAGCTTGCCACGGCGAATCCGTACGCGCATGACTGCATGGCACGCGCTTTGCTCGGGCTTGCCTGCGGCGCAGATGGTCCAGGGCCGGATCAGGGGGGGAGTTATGAAGTCTCGAAACTCGACGGGCGCGCTTGCTGTTGTCCTGACGATTCTGGGTTGGATGGCGACGGTTGCAGTGGTCAACGCCGCTACCGATCCCGGCGTTCGCCCGGGGACCGCGGCTGGAAATCCGATTCCGGGACTCACTGCCGACCAGGCAGCGCTGTTCCAGATCGGGCAGGATGCCTTCAACGAAGTGGAGGAGCTCGGCGACGGCCTGGGCCCGCGCTTCAACCTCGACGGCTGCGGCGTCTGCCACAGCTTCCCCGCTACCGGAGGAACTTCCCCGGCGGTGAACCCCCAGGTCGCGGCGGCAACCGCCTTCGGCGCGCGTAACGTCGTTCCTGCGTTCATCAGCGCGAATGGACCCATCCGTGAGGCGCGGTTCAAATTCAGACCCAACGGAGCCCGCGACGGAGGGGTTCATTCTCTGTTCGTCATCAGCGGACGCCTCGATACCAGCGGCAGCGCCGGCAACTGCGATGCCCTGCAGGAGGAGTTCAACGCGCACTTCGCGCGCGGCAATGTGTCACTGCGCATTCCCACTCCGGTATTCGGGGGGGGATTGATGGAAAGCATCCCGGATAACGTGCTGGCCACCAATCTCGGCCGCCACGCGGCTCAGAAGGCGCAGCTGGGCATCGCAGGCCACCTGAACGCCAATGGCAACGACGGCAGGGCTACACGCTTCGGATGGAAGGCGCAGAACGTGTCGCTGCTGCTGTTCGCCGGCGAGGCTTACAACGTCGAGATGGGCCTTACCAGCGAGCTGTTCCCGACCGAGCGCGACCCGAATCCCAAGTGTCAGACGGATACGGTGCCGAACAACATCACCGGCCGGACTGGCATCATGGACCCGAACCTGCTCCTGAGCGACATAGAGAAGTTCTCCCTCTTCATGCGGTTCCTGGCTCCGCCGGCTCCGTCTGCGACAGTACCCGGGGGAGCGGCGTCGATCACCCACGGACGGCAGGTTTTCAGTGACATCGGCTGTGCCTTGTGTCACACGCCCTCGTTGCAGACGAGCATGACCACGGTCGCGGCCCTCAGCAACCAGCCGGTCGCGCTGTTCTCCGACCTGGCGGTGCACAGGATGGGACCGAAGCTCGCCGACAACATCCTGCAAGGAAACGCCGGACCCGACGAATTCCGCACCGCGCCGCTGTGGGGTCTGGGCCAGCGGATTTTCCTGCTGCATGACGGGCGCACGACCGATCTGGTGCAGGCGATCCAGGCGCATTCCAGTGGCGGCAACTCGTGGGCCTTCGGGGCTTTCAGCGAGGCTTTCACCGGCGAGCGCAGCGGCCTGGCGTTCGCTCCATCGGAGGCGAACAGGGTCATCGAGAACTACGGGCAGCTGGGTGATGGCGCGCAGCAGGATATGCTGAACTTCCTGCGCTCTCTTTAGGTCATGTGATCCGCGTGGAGCTGCGCGCATACCAGCGCATTATCTGATCCAGACCGATACGCGTGGCGCGCGGATCGGCGCCCGGCTGCCAACCGTCGCTGCGTCCGAGTGACGGGCCGAACGCCAACGCGCCAACGGTCGCGCCGGCGGGGAAATAATGGCTATGCGTGACGATTACCGGCACGCCGGCACGCTGCGCGGCCTCGACGCCGGCCGGGGCATCCTCGATCGCCACGGCCTCGTGCGGGCGCAGTCGCAGAGCATCGAGCGCCAGCCGATAGACCTGCGGATCGGGCTTCTTTCGCGGCGCCTCGTTGGCGCACACGACCGTTGCGAAGTGATCCTCCCAGTGGCTGCCGAGATGGCACCCGAGCAAAGCCTCGACATTGCCGCGGCTCGTGGTGGTGACGATCCCCATCGGCAGATGAGCGCGGCAGCACTCCGACAGCAGCTCCGCGACACCGGCGCGCAGGGGTAAGTCGCCACCGCGTGCGATCCCTTCGTAGATCTGGTTTTTCAGGCGATGCACCGTTTCGGCGAGCGCCTCGCGCTGCCGCGCATCGCCGGCAGCCTCCTCTCTGCGGCTCATGTCGTACAGCAGCCGCTCACGGCCTCCCGCCACCGCGAGCAGCTCGCCGTAGTGCTGTTCGCTCCATCGCCAGGGCACGCCCAGTGCCTCGAAAGCGCGATTGAAAGCCACCAGGTGCCCGTCGCGCTCGGTTTCGGCCAGGGTGCCATCGACGTCCCAGAGCAAGGCCCTGATCACGCGCCGAAGGGGGAGTCTGCCGCAGTCACAAGTGCGGGCAGGCCGGCCACGCTCTCCACGAACGCGTCGCACGGTAGCGCACGTGGGTCAGCTCCCTCGTTGTATCCATAGGGCACGCAAACCACGGCCAGCCCCGCGGCGCGCGCGGCGAGCACGTCGGTCAACGAGTCACCTACCATCAGCGCCTGAGCCGGCCGAACCTCGAGTTCCTCACAAGCGGCCAGCAGGGGTTGCGGATGCGGCTTGCGATACGCGCCGCTGTCCCCACCCACCACCACGTCAATCCATTGACTCAAACCCAAACGAGTCAGCAGGTCAACGGCCGCCTTCTTCGGCTTGTTGGTTACCACTGCAAGGCCCAGGCCCAGCGCGTGCAGTTGAGCGAGCCCCGCGGTCACCCCCGGGTACACGCGCGTCTGGATTTCATCGAGCTCGTGAATCCGCTCGTAATGAGAGTGGAATCGCTCCAGCAGCCGCGCGGCGTCGGCCGATTCTCCGGCAGCTCCCAGCCGCGCAACGGCGCGCTCTATCAGAGTGGGCACGCCTCGCCCGATGAGCACGCGGACCTCGGATGCGGGGAGGCTGGTGAGACTCTGCTCGGCGAGTGCGCGGTTCAATGCGGCGCTGATGTCCGCAACGGTATCAAGGAGCGTGCCGTCCAGGTCGAACAGCACCGCCCGCAGGGACCGCGCGCTCACGATGAGCGCTTGCCCTGCAGCAGTGCGCAGGCGCGCGCGCAAATCGCCTGCGGCGTGAGGCCGAGGTCCGCCGTCACGTGCGCCGCCGGGGCGGATTCGCCGAATCGATCGATGCCGAGCACGTCACCGTCGAGGCCGGTATAGGCCCGCCAGAAGTGGCTCACGCCCGCCTCGATCGCCAGAACCGGCAGCGCACGCGGCAGCACCGTGGCGCGATAATCAGCACTCTGTCGATCGAACTCACCGCAGTTGGGCATTGAAACCACGCGCGAGGCGATGCCCTCCGCGCCCAGCATGTCACGCGCGCGCATCGCGAGGGCGACTTCCGAACCCGTCGCCAGCAGCGTGATCGCGGCGGGTGCGTCGCTGCCGGCCAGGACGTAGCCGCCCCTGCGGATGTCATCGAGCTGCTGTGCGCTGCGTACAAAGTGCGGCAGGTTCTGGCGCGACAGCAGCAGGCAGGTGGGCCCATCGTGCCGCTCGATCGCGGCCTGCCACGCCACCTGGGTTTCCACGGCATCGCACGGGCGCCAGACTGCGTTGTTGGGAATCAGGCGCAGGCTGCTTGCGTGTTCCACCGGCTGGTGCGTCGGACCGTCTTCGCCGAGGCTGACGCTGTCGTGCGTGAACACGTGGATCACCCGCTGACGCATGAGCGCCGCCATGCGTACGGCATTGCGGCTGTAGTCCGAGAAGGTGAGAAAGGTGCCCCCGTAGGGCAGGTAGCCGCCATGCAGGGCAATGCCGTTCATCACCGCACTCATGCCGAACTCGCGCACGCCATAGTTGATGTGGTTGCCCCAGCCACCGCGGCGCACGGCGACGCTGCTGCGGGTCGCAGTCAGGTTCGAACCGGTCAGATCGGCCGAGCCACCGAGAAGCTCCGGCAGCAGCGGCTGCAAGGCTTCAATCGCATTCTGCGAGGCCTTGCGCGAGGCGATGCTGGCTGCCTGCGCCACCGTCGCGGCCAGCAGCCGTACCGTGGCGTCGTGCCAGTTCGCCGGCAGTGCGCGCCGGCGCACGCGCCGCTCGAATTCAGCCGCGAGCTGCGGATGAGCCTGGGCGTAGGCGGCAAAGCGGCGCTGCCACTCGGACTGGCGCGCCGCGCCCGCCGCGCGGGCGTTCCAGGCGGCCCGGATCTCCCCGGGAATCTCGAACGGCCCGGCCGTCCAACCCAGGCTCGCGCGGGTTGCGGCGGCCTCTGCCGCGCCGAGGGCGGCACCGTGTACATCGTGTGTGCCCGCCTTGTTGGGGCTGCCGTGACCAATCACGGTCCTGCAGCACACGAGCGTCGGCCTGCCGCAGTCCTCGCGTGCCTGCGCGAGGGCTGCCTCGATGGCGGCAGTGTCATGGCCGGGGACGTCGCGTATCACACGCCAGCCGTAGGCCTCAAAGCGCCCCGGGGTGTCATCGGTGAACCAAGCTTCGACATGGCCGTCGATGCTGATGCCGTTGTCGTCGTAGATCGCCACCAGTTTCGACAACCTCAGCGTTCCGGCGAGCGAGCAGGCTTCGTGGCTGATGCCTTCCATCAGACAACCGTCGCCGACGAATACCCAGGTTCGGTGGTCGACGATCGTGTGACCCGGCCGATTGAATTCCGCGGCCAGCAGCTGCTCGGCGAGCGCCATGCCGACGGCATTGGCCAGCCCCTGGCCGAGGGGGCCGGTGGTGGTTTCCACCCCGGGCGTGACTCCGACCTCCGGATGCCCGGGAGTCTTGCTGTGCAGCTGACGAAAGCGCTTCAGTTCTTCCAGCGGCAGCGCATAACCGCTGAGGTGCAGCAGCGCATACAGCAGCATCGAACCGTGACCATTGGAAAGCACGAAGCGGTCGCGGTCGGGCCAGAGCGGATCGGCGGGATTGTGCTTCAGGTGCCCCCGCCACAGCACTTCGGCGATTTCCGCCATCCCTAAAGGCATGCCGGGATGACCGCTGTTGGCGGCCTCCACGGCGTCGATGGCGAGAAAGCGCAGCGCGTTGCACAGTTCCCGCCGCTCAACGGCCTGTGGTCTGACTTGAGCATTCATGCGGCCAGCCTCCCTACTGTGCGCGTCTCTTGAGATCGATCAGGCGCAGGATCATGGGCGTGAAGATGAACTGCATCGCGAGCCCCATCTGGCCCCCCGGCACCACGATGTTGTTCGGTCGGCTCATCCACGAGTTGTGCAGCATGGATACAAGATAGGGAAAGTCGATGCCCTTGGGGTTGGCGAAGCGGATTACCACCATGGACTCATCCGCGGTGGGTATGTCCTTGGCGATGAACGGGTTACTGGTGTCCACCGTCGGTACACGCTGGAAGTTGACGTGGGTGCGGCTGAACTGCGGACAGATATGGTTCACGTAGTCGGGCATGCGCCGCAGGATCGTGTCGACCACGGCCTCCTGGCTGTAGCCGCGATGATGCCGGTCGCGATGCAGCTTCTGGATCCACTCGAGATTGACGATCGGCACGACGCCGACGAGCAGATCGACGTGGTGTCCCACATCGATGCCATCGCCGACGTAAGCGCCATGCAGGCCTTCGTAGAACAACAGGTCGCTGTCGGGTGTCATCGGCTGCCAGTCGGTGAAAGTGCCCGCGTCGCAGCCGAGTTCCTTGGATTCGGCCGCGTCATGAGCGTAGCGACGGACCTTGCCGCGACCGGTCGCGCCGTACTCGACGAAGGTGTCGGCCAGCTCCCTGAGGAGATTCGCTTCCGGCCCGAAATGGCTGACTTGCGGACCGCTGCCGCGGTCGGCAGCCTGCACGCGCTCGCGCATCTCGACGCGGTTGTAGCGGTGAAAGGAATCGCCCTCGATTACCTGCGCCTTGATGCCTTCGCGGCGGAAGATATGCGCGAAGCTCTTCATGACCGTGGTGGTTCCCGCACCGGAGGATCCGGTCACCGCGATTATCGGATGGCTGATGGACACGCAGAACTCCCCGGAACTGACAGACCCGCGTGGGCCGCGCTCAAAGCCGAGTCTCCGGCCGGAACAGCGAGCGTTCGTTAAAGAGCGGTGAGCTGAACGGCCGGTCTGCGCCGCTTTCGTATTCGGCGTGGTAGCGCTCGATCCGTTCGACCTCGTTGCGCGAACCCAGGATCAGCCCAACGCGCTGATGCAGCGACTCGGGCTTCACTTCCATGAGGCGCTGGTTACCGGTCGTCGCGCGCCCGCCCGCCTGCTCCACCAGCAGACTGATCGGATTCGCTTCGTACAGCAGGCGCAGCCGTCCCGGCTTGCTCTTGTCCTTGCTGTCCCTGGGATACATGAACACCCCGCCGCGCATGAGGATGCGGTGCACCTCCGCGACCAGCGAGGCGATCCAGCGCATGTTGAAATCGCGACCGCGAATGCCCGACTTTCCCGCCTGGCACTCGGTCACGTAGCGGTGCACCGGCGGCTCCCAGAAGCGGGCGTTGCTGGTGTTGATGGCAAACTCGCCGGTATCAGCCGGAATCTGCAGGTTCGGATGTGTCAGGATGAAGTTGCCGATCTCCCGATCGAGCGTGAAACCATGCGTGCCCTTGCCGGCGCTGATGACGAGCATCGTCGCCGGACCGTAGATGGCGTAGCCGGCGGCGACCTGCTGCTCACCCCGCTGCAGATAGTCGGCGACGCCTGGGAGCTCGGTCTCATCGTGTCTCAACACCGAGAAGATCGTGCCGACCGATACGTTCACATCGGTGTTTGAAGAACCGTCGAGCGGATCGAACACCAGAAGATAACGGCCGCGCGCATATTCGACCGGCACCGGGTAGGGGTGCTCCAGTTCCTCGGAAACCATGCCGGCGAGCAGGCCGCCCCACTCGCAACTGCGTATGATGACCTCGTGCGCCAGCACGTCGAGCTTGTGCTGCGTCTCACCCTGCACGTTCTTGCCGTCGTGCTCGCCGAGATACCCGCCGAGGGCCCCCTTGGCGGTCATCGCTGAAATCGCCTTGACGGCGGCAGCGACATCCACCAGCAGCGCCCCCAGGTCACTGGCACCGGGGATGTCGGTGAGCTGCTGGATCAGGAACTTTGAGAGAGTGGTGCGCCCGAGATACATCGTCGCGACTCCTTGATAATTATGATTGGCTCGGTGCGGCGGCGGTCTGAAACACCCGGCTGGCGCGAATGTCGGAAGCGGCGATCGTCGTCAGGTCTTCGGCCGTGAAGCGCCGATCCTGGTCGGCAAACAGGCGGCTCGCCTGGCGCAGCCGCGCACGGTCGAGCGCGTTGCGCACACTGCGCGCGTTGGCGAAGTGCGGCTGGCGGATGCGAGCGGTCAGGTACTCTTCAAAGGTCTCGCGCGCGCCGGGAGCGAAACGGTAGCTGTGCTGCTCGAGGAGCTTATCGGCGATGCGCAGCAGCTCCGCGGGCGCATAGTCCGGGAAATCCAGATGGTGCGCGATGCGCGAACTCATCCCGGGATTGGAGCGGAAGAAGGTGTCCATGCGATCCTTGTAGCCCGCCAGGATCACGACCAGATCGTCCCGCTGGGTCTCCATGACCTGCAGCAGGATCTCGATGGCCTCCTGTCCGTAGTCGCGCTCATTCTCGGGCCGGTAGAGGTAGTACGCCTCATCGATGAAGAGCACGCCGCCCATGGCCCGCTTCAGCACTTCCTTGGTCTTCGGTGCCGTGTGGCCGATGTACTGCCCCACCAGATCATCGCGCGTCACCGCAACCAGGTGGCCCTTGCGCACGTAACCCAGACGAAACAGGATCTCGGCCATGCGCAGCGCCACCGTGGTCTTACCGGTCCCGGGGTTGCCGGTGAAGCTCATGTGCAGGCTGGGCGCCTGCGCCGACAGGCCCAGGTTCATGCGCAGCTTGTCGATCACGAGCAGCGCTGCGATGTCACGGATGCGCGCTTTGATCGGTGTAAGGCCCACCAGGTCGCGGTCGAGCTCGTCCATCACTGCGCCGGCCTGGCTCTGCGCCAGCACTTCGCTCACGGTGCGTGCCTCGGTCGACTGCGGGCCGTGGGCCGCCGCGGCGCCCGTCGGGGGCTCGGGGACCGCCGCCGCGCTGCCGGGAATCGAGTACATGGGTGAGCCCATGTCAGGCCACCTTGCTCGCCGGCGATGAGCGGCGCAGCTCGTAGCGCATCGCATCGATCACCGCCTGATAGTCCGCGCAGCCGAATATCGCGCTGCCGGCGACGAAGGTGTCGGCACCGGCCGCCGCGACGCTGCGGATGTTTTCGATCTTGATGCCGCCGTCGACCTCGAGCCTGATATCCCGGCCCGCGGCGTCAATGAGTTTGCGCGCGCGCTCGATCTTCCTCAGCGCCGAGTCAATGAAGCTCTGGCCGCCAAAGCCCGGATTGACGCTCATGATGAGCACCAGATCGACCTCATCGAGAACGTACTCGAGCACCTCGAGCGGCGTGGCCGGATTGAAGGCCAGCCCCGCGCGGCAGCCCGCCGCCTTGATCAGGCGCAAGGTCCGATCCACGTGCAGCGAGGCTTCGGGATGGAAGCTGATCAGGTCGGCACCGGCGGCGACGAAGCCGTCGATGAGCGCATCCACCGGCTGCACCATGAGATGCACATCGAGTGCCGCATGCGCGCCTTGGGGACGCGCGCAATAGGGCTTGAGCGCCGCCGCCACCATCGGCCCGATCGTCAGGTTCGGGACGAAGTGATTGTCCATGACGTCGAAGTGAATCCAGTCGGCGCCCGCGGCGATGACGCGAACCACCTCCTCACCCAGACGGGCGAAGTCGGCGGACAGGATCGAAGGGGCGATCAGGTACATGGGGCGAACCTCGCAACACTCATGACTTGCCATTCCCACCGCGCTCGCCTTCGGGCCGGTCGGCCGCGTAGCCGTGCACCGTGTAGCGGATCGTGCGGCCCCCCGCCTCCTGACGTATGAGCCCGAAACCCGGCTCGCTTACCGGGCGGTTGACGATGAAGCTCATGGCGATGCTCTCCACGCCGCGCGTGGAGTCGAACGCAATCAGGCGGATGTAGTGCTGCGGGAAGGTCTTGCGGCAGTTCTGCAGCTCCATCAGCACCCCGGCGGCATCCTTCAGATCGAACATCGGCATGCCGAACATTTCCCAGTAGGTATTGCGCGGGTGCGGATCGTCGGTGTACTCGATGCTCCAGGCGTAGCCGCGGCTCAGGCCGTATTCGATCTGCAGCGAAATCTCCGCGTCCGTCAGTTCCGGCAGGAAGCTGAACTGCCCCTGCGTGATCTTCCTTACCGGGTTGGTCATCATGGAGCGTGTTCTCCTTGAAGCGATTCAGTGCGCCACTGCGGCCGTGGGAGTGAAATCGGACGCATCCGTCGGGGTGTAGTTGAAGCTGATGTCCCCCCAGGTATCGAGCGCCTGCTGCAGCGGGCTGCAGCCACGGGCGGCTTTGCGCAGGATCTCCGGCCCCTCGACGCGGATGTTGTGGCCCTCGTTGCGCGCCTTGACCATCGCCTCGAGTGCCACCCGGTTGGCGACCGCGCCAGCCTGAATGCCCGCGGGATGACCGATGGTTCCGCCACCGAACTGCAGCACCACGTCGTCCCCGAAAAGATCCAGCAGCTGGTGCATCTGGCCGGCGTGGATGCCACCGGAGGCGACCGGCATCACCTTGCGGATATCGCACCAGTCCTGATCGAAGAAGATGCCGCGCGGCAGATCCTGGCGGGTGTAGCTGTCGCGGCACACGTTGTAGTAGCCCTGCACGGTCGGCGGGTCGCCCTCGAGCTTGCCGACCGCGGTCCCCGCATGCAGGTGATCGACGCCCGCGAGTCGCAGCCACTTGGCAATGACGCGGAAACTGACACCGTGGTTCTTCTGTCGCGTGTAGGTACCGTGACCGGCGCGGTGCATGTGCAGGATCATGTCGTTGCGCCGCGCCCAGTTGGACATGCTCTGGATCGCGGTCCAGCCGATGACCAGATCGATCATGACCACGACCGAGCCGAGCTGCCGGGCGAAGTCGGCGCGTTCGTACATGTCCTCCATGGTTGCGGCCGTTACGTTGAGATAGGAGCCTTTGACCTCGCCGGTGGCGGCGCTCGCCTTGTTGACCGCATCCATCACGTACAGGAAGCGGTCGCGCCAGTGCATGAAGGGCTGCGAGTTGATGTTCTCGTCGTCCTTCATGAAATCAAGACCGCCCTTGAGCCCCTCGTAAACGACGCGGCCGTAGTTGCGGCCCGAGAGTCCGAGCTTGGGTTTGGTCGTGGCGCCGAGCAGCGGGCGGCCGAACTTATCGAGGCGCTCGCGCTCGACAATCAGGCCGGTCGGGGGCCCCTTGAAGGTCTTGACGTAGGCCGCCGGAATCTGAATGTCTTCAAGTCTCGCGGCCTTGAGGGGCTTGAAGCTGAACACATTGCCGATCAGGCTCGCCGTCATGTTGGCGATCGAGCCCTCTTCGAAAAGAATGATGTCGTACGCGACCCAGGCGAAGAACTGTCCCGGGCTGTTCGGCACCGCCTCGACCTTGAACGCCTTGGCGCGGTAGGTATCGCAGGCGGTCAGCCGATCGGTCCACACGACCGTCCAGGTCGCGGTGCTCGACTCCCCGGCGACCGCCGCGGCCGCTTCGATCGGGTCGACCCCCTCCTGCGGGGTGATGCGGAACAGGCAGACGGTGTCGGTAGCCTTGGGCACGTAGTCCGGCTCCCAGTAGCCCATCTGCCGGTACTTCAGAACGCCGGCTTTGTAGCGCCGCTTGGCGTCCGTGATTGCGGTTGCGCCGCCGCTGGCTCCAGTCGCGATTGCCATCGTCCCGCCTCGTTCTTCGATTGCTTGAGGCAACTGTAGAGGCAGGCTATCATTCAGGTAAAGTCACTTTAACTTAGCGACAAGTTAAGAATTACTTAATGAAGAACGCCACGCTCAGGCAATTGCGGGTCTTCTCGGCGGTCGCGCGGCACTTGAGCTTCGCGCGCGCGGCGGAGGAGCTGCGGCTCACGCCGCCCGCGGTCTCGATGCAAATCAAGGAGCTGGAGACGGAAGTCGGGCTGCCGCTGTTTGATCGCTCGAGCCGCAAGGTGTCCCTCACGATGGTCGGCGAATACGTGCTCGCCTACACCCAGAAGGTCCTGGCTGCGATGCGCGACGCGGAGGACATGGTCGCCCGCTTTCGCGGCCTCAAGACCGGGGTGCTGGATGTCGCCATGGTCAGTACCGCGAAGTACTTTCTGCCGCGACTGCTGGCGCGATTCCGGGACGAGCACCCCGGTGTCGAAGTACGCCTGCGGGTCGCCAGCAACCGCGAGGAAGTGGTCGCGCTGATGCGCGAGGGCGCGGTCGAACTGGCCATCATGGGCCGGCCGCCCAAGAACTGGCCCTCGCGGGCCGAGCCTTTCGCGATGCACCCTCACGGCTTGGTCACCTCGATCGAGCATCCCTTTGCGCGCGCCGAGAAGGTGCCGGCAAGAGCGCTGCAGAACGAAGGCTTCATCGTGCGCGAGCCGGGCTCGGGCACGCGCGCCGCGCTCGACGAGTTCATGGATGCGCATCAGATGACCCCGCAGGTCGTCATGCAGATGTCGAGCAACGAGGCCATCAAGCAGGCCGTCATGGCCGGAATGGGCGTCGCGCTGCTGTCGCTGCACACCGTGGGCCTTGAGCTCGATCACCACCTGATCGCGGCTCCTGAAACCGAGGGTCTGCCGGTCATGCGTCGCTGGCACGTAGTCAACACCCTGGCCAAGACGCTCTCCCCGCCGGCCGAAGCGTTCCGCTACTTCATCCTCGAACATGGCGAAGCTTTTCTCGCCAAACATTTTGCGCACGGTAACGATCCGCCGCAGTTCGCGGCGGGCCGACGTACAACACGCAATCGCTAAGCCTCCGTTGGTCGTGGATAATTGGGCGCTCCGGTGAGAGCCAGGCGCGGCCGTCATTTATGCAGAATAAGGAGGCATGTCCCGTGCCCGAGATCAGACCCGTGAGATCGAGTGACCGTGTGCAATGGGATGCATTGTGGGCGGGCTACCTGCGTTTTTATCGCCAGCATGTCTCGATCGAAGTTACCGACGGGACCTTTGCGCGACTCGTGGATGAGCGGGTGCAACCCCACGGCCTGGTCGCCGAACGGGACGGCAGCCTGGTCGGGTTCGTCCATTACGTGTTTCATCCGACCACCTGGTCGCTGCAGAACAACTGTTACCTCGAAGACCTGTTCGTCGATCCGGCAACACGCGGAAGCGGAGTCGGCCGTGCCCTGATACACGCTGTGTATACGGAAGCGGATCGTGTGAAGGCCGCGTCGGTCTACTGGATGACGCAGGAATTCAACGCCGAAGGACGCGCCTTGTACGACACTCTGGCCCGCCGTACGTCCTTCATACGCTACGAGCGCTGACGATAGAGCTATGCCAGCCGATCGTGGCTGCCGCATCCGCAACCCAGCGCCGACGGGCGCGAACCGCCCGATAGCGACCGCACCTCGCGGCCTGCGCCGCTGCGACACCAAAGTGTGACCCGGTCTCCATATCTGGTTCTCCAGCAGCCTCCCTCGTAGTGGTATCTTCCTAGGGACATCCAGGGAGCGTGTCGTTCGTGGTGAATGTGGAGGCAAGAAAAGAGACGGTGACCGAGGTCTGGCCGCAGTGGCAGGGCGAGGTCATTAACGGAGTCTATCCCTTGCGCCGCTTTCTGAACGGCTCAGACCGCAGCGCGGTATTCCTTACCGAATGCAAGGCACAAAACATTCCCAACGCCGCGATCAAGATCGTCCCGGCTGAGCGGGTGGTGACAGAGGTACAGCTCGCGCACTGGAGGACGGCTGCAGGCCTCTCCCATCCTCACCTGATTCGGCTTCTCGACGCAGGTCATTGCCAGCTCGGAGGTCACCAGTTTCTCTTCGTCGTAATGGAGTACGCCGAACAGACTCTCTCTCAGATCCTTCCCCACCGGGCCCTTAGTCCCGACGAAGTGCGGGAAATGCTCCTTCCCACCCTGGACGCCCTGGCTTTCCTTCACCGCAAGAACCTGGTGCAGGGCCAGTTGAAGCCGGCAAACTTGCTGGTGGTCAATGATCAACTGAAGCTGGCAAGTGATACCGTCCGTCCCGCCGGCGAACCCAGGGCGAGCATCACTCAGTCTTCCCTGTACGATCCTCCGGAAGCAAAGGAAGGCAGGCTTTCCCCGGCCGGCGATATCTGGGGTCTCGGCATAACCATGGTTGAGGCCCTCACCCAGAGCCTTCCATGGCCTGATGAACGATCCGAAACCGCCAGCCTGCCCACGACTCTTCCTCCAGCATTCGTGGACACCGTACAGCGATGCTTGAGTCACAACCCCGCCAGTCGTCCGACGGCCACCGGCCTGGAAGCCCAGTTCAAACGCGCGCCACATGCGTCCGCGGTTTCGGTTCCCCAGGCTGTCGTTCGCGAAGCGCCGGGCCGGGCCGCCCTTCCACGGGAGTCGCCGAAACAGCGCTGGCTCGTGCCGACCATCGCGGCGGTCCTCATACTACTGGTCGCAGTTTGGGCTGGCTTGCGCCTGTTTCAGAGCCATCCCAACTCCCCGCCATCGGCTTCAAGTACTGTCGGCGTGCCGGCAGCCGCTTCGCCGAGTCCCGAGACGCCTCTGCCTGCGCCTCCCCAGGCCGCCGCTCCTGCGGCCAGCGCGAAGTCCAGCGAGTCCAAGCCGGCGCCCCCGCGCCCCGTTTCTCGTCGCTCGGACCAACGCGCACCCCCGTTGGCGGACGCCTCACCCTCCGTAGTCCATGAAGAGATTCCCAACGTTCCGCGCGGCGCACGCCGGACGATTCGCGGCCACATCAAGGTCGCGGTGCTTGTGATCGTCGATCGCTCGGGCAATGTCACCGATGCGATGCTGGAAAACCCCGGGCCAAGCTGGTATTTCGCCCGCCTGGCCAGAGAGGCCGCCAGAAAATGGAGGTTTGCTCCAGCAGACAAGCAAGACTCTCGACAGTGGTTATTGAGGTTCGAGTTCACTCGCGGCAGCACCACCGGGCACGCCACCACCCCGCGATCCTAGTCCCATCGGTCGAACCGCTGCGCTCAACGCAGCAGATTCCTCACGCGCTCAACGAAGGCCGCGACCTGGTCCGCGGCAAAGCGCGTGCTGCTCAAGCCCTCCATGTTCCACAGCCTGGAAATTTCCGCCTCGTCGCTACTCGGTGGCCGGCCCCCAGGCGCTGTACCCGCTGCGCAATTCACGGTCTGCAGTGTCAGGTCAACGTTCCCGCCTCGTATCATGACTCGCACGCAGGGCAGCTCTCCGGAGCGCTTGTGCGCATCGAATGCTCGTCCGATCCATCCGGCATCCGCAACGGCGAGGGGGCGCTCGGCGCCCCCGATGCTGATCGTGCTCATGCTCGGCTCCCGGGATGAGTCAATCCGAGCAGCGCCGCCACTTTCCCTCCGGATCAGTCATCCAGGCTCCCGCATCCTGGAGTTCGCCGCGTTCGCCGTAGCGATTCACCAGCAGCACGGGCATGCCGCGCTCGCGGGACCGGGGGAGCGACATCTCGCACGTGAACAGGCAGGTCTCGTAACTGTTCGCCCAACACCCCCAGACTCGTCCCTCCTGAGCGGCCTGGTCTATAACCGTCTGCAGCGGGGGTGGGAGCGCCGCGGGGTCGCGAATCTGGTAACTGTCCTTCGGCAAGAGATTTGCGCGTGAGACAAGAGCCTCCAGCAGTCTCTCTATGTGGGAGGGCTGCTGGAGGGTGCGCAACCGCCGCGTTTCCATGGAAGTGGCCTCGGCGTCTAGTGCGGGGGCACAGTCCCCGGTATTGGCGGCGTGGTGAGAGTGGGGGCGGCGCCAGGTCCCCAACTGTCGTTCAGCGTGACCCTCTTGTGAATCCAGAAGCTCACGGCGTCTCCTAGGGCCTTGTTGTCGTTGCAACCTTCGCTGTCCCGGCGTTGCGGGTCGGTAGGCCTGGCCCGAGCGCAACCACTGAAACCTGAAATGCAGCCCAAAGCGCCGGATCCGCGGACCCGTCGTGCGACACGACCGATCGCATGGCCGCGCCGAGTGCCGCGGGTGGGCTCATCGAGTCGTGCAGCAGGTGTCGATAGAACTCTGTCATCAGACGAGCGCCAATCTCATCGGCGACCGGCCAAAGAGAGGCCACGACCGCTCGCGCACCCCGGGCGAGCGTCGTGGAGCCGATGCCCACCAGGCCCTCGCTGAGAACCTCCTTGCCGAGGGCCGTGTCGCACGCGCTGAATACCGCAACGTCCGCCGTCAGTGTCTGAAGCGAGAGATCTGCAACGCGGACTGCACCGTCGACCACGGCTCCGCTCGCATCGTAGGAGCCGAGAATCAACGCGGATAGCTCAGGAACCCGCGCATCGACGATGCCGTGCGTCGCAATATGGATGAACCGGTATTTCGACCAGTCGAGAGCCAGTAACCGGTCACGCGTGGCGTTGAGGCCAGTCAGCTGGTCAACGTCCGCAGGCGAAAACTGCGCCGAAATCTGGGCTGCCTCCCGGGCGGTGAACGGAAGGCGCCGATAGCCGCGACGGGCGGGATCCAGCGCACGCCTGTCGGAAGCTTGCGGCGCCACCGCCGCGTGTTGCACTGCCGTGAGCCTCGGATCGTCCCCCTCGTACACCGGATCGGCAACGAGCAGCAGGCCGCGGCGGTCGTGCGGTTGAGCCCGCGCCCTGTTCGTGTCCAGCACCCACGCGGCCGGAGTGAGGGCGACATCGTGCTGCATCGCAACAAACCTGTCCGGCATTCGTAATGCCGCGAACGGCACGTAGTCGAGGGCGCCGTCCGGAATGACAACCCACTGCCGCAGGTCCGACAGCCACGGCTCGATCGGCCGAATGATCAGCTCGTACACATCGCGAGCATCCTGGAGTCGACGCTCGACGGGCATATCGACGAGCCGCGTCAGCGAACGGTGGAACGCGGCCACCTTGTCTGCGATGGCCGCCGGCGATGGCAACAGCGTCCAGCGAATTTCAGTCGACGACACCACCCACGCGTAGGCGGATTCGGACCCGAGCCAGTACGACACGAGTGCCGTATCGGCGGGAAGGGGCGGCAGGCTCACGCGTTGTTCGCTGCGCGTCCGGGCGGAGGGACCGATGGGCAGGGTGCGGGTTGCGATGAGGGTGTTGACCGTGTCCACCTCGCGCCTGAGCTCGGCAATGTCACCCATCAGATGCTGTGCGCGCGGGTCGTCGGAGCCCGAACGGTCAAGTCGAGCGTCGAGGGCAAATCGACGGGCGGAAAGCTCACGATAGAGCTGCTCGCGACGGCGAAACTCGGATGCGAGCGCCCGTCGAACGGCAGGCGAGAATTTCTGCGCCGCGACGTCGGCGAAGGAATGCGCGCGGGATGCATCCGCGGTCGCGAACGCGGCCGCTGCGAGCGTCTCGGCCTCTCTGACCCGACCCGCCGCTAACGCGTGGTCGTACCGCTCCCGGAGCAACTCGAGTTTAAGGTCGTAGGCCGGTCGCAGCGGCGTTTGCAGCTGCGCGCGAAGCTCGGGATTGGCAGTCTGAAGGCGGACGGCGTCGGCTTGTCCCAGGGCCCGTTCGATGGCCGCGAAGGCCGCCTGAGGTTGACCAACCAGTCGCAGTGCCCGAGCCTGCTCGAGGTCCGCTTCAAACTCCTCCGTGACACTGCCAAGAATGTGCAAGCGCGGTCGAGCCGACCCGAGGTCCGCCAGAGCCTCGCGGGGCCGACCCATCTCGCGAAGCAGCACCGCGCGCTGCAGGAGCGCCTCTCCTCGAATGAGCGGGTCGACCTTAACGCCCGTAGAGAGAACCTCATCGAGCTGCTCTTTCGCCTCCACGAGGCGGCCGGCGGCCGCGGTGTGGGCCGCCAGTTGAATCCTGATGCGCTCGATCGCCGACGGAGCGACCGCCAGGCCGAGCGCCTCCCGATCGGAGGCTATGGCGTCGTCCACCCTCCCCTGTTCGGCGTCGATGGTCGCAAGCGCCCGCAGTGTGGCCATGCGTCCACGGCCATCGAGCGCCACCGTGCGAATCGCGAGCGAGCGCTCGAGGAATTCGCGCGCGCGCGTCCGGTCGCCCAGCGCGTAATAGTTCACACCAATTCCGTAGAGGCAATACGCCTCATCGCGCCGGGACTGAACCCTTTGCGAGAAGGCAAGCGCGCGATCATAAAGACGCAACGACTCGTCGAAGTGCCCAAGCGCGTAGTCGGCAAGCGCGGTATTGGTGATCGACGCGAGAAAGATGCCTGGATAGGGTTCCGGGCCGATATCCGTGAGCGAGCGCTCGAACCAGGGCAGCGCCTCCGGCAGACGTCCCAGGCCCCAGAGGCACAGCGCCCGGTTTTGCCATGCCTGCGCGCGTCGCAATGTCTCGTGAATGGATCCAAACAGGCGACTCGAGGTCGCAGAAGCCGTCACACATTGCGGGTAGCGACCCTCAAAGAGATAAGTCAACGCAATGTTCGTGAGCTGCAACCCGGCGTCATACCGTTCGCCTCGCTGCATGTGGAAACGACTCAAGCGCTGCAGCTCGGTCCGTGCGCGAGCGAGGAGCTCGCTCGAACGCACACCATACCCTGGCACAGCTCGTCCAGCCGGGGCGGCCGATCCGATCTCGATCCACGCCGCGGCGAGGAGTGCATCGGCTCGCGCCCGTCGGTACGGATCCTCATTCCCGAGCAATTCGGCTGCCGCTTTGGCCCACTCGGCCGTTTTCGCCCAGTCCTGGAGATCAAAGTACTCGACTCCTGCCAGGGCGAGCGCCGTCTGGCCGCGCAGCGCACGGTCCGCAGGTGCCGCGAGTGCACGCTCGGCGGACAGATATCCCTGCGCTGCCCGTAAGAACGCATCGCGTGCGCTCGCGGTCCCGGGAGTCGAGCGGCCTCTCGCAATCTCCTCTCCCGCCGCATAGTCGGCATCGGCCTCGGCGAGAGTCTTGACGATCGCAGCGCAGTCAGGTCGTGGCTGGAGAGCGGCAAGGTCGAAGACGCGAACGGTTGCCGTCCCTACGACGTTTGAGTGTTCCTTACCGGTCGCCCGGACGACGAGGAAGGGCCGGTCCGGCGCCGTCACCACAGCACGCCGGGTTCCTGTCCGTCGCTCGGGGTGGTCGGCCCGGACAATGACCTCGTTCATCGGGTCGAGAATCTCGACACGCGCGTCGTTGTTGCGCTGCCCGACCTCGATCAGGTACGCGTGGCCCGGCACGACGGCAAAGTCTGCTGCGGCGGGCTCCGTTCCGAGGGTCTTCACAGGGCCTGCGGTTACCGCGGGAGCTCCCAGAGCACGGGTGCACGAGATATTCTCCGCGGCGCCTGGCACGGCCCACCCCGCCAGAACAATCGCGACAAAAAGACCTCGACCGGCCGGGCGACGATTCAACCCCGGCTGCGGTGGCTCGTGATTGCGGCTTATACTCGCCTTATGATTGGTGTTGACGACCAAGCAGCACTCGCAGCGATGCTCCCTCCGAAATCGGACGTCCCCGCGCCGGTAACGGACCCCGTTTCGCACCTGACCGCAGTCTATCGCGACTATCCCGGCCTACGCGCGCTGATCTTGAGGCGCGTTCGCGATCCGGAGGTCGCCGCGGACATTCTTCAGGACGCCGCAGTCACGACGCTCGAGAAACTGCGCAGCGGAGAAATCGCCCACCCGGAGAACATGGGCGGGTATCTGTATCGCGTGGCGCTGAATCATCTGCGCAATCACCGTAGGAAGGACCGAACGGGAGTCTCGAGCGCCGACGCCTTGAATGAACTTCGGGGTACCGAGGACGACCCCGAGTGGGAGCGGGTCGGGCGACCCCAATGGGCCGAGGCGGCGCGGCGGATGCTCGAGGAGCTGCCGGCTGAGCGGGACCGGGAACTCCTGGAGCGCTTCTATCTGAATGACGAGGAGAAGGAGCAGATCTGCCAGGAGCTTAAGCTATCGCGGGAGCACTTCAATCGAGTGATCTTTCGCGCCCGGAATCGGTTCAGAGAGCTCCTGGAACACCGGGGCTTCTGGAAAGCCGATCTGCTGACGCTGGTCGCGATTGGACTGATCCTGGGTCAGGCGGGTCAAGCCATGGACACGCGGAATTCAGGGACGGCTCCCGCCAGTCTTTCTATCCAGGGAGGTGTGAGGTGATAGACGCCGGCCGCGATGTCGAGCGGATGCAGGACTACATGGTCGGACGACTGTCCGACGATGAGCACCGGGCGTTTGAAGATCGCCTGGTGCGGGATCCCGGGCTGGTGCGTGAGTTCGAGCAGTCGTTGCGGCTGAGTGAAGGCCTGCATCAATTACGGGCGCAGGGGCATTTTGACAAGGCCGCATCCCGAGCCAGAGGCTCTCGGATCTGGTTGCCCATCCTGGCAGCGGCCGCGATCGCCGGACTTGCACTATTCCTGTGGCTGCAACCGCGCAACCGACCCTCACCGGTTCTGACAGCGTCCCTGGAGTCGCGCACCGCTGGTGTTACGCCGTCGGTCGCAGCGCACTTCACATTTGTCGCAGTGCGTGAAAGTTCGACACCCGACCTGGAGCTGCCTTCTGGTGGCGTGATCGAGTTTCGCGCGGCGCCGGCAACGCACCTGACGGCTTCCCGGTACCGGATGACGCTCGTTCAACAGGATGAGGGAGAGTCTTCGAAGCCCGTCGGCGCCGC
>Ga0137409_10001264_pt2 | contig 22995 bp, 20 predicted proteins | sample CZODoug1_16funga_FD_122059 | JGI IMG/M metagenome (GOLD analysis project Ga0137409, IMG submission 122059) | Vadose zone soil fungal communities from Angelo Coast Range Reserve, California, USA - CZODoug1_16fungal (Hybrid Assembly) | ecosystem: Environmental > Terrestrial > Soil > Vadose zone...
GGCCACTGCGAATACTTTGCTTCGGCAATGACCATCATGCTGCGCACGCTCGGAGTTCCTTCGCGTGAAGTCAATGGCTTCCTCCCGGGTGAATACAACGACCTGGGCGGCGACTACATCGTTCGCGCGAGCGACGCGCATAGCTGGGTGGAGGTCTATTTTCCCGGCAATGAATGGCAAGTATTTGATCCCACCCCGGCTAGTCCGGAAAACGAGACCGGCTTCCTGACTCGTCTGGGGCAGTATGCCGACTGGATGGAGATCACCTGGAGCGAATGGGTAATCGGCTACGACTTCGCCCACCAGGTAGCCCTGGCGCAGAACCTGCAGCGGGACTCGCGAAATTGGAGCGAATCCGCGCGCGACTGGTTCGAACACAAGCAGCGCGCGGGTAAGAAATGGATGAAGTCGTGGCAGCTTCAACGGGGCGCGCTGGGCTATTTGCTGCCGGTCGCGCTGGTGCTCTTTCTGGCGGCTTTGCGTTTCAATGTTCTCGCTGAACTGAGCCGCCGCATCCGTTTGTTCTTTCAGTTGCGCGGATCCAAGGTGGCCCGCGCCAATCCCCAGCTTGCATCGCGGCTCTACGCGGAACTGCTTCGAATGCTTGCGCGGCGCGGACTGATGCGAAATCTGTCTCAGACACCGTTCGAATTCGCGGCCGCCGTGGATTCGCCGAATCTCGCGCCCGCCGTGCGGGAATTCACACAGATTTACGCGCACGCCCGCTTTGGCGGCGCGCCGTGCGATACCACGCGCTTGCGCCACCTCCTCGATCAGATTCGCGCGGCACTGCGGGCGCGCTGACGACAGATTACGTCCTGCCAAGAAGGGACGAAGCCGCGCCGCGCCCCTGCAAGCACGAGAATGAACGGCTCATGTTACAATTGAAAATTGCGCAAAGGTGCAAATTTATAGCGTATGACCAAGGTCGGATTCGTCAGCCTGGGATGCCCCAAAAACCTCGTGGACAGCGAGGTGATGATGGGTATTCTTGCGCGCGAAGGATATGAACTGACGCCGCGCGCCGATGAAGCGGAAATATTGGTCGTTAATACGTGCAGCTTTATTGAAGCGGCGCAAAAAGAGTCCGTGGACGCCATTCTGGAAATGGCGGAGCACAAGAAATTCGGCGCGGCAAAAAAACTGATCGTGGCGGGCTGCCTGGTGGAACGGTTTCGCGCACAAATTCTGGAGCAAGTGCCGGAAGTGGACGCGGCCATCGGCACCGGCGAAGTCGAACGCATTATGGAAGCGGTGGAAGGGGATCTTCGCGTGCTTCCGGCGCAGCCGTCCGCGTTTCTCTATCACGACCTGACGCCGCGTATCGTCACCACGCCGAAACACGCGGCGTACATCAAAATCGCGGAAGGCTGCGACCATCCCTGCACGTTTTGCATCATTCCGCAGCTTCGCGGCGCGTTTCGCAGCCGGCGATTCGAATCGGTGGTGCGCGAAGCGGAGAATCTAGCAAGGGCCGGGGCGCGGGAAATCACGCTGATCGGGCAGGACACGACTTCTTACGGCGAAGACCTGGGGCTGCGGGACGGCCTAGCGCAGCTCCTGGAAAAACTTGCGCAGACCGACGGTTTGCTGTGGGTGCGATTTTTGTACGCTTATCCGAATCGTGTCACGCAGAAATTGCTCGATACCATCGCGGCGCACCCGCGGCTTGCGAAGTACATGGACATGCCGCTGCAGCACGCCAGCCGCAACGTGCTGGCGCGGATGAAGCGCGGTTCGAACGGCGACGCGTTCTTGAAATTGCTGGAGCGCATTCGAACGACAATTCCCGGAGTTTCGCTGCGCACATCGTTCATCGTGGGCTTTCCGGGCGAAACCGAAGCCGATTTCGAGGAGTTGTGCGATTTCGTGAGGACCGCGAACCTCGACTGGATGGGCGTCTTCGAGTATTCCGACGTGGACAATGCGGGAAGCTACGCGCTGGATGAAAAAGTAGACGCGGAGACGATCAGCGATCGCCGCAACCGCTTGATGGCCATTCAAAAGAAAATCTCGCGAGAGAATCTGCGGGCGAAGTATTTGCGCGTAAAGGCGCGGGCTTCCAAAGACCGCGCACTCACGGCGCTGGTCGAAGGCCCTTCGAAAGACAATCCTCTCGTTTGGGAAGCGCGGCTGGAAGGCATGGCACCGGAGATCGACGGGAAGCTATATCTCACCGATATTGAATTGCGCGGCGGAGAAGTCGCGGAAGCGGGCGACATCGCCCGCGTTGAAATTACCAAGACGGACGCCTACGACCTGGTCGGGCGCGTCGTCGAAATTCTGCCGCGGCCTGCCGCGGGGGCTGCGCCAATGCCGCCGGTGCCAGCCGCCGAAAAACTTCATCGCATCGCCACGGGGGCACCCCTCCGCGTCCTGGCCTGAGCTATACTCTTCTTTCGAAGTTCACGTTACCTTGGCCTCTGCGAGCTTTGTGACCTCCGTGTAAGGTCTTTCAACACAGAGCGCCCAAAGAACACAGAGTTTGCAGAGAAGAAAAGAATCGCGCGATGAAACACAAGTGCCCCATATGCAAAGCCGAGACCGACTCCGCGGTCCACGCGGACTTCCCTTTTTGCAGCGAGCGCTGCCGGGAACGGGACCTGGGGAACTGGGCCAGCGAGAGGTACGTGGTGTCCGAACCGGTCTTCACTGAAGAACACACTGGTGAAGGCGAGGGAAACACCATGGTCCTTCCTTTGGATAAGGATTTGGATAACCCGAATGACGCCGACCACTGACGCCACAGCAACGCCGGAAACACCGCACAAGAAGCCGCGGCTCGCGCTCGCTATCGCCACTGCGTTAGGCCTGGGATACATTCCCAAGTCACCGGGCACATTTGGCTCGCTCGTGGGAGTCGCGACCGCCTATCTCTCGTCTGTGTTTTTTCTGCGGCCCACGTCCTCCGGCGGATTGTTCTCTCTGCATCCCGATTCAGACGCGGTGTTTGCGGGTGAGCACTTTCTCGTCCCAGGCAGCGACATTCACAACTCCATCCTGGCGCTGCCGGTGTTTTGTGCTCTGGTCCTCCTCGTCTTGATGGGGGCGATTGGGGTGTGGAGCGCTTCCCGGACGGCCACCTACGCGGGAATCAAAGATCCGCAATTCGTGGTCATCGATGAAGTCGCGGGACAACACTTCGCTCTCTTCCTCCCGCTCATTCCCATTGCGCTGCCGCATTTTATGGCGCACATGGACTTCTCCGACTTCGCGATTTTCTTTGCGCTAAGCCTGGTCAATTGGAAATATCTTTTGCTTGGTTTTATACTTTTTCGGGTGTTTGACATCTGGAAGCCATGGCCTATCCGCCGGCTGGAAAAACTGCCCGGCGGATGGGGAATCATGGCCGATGACTGGATGGCGGGCATCTACGCTGCAATTCTGCTGCGTGTGGCGTTACACTTTGGTTTGTTCACGTTTCACATTAGGCTGGTATGAAATTCGGGTTCGGGTCGTCGGCAGAAAAAAACGGCATTCCGCACATTGAGAGAGTTGCGCCCGCGGCAGCTATTCCGGGCGGAGAGATCACCATTCATGGGCGCGGCTTCGTCTCGAGCGCGCAGCCGCGTCCGGTGGTGCGCTTCGGGGAAGCCGAAGCCAGCGTTGCGCTCGCCAGCGAGAATCGGCTGGTTGCGCGCGTTCCGGAAGGGGCGAACGGCGGAGTGGTGCGCGTCGCCACGGCCGGACACGAAAGCCCGCCGCATCCCGTGCACATCGGCCTGCAAATCGCGGACAACCTTCATCCCGTCGCGAATCCCGCGGTCGATCTGGACGGCAACATTTACGTCACGTTTTCCGGCCCGCGGGGCCAGCGTGTTCCCGTTTCGCTTTACAAGATCACCGCGAATTACAGCGTGAAGCCGTTCATCACTTCGCTGATGAATCCGAGCGGCCTGGCGCTCGATCGCATGGGCAATCTCTTCGTCTCCTGCCGCAGCGACGGCACGATTCATCGCATCACGCCCGATGGCCGCGCTGAGGAGTGGATCGAAGGCATGGGGGTCGCCACGGGAATTGCGTTTGATCACAACGGCAATCTATACGTTGGAGACCGCAGCGGCACGGTTTTCAAGATCAGCCCGAGCCGCGAGATTTTTGTTTTTGCTACGCTCGAGCCCTCCATCGCCGCGTATCACCTGGCGTTTCATCCCAGCGGCGATCTGTACGTTTCCGGGCCGACGACCTCTAGCTTTGACCGCATCCACCGCATCACGCAGGGCGGCGATGTGAGCGTTTTCTTCCGCGGCCTCGGCCGACCGCAGGGGCTCGCTTTGGATCGCGACGGAAATCTTTATGTGGCGGGTTCTTACGGCGGCCGACGCGGAATTGTGCGGATCACGCCGCAAGCTCAAGCCGAGGTTGTCCTCAGCGGCTCCGGCATTGTGGGCATGGCGCTCCAGCCTTCCGGCCGCGCGATTCTTGCCACCACTGACTCCTTGTTCACGCTCGATTGGGACGTCCGCGGCTTGCCATTGATCGGATAACTGAACGGATGAAAGCGGAAATCATCGCGGTTGGTTCGGAATTGCTGACTCCGGACCGCATGGACACCAACTCGCTTTTCTTGACCGAAGAGCTGAACAAGCTCGGCATCGAGGTGGTACGCAAATCGATCGTCGGGGACAATCGCGATTATTTGAGCGCCGCATTCAAGGAGGCGCTGGAGCGCGTCGAACTGGTCATCGCCTCGGGCGGGCTGGGCCCCACGGAAGACGACTTGACGCGCGAAACCGTCGCGGAGCTTCTGGGCCGCAAGCTGCACCGCAACGAAGCGATTCTCCGTTACATCGAAGGCCGATTCCGGCAGCTCGGCCGAGAGATGCCGGCGGTGAATGTGCGGCAGGCGATGGTTCCGGAAGGCGCGGAGATTCTCGAAAATCCGCGCGGTTCGGCGCCGGGGCTGTGGATTGAAGATGCGGGCCGCTTCCTCGCCTTGCTGCCCGGCCCGCCGCGCGAATTGAAGCCCATGTACCAGGAGCAGGTTTTGCCGAGGCTGCAGCGGCGCAGCTCGAGCATTCGAATGTTTCATCGGGAATTGCGCGTGGCGGGCATGGGAGAATCGAGCGTCGAGCAGCGGATCAAACCCATGTACACGCGCTATCCCGACGTGAACACCACGATCCTCGCCGCGCCAGGCGAAATTCAGATCCATTTGAGAGTGTGGACCGGCGATGCGGCGCACGCGCAAAAAACGCTGGACGAAATCGTGCAGGGATTTGAAATCGCGCTGACCGACCGCATCTTCTCGCAGGACGGTTCTTCGATGGAAGAAGTGGTGGCGGGCCTGCTGACGAGGCACAACTCCACCATCTCCGCCGCGGAAAGCTGCACGGGCGGCTTGCTCGCCCAGCGGCTGACGAGCATCGCGGGCAGCTCATCGTATTTTTTGGGTGGGGTCGTGAGCTATAGCAACGAGTTGAAGACGGCGTGGGCGGATGTCCCGCCGGAACTCATCCAGACCAAAGGCGCCGTAAGCAGTGAAGTGGCGATCGCGCTGGCCGAGGGCATCCGCCGTCACGTCGGCAGCACACTGGGCGTGGGGATCACCGGCATCGCCGGACCGGGCGGCGGGACCGAGGAAAAGCCCGTGGGCACCGTGCACATTGCGCTGTCGCATGCCGGTGGCGTCAAAGAGCGCGGAGTGCTCTTCCCGGGTGATCGCGAAGCCATCCGCTGGCATGCCTCGCAGCTGGCGCTCGATCTGGTGCGCGTCCATTTCCTCTACAACGGCGGGGAGCCGCCGGCACGCAGTGCCAAAAGGTCTTGAGTTCCCATGCGCTTGTTCGTCGCGCTGGAGATTCCGTCCACGGTGCGAGAAAATCTCGCGGCCTTGCTCAAATCCCTTCGCACGGTGTCGCCGCAAACTCGCTGGGTGCGTCCGGAGAATCTTCACGTGACGCTCAAATTCATTGGTGAAGTGCAGGAAACAAAACTCGCCGCCATTCGCAGCGCTCTAGCCGGCGCGCGTTCAGATCAACCCGTTACGGTCGATTTTCGCGGACTCGGCTTTTTCCCCAATGAAAAACATCCTCGCGTTTTCTGGGCCGGCATCGAGGCTTCGCCGAATCTGAAAGACCTGGCGCTCAATATCGACCGCGCCACGGAAAAACTTGGCATCTCTCGCGAACAGCGGCCTTTTTCGCCGCATCTGACGCTGGCGCGATTCGAACCTCCTGGACTGCCGGAAAAACTTCGTTCCGCGATCCGGGAGAACGAAGTGCGAGCTTTTGGAACGCTGCGCACCGGTCAAGTTCATCTAATCGAAAGCAAGCTGAAATCCTCCGGCGCGGAGTACACTACGCTCGAAAGTTTTCCGTTCGCGGCGGCGGAGGCCTAGCATCGCATGCCTGAAATCTCGATCACTGTCCTCCTGATTCCTTTCGCCGCGTACCTTCTTGGCTCGATTCCCTTCGGGTTGCTCCTCGCGAAATTATTTGGCGGCACGGACGTGCGCAAAGCCGGCAGCGGCAACATCGGCGCAACCAACGTCGCGCGTGTCGCGGGCCCGCTGGCGGGAATTCTCACGCTGGGCTTCGACACCGCGAAGGGCGCGGCTGCCGTCTGGCTCGCCGGCCGTGTGACCAACGAAAGCGCCACCTGGATGATGATTGCCGCTTTCGCCGTACTGCTCGGACATTGCTTTCCGTTATGGCTGAAGTTCAAGGGTGGCAAAGGCGTGGCCACTGCTCTTGGCGTGTTTCTTGCCCTCTGCCCGCTTGCAGCCGTCAGCGCCCTGTTGCTGTTCCTACTTTGCGTAGCCTATTGGCGCTACGTTTCGCTCGGTTCCATCGCGGCGGCCGCGGCCATGCCGCTGCTCATCTATTTTCTGTGGGCGCCGCGCCGTGCGCCGCCGATCATCGTCAACGTGGGAACGCTGGCCATCGCGCTGCTGGTCATTTACAAGCATGACGCCAACTTTCAGCGCCTCGTCGAAGGCACCGAGCCGCGCTTTTCCTTTAGCAGGAAGAAGGAAACGGATTGACGAAGATCGCGATTCTCGGCGGCGGAGGCTGGGGCACGGCGCTGGCGATCGTGCTTTGGCGCAGCCGCAAGCCCCACGAAATCTCACTTTGGGTGCACAACGCCGGACTCGCCGAGTCAATCCGTCGCGACCGTGAAAACAAAACGTATCTTCCCGGCCCTAAATTGCCTGAGAGCGTTCGCGTTCATTCTCAATTGGAAGCCGCGCTTTCCGGCCCGCAAGTCATCCTCGGCGCCATGCCCGCAGCCCATGCTCGCACCATTTACGCTTCCGCGCTTCCCTTTGTCGCCTCCGGCGCGAGTTTCGTCAGCGCCACCAAGGGCCTTGAGCCATCAACGCACCTGCGAATGAGCGAAGTGATCGCGCAGGTCGTCTCGCCGAAATTTGTGCCGCGCCTCGCCGTGATTTCCGGACCGTCGTTCGCCATGGAGGCCGCTCGCGGCGAACCTACGGCCGTCGTTCTGGCCTCGCGGGATGCCGCGCTCGCCGCCGAGCTGCAGGAAGAGTTCGCCGGGCCGGCGTTCCGTCTCTATACCAACGACGACGTTCTGGGCGTGGAGCTGGCTGGCGCGATGAAAAACGTGATGGCCATTGCTGCCGGGGCGTGCCAGGGGCTCGGTCTCGGTTCGAATGCTCTCGCGGCGCTGATCACGCGCGGCCTCGCGGAAATGGCACGTTTGGCGGTGGCCCTGGGAGCGCGGCCGGAGACGCTTAGCGGCCTGGCAGGGTTGGGCGATTTGGTTCTCACTTGCACGGGCTCGCTCAGCCGCAATCGCTTTGTGGGAATCGAACTCGGCAAAGGACGTCCTCTGAGCGAAATCCTCACGAATATGCGCATGGTTGCCGAGGGCGTGAATACTGCCGCGCCATTGCTGGCGCTGGCCCGCGAACACCGAATCGAAATGCCGATCACGGAACAGGTTGACGCTTTCCTGCACGCGGGCAAGTCTCCCAAAGATGCTATTCGGGACATTATGGAGCGGCCTTTGAAGCGGGAGTGACAGAGCGTGGTTTTCAGTTTTCAGTTTTTTTGTTGTTAGTTTTTAGTTGTTAGTAGGTAGTGGAGGAATTGCTGTTGACGGTGCGTGTTGAGTGGTATCTACGACCGCACTAGCCGTGATTATCAGCGACAAGTTTTCAGTTGTTAGAGCTGGTTTCAAAACCGACTTCACTTCCTTTAGAATCACCAATTTGTGGGGAGCCAAAACTGAGGTTTTGAAACAGCTTCTAGTGAAAAGCCGAGGAATAGGGTTTAACGGTGCCTGTTGGGCGGTGTTTGTTGAAGAGTGCCTGCCAACGAACAGCCCGTGACCGTGCACTTTTTCCGCCTGTAGTACTAAAGTCCCAGTTGCACATGCGCGACGCGCAGCGCTAGCGAACAGCCTAAGTACGTCAGGTTCTCCTACAATGAATAGTAGAGATGTCGCTAGATGCCGAATCTCGCTGGGAACGTGTGCGCGCGGGGCGCGTGCGCATTCTTTGGCTCGTTCTGGGAGCGCTTTTGCTGGTTAGCGTGCTACCTATGGGTCTCTACCACCGCCAGGTATTGCAGCTTAGCCAAGACAAGCTGGTGGATACCGAACGAGTCCAGCAAACGGATCTGACCAGGTCGCTGGCGCAGGAAATTCAGCTGTTCGAATCCAACCTAACGCAACAGCTCCTGAGCGAACGGCAGATTCTCGCACTGACCGGCCTCATCGATAACGTGGAAGATTCGGCGTCAGAACCCAAGGTCACCCGCCTGCTGGAGAATTTTGTCGACAGCAATCGCAATACGTTCATTTACCTGACGGCGGTTGGGAAGTCCGGAAAAGGGACGAGCGCTTCGCAGGGAAATTTCCGGGCAGAGCAGGATCCGTTCGTTGCGAGAGCGCTGCAGCGGGCCTTTGTTACCTGCTTGCAGTCGCAGCAATTGCAGGTGGTGAAGTTTCGCAGCGATCCGCTGGCGCTGGCGCCGGAAAACCGGCCGGCCTTCGTCGTGGCCGTGCCCTTGAAAGACGTGAGCGACAATTTTACGGGAATGCTCGCGGCGGTCGTATCCCTGGATCCCATCGTTCACCGTTTGCAGGAAGCCAGCGTGCGGGGACGGACCGTTTTTCTGGTGGATCACAACGGCCGCCTGGTGGCGCACCCGGACACGAAAAACTTCGTTCCTGGCGCGGACGTCAGCAGCGATTCGCTTGTTGCGCAAGTGAAGGCGCTGCCGCAGGAGCTTCGCAGCACGGAAACGGTTCGCTTTACCGAGACGGGCAAGAAACACCCGGTCGAGATGATCGGGACCTACAGCACTTTTCCTGAAGTGAATTGGGCGGTCATCGCGCAGCGGAGCCTGAATCAGGCGCAGAGCGACACGGGCGTCACCGAGCTGAACCAGGAGGCGCTGGCATTCGTCAGCGTCGTCATTCTGGCCGCGATTATCGTCGGCTACTTCTTCGCGGTGGGCATCAGCGGTCCCATCCGCGGGCTGGCGGCCTCCACGCGCGCGATCAGCCGCGGCGAATTTCACCAGCGCTCACCCGTCCGCGGGTCTTCGGAGATCAGCGAACTGGCTGAAAACTTCAACAAGATGGCCGGCGACATCGAGGAGTACATCGAGCGCCTGAAGGAAGCCGCGGAGGAAAACCGCGAACTGTTTATCGGATCGATCCGCATGCTCGCCGCGGCCATCGACGAAAAGGATCCGTACACGCGCGGTCACTCCGGCCGCGTGGCGAAGTATTCGGCGCTGATCGGACAGGAGCTGGGACTCTCCACGGAGGACCTGGACAAGCTGCGCATTGCGGCGTTGCTGCACGACGTCGGAAAAATCGGTGTCGAAGACCGCGTGCTGAAGAAGCCCGGCTCGCTGACGCCCGAGGAATTCGGATTGATGAAACAGCACACCGTGAAAGGCGCGAACATCATGCGCCCGGTTTCGCAGTTGAAGGAAATGCTCCCGGGCATCGAGCTGCACCACGAACATATGGACGGGCGCGGTTATCCCTACGGTTTGCAAGGGCAGCAGATTCCGATGATGGCGCGCATCATCGGCGTGGCAGATACCCTCGATGCCATGACGACGAATCGCCCCTATCAGTCGGCGATGGAACTGGAATACGCGATGGACCGCATTCGGGCCCTGACCGGATCAAAATTTGATGCGATGGTTGTGACCGCTCTAGAGTCCGCCGTCAACGCCGGCAAGCTCCGCCTCAGTGCGGTCGAAGTCCACGTTTAGCACGTCCTTCTACGTAATGGGGTACTGAGTCTCGCCTGGTGTACACTCAGCCGGGCGGAATTTATGTGGCGGCTTACTTACAGTTTTATCGGGGCCATGACCATGACGGCGTTACCCCTCAATGCCATTTCCGTATACCTGTTTCGCGATGTCGACGATGACCGAGTAGGTCAGTGGAATCTCGCGTATCTGGAATTATTCGAGGAGTTCCTGATTCTTGCAGCCGTTGCTGGAATTTTCGTATTTCTGCTGACTTGGATTGGTCGTAATCTCTTCCGTCTTCAAGAAATCCCACCCAGCCCGAAGCTCGCGTTTTTTCTGGGCGTTTTGTTGATTCTCGCCCAGTACCCAATTGAATTCGCAGCCAGGAAGTATTTCCCAGTCCGAAAGGACATCGTGTTGGCGCTCTATCCACTTTTGAGCTCAATTGTGTGCGCTGCCCTACTCCTGTGGGACAACTTTGCCAAAATGGCGCGTGCGATTTAGACCAAGGTCACCAAGGTCTTAGCGGCCCGTTCTCCATCTGCTACAATTTTGGGTTGCCGCGACTGTCATGCGCGTAGCCTTATGATTTCACTTTTCGGCAAGAATGAACCGGAGCCGACGCTTCTTGAGCGGTTGAAGCAGTCCGTCAGCAAGACCAAGGCGGCGCTCTCCGAGACCGTTGATACTATTTTTCTCGGCGACCGGAAGATCGATCCTTCGATCCTCAAGGAACTGGAGACGGCGCTTCTCTCCGCAGACCTGGGCGTGAAGCCGACGCGCGAAATTCTCGACGCGGTGCGCGAAAAAATGGACCGCAACGCGCTCTCGGATGCCGCGCAGCTCAAGCGCGAGATCAAGTCGCACATCATTCGAATTCTGAACGCGCCCCTCCGGCCAGACGTGGCGGCTGGGAGCGGCATTTCCACTTCACAGAATGGCAGCGGCACGCGCGTGATTTTCATTGTTGGTGTCAATGGCGCGGGCAAGACTACCAGCATTGGAAAACTCGCAAACCGGCTTCGCCAGGAGGGACGCAGCGTGGTGCTCTGCGCCGCGGACACGTTTCGCGCCGCTGCGGTCGAGCAACTGGAAATCTGGGCGCAGCGTAACGGCATCGAGGTCATCAAACAGAAATCCGGCGCCGATCCGGCGGCCGTAGTCTACGACGCGGTTGCCGCGGCCAAAGCGCGTTCAGCGGATGTGGTCATTGTCGATACGGCCGGGCGCCTGCATACCAAATCGAACCTCATGGCCGAGCTCGAAAAAATGAAGCGTACGGCCGCGAAAGTGATTCCCGGCGCGCCGCACGATGTTTTGTTGGTTCTCGACGCCACCACGGGGCAGAACGGTCTTGCTCAGGCCCGCGAATTCACTTCCACGGTCGCCGTTACCGGGATCATCCTCACGAAGCTCGATGGCACGGCCAAGGGCGGCATCGTTGTCGCGATCTCGCGCGAACTGGGCTTGCCGATCCGCTTCGTTGGCACGGGCGAGCAGATCAACGACATGGTTCCCTTCGACGCGGAAACCTACGCCAATTCCCTCTTCGACTGAACCGTGGACGCACACGCCATTCGCTTCATGCAACACGCGCTGGCCCTGGCCCGCAAAGGCACCGGCCTCGCCAGCCCCAATCCCATGGTGGGTTGCGTTATCGTGCGCGAGGGCCAGATCGTCGGTGAAGGTTTTCATCAATACGAATGGCGCGACCACGCGGAAATCGTCGCGCTGAAGTCCGCCGGTGAAAAGGCGCGCGGCGCGACGCTTTACGTCACGCTCGAACCTTGCAATCACACCGGGCGCACTGGCCCTTGCACGGAAGCGATCATCGCCGCAGGCGTTCAACGCGTCGTCGCGGCCATGGACGATCCGAATCCCGTCAATTCCGGCCGTGGCTTTGAGCGTCTCCGCGCTGCAGGCATCGATGTTTTCACGCGTGCCTGCGAAGAAGAGGCGCGCCGCCTCAATGAGCCATTCGCATGCTGGATTCGAACGAAGAAGCCATTCGTCACGCTGAAGTCGGCGATGACACTTGACGGTCAGCTGGCTCTCCCGCGTTCCGAAAAAAGGATCGGCAAGAACTCCGGCAAGCGCCGGAGGTGGATTACTTCGGAAGAGTCCCGCGCGGAAGTTCATCGCATGCGTCATGCTTCGGACGCGCTGCTCACCGGAATCGGCACGATTCTCGCCGATGATCCGTCGCTTACCGATCGCAGCGGTCTCCCGCGCCGCAAACGCCTCCTCCGTGCTGTTCTCGATTCGAAGCTGCACCTTTCGGCAAAATCCCGCATTGTGAAAACCTCGGACGACGATCTCTTGGTATTCACCACTCTCCCAGTGAATTCACCGAAAGCGCGTAAACTGCAAGACGGGGGCGCGGAAGTTATCCGCGCAAAGGCAAAAAATGGCCGCATCGATCTGTCTTCCGTGCTCTTTGAGCTCGGACGCCGCGAAATTCTCGGCGTTTTACTAGAAGCCGGCCCGCTCTTGAATGGCGCGGCACTCGCCGCGGGTATCGTTCACAAACTTTTTCTCTTCTATGCGCCGACGATTGCCGGCGAGAATCGCGTCCCCTTCGCGCTCGCTCCGAAGCTCAGTCTTCCGCCGCTGCGCAACGTTCGAACGCAGCAGTTCGGCCCCGATTTTGCTGTGGAAGCCTACTTGCACGACTTTCTACGTTGACTTGTTCGGCCGCCAAGGACATACTTTTTGCAAAGGATTTTCCCATTCAGTTTCCCGTGATTGGCATATCCGCAAGAAGAGGGTGTCGTATGCGCCGCGCTGCAATTCTATTCCTGGCCTATCTCTGTTCTGGATCACTGGCTCTGGCCGCTCAAGAACACCACCACGAGCTCTCGACAGAAGAAGTAGGCTCTGTCCACTTCCCGATATCCTGCTCCAAAGGTGTAGAGCTTGGTTTCAATCGGGCGGTGGCTCTGCTGCATTCTTTCCAGTACGAGCAGGCGAGACAGGCGTTCAGCGAAATCTCGACCCAGGATCCGACTTGCGCGATGGCGCAATGGGGCGTCGCCATGTCGCACTACCACGGTCTGTGGGATAACGGGGATACGCCCGCTGGCAGGCTAGCAGTCAAGAAGGCCGCGGAACTCGCCGCCTCTAACGCCACGACGACGGCCCGCGAGAAATCATATATTGAAGCGCTGGCTGAGATTTATGCGGAAGATGGCAAGGATGCCGCCGCACACTCCCGGGCATTCGAAAAGAAAATGGGCGAAGTGCAGGCCGCTTACCCCGGCGACAACGAGGCCGCCATTTTCCACGCGCTAACGCTCTCCATCACCGCGCCCAAAACCGATAAGACCTTTGCCAATCAGCACCGGTGCGGTGAGATCCTCGAACCCATCTTCCAGAAACTGCCGCACCATCCCGGAGTGGCACATTACATCATCCATTGCTACGACAACCCGGTGCTGGCAGAGCGAGGCCTTCCGGCCGCACGCATGTACGCAAATATTGCGCCTGCTTCGGCTCATGCGAATCACATGCCTTCGCATCTCTTCATCCGGGTTGGGTCGTGGGATGAATCCATCCGTTCGAACATGAAATCCGCGCGGCTCGCGGCGGCGGCGGAGCCCGCTTCGCTGAACGGTGAGGCGCGTGACCAGCGACTGCATGCCCTGGATTATCTCGAATATGCTTATCTGCAGAGTGGCCAAGTGAAACAAGCGAAGGCCGTGCTGGATGAAATGAACGCGCTGCCACCCGTTTCAATGCTCACGCTGACGGGTGACTACGCCCTCGCAGCGATTCCCGCCCGCGCGGCGATCGAGCTTGGCAATTGGGAACAGGCCGGTACATTGAAGGTGAGGGAAGGCGCTGTGCCGTGGGCGGAGGCGATCACCTGGGCCGCAATCGGAGAGGGCAGTGCGCGCTCCGGCAACCTGGATCGCGCCGCCAAAGCCGAGCAGACTCTTGCGACGCTTCGCGACGTGACCGTCAAACAGAACAACGTCTACTGGGCAAACCAAATCGAAGTGCAGCGACGCGAGGTGGCGGCATGGATCGCAGAAAATGCCGGCAACAAGAGCGATGCCGTCTCTAAGATGCGATTCGCGGTCGAACTCGAAGAGAGCATGGACAAGCACGCAGTGACGCCGGGCGCGGTTTCGCCCGCCAGGGAAATGCTCGCAGAGTTACTTCTGCTGGAGAACCATGCACAAGAATCGCTCGCGGAATATGAAGCCGTTCTGAAGGTCGCGCCAAACCGGTTCAATACTCTATATGGCGCCGCTCAAGCCGCGGAGGCTGCGGGGAACGCTACGGTCGCCAAACACTACCTCCAGAAATTGACGGAAATTTCCCCCGGCGACGAGCGGCCAAAAATGCCCGCGAAAATCGCGTCTTCTCCGCCGTTACAGTGAGGCTCATTCGCTGACCCGGAGAACGGCGGCGCCGGGGATGGCATCGTTCTTAAGGGCATTGAGGGCACGGTTGGCTTCCGCGAGAGGAAAGATTTGTACGTGCGTTCGAATCGGAATTTCAGCGGCAACGCGAAGGAAGTCTTCGCCGTCTTGCCGCGTATTGTTCGCCACGCTGCGGATTACGCGCTCCTGATACAACAGGTCGTAACTGAACGAGGGAATGGGGCTCATGTGGATTCCGCCGAGAATGAGCGCGCCGCCTTTCTTGAGGGCCTTTAGAGCTGCCGGAATGATTTCTCCGGCCGGTGCGAATATGATCGCGGCGTCCAGCTTCTTCGGAGGTTCATCATACGTGCTTCCGGCCCACGCCGCGCCCAACTCCAGCGCGAGTTTTTGGTGACGAACGTCGCGCGTGGAAGCAAACACTTCCACGTTCCAGTGCCGTGCCACCTGAATCGCCACGTGCGCCGCTGCGCCGAAGCCATAAAAGCCCAGTCGTCCGCTTGCTTTGATCCCGGAGAGCCGCAGCGACCGGAACCCGATGATTCCTGCGCAGAGCAGCGGCGCGGTCTGTTCATCGGGGAATTCTGCCGGAAGGGCGTAGATGAAATCTTCCGGCGCAACGATGTATTCCGCATAACCGCCATTCACGCTGTAGCCCGTGAACATCGGGTTGTCGCAAAGATTTTCCGCGCCTGTCTTGCAATATTCGCAGGTTCCATCCGTCCGATGAAGCCAGGCGATGCCGACGCGGTCGCCGATCGCGAAGCGCCGCGTGTCCTCCCCTTGCCTCTCGACAATGCCCACGACCTGGTGGCCCGGAATCACCGGCGATTTGCGCGGCGGCAATTCTCCTTCGATCACATGCAAATCGGTTCTGCACACGCCGCAGGCGCGCACACGCACGAGCACTTCACCGCTCTTTGGCTGCGGCGCCGCGACTTCCGCATATTCCAGCGGATTCGTTTCAATTGCAGCCGGCGCGCGCATCACGCATGCTTTCATCGTGAGACCTCGGCGTTATCTCTGCCCATCCGATGGGACCCAGTCTAGTGCTTTCGGAGTCGCGGGCAAAATGCTGTACACTCGGATTCGAGAGCGATCGGAATCACTATGTTCACCGGAATCGTTGAACACATCGGCACGATCGAAGCGCTCGACCTCAAAGACGACGGAGGGCGCGTCACCATCCATGCGCCGTCCGTCGCGCCGTCGCTCGCTGTTTCGCATAGCATCGCCGTGAACGGTTGCTGCCTGACCGTGGTTGGTCTGCACGACTATCGGCTCTCCGCGGATTTATCCGGTGAAACGATCCGCAAGACTTCGTTCGGCGCAAAACGCGGCGGACTGAATCATGGCGCACGCGTCAATCTCGAGCAGCCGCTCGCCGCGGGAGAGGAATTCGGCGGACACTTCGTCCTCGGCCACGTGGACACCATCGGCCGCGTGACGCATCTCACTCCTGAAGGAGAAAATTGGTGGTTTGGCGTGCAGGTCCCCGCGGAATTCGCCCGCTACGTCGTGCCAAAAGGCTCGATCACCATTGACGGAATCAGCCTCACCGTGGCCCGCTGGCAGAACAACATCGCCGAAGTCGCCGTCATTCCCTACACCTACTTACACACCAACATCCGCGACCGCAGGCCGGGCGACGCGGTGAATCTCGAAGGCGATGTGCTTGGAAAATACGTCGAAAGTTATCTGGAAGCGCGCAGCTTCTCGGCTTCGGGGCAATCACAACTAACGGTCGCGCGCCTCGTGGAAGAGGGCTTCTAGACTTCTGACCGTTCGGCGTTCTTCTGTCGTGCTCCGCGCCAGTACAACGTCAGTCCCAGGGCTATCGCCGCAACTGTTCCACCGACCAGTTTCAATTCGAATCCCAGCTTGTCCGACGAATCTCCCGGCGGCACCAGCGAAACCAGTATACCAATCAGCACGGCCGCCAAGCCCGTTCCAGAGACGATCCATACCCCTGCTTTGCCTCCCGGGATGAGCACCGCATCTTTGTTTGTGCGCCGGTCCGGCCGCGGAAACAGCTTGATCGCCGCCGCAAACATGTAAATGAAGGGAATGAAGTACAAAATGATGGTGGCATCCACGAGAAACTGATACGCACCGCGTGTTGTCTCGTTGATCTGGCTGATCAGCAGAATCGCGCACGATGCAATCGCTTGCACCAGGATCGAAACGTGGGGCGTCCTCCAGCGCGGATGAATTTTCCCGAAGGCTGCCGGCAAGTAGCGGTCGATGCCAACGACGAATGGCACGCGCGCAATCCCGGCCACCGTGCTGCCGACGCCGCCTGCGTTGCCGACGGTCACCACTACCGCCGCAACAATCCCAAGCACGCCGATTTTCAGCGCGATTGACCCCACCGTAATCGCGTGAAATACGCCGCTGGTGGCGGATACTTCCGCCGCCGGAACTAAAGCCAACACCGCAACCGTGGCCACGATGTACATCCCCGCAATCAGCACTCCCGATGCATACAGGGCCTGCGGCAGCGTTTTCTGCGGATTGCGCACTTCCTGACTCATCGCCGAGACGAGCTCCAGCCCGCTGAACGCAAATGCAATTTGCGACCAGAAGTTCACGGTGTCCCAATTCCAGACCGGCAACATGTTGGCGCGCGTGAACTGCGTTACCGATCCGTGCTTCACCCACAGAATCGCCGCGATGCCAAGCAGTGCCAGCAGCGGCAAATACGTGGACACGCCGCCCGCATTCTGCAGCCATTTGCCGATGTTCAATCCGATGATATTCAGCGCGACCGCCACTACTAGCATACCGACCGAGACGGAAAGCAAGAATGTGCGGTTTTGCGAAAGCGCCGCGCCATTTTCTCCGATAATGTACGCGCTCATCGCCGCGCTGGCCAGCAACAACCCGGGGAAATAAAACACGGTGTAGATCCAGTAGTTCCATCCGGCCACGAAGCCGTGAAAATCTCCGAACGCTTCCTTGGCCCAGACGTACAGCCCGCCCTCTTCTGGAAATCGCGATGACAGTTCATTGATCACCAGCGCGGAAGGCACAAAGAACAGCAGCGCGGCAAGAATCCACAAACTGATCGATGAAGTTCCGTTGTGCGCCGCCGCGGCGACCCATCGCGGCCCCAGCACCGTTGCGATGTTGAAGAGAAGGACGTCCCAGAAGCCCATCTCCTTGCGAAGCTGTTTGATTGGATCGGAAGAGGCGCTGGCCGGCCGCTCTGCGGCCCCATCCGGGTCTGCCGCACTCACAGGGCCACGTCCAGCGCGGGAATCAGTTCATCCAGCAGCCGGAAATTCTTGAGGAAGGGATCGGTTGAATTTTCAAAATCGGCCCAGGGTCCGAAGAAAGTTACCCGGCCATCCTGGAGAAAAACGACGACGTCGGCGAGCCTTTTTGCCAGATGCGTGTCGTGGGTCACGACGATGGATGTCTTATGAAACGCCTTCTTAAGACGCAGAATCAACTCGCCCATGTGACCCACCATGATCGGGTCGACCATGGTCGTCGGCTCATCGAACAAGATCGCCTCGGGATTCTGCGCCAGCGCGCGACCGATGGCCACGGCGCGCTTCATCCCGGTGGAAAGTTCGCTGGGTAATTTGTCGAGGACGTCGTCTACTTCCAGCATGCGCGCGATTTTCATTACGTACTCGTCGATGTCCTCATTGGTTAGGCCCGGCTGATCTGCGAGCGGGAACGCCACGTTCTCGCCAACCGTGAGCGAGTCGAAGAGCGCGCCGGACTGGAAGACCATGGTCACCTTGCGCCGCACTTCTGCGAAGTCCGCTTCCTTGAAACCGGTGACGTCCTCTCCATCGATGAAAATCTGCCCCGAGTCCGCTTTCAGGAAACCCATGATGTGCTTCAGCGAAACGGATTTGCCCACTCCGCTGCGCCCCATGATCACGCACGTCTCTCCGCGCTTCACCGCGAAGCTGACGTGATCGAGCACCAGGCGCTCGTCAAAACTCTTGCACACGTCGCGGAACTCAAAGTAATTAACCGGCGTCTCTTCGCTCACTTGCGCTCCGCTTCCAGAATCCGCCGTGCTTCCTCGTAATCCGCCGCCGTATTCATATTCCAGAACAACCGCCCTGCGCTATCAAATCGTTTCCAGTCTTGCTCGTCAAGAACTTCCGCACGGAGCAGTGCGATTCCTTCGGTCACTTTGCGCACGCCGCGTTCGAATCCGGAGCGCAGCTTCGCTGCGGCGCTCGTTTGCCAGCAAGCGCAAAGCGGTTCGGGCCCGGACGCCGAGTGCGGAAAAACGACTTGCGCTTTGCTTTTGGCAGCGCGATTCGCAAGGAATTGCAGCCAATCCTGCGTCAAAAACGGCATGTCGCAGCTGACGATCAGATTCCATTCGGGCCGCGAAGCGCTCTGGGCGGAATCTTCGAGAGCGGTGATGATTCCACCCAGCGGTCCCTGCCCGGGCCAACTGTCCGCCACAAGCTGCGCTCCAAATTCCGCATATTTCTCGGGCGTCGCAACTAATTTCAGGTCCTTCGTCACGCTGCGCATCAGTTTCATCATTCGTGCCAGCATCGGCTGACCATCAAACTCCACGAGCGCTTTGTCCTGCCCGAAGCGAGAGCTGGCACCACCCGCCATAATGTATCCAGCGACTCCCACCTTGCTTTTCCCTTCAATCATTCTCTGACTCTCTGCTTCATTGCTCTTCTCTGTGCCCTCTGTGTTCTCTGCGGTCTCTGTGTTAGTTCCTATTCGTCTTCCAGTGGTTCTCTGCCCGGCCGCCGGATCCCCAGCTCGCGCAATTTCTCCTGCAGACTCTGCCGGTGCAATCCGATCGTTGCCGCGGTTCGCGAGACGTTCCAACGATGCTCCGCCAGTTGCCTAGTCAGGTAGGCCACTTCGAATTTTCGTTTGGCCTCGCGAAAATCCCGTTCGCCAATACCGTTGTCATGCTCGTCGCCGCGATGCTTCAGCGAGGTCGTCTCGCCGTGCACCACCTCGCCGGGCAAATCTTCGATGCCGATCTCGTCGCCGCGGGAAAGCACCAGGCTGCGTTCCAGTGCATTCTTCAACTCGCGCACATTGCCCGGCCAATCATATTTCTCAATTGTGGCCATGGCATCGCGCTTGAGCCGCGCGGTCCGCCCCAGACGCGCTCCATGCATGTGCAAAAAGGTCTCCGTCAGCAAGGCAATATCTTCTTTGTGCGCCCGCAGCGGCGGCAGGTCAATCGTTACCACGCGGAGCCGGTAGAACAAATCCTCTCGAAATTTTCCGGCGCGGATCTCTGCCGCCAGGTTCCGGTGCGTCGCGCTGATCACCCGGACGTCCACCGGAATCGACTGCGTCCCGCCGAGCCTTTCAATCGTGCGGTTCTCCAGTACACGCAAAACCTTGGCTTGCGTGACCGGATTCATGTCGCCAATTTCGTCCAGAAATAACGTGCCGCCACTAGCCAACTCAAATTTCCCTTTCTTCTGCTGCGCCGCGCCGGTGAATGCGCCACGTTCGTAGCCAAATAATTCAGACTCAATTAGATTTTCCGGCAGCGCAGCGCAATTCACCGCCACAAATGGCCGTGCGGAACGGGGCGAACGCGCGTGAATCTCTTGTGCCATTAAATCTTTTCCCGTGCCGCTCTCGCCGAGAATCAAAACGGTCGAATCCGTCGCCGCAACGCGGTCGCCAACTTCAAATGCGCGCCGCATCTCCGCCGAGCGGCCAATCATTCCGCCAAACTGCCCTTCGGTTGCCAACTGGCTCCGCAGCGCCGAATTTTCTTTTTCCAGGCCGGTGAGCTTCAGCAAATTCGCCACGCGCTGCCGCAATTCGTCCAGCTCGAATCCTTTCACCAGATAGTCCGCCGCGCCCACGCGCAACGCTTCCACCGCGGTCTTCGCCGTATCCAGCGCGGAAACAATCAGCACGGGCAACTCATTCCCTTCTTCGCGTAGTGCCTTCAAAAATGACAATCCATCTTGTCCGGGCATTACGACGTCGAGCAGCATTAGGTCGGGCTTCTCCGTCGCAATCGCATCGCGCGCGGCTTCTGCGGACTCCGCTTCGGCAATCCGGTATCGCGATTCAAGCGCCCGGCGCAGGCCGTACCGCGCCGCCGCTTCGTCATCCACAATCAGAATTGTTTTCATCGCCGCTCCTCGTTCGAGGCAAAGTAATTACAAATCTAGTGCCGCGACCGTTCGCCACGGGACTCTCCCAGGAAAGTTTTCCGCCGCACTCCGCCACGCGTCGCGCCACAATCGCCAGTCCAAGCCCGGTTCCTTGCGATTTGGTGGTGAAAAACGGCTGAAGAATTTTCTCGCGGCTCGAAGCCGGAAGTCCCGGCCCGTCGTCTTCCACACTAATCACGCACGCGTCGCCGTTCATCAACAGTGAACTGGTCACGCTTCCTCGAGACACAACCGCTTCCAGCGCATTGACCACGATATTCGAAAAAATATCGTTCAAAGATTCGCTGCTCACAGCGACCGAGATAGGCTGCGCTGGCACATCCAATCGAAGTCCAACCCCACGCCGCTCCGCCTCCGGCCGCAACACACCAATCACCTCTCGCAAAACGCTCGCCGCGTCCGAGGTCGACGCTATTTCGCTCCCTCTCACCGCCGGCCGGCTGAACTGGAGCAATTGGTTCAGCTTGCCGGACAGCCGGCTGATCTCGTCGAGCACCATCTTCGTTTCGCCGCGCATGCTCTCCGGCATCTCCGGACTTTCCAGTTGCACTTGCAAAATCGTTTTGATCGACCCCAGCGGATTCTTCAAATTATGCGAAATGCTCGCCGCCATTTGTCCTACTAGCGCGAGCCGCTCGCGTTCCGCCAATTCCCTTTCGAGCTGCAACTTGTCTTCGATGAGATGGCACACGTCCAGCGCAGATGGCAATTGCTCGCTCAAAAATTCGAGCCCCGCCATTGTTTCGCCGGAAATTGCCGAACCGTGCGGTTTCACGCGAAGGTAGCCGAGGAATTGCCCATCGCGCCGAAGGGGAAAAACCGGTTCCGTTTTTCTGCTCGCTGCCAGGTCTTGGATCTCCTGCGGCGACCTGGGACTGAGCTGAAGCCTGGATGAAGCGGGATTTGCAAACCTTAGGATTGCGGACTCGAGTTCAAATTCATGTTTCGTTTTCTGCTCGATGAATTTCACGAGCGCCGCGTGATTGCCTTGCCTCGCTTCCTGCTGGATAAGCGCCATCAGGCGCTGGACGCGGTCCATTTCGCGCTGCGCGGTTTCCTGCAGGCGGCGGCCAAGCAGACGCTGCAACGGTTCGATGAAAACGACGAGAAGAAACAGGAGAACAGCCGCGGTCGCTTCCGGCGGCAGGACGGGAGCAAACCACTCGCTGATGCGGCGCACGAGCGCCAGGTAGAGGAGAGCGACGAATGTGGCCGACACGGCGTAGAGAAGATTTTTTTGACGGCCGATATTCAGAAAGTTGTGTCGCTGGACGAAATAGATCAGCGCGACGAACGGTGGCAACGACATAAGCGACAATGCGAGCGCCAGAACCTCCCTGCTCTGCCTAGCCAAACCAAAGACTGGGAAATGAATCGCGCCGAGTAGCAGCAAGGCGCTAACGAGGACGGCGCAAGCAATTTGATGAAATTTCTGCTCTGGCTGGCCTGACATCTCCCGCGCAAACTTCCATTCCCAAGCAAAACTGAGCAACATCAATAGAAATAACCAGAGTACGTAGGTGAGTCCGAGAGAATCGCCGGGGATGGCTAAGTTGAAGTCATGGGCACGCAAACGCGCGGGCAAAGCCGCAATCAGAAAATAGAGCGCGGGAAAGTAAGCAAGGCCGAGCGCGATTCCCTTGCGGCCAGATGAGAGAGTCAGGCCACGAGTCGCGGTGAACTCTACGTGCATGTGAAACAGCACCGGCGGCAAGAACGTGAGCCCAACGCCAATCAGCACCGCCGCAAAAGTATTCACGGATTGCGGCGGCAGCGAATAGAAGATCTGCGCGTTCAGCGCCAGCAGCGAGCCTGCATAGAAAAAGAAGAGTGCCAGGCACAGGAAGAAAAACACGCGCTCAAAATTTCGCTGGCGGCGATAACCGAGGATGACGACCATCCAGAACAGCATCAGCAGCGTTCCGGCGGTGAAGCCGACCAATCGGATGTAGGTAAGTGCGCTCATAGGAGCTGGTGTCAGGAGCACCCAAATCTTACGCCGGAGGCAAAAGCACGACAATCACCAAGTGCAAGATTTTTCTGGCATCTCGTAACATTATGTAAATACACGACTTAACATTAGAGAGGCGGCATATAAAATTCCGATGAGAACTATCGAAAATGCAGGGCAAACCCTTGACTTGGAGTCCTTTTCTGCTATATTAGCACTCGCCTGTGAGGAGTGCTAATACCCTGCTCTCCTTCCCACAGCAAACCTGAAAGCTCACCAACGGAGGTTTTTCGAAGATGGCAGTCAATCTGACGCCG
>Ga0137409_10001815_pt1 | contig 22995 bp, 17 predicted proteins | sample CZODoug1_16funga_FD_122059 | JGI IMG/M metagenome (GOLD analysis project Ga0137409, IMG submission 122059) | Vadose zone soil fungal communities from Angelo Coast Range Reserve, California, USA - CZODoug1_16fungal (Hybrid Assembly) | ecosystem: Environmental > Terrestrial > Soil > Vadose zone...
GGATACATGTCGCGGATGTTGTAAACAAAGGGCCGTCCCGAGAGTTGCGCCACGTACGCGCCCACAATGCCTTCAATTGGTGGGTCCGTCATCGCCAATACCACATCGGACCGAATTGATATCGCCCGCGGTATCGCCAGCGACAGATACGTCAGGTAGTTCGAAACTCGCTGGCGCATCTGGAACCGCGGATAGGCGGTGGAACCTACTCGTTCGACGGCGAGATTCCCGCTAACTTCCCGGCGAATGAGGTAACGCGGATGGCGCTCGGACGGGTCATAGCTCGGACGGCCCGCAAGCACCGTGACGCGATGCCTCTCCGTGAGAGCATCCGCGACCTGAGCGGCGAATTTGGCCGTGGCGCTGGTGTCCGGCGGAAAATACTCGTTCAGGAGAAGGATATGCACGGAATCAGCGCGGCTGTTCGGGGCCCGTCGTAACGGGCTTGCGCACGAAAATGTCGCCCAGAACCAAGACATCCATCTTGGTGCGCAGAAAACATTCGATGGCTTCCTCGGGGCGGCAGACAATGGGTTCGTTATCGTTAAACGAAGTATTGAGCACCACGGGCACTCCGGTGAGATTGCCGAACTCACGGATCAGCCGCCAATAGCGCGGATTCGCCTCCTGCGTGACGGTCTGGAGCCTGCCCGTGCCGTCCACGTGCGTAGGCGCGGGAATTGCATCGCGCTTCTCCGCCCGCACCGAATAGGCCTGCGTCATGAATGGAGAAGGATACGACTTTTCGAAATACTCCCCTGTGGCCTCCGCAAGTATCGACGGAGCGAAGGGGCGGAACATTTCGCGGTGCTTGATCCTGGCGTTCAAAATATCCTTCATGTCGGCGCGGCGCGGATCGGCGACGATGCTGCGGTTGCCCAACGCCCGCGGGCCCCATTCTGCTCGGCCCTGAAACCAGCCAAGAATCTTACCGGCGGCAATTTCTTTCGCGGCCTCTTTTGCGGCCACTTCTTCGGGAAGCTCGGAGATTTCCATGCCTTCCGCCTGCAAACGGCTGGCAGCAACCGCCGCCCGCACCTGCTCGGGCGTATAGCCCGGGCCCCAGTAAGCGTCCTGCATCACGAACGAACGCGGCTGGCCAAGAACCTGGTGATGGACGAAATACGCGGCGCCAACCGCCAGACCAGCGTCTCCTGCGGCGGGCTGCACGAAAATCTGTTCGAACGGCGTTTGATCAAAAATTTTCCCGTTGGCTACGCAATTAAATGCCACCCCGCCCGCGAGGCACACAGCCTTCTGGCCTGTGCGTGTATGCAGCGCGCGAAGCATTTCGAACAAAACCTCTTCCAGACGGGCCTGCAGGGACGCGGCGCCATCGCGATGGATTTTTTCCACCGGGGCCGCGGGATCGCGGGAGGGCCCCAAGCGTTCGGCCATGTGATCCGAGAACATCGCGCCAAGTTCGGGAGTCTTCCCGGAGTCGCTCCAACTCATCTCGGGGCCCGTCCGGTGGTGCTTGAAGTATTCAAGACCCAGGCGGAAACCCATCCCTCCGTTGGTGCGGACGATGCGGCGAAACTCTTCCAGGAAGGCAGGTTCGCCGTATGCGGCCAGACCCATGACTTTGAATTCATCGCCAAATTTGCGAAACCCCAGATACTGCGACACAGCGGTGTAATACATGCCCAGGGAATGGGGGAACGCGATCGCTCCGGCAATATTCATACGGTTTCCCTGTCCGGTTCCCCACATGGTGCTGGCGAAATCGCCGAGCCCATCCGCGGAGAGCAGAGCGGCCTGCTCGAAGGGAGATACGAAAAACGCGCTCGCCAGATGCGCTTGATGATGTTCGACGCGATGGAATTGCGCTCGAATCGTGTCCGGCGCGACGTCAAAGGCCTGCGCCAGGGCTTCCGGAATGCCGATAAATCGAGTCAGCACTTTGGCCCGCTCGCGGGCGAAGCTCGGCATCTTCAATGCATACATGAGTTTTGTTCCGAGGCGCGCCCAGGGATTGCGCGGGATGGCAACGTGGTCGACCTCGGAAAGGGTGATGCCGGCGGCGTCCAGGCAGTAACGGATCGCCGCGGACGGAAAACCGGCGGCGTACTTCACGCGGTTAAAACGTTCTTCCTCCACTGCGGCGATCAGGCGGCCGTCAGAAACGAGGGCCGCCGAGGAATTCCCGTGATACGCGTTGATCCCAAGTATGTGCATCCGGAATTATTTTCTCCCCGCTATCAGGTGTGGGCTCTACTTTATATGCTGAACGCCCCGATCAGATCGGGGCGTGGAGCCCACTGGAATTAGGACCGCGGACTGGATACTGCGCGCGCAATTGCGGCGGGGCGAACGGCCTCCACATCCGAGCTTGCGTTTGTCACAGTGCCGGCCACATGGCGGCTAATCCACGCGTTGAGCACGTAAAGACTCCATGGACGCGACCAGTTCGTCTGACCGATGACGAAATTTTGCCAGACACCGCGCACGGCGCGCAGGTTCATGTATTGCATTAACTGGGGCGTAAGATTTTCCAAATCCTGCGAGAGACGCACGCCGAGCGGGCCCCGTAGCCACAAGTCCAAAGGAAGAGTAAAGGTCCGCTTGGCCTGGCCTACAACATCGTCCGGAAGCACATCGGATAGGGCTTCGACGAGCAGCGCTTTTGGCACCCCGTCAACAGATTTGTCCCTCTTCGGCAATCGTGCCACAAACTCAACCAGGCGGTGATCGAGCAATGGGACGCGAACCTCCAGCGAATTGGCCATACTGACGGCGTCGGTATCACGCAGGAGCGTGTTGACCATGTACGATTGCAGCTCGAAGCAGGAAACGGAATTGAATGAATCGAGCCGCCTGGCCTGCTGCGTTGTTTCCCACATACGCCGGCGCGAAGGAGGCTCTGGTTCATTTCCTTTCCCCCGGTCCTCGATCGATTCAAAGTAGGGGGCCAGGAGGCGGTGCACACGTGAAGGCGTGAACAGGAGGCGCGTGAAGTAGTACGCGTGGGGAAAATCTTCGGGCGAGCGCCATGCCGCAGCCGCCTTGCGAACCGCATCGCCGGCGGCCATCTTGACAGCCGCAGTGGCGGTCAGGCGCCGCAGCGGGCCAGGAACCCACCGGCCCAGCCCAGCTACAAATGCCGCTTTCGGCACAGTCGTGAATGTGGAATAGCCGCCAAAAATTTCGTCGCCACCCAGACCGGAGAGGGCCACCTTAAGGCCGGCCAGATGCGCTGCCCGGGAGACGAAATAGGTGTTCAGCCCATCCATTGTGGGCTGATCCAGCGCGTTCACCGCGTCATCGAGTTGTGCAAGGACCTGGTCGGGAGCAAGGAGCACTTCTTGATGGTTCGTCTTGAAATGCTTCGCGGTCTCGCGAGAAATTTTCGATTCGCTGAAACGTTGTTCGGGAAACACGACCGTGAAAGTGCGCAAGTCACTCTGGCAACGGCTGGCGAGCGCTACCAACGCAGTGGAATCAAGGCCGCTCGAGAGGAACACGCCGAGAGGGACATCGGCAATCAGGTGGTCGCGGACGGTTTCTTCGAGCAATGAACGCAATTGTTTTGCCGCATCCTTAAAATTTTTCGGCCGGGTCGAATCGATCTGTAGCGCGGCCGCTGAAAAATCCCAATAGCGTTTCGGCCGGAGTTCCGCCGGGGGAGCGTTCGCCTGCAATGTGATGGAATGTCCGGGTGGAAGAGAAAACACGCCTTCGACGAGGGTAGACGGCTCGGCAACCGAGCCGAAAAGCAGATAGGCTTCCAGCGAATCCGCCGCCACGCGGGGCGCAATGCAGCCACTGGCCATCAGCGCGCGAACTTCGGAGGCAAACAGAAAAGCCCCGTTGGCGGTCGAATAATAGAGCGGCTTGATGCCCAGGCGATCGCGCGCGATGAAAACTCGTGCGTGCCGCGCGGCATCCCCGGTAGTGCCGGAAGCACGAGCGTCCCACAAGGCGAAGGCGAACATCCCGCGGAGTTCGCCGACGCAGTCTTCGCCCCATTCTTCGTAGGCGTGTACGATGACTTCGGTGTCGGAATGGGTGCGAAACGCGTGGCCGCGTCTTTCCAGCGTGCCACGCAATTGCTTGTAATTGTAGATCTCGCCGTTGAAGACGACGGCGACGTTGCTCGCTTCGTTGAAGACGGGCTGGTGACCGCCGGGAAGGTCAATGATACTGAGGCGGCGCACTCCGAGAGCCACGGAGGGAGCGACGAGCAGCCCATCTTCGTCCGGGCCGCGATGCCGAAGCGCCTCCATCATCCGGCGGGTAATGGCTTCGGCCTGATTGGTTCGTTCAAATCCAATGACGCCGCAGATTCCACACATGGTGTTATTTGGGGCTGCTAACCAGAACTTCTCCCGCCCTTACAAGTTGGTCGCGCAAACGCACGCGGACGATGCCAAACTTCCGGGAACAATACCAACCAAAAATCAATCGCACCGCCAGAGCCAGACACAACATGAAAATCGAAATCGTCAGCACGGCAAAAGATTCGCGCTCGAGCAGCAACGTCCAGTTGATCGACTCTTCCCAGGATGGCCAGATAAAGTTGAGTGTCCGACGAAGAAAGGCTCCAGCCACGGGAATCCGAGCGAGACGAACGTGGGCCGTCGTTTCGTAGGTGTATGTTGAGGGATAGTTTGGAATCGTTTGGGTCGCTGCCCGGAAAACCTCGGGATTCCGAAGTTCTTCGCGGGTTGCCGGGCGGCCCGTCGGAAGCCGGATTATGGTGTGATGGGACGGATCTACAACGATCCAGCGGTTATCGATCAGGACCTCGACCACGACATGTTTGGTTTGCCTGTTCTTATCCAACAGGAGAAGGCGGCGCGCATGCAGGCCGCTGCTCTGGGCAAGGTTCACGAACGCGTTGCTCGCCGTGCCGCAAACTTCCAGGAGCTGCCGATAATTGAGAGTGTCTTGCGGGTTACGCGCGTCAAGCGCGTCCGGGTCCTCGGTGGTGCGGCGTACCGGACCGTGTTGCATCCACGTGAGTATGGCCTCGACTTTTTCCTCGGGATCATCGGAAAAAGGGATAATGGCGTCGGAAAAACCTTTCAAGTAACTGCGCGTTGAGAATTCCCAGCCGGCGCTATACAGGACCAGCCCGAGAGAAATGGCGAGGAAAATGTTCGCGAGATACCAGCACACGCGAATCATGGGGTAACCCTTCATTTGACGCTCCCCTCCGATACCAGTTCCTGGTAGAGCGATTCCATCTGGGCGAGGGGCTCGGCCCAACCGAGCGAGCGCGCTACCTCGCCGCAGCCTGCGCGCAAACGCGCGGCGAATGCAGGGTCCTCCAGAATTTGTTCGAGCCCCGCCTCCAGAGAGGCACAGGTGTGCGGCACTACGAGACCCGCGCGTCGATCCAAAATCGGCGCGATTCCGCACCGGTCGGTCACCAGGACGGGCGTCCCGCACGCGACCGCTTCCGCCGCGGTATTGCCGAAATTCTCATTCTGCGAAGGCAGGACGAACAAATCCGCATCCCGATACGCGGCCCACTTGGCGTCGCCATACAGCGGTCCCGTGAACAAGATCCCCCCGTTCAAACCAAATTGCGCGGCAAGAGTTTCGAGATGCTGGCGAAAACCATCCCCTTCATCGGGTCCCGCCAAAACGAGCATTGCGGGCCGGGAGCCATTTTGGCGCCGCTGCCAGCGCGCGAATGCTTCCAGAATCATGTCTGGACTCTTCTTTGATACAAGACGTCCAAGGAAAAGTACAAGTTTAACATTACTGGATATGTCCCATTGGTTACGAAAGCGGCCTGGCGGAGGGAATTCCACGGGCACGTCAATTCCGTTCCGACGAACGACAATCTGCCGGTCCGGAATCCCACCGTTCATCAACTCTTGGCGTTCCTGTTCCGCGGTCGCAATCAGGCGGCTCGCGCCGCGAAGCATAGGACCGCCAAGAAACGCGTGGTAGATGCGTTTCAGCCAGATGTTTCGAACGATGGGTTGGAACATGCCCATGGGTTCAACCACGTAAGGCCGGGCGAGGCGGCGGCATGTGCTCGCCACTCGGGATCCTATCAAATCGTAGAGACCGTAGATGTGAATTAGATCATAGGAGGCCAAGCGCTCACGGCAGAACGCGGAGACTCCCGGGTTCCATGTAAGCGCCCGATACCGGGCACGCGTCCGCAGGTAGACGGCTTCCACGCCATCTTCGTGAGCTTCGAATCCCCATCGGCTGGTTGCCGCATTCACAGCTTTTCGTGTGGCCGCATCAAAACCCTGATCGGCGCTCAGAACGGTCACCTGATGCCCGGCGGCAGCCATGCCCCGAGCAAGCGCTCTTACTTTGACCGTAGGGCCCCCTCTATCCAAAAATGGGTAGTAGGATTGCGTCACTTTCAGAATCCGCATACACAAGTAGGTTCAGACTCGATCTGAGCCGAATAAAACTCAGGGAATTCCCCCAAGGAATTATACTCCGGCGGAGTTCCTCATCTCTCCAACCTTGCATTAGTGTTGGCGGATAAGAACATCTTCCAACGCGCGGCTCAGTCCCGTCTGAAACCGCTCGAAGGTATAGTCAGCCTGGACACGCTCGCGCCCCCGCGCCCCCATTTCATAGGCGCGCGACGGATCAGCCAAGAGCGATTCGAGGGCGCTCGAAAGAAGCGCGGCATCACCATGCGGCACGAGCAAGCCAGTCACACCATCCTCAATCACATCCGGCGTGCCGCCGTGCGCGCCGCCAATCGCGGGTTTGGCACAAGCCATCGCTTCCAGGAACACAAGTCCGAATCCTTCGCCGCGGCTGGGCAGCGCAAACACATCGCAGTGGGCATAACATGCGAACAGTTCCTCCTGGGTGAGGCCGAAGAGAAAATGAATGTGGTCCGCCACGCCTGAGTCACGCGCAAGCTGTTCGAGCATCGGCCGATCTTCTCCTTCGCCCACGAGAACCAAAACCGCGCCCGGCACGGTCCGCAGGAGGCGCGGCATTGCGGCAATCAGTGTGTCGGCGCCTTTGTATCGCTCGGCAGGATCCCAACGGCCAACCGTGAGAATCACGCGAGCGCGCTCAGGGAAGGCTGCGGGACGTGATGGAGGGACGGGCGCTCGAAGTCTCGCCTCGAATTCAGGATCGAGACCCCAGGCCAACCACCGAACTCTCTCCGCGCGAATATCCTGCTCGGAGATTAGATGCTGGGCGGTGTCCCGGCTGGGCGCGATGACCAGATCGGCGCTGCGGAGCGCAGAGCCGCGCAGCCAACCTAACGGCTGCCACACTTCCAGCCCGTGGGCAAACACGATCGAGCGGAATTTTCCCGAGCGCAATCGCATCATCGCCACGACGGGAGCCAGGTGGGGATGCAGTGCGATCACAAGCAGCGGCTGGCGGCCCGCCGCACGCAAGGCTGCGAGCCCGAATTGCGGTTTGTTGCGTGCGTATCCGGAAAACAGGAATTCAGCAGGACCGACACGCACGGTGTGCGGCCCCGGCGGATCGTTGAGACTCAGAAAACGGTACCCACATCCGCGATCGGCGGCAAACTTCGCCGCTACGGCGGCGACGTGGCGGCCGGCGCGCTGCACCCCTCCGGCCGAAAGCAGTTCCGGAAATAATCCGACGATCATTTTTTCAAGGGCGCGCCTTCGGTGCGCTCCGCGCCCTGCAGCGACCTGCCCATGCGCGCTTGTTCGAGCAGGGCCTTCATTTCCGCGGCGTTATTTTCCCATGTGAAATTCCGCGCCGTGCGCGCGGCGTTCATGCCTAGATGACAACGGAAATCGGCATCCTCCAGCAATTTGCGGATCCATTCCGCAAGAGTACGAACATCCTCAGGGTCTTCGAGAATGAGGCCATCCGAACCATGAGAAATAATTTCGGCACCCCCGTTCTGGCGTGAAGTGATGACCGGCAGACCGCTGGCCATGGCCTCCGCGGGAGGCTGCGCGAAAGCGTCCTCCAATGAAGGACCGACGTAGGCATCGGCTGCGGCATAAAAGAATTCGACATCAGGGCGCGGCGGCAAAAATCGCACGCGCCCGTTCAAATGATGGCGTTCGATCGCGGCCTGGTACGAAGCAGGATTGTCCCGGCCGGCAACCAGGACGGTCAAGCGCGAGTCCCGCAGCATGCCGGCAGATTCCAATAAACTGGGAAGACCTTTGTTCTTCCAGCCATTCCCGATCAGCAACAGGGCGAAATCATTTTCGGCAAGGCCAAGATTTGCGCGCGCATCAGGACGAAGGGAGGCGCGCCGTTGGGGATTGAAACGCGAGAGATCGAGGCCCCCATAAATGACGCGGACGCTATCCGCGCGGCCAAAGTAGCGGCTCAGGTCCGATGCGACTTTTCGAGAGACGACCGCCAGAGGCCTATCAGGACGAGGATATACGCGGCCCTCCAGAAATTGAATCAGACGATAGTAGATTCTCCGGTGAATGAGTTGCGGCCAGGTTTTCAGCGGATTGCGCGACAGCCGTACCTCGTGTGCGACACTCTCCCGGAGGCGCGCGAAGACCACATGAACGGAAATCACGCCGGCGTCGAGGCAATTGATTCCTGGAGAGTACACTACCTCATAAGATAATCGACGAAACCAGCGGTCGCGCCATCGCCAAAGATGATTCGCTAGAAACCACCATACGTATGCAAACAAGTGAGGTCCCGGAAGGGCCGGAATGCGATGCCAGGTGATCCTGTCGAGGTCCACATCCTCGACGCGGTTGCTGTAGACGTGGATTTCGTAATCATCCGACAATCGCTGGACGCATTCGGCGACGCGGCGTTCGGTGCCATGGCGCTTGTCAATAAATGGGGAGACAACGGCGATGCGTGGTCTGGACATGAACAGGCGCGGCGCTATGGGCTGACCTGCATAATTTCGCACCAACGCTGGAGCACAAACAAGCTCCAGATCCGCGACCAGCCGACGGAGGCTTCCGACCGCTCATACCGGCGCCAGAGATCATCCACCGCTCCGAACTCCAGAACCCGCCGGCTGGCGAGACGCTGCCGTGAGAACGTTTCCCGCATCGTGCCATGCAGATCCCGTGCGATCCATCTCTTGAAAGGAAACGTGAACGTCCGTTTCCGGCGCGTTTCCAAGTCTTCCAAGAGATTCTGGGGTAGAAAACTCTTCGCGGCGTCCAGGAGAAGGCGCTTTTGCTGAATGCGAGTTTCCGACGGCACAGGAAGCAGGAACTCGACCAGCCGGTGGTCGAGAAAGACCGGGCGGACTTCGATGCCGTGCGACATGCTAGTGGCATCGAGATCGCGCAACAATCGCGGCTCGAGGTGCGTGTGAATGTCCATGAAGGCGAGCCGCTCGAGGAGGTCCTCTCGCTCGACAAGTTTTGACCAGTAGGCCAGATGATGCCGCGCTTCGGCGTGGTGGCCGTTTTGACCGAGAGCGGGGGAGAGCAGGCCTGTGACATCGCGGTCCAGGAAGAGGACTTTGACCGCCATCTGCGAGGCGACAAACGGGTCGTCCGCCCCCATCAGATAGGAAAGTTTGCGCCACCGAAAAGGCAGCGCCTGTTGGTCCAGGACGCGGCCGAATAATGCGGCGGGCAAGGGGCGCGCCCAGCGAGCAACCGCGGTGAAGCGTTCGAACCAGGCGAGCGATTCGTAACCACCGAACAATTCATCGCCGCCCTGGCCGGAGAGAGCGACCTTGAAACCCGCTTCGGCGGCAAGCTTTGAAATCCAATAGGAATTCAGGCCGTCGACGCTGGGCTGATCGAGACCCCAGATGGCATGGTCGAGGCCGGCGGCCACGCGATTGGCATCCAAAGTGACGACTTGATGCGGAATGTCGAGCGCGCGGGCGGTCCGGCGGCTGAGTTCGGTTTCATCGAACTCGGCTTCGCCGAACCCAACGGTCATGGCGGAGAGATTCTGGGCGCCTGCTTTCCGCGCCGCAGCAGCCAGGCAAGCGGAATCGGTCCCTCCGCTCAAAAACAACAAGACCGGAACGTCAGAGACCAAATGGTTCCGCATGGAGTCGACCAATACATCCGCGAGGCCGGCAGCAAGTTGTTTGGGAGGAGACGCTGCGGAGTTGCGCGGGTCCAGCTTCCAGTACGGCTCCGTGCGCCACTCTGCGTCGCGCCAAACTCCGGTGTGGCCCGGGGCAAGCGGGGTGACTCCACGGATCGCGGTCCAAGGGGGAGGGATGTGACCGAGTTGAAGAAACGCGCGGAGGCCCGCAGGATCGAGCTGTTTGGGCACCAGGCCAGATGCGAGCAGCGCCTTAATCTCGGATGCAAAAATCAGCTGATTTCCGGAGCGATAAAAGTATAACGGCTTGATGCCCAGGCGATCGCGCGCGATGAACACTCGCGCGTGCCGCGCGGCATCCCCGGTAGTGCCGCAAGCTCGAGCGTCCCAAATGGCGAAGGCGAACATCCCGCGGAGCTCACGGAGGCACTCGTCGCCCCATTCTTCATAGGCATGGACAATGACTTCGGTGTCGGAATGCGTGCGAAACGCGTGGCCGCGCCCTTCGAGCGTGCCGCGCAATTGCTTGTAATTGTAGATCTCGCCGTTGAAGACGACCGCGACGTTTCCCGCTTCGTTAAAGACGGGCTGGTGGCCGCCGGGAAGGTCAATAATGCTGAGGCGGCGCATTCCCAGCGCCGCGGAGGGAGCGAGGAGCAGCCCATCTTCGTCCGGGCCGCGATGCTGAAGCGCCTCCATCATCCGGCGGGTAATGGCTTCGGCCTGATCGGCGCGCTCAATTCCAATGACGCCACAAATTCCGCACATCCTGCGTTACTCTACCTTGAACGACAGGGGAGTTCCACCGCTACCTGAAGACGATTGTTCCAAGCAGCTTGCCGGAACGGGTACGTTCTCTATGGACGCGGACACCCATCACGCGAGTTCGCCAACAAAATATTTATTTGCGAAGATTTATAGTTCCGAAGTGATCGGCTAGAAATCTCTTCAAAGTTTCCCGCTCCTGGCTTAGCCAAGAGGAGTGCGTTAAATATTCTGCTTGCCGCCAAGCGCTCAATCGCGGGGCGCGACACGTCAGACGAACCCGGTGTCGCAATCCCGCTAATACCGCAGAGAAGGCCTACCTGCGTCCCAGGGCGAGCTGCCAGCGAGCCATGCCGCGTGCGTTCTTGGGCGCAGGAATCGGTTGCGGCATCTGTGCGAGCTTTGGCAGGCGGTACAGAATACCGATCAGCAGCCACATGTAGGCGTTATTCACAAAGTTCTGATAGGGCTGGATGCCAAAATAAGTTAACAGAACTAACAGTACGACTGCATACCACCAAATCGCAAAACCAATCGGGAAATAAACGGTCTGGCGGAGTTGCTTGACGATCCGCCAACCGGACCAGAGCAAAGCCGTAACCCACACGATCCACAAAACAAGCCCGACAATTCCCATTTCCACAACTAAGGTTCCATAGCCACTTTCGACGCCGATATCCGGGACGGCCTCGTCCAAGAATTTTGCAACATACTGGTTGCCGAGGGAGGTTATTCCCGTACCGTAGCCCACGACCCAGCGTTCATGCTCAAAAGCCATTTCCAGGTTTCGGATAGGATAGTCCCAGCTTCGCGATTGGAGGTCCGATCCTTCGCCCTTGTAAGCCAAAGTTTCCGAAAGGAACGCCCAGCTGCTCCCAAGTACAACGGGAAAAACCTCGGCCATCAGGATCAAACCAATTCCTCCGACGAGGAAGGCCCTGCGAAGTGCTTTCACGAGGCGATGCCCTTGCCCCCATTTCCAGGGAGCACCCCAGAGAAATGCCCCGGTCATCACGAAAGCACTGCCCAACACGAAAACGAAGGGGGTGCGCGTCCCCGTAGTCATGACGGCGACGGTGACTACACCGATCGCAAGGAATCCGTACTTGGCCCCGCTACGCCGGCTCAACAACATATAGCCTTGCGCACCCATGGCCAGTATCCAAAGAAAAATGAGATACATCGAAAAGCGTCCGGCGCTGACAAACACGGAACTCGTAGCAAGGACCTCCAGGTGCGTGATCGGTGAAGTGCGGGTTACATGGGACAGCGAGTACAACTCCGCCGCGCTGTCGTCGGGAGTCAGAAAACTCACTCCCAACACCGACTGAGCGATGCCAAGACCAGCGACCAAGATTCCAGCCAGAATGTTGACGGTCAGAAAACGCTCCAAATCCTTCGGACGTTCCAGCATCGCATATCCGAGCAGCATCAACGGCGCGTAGTAAAAGTAGACTTTCAGCCCCAGCAAACCGTAAAGGATATTCGGAGACCACGTGTTGAAAACTTGGATGACGGCAAACCAGAAAAAAAGGCCAAGAGGCAGCAGAAAGGGAATCTTGAAAACATCTACGAGGCGTTTGCGCTTAGCCACGTAATAAGAGGCATAGGCGACCCCGATTAGAAAGTCCTTGGCGAAAAAAATGGCCATGCTGTTGCCAAGGTACTTTCGTGCGAGGTCTTCGAAGAGCAACCAGAGTAGAAAGAGGAGAACCCCCGACCGCCAATCATTCAGGATGTGCACAACCAGGACAGCTACGACAATTCCCAACCCAAACATAATTAATGTCTGGTCCGCGCCAGCAATGATCCAACTGGCCATTTCCCAGATGAGCCCGAGGACAATCAGGCCCATTACAAGGCCCTGAATCTGGCGTTTGACCCCCGCGGACCCAATGGTCAGGTGCATGGCAAGCCTCTCTCTACTTCCCCCAAGGAATCATGCTCGACTCATGCAAATGTCGCAATGACGAAACGCCCCGCGATTTCGGAAACGACAGCCTCAGTCAAATCCTACCTTTTCCGTCCGGGGCCGGCTCGCGCGGCCAATTCCACCGCTTTCACAATGCTTTCCACAAATTCGCGCGGCGACCAGGTTTCCATCCTCCGGCGGGCAGCCCCTCCCATGCGCGCGCGAGAGTCCTGATCCAAAAAATATGAATGAAAGATACTGGCAAGGGCACCCACATCGCCGCAGGGAAATACAAATCCGTTTTCTCCATCTCGAACGAGGTCAAATTTTGCGCCCACGTATTCCGTGACGGCCACAGGACATCCGCAGAGCATCGCCTCGTTCACGACGAGTCCGAACGCATCGTACTCCGAAGGCAGAACGAGCAAGTCTGAAGATCCGTACACGACTGGAAGCTGAGTTTGGTTTACGAAACCAAGCATTCGCAAACGTTCCACAACGCCCAATTCCAGCGCCCGGGCCTCCACGACCCTTCGCAGCGGTCCATCCCCCGCATAAACGAGATAGGCATCACTGACATTTGCTTTCGCGAATGCCTCCAAGACATCCAAGGGGCGTTTCCAAGGCTGAAGTTTTGCGCAGAACAGGACAACCCGGGACGCCGGGGGAATTCCCCATCTGGCGCGGACCTCATTTCGGTCCACTGCCGCCGCACGGGCCGTCCACCACGCGTTATCGACGGTATAAGGAGCCAGGACGATGCGGCTTTCAGGAATTCCGAGGGACTTAAGATACTCGACGCTTCCGCTGGAGCTGCCGAGAACCGCTTTCCCCAGGCCAAAAATTCCTCGTACGAGAATCTTCTTGGGCCACATTCTCCAGGCGGACCGGATCTTCAAGCTTCGCAAACTGTAGGCATCCGTGCTGAAAATCAGGCCCACGCCATGCCACTTCGCGGCCACGATCGCAAGCCACGCACTGGCGTAAAAGTAGCCGCTGACAAATATCGCGTCGAACCTCCCGTCGCGAACCAGCCCCCACAAGCCTGGATTGAACAATCCGAAGAAGCGTCCGAGTCCCGGGCGGGGAGCGCGGTTCGGCACATGCACCCACGGATACCCCTCGAAAAGCGGAGTGTCCCAAGCCACCTCGACACCAAATTCCGGATCGACGCGCGCCTCGGCGCCCTGCATGCTGCAGTACGCGACCAAAATTTCCAGGCGCGGGTCCTGTGCCAGCTTCTGAAAAATCGGTGAGGAGTATTGGACCACATGAGAGCCGACAAGAAGGAGGCGCTTTCGGCCCTGTACTGGCGCGCTCTCCCTTGGGGACAGCTCTCGAGAGCCGGCACTGGCAAAAGCCCCTTTCAACCTGCTCCCTCCTTTGGATCAGCAATCAATTCTGAGTAAACTGAACCGGCCAAGAGCCTATTCAACGTTCACGTCCTTCGCTCATGCCGGATTAAAATCCAAGGCGGCCTCCCCCAGACCCCCAGTTTGTTTTCAAGCACGGTGAGACCCTCTCCTTGACTTTGCACAGACCGTTCGTTTTAATGCAATAAATGCCCCGGGCATCTGAAGCGCCATTGGAACCCATAGTAAGATCACAGATGCCGGAACTCGATTCCCTGCGCGGCGTTGCCATCCTTCTGGTCTTGTTCTATCACGGCTATTTCTGGATGTATAACGTCACGGGCCTTCATGGAGTCGCGAAGGCGTTCGTGGAAGCGACGAGGCCCGGATGGCTGGGCGTGAATTTGTTTTTCGTGCTTTCGGGGTTTCTCATCACAGGGATTCTCCTGCAATCGAAATCGAAGGACGATTATTACCGGCGCTTTTACGCGCGGCGCGCGCTAAGAATTCTTCCGGCGTATTACGCCCTCCTCTTGTTGCTATTCCTGACGGGCCTGAAGCCATATTCTTTCCTGCTCCTGAGTTTTTTCTATCTTGCCAATGTAACACCGCTGTTTGGGGTTCCACAGGTTTACCCGGTGTTGTGGTCGCTTGCCGTCGAGGAACAGTTTTACCTGCTGTGGCCAACGGTCGTGCATCAGCTGCCGGTCCGCGTGCTGGAACGTTGCGTGATTGGCATCGTGTGCGTCGTTCCAGTTCTTCGCGCGGTGGCGTTCCTACTTGGCTGGCAGGAAGGTTTGAGTTCCTATACGTGGTTCGTAGCGGATGGATTGGCGATGGGCGCCTGGCTTGCGATGTACGTGCGCAGGCCAGAATTGAATCGGGAGACGCTTGCACGGATCTCTGCAGGAGCCGTGGGATTTGCCACACTTGCAACGTTTGCAGGCGCACCGTACGGCATACTGACGCGCGAACGTCTGCTTGGTGCTACATTTCAGGAATCATGCGGAGACCTTGCTTTCGCCGGTGTTCTTGGTCTTGTCCTTCTTTTGGGCACGAGCCAGTGGAAACAGTTCGTTCAGTGGCCGGTGCTCAAATTTTACGGCGACATCAGCTATGGCCTTTACTTGATTCATTTGTTTGTCATCACCCAGTGCAACCGGCTGCTTGGGAACCTCTGGCCGCAGCTTCCGGCGGGCGTTGGGCATTTTGGAATAATGACGTTACGCTTTGCGATCTATACATCGTGCGCTACCGGACTGGCGTTTCTCTCCCGCCGTTACTTCGAAGAGCCGTTCCTACGCATGAAAGACAGATTCGTCCCGACGCGCATGAAGGCCGTTCCCCACGGCGCCGCGGACCAGAACGAACAAGCCTAAGATGTATTCGAGTCCCGGCTGGGGTGACCGACTCATCGCGCCACTTCCTTTGCGCGAGGCATCCACGGCTGAAGCAGGCGGCGCCTCACACTGGCTGTGCGCGCTTCGGTAAATTCAGCCACAACGTAGGCATAGACCAGCATGAGCAGCGCAATTCCCAATCCATAGAGCAGATGGAGCAAATCGGGTTGCCAGTTTCCCCGCGGGTCGAGCAAGGCGCGCAAGAGCAACAACGCCGGGAAATGAGTCAAGTAGAGTGTGTACGAAAACGCGGATAGTGCCTTCGCCGCATGCGTATAGGCCAGAGATACATCTCCGCGCGATACATGAATCAACGCGTACAGCCAAAGCGCAAAGCAGAACCCAATCAAGTAGTCGGCAAGGGTGGCCGAAAAAAACTGATGGGTGCGGTTCCATGCCAGCGCACCGAAGAAAATCAAGCCCGCTACCGTCGACATAAGCACCTGAATCCGCGGCGGCCCGAACTCCGTGGCGCGATTGAGGCGTCCAACGAGGGCCCCTGCCAGCCAGATTACGAAGTAAAGACTGATCTGCACGCCGAGAAACCAAAGAAGGATTGCGGCGAGTCCCGCGTACAGAAAACGATTGCGAATTCCCGCCCAGGAAGCCGCAGCAAGAACCAGCAACGGAAACCATATGTAATACCAGAATTCGTAGCTGAGGCTCCAAAGCGGTCCGTTCGAGCCAAACACCGGTGAAACAACGCTCTGCAGAAAGAATAGATTCGCGAAAAAGACCGAACCCGTCGACCGCAGAGCGACGCTTGGTGCGTAATACTTATACAAACCGCCGTAGTAAATGGAAGCCGCCTGAGGAATCCGCATCCCGATCTGGTCCCAGGTCGCGCCAAGAATCAGCGCTGGGAATAAAACCATCTGCAATCGCGTCAAACGGTTGACGAGATAGACGCGCCAGGACCACCGTTGGCCGTTGACGGAATCGATCACGCTGGTGCCAATAAAATAACCGCTGAGAACAAAAAAAATCATCACGGCCTGGTGGCCGAATCCTGTAACAGCGTAAAGAACACAGTACACTAGAGACTTGTTCGCGAGAAAAGGAAAGTCAACGAAGAATAGGCCCCGCACGTGGCCCAGCATGACCGCTAAAGCCGAAACTCCCCGGATCAGGTTCAAGTGGACCGAGGCGCGTTCGGCGAGCTGGGATTTCTTAGCCAATGCAAGCCCTTATGGCTTTCTCCCCCTGGCGTTGATGCCGTTGAAGCCCGTTCCGACGTAAATGTCGACGAGACCCGCGTCCGCGAACCATTGGCGCACGGTCTCCATGGTTTGCGGATGGTCGTGTACGGGCGAAAACATGTCGAGCGCGCTCAGGATCTTCACCTGTTTGAGTTCCTCGTCGGAGTAATCGAGTTTCGGTTTGTGTGAGATCGGTCCGATCGGAATAAGGTTGCCGATCGGCTTGCCGACTAGCGGCAGTTTGTACAAGGCTTTTTTCAACTCGAAGGCTGGAGGAATCACCCAGGAGAGCATCTTGTGGACGCACCGTGGGCCCATCCACGTGAGCCAGGGGCGAACCCAATATTTGAGCGGGGGAAGCAGGCCGGTGTGCCGCTGGTAGACGTCGATGACGATTTCACCGCCCGGACGAATATAAGGCACCAGGCACATAAACGCCTCGCGCACGTCGGGACAATGCTGCAACACACCCATACAATAAATTTTGTCGAACGATTCCCGGCGCAGTGGAATCTGATAGATGCTGGCCTGAAAGATGTTCACGCGAGCGGAGTCGCCGTTGTTCTTGAAATTCGCTTCGACGGCGACGCTCAAATCAAAGGAGAAAACTTCGGCGCCGGTTTCAAGCGCAATCTGCGTGAAGCGGCCCATGCCGCAACCCGCTTCCAATATGCGTTGCCCTTCCATGCGGGCCGGCCATTGCGTCGTGACAAAGAAGCGATCGCGGCTCAGATCGTTCCCCATGTGGCGGTCGAGCTGCAACTTGTCGAAACGATTCCACTGATAGCCGAACGTCCGCGCGTATTCTTCGCTGGGGACAAACCTCGGCGTCGAGCGAACGATGGGGAACGTCCGGGCGCAGGACGAGCAGACCAACTGGCCTTCCGCAATCGTGCCATTATTCCGCGGGGACGAAGACACTTCAACGCGCAGCGGGGAGCCGCACTCCGTACACGCAAACCATTCTGCAAATTTAGGGTCCATCTTCCTACGTTCATTCCCCCCGGTTATCTCGTCCGCGCCACTGCCGCATGTTCCGCGGCCACGCTCCCGGCCGCTTCTTCAGCGCGTTGGCCCAAGACATCCGCGTAGCGCGCTGCGATGGCGTGCCAGGAAAAATATTGCGCGTACGCGCAGCGGCTGCGCTCCGCCAGTGTAGCCCGGAGCGCGTCGTCCGTGAGCACTCTCTCGAGCGCCGAGGCGAGGGCGTCACGATCACCCATGGGAACGGGAAGAATTCCCGCCTCGGTAATGGGCCAGGCGGTGTCAGGCCCGGCGTAACACACTACGGGCAAACCGCAGGCAATTCCGGCAATGGCGCTGCCTCGGCGGCTGGATATCTGGCCACGCACAAATAGCAGGACGTCAGATTCGGCCAGGGTCCGGCTCATGTCTTCCGCGGGCAGCAGTCCAAGTGTATCTATTTGAACCGATGTTCCGGCAAATTCCGCCCGGAGCGCCGGCTCCGCCTCCTGCGACCCGCGCCCGGCTACAACCAGCCGTAAGTGACCCGCGACTCGGCTGGCGCGCTTTACAGCAAAACCGATTTCCGCGACTTCCGGCAGTATGTTCGCTCCGCCCGTCACGCTGTAAACCGCAATCGTTTTGGCCCCGCCCGTGACTGCTGGAATAACAGAGGGCCGCTCCGGGCAATTCGCGCCGACTGGAATGAAAATCGCCTTCTCATTTTGTGACGGAACCCACGGAATATTTTCGACCGGCACGGTGAAAATGGCGCGATCGGCCCGTTCGTAAAGGCGCTTGAGAACCCGGAGTTGATAATGTTCGCGGACACTGTCAACGATTCCACTACCTGCAAGCGGTCCGAAATCGTGGAAAACAACGCCGCATCGCACGCCGCTCTTCCGCAGAACGGAGAGAATGCGCGGCGTCTGTCCTGGAAACCCTCGCCGCGACCACGCGAGCGTGGTGTATTGCAGCAAGACCCAGCGGCCGCGCCACGCCTCGGACATTTCTCGCAAATTGGCGAGCGCGGCGCGCCAACCTCGCTCCGGCCATTCCAGTCTGACCGTTTCAAGCCGGTAACCAAAATCCCCGACGGCGCCGCCCAGCCACGCGCAATAGTCGGCCACGCCGTCGGTGGGCTCATCGCGCCGGCCCACGAGCGCTACGATCGGCTCCGCGCTCATTTCGCCACCAAATGCGGCACTGCTAGGACGTGCAGATCATTCACGGATTCAAGGCTGTATGCAAACCGGCCAAAATATTCCCTCAGGAATTTGTCGTTTCCCTCCGAATGCATCTCGCAGAGGATCAAAGGATGGCGCGCCTGGAGCAGATTTTCCGCGCCTTCCACGTCACACTTGATGACGTCCGGAGTGGGCGCGCCGCGGACAAAATCGTCGAACGCCACACAACGCGTAGGCGTACCCACCGCGCCACCCACGCCTGCGGCGAATTTGCCTACACTATGGTCGCGAGAGGAGAGATCCGCGGCGACAAAATTCATGGCGCCGCTCACCGACCAAATGCCAGCTTCGACCACAGTCGTGTTGTTGAAACCGTTTTTCGTAATGTTGCGGCGCAAACGGCCTGCAATTTCCAGGTCCGGCTCGGAACTGCACACTTGTCCCGATGCTCCCACCAGCCGCGCGGCGAGTAGCGAGAAAAAGCCGATGTTCGCTCCTAAATCGTAGAATGCCATGCCGGGCTTAAGCCTCTCCGCCAGAATTTTCTGGACCGCGGGTTCGACCTCTCCTTCCAGGTAGTGCTGGCCGGTGCGCGGATTGAGTTCGAGCCACAGTCCCTCGGCGGACCCGCGTTCAACGCGCGCCCACACTTTTTCATCCGCCGGAAGAAACCGGCGGCTCAAATGGTGAGCGAGATTCCCGAATACCGGCATGTTCCGAAGCGAACGCAGCGGTTCAGGAAGTCCCAGCAGCAGAGAACCGATCCATTTGCGTCCCTCGGGCATGTTATTTCTCCACCAGATAGCTCCCGATAACCAGTGCGTCTATTCCCGAACTGAAGAATGTGCGCACGGCGTCGGTCGGCGTATTCACAATCGCTTCGCCGCGCAAATTGAACGAGGTGTTCAAGACGACCGGAACACCGGTTCGCTTCCCGAATTCATTGATCAGGTTCCAGTACAAGGGATTGATGTCTTTTTCAACCGTTTGGGGGCGCGCGCTGCCGTCCACGTGCGTGACCGAGGGGATGATGCCGCGTTTCTCGGGCTTCACGGGATTGGTGAGGATCATGAAGGGAGAGTCGCACGCATATTCGAGATACTCTCCGGCGACTTCCCTCAGCATCGAAGGCGCAAACGGGCGCCACCATTCGCGAAACTTAACGGCGTTGTTCACTTTGGCGTTCATTTCCGGATCGCGCGGGTCCGCCAGGATCGAGCGGCCGCCCAGTGCGCGAGGACCGAACTCCATGCGGCCTTGAAACCAGCCAATGATTTTCCCGGAGGCGAGCAAATCGGCAGTCGTCATGGCGACATGGTCCAGCTTTACCGCCCGCAGTTTGTAGGTTCGCAGCACCTTGTCAATTTCCGCATCGGAGAACTCCGGGCCGAGGTAGGCATGGCGAAGCGGCTGCATCGGCAGGCGTCCCCCATCGTCCATGTAAGGAGCGAGGACGGCGCCCAGGGCCACGCCGTCGTCCGAGGCGGCCGGCTGAACGAAGATGTTGTCAACCATGTCCGAGGCTTGAATTCTTCCGTTGGCTTTGGAGTTGAGCGCCACGCCGCCGGCGAGGCAGAGGTTGCGGCAATTCGTTTTTTGAGTCGCGAGCTTTGCCAGCGCCAGCATGGCCACTTCACATGCGTCTTGCACGGCAAATGCCACGTTTTTGAAACTTTCGTCAATTTCACTTTCGGGCGTGCGTTCGGGGCCCAGGCGTTTGGCGATGGCCGAGGCGCCGTTGCGGCGACCGAGCAGCAACGGCGCATTGACGCGATAGGACTCGTGGTTGAGCGAAATAAATTCGTTCAGATTCACGCCCGGGTTTCCGTACGGAGCCAAGCCCATGACTTTCCATTCGTCGCTGTTGGGCACGAAGCCGAGATACTGCGTGAACTGCGCGTAGAAAAGCCCCAGCGAATTCGGCCACGGAATCGTGAGCACGTGATCGAGGTGCCCTTCGTGGCCGTACCAGATCGAGCTCGCTTCCCAGGCGCCACGCCCGTCCATCACGATGACCGCGGCATTGTCGAATCCGGAATATGAATATGCACTGATGGCGTGGCCCAAATGATGATCCACGAAACGGATTTTGGCGCGCGTCTCGCCGAAATGTTTCGTGAAAGTGCGGAAACCGCCGTTCTGGTGCGCCATGCTTGCGTACAGGCGCATGGAATTCAGAACATTCAAATAGCTGACCGGATACTGGCCGCGAAGGAAGCATTTCAAATCGGCGGCAAATAACCGGCGCGGAGCGGGCCAGCCCTGGCAAATGAAATCGAGCTGATCCAGGCGCACGTTCGCGAACTCCAGGCAGGCGCGTATGGCGCGGCGCGGGAAACCGGCATCGTGCTTGATCCGGCTGATGCGCTCCTCGGCCACGGCAAAAAGCAGCTCGCCGTCACGCGCGATGCACGCGGAAGAATCGTGCATCTGCGAATAGTTGAAGCCAAGTGTGATCATTGACACTCGCCTACCTTTACCGGCGCGAACGAAACCTCTGTCCAAGGATGCGGTGGAACCGCGGACGGCGGCAAGGATGCTTAGCATCTTTCTGACAAGAGCTGATCATTGTCAGCGGCACAACCAAAAACACAATGAGGAAGATGGCACGACACGATCGCTCACCAACAACCCGATTTCGCCGAACAACTCGGCGCGATGATCGTCAGAGAGCTTCTCCCCCAGCATCCGTGCGAGCATGGCGGCAAAATAGAGGGCTGGTCCGCCGTACTGCACATGCAAACTGTATCTCCGCAAGTCGAGCATGAAAAGGGGCTTGAGTGCAACAATGAATACCCTCTCTTGTTCTCATGATCGGCCATTTGGCACCCCGCTCGTTCTTGTCCTTGAGTCGAACAGCCATCGTCTGGGACTCTCCATCAACGAAGGGTGATGAGTTGACCGCGCCTATTGACCCTCAACAGAACGTCGGAGGGAAGGCGCGTTAAAGTAAGTCTGCGCGCAGTTATTACGACAAGAACCGGTACATGTCGGCGGCTAGGCGCCTTGACGGATTTATTCCCTGCTGGTAACTTCCCGCAGGCGAGACATGCCCGATCGAATTCAGCAGGGACGCATTCCCGAACTCGACGGACTTCGCGGATTCGCTATTTTCCTCGTCATCCTCTATCACTACATCGCCATTGTCCCACACGGACGGTCGCATTCTTTGAGTTCGATGGCTGGCACTGCGCTCGGCCTCGGCGCGTCCGGCGTCGACCTGTTTTTCATCCTTTCTGGATTCCTGATCGGCGGGATATTGCTCGAGTATAAGCAGTCCGAGCATTACTACCAAACATTCTACCTTCGGCGGTTCCACAGAATCGTCCCCTTGTACTATGCGTGGATTATTTTGTTTGCGATAATATCGGTCTGGGACCAACGATTCACATTGCAAAGGCCATACTGGATATACTTTGCGTTCCTGCAGAATTACTTTTACTTGCAGTCATTCATGCAGTCCACGTGGTTCAACGCGACTTGGTCGTTAGCTGTGGAGGAGCAGTTTTATTTACTCACACCGCCTATAATTCGCAATTGCCGGCCACGACGCTTGATTCAAGTCTTGCTCAGTGTTGCGGCTGTTTCGTTTATGTTGCGACTCTTTCTACTCATGAGGTTAGGTGACGCAGGTCATAACTATTGGGGGCTGCGAGCGGCCTATTTTGCGACGCCAAGCCGCGCGGACGATCTTGCGCTGGGAATGTTGACAGCGATAGCTTGGAGAACCCCGCGAGCGATGCAATGGATTATGGAACATCTCAGTTTTGTGAAGAAAACGCTGATCTTTTGCGTGGTCTCTCTCCTTCTGACATTGAAGTGGATGCTGATGCCGGACTCTTTTTTCCAGTTGAGCGCCGGGTTGTCTCTTTTCGGGGCGATATTTGCCTTGTTACTTTTAATTTCACTAACGGATCGGGAAGGGATGATTGCCAGGATCTTCCGGTTGCGAGTCTTGCGGGAACTTGGGAGAGTGTCCTACTGCGTGTATATCATCCACATGGCGGTAAATTGGGCCGTCCACAAATACTTACGAGATGACTTACCGCGATTCGACAGCCTGCGTTCGATCGCTGTCACGCTATTGGCGCTCGGCGTTACCCTGATGATTGCGGAATTGTCCTGGCATTATTTCGAGCATCCGTTAATTCAACGCGGGCATCAATATAAATACTAGCGGGTTCGGTGCTTCAGGGGCTAAAGAGTCCGTGTGAAGACTCGATGCCGCTTCGATTTTGTGCCTTGAGTTTGAGCATATGACGCTTACTGCCGAATGGT
>Ga0137409_10001816_pt1 | contig 22995 bp, 19 predicted proteins | sample CZODoug1_16funga_FD_122059 | JGI IMG/M metagenome (GOLD analysis project Ga0137409, IMG submission 122059) | Vadose zone soil fungal communities from Angelo Coast Range Reserve, California, USA - CZODoug1_16fungal (Hybrid Assembly) | ecosystem: Environmental > Terrestrial > Soil > Vadose zone...
CGGCCACAGCAGCCTGGAACCACGCCTTCCCATCCCGAACAGGACCGTGAAACGGGTTTGCGCCGATGATAGTGTGCATCTCGCACGCGAAAGTAGGTTACCGCCAGACCATCTTCAAACAATGAACCCCGGACTCGAAAGAGTGCCGGGGTTTTTTGTTGGTGGTGGCGCGCCCCCGATCTAGTTCGGAATCGAGATGTAGGCGGGTGACATATTGATCTGCCCAGATTCTTCTTTGGACCAATCGTAAGCTCCGCTGGCAAAAAGGGAGCCACGGGACACCGGGTAAAATCAGTCTCCCATGCATACTTCGAAGGGAACCACAGTGCGGCCGAAGGTCCTCGTGTTCGGACCGTTTCTGCCGCCGGAAATCGCCTGCGGAGTCAGCTCGGCGGCGCGCGCATTTGCCGGCTCGCGCGTGGCCGATCATTACGCCATCGAGCTGGTTAGCACCTTCCGGCCGGCGCGGGAACGAGGGCTGCTCCAGCGCCTTGCCTTCGGCGTGTGGCTCGGCGTGAAGACGGTGCTAACCATGCTGCGCTCCGGCGCGGTGCTTGCCGACGTCCACGCTGTGAGCGACCGGAGCCTCCTCAGCCATGCGGCTGTGATGTTCGGTGCGCGACTAGCGGGCCGGCCCGCTCTGCTGCGAATACACGGCGGTGATTTCGACCGGGTTTTCGAGCGGGCCGATACGGCGCAACGCGCGCTGATCCGGTTCATCCTGCGTTCCGCGACGCGCGTCATCGTGCTATCGGAAATCTGGCGCGACCGCGTCGCGGCCATCGAGCAGCGCGCGACGGTCGAGGTCATTCCGAACTCCGTCGATTGCGCGGCCTTCGAGGCGCTGGCGGCCCGGCCGCAACGCGAGTGCCGGCGCATCCTTTTTCTCGCTAACTTCTGCGAGCGCAAGGGCCACTTCGACGCGCTCGAGGCCGTCGGCAGGCTCGCGTTCGATTTCCCCGACCTGGTGCTCACCCTTGGCGGCGAGGATAGGGACCCGGGGACGCGGGCACGCCTCGAGCGCGACGCGGAACGGCTCGGCGTCCGGCGCCAGATCGAGTTCCTTGGCACCGTCTCGGGCGCAGCCAAGGAGCGCGCGCTGCGCGCTGCGGACGTGCTGATACTGCCGTCACACAGCGAAAACATGCCGGTCTCGGTCATGGAGGGCATGGCCTGCGCGTTGCCGGTGGTTGCGACGACAGTAGGCGCAATCGGTGAAATGATCGAGGATGGGAAGACCGGCCTCCTGATCCCGGCGCGCGCCCCCGCGGCGCTCGCCCAAAGCCTCGAGCGCCTGTTTCGCGACGCCAGCTTGGGACGCCGGCTGGGCCAGGCGGCGCAAGCGCACGCATGCGCGACCTGGGACGCCGACGTGGTGGCCGCGCGCAGCGTCGCGCTCTACGCGCGGCTGACGAGTCCCTCGGATTGCCGTGCCGCGCCATCGGCGACATCGTAGGCCAGACCGAGGGGCCGCATGATAAGAATCGCGATCGGGGGCGACGTTTGCGCAACCGGCATCAACCAGCAGCCGTTCGCCGATGGGGATGCCGGGCGGCTGTTCGGATCCTTGGCCGAAGCGCTGCGGTCGGCCGATCTCGCGATTGTGAACCTCGAGAGTCCGTTCTACGCGCGGCCCCAGGGCATACTCAAGAGCGGGCCGGTTCTGGGTGTTCCTGAGGCATGCGTCGCGGGACTGGTGGCCGGCGGAATCGACCTCGTCGGACTTGCCAACAATCACGCCATGGATCACTCCGCGGAGGGACTCGAGAACACGATGCGCGTCTGCAGGACGATGGGGATCGCCACCGTAGGCGCGGGCGCCAGCCTTGCCGAGGCCCGCAACTTCCATATCCGCCAGATCGGCGGACTGCGGATCGCGGTGCTGGCCTGCGCCGAGCGCGAGTTCGGGCTCGCGGGACACAGCAAGTGGGGCGTCAATCCGCTCGATCCCGTCGACTTCGTGCGCAATGTCCGTGAGCACGCCTCCGAATTCGACTACCTGATCGTTCTGATACACGGCGGCAACGAGCATTTCCGCTATCCGCGCCCGACCCTCGTCGACACCTGCCGCTTCTTCGTCGAGGAAGGCGCCGACGTGGTGATCTGCCAGCACTCGCATTGCGTTGGCTGCATCGAGCAGTACCAAGGTGGTTACATACTGTACGGGCAGGGCAACTTCATCTTCGAGTCCGCCACGGCGCCGGACTCGTGGCGCGAGGGCGGCCTGGTGTTGATCGGGCTGGACGATGACCGCCGGGCCTCGATTGAATTCGTACCGGTCGCGCAGACGGCCGGAGTCCCGGGCGCCCGCGCGCTCGAAGGCGCGGAACGCCAGGCTGTGCTCGACGCCATCGCCGAGCGCTCCCAGGCGCTCGCCGATCCCGACGCGCTGGAACGGCGCTGGGCCGATTTCTGCGCCGACCACAAGGCGCTGTACCTGCGGCGCCTCGGGTCCCGCAGCCGCTTGGCCCGCGCCATCGATCGGCTCACGGGCAACATCCAGAGCGGCTACGCACGCTCGTGGTCGCTGCGGGCCGAGCACCTGAACTTGGTGCGTTGCGAGTCCCATCGCGAAGCGCTGATCCGCATCCTCTCGGAGGGATTCGAGTGAGCCATGCGATTCGGCGCCTAGGGTATGGTGAACCAGAGCCCCTTCATGATGAAACGCGCGATGCGTTGTCATTCGTTCCAGCCCTGAGTTGTCTTTGGAAATTCCAGTGCGCACGCCGGGGTTGAGGCTAAGAGCGATGCTGACACTGCCGGCCGGTTTGGCCATATCGACATATGCCCGTGCCGTACTTCGCGTCACTATCAATTTTGGCTCGCGACGCACGCATGTTTCATCATGTCAGGGACTCTAGGTGGGTGACTTCCTGCTCGACTTCCGCGACCGGAGCCGGCGCTGCACCCAGGCTGAGGCGCTGCGTTTTTACCCCGACATGGAAGTGGACTGCGTCGCTCGGGATGCTTTTACGCTGTTCCTGAGCCGCGTCGGGCGCAGGGAGCTGTGGGGACCCTACGAGTCGCCGGACGGCATCGTCGTCGGCCTCGCCGGGCGTTTGGCGCTGGACGCGAACGAATGGGAGAGCGCGTCCAGCGTGGTTGGTGAGGGCGGGATGGCGTGCAAGGCCGTCTACCAGGCGTACCGCAGTCGCGGGGTCGAGGGGCTGCACAACTTCAGCGGCGGATTCGCCATACACCTGCACGACCCCGGCCGGCAGACCTACCATTTGGTGACCGACCAGGCCGGCGCCTATCCCTGCTATTCGACGACGGCGGGCGAGTTGTACTGCTCCCACCCCGACATACTCGCGGGACTCCTGGAACGGGCGGAATGGGATCTCGCCTCGATGGCCCAGTTCATCGCGACGGGGGTGGTCTCGTTTCCGCGCTCCTACTACCGCGAAGTTACGGCGCAGGAATTCGGTTGCATCCACAGCTTCCACCTGAACGGGCACGCGGCGCCGCGGCGGTCGGTAGCCCGCTACGCGAGTTGTGAACCCGACGGACTGAGCGGAGCCACAGAGGACGAGATCGCGGAGCGCCTCGCGCAGGCGATAATCGAGGCATCCCGCCGCCGTACGCTGCCGGTGCTCGGCAGGACCGCCGTCGCCCTGAGCGGCGGCCTCGACTCCCGCGCAATACTCTGCGGCGCCGAGCGCCATCCCGGCTTGTTCGCCTTCTGCGCCTTCGACGAACAGAACGCGGAGTTTCGTTCCGCCAAGGCCATCGCTGACGGGCTCGGTGTCGAGTTCGTTCCGTTCCAGCGTCCCTTCGATTACTACGGCGACAACGCGGAGATGGGCGCGCGGATCAGCGGCGGCATGGGCGAGCTCGCCAGCAACCACTTCCTCGGCTTTCGGGAAAGACTCGCGCGCCTCGGCGTGGACAATGTCGTTACCGGATGCTATTTCGACTACCTGTTCAAGTCCCTTTCCCTCGACGCGCAGGAGCGGGGTCTGCTGCGGCGCGAGCACTTCAGCGCGTTCTCGTTCGAGAGCTATCTACCGCATTTCGCCGTGGGCTCGGGATTCGCGCCCGCGGTGCGCGAGCGGCTCGAAGCGCTCTATCCCGCGGCCGACCGCAACGCCACCGCCCCGGCGGCACGGGCACGCCTCGCCATGCGCCGCACGTTCCCGCTCTACCACGAGGGCGACAATGCCCAACGCCTGGTGCCGCAGCGGGTGATCGGTTGGTACACGCCCGCGGTCGACCCGGCCGTGCTCGAGCTGGCGCGCACGACGCCCCCGGAGATGAAACTCAACCGCCGCGTCTACCTGAACGCGGTGCGCAGGATATGCGGCGAAGCGATAGCGCGCATCCCCGACGCCAATACCGGCCTGCCGCTGTGCGCATCCGCCCTGCGGCTTGGACTCAATCGCTACCGCGGCGCACTGCGCCGCTGGATCGAGCGCCACCGCAGGACGATCGCCACTAGCGAATCCTGGCCGAACTGGAGCTACTACATCCGCGCCAGCGCGAAGCTGCGTACGCTATGGCAGCGTCCCAACCCCGCTGCGCGCGATTTGATCGGCGAACTTAGCGGCCAGCCGTTCCAGGACGACGTGGCCTGGTATCTCGACCGACAGAGCCAGTACTTCATGCGGCTGTTCACGCTCAAGCTCTGGCTCGATCAGCGCACGCGGTCGGATTGACGCTGGAACGCGCACTCCAACCGTCGAATCGGGAAACCAGCATGTGTGGGATCTTTGGAATCACCTTTCGTGACACCGCGGCGGGTTGTCAGAGCCCGAACCAGGAGAGGATGCACTCGCGAAGACCCACCTGTGATCGATTACCGCCAGACCATCTTCAGCAACTCAGAGAACCCCGGGCTCGAAAGAGTGCCGGGGTTTCTCTTTTTGGGGGAAGGGAGAGGACTTCCTCTCCGATGATCAGGATGAGCCCGTGGGCACCGTCTTGCGAGTGACGAAACCCGCGATGCGCGCAATCGTTTCGAGGTTTTCAGGGATCACTTCTTCGTCAGCGATTGAGATCGCGTATTCCTCCTCGAGAAAGGCAATGACCTCCAGCACGCCAGTGGAGTCAATGATGGCTTGATCGAGCAGCGACGTGTCATCGAGAAGTTCGCTCGGGTCGGCGACGTAGAAGTTGCTCGTGATAAATTCCCGTACACGCCTCCTGATTTCCATGTCACTGCTCCAAGGAGCGTCGCGCATACACCACGCGCGGGTTGCCGGACGCGTCGTGCGCGAAACATGGGGGCTCATAACGGAGCGCGCGCCCTAGCAACCTGCTCGTCTGCTGGGCTTGGCCGAGTCCGACCTCGAACAGTAACCACCCTCCGGGGCGCAGGTACTCGAGGGCTTCTCGGATCACGCGCTGTTGGACCGAAATGCCGAAGGGTCCCCCATCGAAGGCTTGCCGTGGTTCGTCGCGCAGAAGTACAGCATGCTCCTTTTCCAGCTTGCCCGTGGAGATATACGGCGGATTACACACCACCGCGTCGACCGAACCCTCAAGACCAAGGCCGCGAAGCCCGGCGAAGAGATCGCTCTGCACGACATGCACACGTTTTTCGAGGGCCAGCTTGCGCGCGTTTCGGTCCGCAAGACCCACGCAAGCGTCGGTTAGGTCGATTGCCCACACCTCTAGCGTCGGCAGGACGTGCGCCAGCGCGCACGCCAAATTGCCCGACCCGCAGCACATGTCCACCACACGACACGCGCCGATCTCGCCCAGTATCTGCAGCGCAATCTGACCGAGCAGTTCGGTTTCCTCACGTGGCACAAGCACATCGCGGTCCAGATCGAACTCGAGGCCCATGAAGATTCGGGTGGCACTCATCGCAAGGCCTTCTTGTCAATCTTCCCGGTTGGCGTCTTCGGCAGCGATTCGACAAAAACTACCCGCCTCGGCACCATGAAGTTCTCAAGCTGTGCCGCGCATGCGTGTCGGACTTCTTGCTCTGTTTTGCGCACGCCGTCGCTGAGAACCACGTATGCCACAACGGCCTGCCCGACCAATGGGTCCGCGACGCCAATGACGGCGGCTTCCCTCACGCCGTCGAGACTGCATAGGACGTTTTCCACTTCCTTGGGCGCGACCTTTTCGCCTCTTGACTTGATGATATCGTCCGCGCGGCCGACGAAATACAAAAAACCATCATCGTCCATCCGGCACAAGTCGCCCGTGTAAAGCACCTGCTCACCCGGAAGGGGACCAGGCTTGAGCATCTTCGCGGTTTCCTCGGGCTTTTCCCAGTATCCTTTCATTATCGTTGCGCCTCGCACCACAAGCTGTCCGACCTGGCCGGGGCCGACTTTCCTTCCCAAATCGTCGACCAGCCAGATTTCGGTATTCGGAATCGCGACGCCGACGGAAGCCGGCTTCGTGTCGATGTATTCGGGTGGCAGATAGGTACAGCGCTTGCATTCAGTAAGGCCGTACATCGAATAGATGCGCGCTCTGGGAAATAGGCTGCGAAGCATGCGAATGTGCTTCTCGGGAAGGGTGGCGGCGGTGTTCGTGACACAACGAATCGCTGACAAATCGTAGTCCGCGAAGTTCGTCATGTCCGAAAGCACGGCAAACATAGTCGGCACGCCAGGCAGGCAGGTTGCGCGCTCTTCTGCCGCAAGTCGGAGAACGGCGGCCGGGAAGCTAAAAGAGCGCTCCAGCACCAGCCGGGCGCCGGCGCGCGTGCTCAAAATTGCCTGGTACAGTCCGTAGTCAAACGCCATCGGCAGCGCGCTGAGAATGACCTCGTTGTTGTCGAGCTGCAGATATGCTCCGATTGAATCCGCGGCGGCCAGCATGTTGCGGTGGGTCAGCATCACACCCTTGGGATCCCCCGTCGATCCTGAGGTATAGACGATGGCGGCAAGGTCGATGTCGATGCACTGATGCATCGGAGGCCTCAGCGACGTCTCCACAAGTGCTTCTTCCCAGCGTACGAAATCCGGACCGGCGCCGCGCCGCGCCGGCTCGAACGACCCCGAAACAATCACCGTCTTCAGATCGCGTGATCTGCGTGCAGCAGGGACGAATACCTTCTGCAGATGCCCATCGCTGAGAAGCGCAGAGGCGCGGCAGTCGTTGAGGTAATACGCGAGTTTGTCCTCCTTGGTCATTGGGTTGATCAGCGAGACGACGGCACTCGCCTTCAGAACACCCCAGAAGGCGACGTAAGTCTCCACAGTGTTGTCGGCGAAGACGACGACGCGATCGCCGCGCCTGACGCCACGGCGTGCCAGTGCTCCTGCAAGCGCGGTCGACGCACGATCTAGCTCGGCGTACGTGTGACGACGCTTGGCTGCTACCAATGCGACCTTGTCAGGGAAGTGGTGGGCGGCCCGGGTCAAGTAGTCGTGCACCAAGGGGACGGCGCCCGCCAGGCCCGTCGACTGAGCGGACGTCATGCCGCCAGGCGATCGACGCGAGTGCGGAAACGGATAGGTTCTCGCGCCGTCGGCCGCACCCGCACCAGTTCGCTCCAGAGGATCTGGGTGGAGAGAACGCCGACGAGCGCCATATTGTCAGCGTTGGCGAAAGGGCTCTCTACAGGGCGCGCACGGCACTTAGCCAGCAAGCTCCGCACAGCATGCGGTTCGAATAGAGAAGCCGCCGCGATCCTGGATTCGCAGAGGAACTCGTCGAGAATTTCGCCGCGCGCTCCGCCGACGAACGATGCCGCGTCGGGTGCGCGGTAGGGCTGCTTGCTTCGCCGAAGCACCGACGGCGGAATGAGGTTTTCGGCCGCGTGCTTAAGGACGTGTTTCTCGTCGAGCGCCTTGAGCTTGTACTTGGGCGGTAGCGAATTGGCAAGAGCGACCACTTCCGGGTCGAGGAATGGAAACCGCCCTTCAACGGAATTGGCCATTAGCATGCGGTCACCTTGCGACGCGATGAGGTAGCCAGCGAACAGCGTGCGCGTCTCCAAGTATTGATCCTGCGCGAGAAAGGACCATGAGGAGAATTCCGAAGGAAGGGATTCGAACAGGCGGCGGCGTGCGTCGGCGCGTGCACCGGCCGCCCGCACCTCGGGAAGTAGCAGACGCTTGAGCGCCGCGGTCGTATTCCAGCGCGTCTCGTGCCCGAAGCCCGGATTCCGCCAGCCAGGCAGATTGCGGCCGAAGAAACCGTGGGCAATAGCGCGGTGTGCAGTTGGCGAACGATCCAGATAGGGATAGAGGCGCTCGAGGAGTCGCGGCCTGAGTTTCGACCGGGGGGAGCGCGCCCAGAAGCGGCGTACTTTCGCTTCCCGGAACAGGTCGTACCCCGCGAACAGCTCGTCGGCGCCCTCGCCGGTAAGGACCACCTTGATCCCCGAGTCGTGCGCAAGGCGTGAGAGGAGAAACAGCGGCGCCGGTGCTGCACGCAGAATCGGACGCTCCGCGTGGCGCACCACCTCGACGAACACGCGCGAAATATCGTCGCGCGCTACCAGGATTTCGTGGTGGCGGCTGCCGAGAAAGCGCGCCGTCTCACGCTGGTACGCGCCCTCGTCGTATTCCGCATCCTCAAAGCGAACCGCGAAAGTGTGGAGCTGTGCGGCGGTCGCACGCATTCCGAGCGCCGCGATCAGCGAGCTGTCCAGTCCGCCCGACAGATAACAGCCAACCGGAACGTCGGCGCGCTGCGCGCGTAGAGCGGTGGCGTCAGCAAGCGCAGCGCGCGTCGCCTCGACGGCAGCGTCAAGCGAGCCACCGAATCCACCGTGGCCATCAACCGGGTACCGCGGCGTCCAATAGGTGTGCTCGCGCGCCGTCTTGTCGCGCTCGTAGATTCGGATGGTTCCCGGCTCGAGTTCAAAGATGCCCTGGAAGGAAGAGAGAGGTGGAAGGACGCTCCAGAACGTGAAAACCTCGTCGATTCCCACTGGGTCGAGCGCTCTGGGTATTGTCGCATCGGCGGCGAAAATCGCCTTGATCTCCGAGGCGAAAAAGACCCGCCCGGCGTGCTCACAATAGTGCAGCGGCAGAATACCCATGCGGTCGCGTGCCAGGACCAGACGTTCCTTGCGTGAATCCCAGAGCGCGAGCGCCCACTGGCCGTTGAAGCGCTCAAAGCATGCCTCGTGCCATTCCTCCCATGCATGAACGATCACCTCGGTGTCGGACTTTGTGCCGAAGCGATGGCCGCGCTGCTCGAGGTCACGGCGCAGTTCGACGTAGTTGAAGATTTCGCCGTTGAAAACGATCCAGAGGCTGCCGTCCTCGTTGCAGAGCGGCTGCTGCCCGGTCTCGAGGTCCAGGATGGAGAGGCGCGCATGTCCGAGGCCTGCCAGTCGGTCACGGAAGAAGCCGAACTCGTCCGGCCCGCGGTGTCGCAGTGCCGCGACCATTGCCTCGATCTCCTCGATCTGCGGCGCGCGCTGTTCCCCCGACAGTGCGACGATACCTGCAATACCGCACATCGTTAACTGTCCGCTTCCCGCCCTGCCGTGAGCGCGGCGCGGTGCAGGTATTCGCCGACGCGGCGCTTAGCTGCAATGTCGCGATAAACGCGCTCGATCTGCGCAACACTGAAGCCGAGAACGTCGGCCACCGCCGCCGCTGCAAGATGGTTATTGCTCGCCCACAGGCACAGATCCATCTCACGGTAAGGGAGGCGGAAATAGAATTCCTCCTGGGATTGCGGAAGTGAGAACGTCTCGGTGGACGGTTCGCGGGAACGGATCTCCAACGGAACCTCTAGGTGCTTGGCTAACGCGTAGACCTGCGATTTGTAGAGGTGCGCAATTGGCTTGACGTCGGCCGCGCCGTCGCCCTGCTTGACAAAAAAACCGAGCGTGTGCTCGAGGCGATTCGGCGTACCGGCCACCGCGAAGCCGACGCGATCGGCGTGATAGTACTCCATGGTTTTCCGGCAGCGCTGCTTGAAGTTGGTGGCCGCCACGAGCTGCAAATAGGCTGCGGCTGGCATGCGCATGGTGCGCTCGCGCCCCGCCGGATCCGACACGGTGAGCGACGTGATGCCAATTTGATCGCCATCCAGCAGGGACGGCATCGAGAGCTTGCAGCGCCAGCCGTCGCTGTATTCCGGTACGATTACGCGGATCGCCTCGCGTTGCCGCTCGTAGCATCCGAGAGCAGCAAGCGCCGCGTCGATGTCTTCGACGATCAACGATATCCCGAGACGACCTGCCACCATTTCGGCGAGGCGGCGCGCGTCGCTTGGCGTGTCCCTTTCGGGCATGAACAGCGCTACCACCCGGCTCGGGCCGAGCGCCTTTGTGCAGAGCGTCGCCACAACCGAACTGTCGATCCCGCCGGACAGTGCCACGATCGCCCCACGCTTGCGTAGAACGCCCAGCACCTGCGACCGGATGGCTTCGGTTATCGCGAGGATCTCGCTGCCGCGGTCGATCCGGAGTACGTCACGCGAAAAGGCAGACGCGCCACTTGAGCGGCGGCGGGTTAGGGTACGGGGTATGCCTGACTCGCGACGCATCCGGGCCGCTTGTTTCCTGCGTGTTGGTTTTTTGATAGTCTTTTGCAAGATTCTATTCGACAGTCGCGACCTGTTGGGCAGCGCGTCTACAATCCGCCAATCAGGGAGATCGCATGCCGATAAGCGGGATTCTAAGCGCTGCGGTGCTTGCAGGCACGACACTTGTGAGTTCCGCCTTGCTTGAACCGCAGCCTGTCGACGTCGCGCTGCGTGCCGATCTGCGTCAGATCGGGACGCAGCGGATTTTCTTTGCCCATCAGTCGGTGGGCAGCAACGTGCTCGACGGATTGCGCCAGCTCGCCGGTGCCGCGGACGTGGTGATTCGGATCGAACCATCGTCCGACGCGGGCGGCGTTGCGCCGCAGAGTCTGGGACACGTGTACATCGCGCAGAATGGTAAGCCGCTGCTGAAGCTTGGGGACTTCCGGCGCGCGCTCGAATCGAAGCCGAACGCCGTCGATATCGCGCTGCTCAAGTTCTGCTACCTTGACTTTTCGCCAGATGCGGATGCGAAGGCGATTTTCGAGCGCTATCGCCAAACGATTGGCGAGTTGCAGAAAATAAATCCACGCACTACGTTCGTGCATGTGACCGTCCCGCTTACGGTCCCGCAGACAGGTGTGAAGGGCCTCGTGAAACGGCTGCTCGGAATAGCGCCTTACGGCGTCAGGGAGAACGCCAGACGCGAGGAGTACAACGCGCTGCTGCGCTCGACCTATGCAGGCCGCGAGCCTCTTTTCGACCTGGCGCGCGTAGAGGCGACTGCACCGGACGGCCGCACGAGCACCGTCGAATGGCAGGGTTACGTCGTGCCCGCGCTTACCCCAGCCTATACCGACGACAACGGCCACCTGAACGCGATAGGCAGGGTGCGTGCGGCTCGCGAGCTGGTTGGGGTGCTGGCTGCGGTGAGGCGCGCGCGCGCGACCTCCCTGGCCTATTCCAATTGATGTTCGGAAACCTGCGACGCGACGCTGCGCGCTATGCCGCTCTGGGCGGTTGGTATTCGCATCCGGGATTCTGGGCGGTAGCGACTTATCGACTCGGCGTGTGGGCGCATTCGCTGCCAAGCGCTCTTCTGCGCGTGCCCGTGCTCATCGTCTATCGACTGTTGCGCCTGCCGGTGCGCTATCTGCTCAACATAGATCTTTGGGCAGGGCGCCGCGGTGCCCGGATTGGCCCCGGTCTCTGTCTGATTCACCCGTCGGACATCATGATAGGGCGCGAGGTTGAGATAGGAGAGGACTGCCTGATTTTCCACGGCGTCACGCTGGGAACTGGCGCGAATGCGGGCGTGCCGAAAGTGGGGAACAACGTGGATATCTACCCGGGTGCCTGCGTCCTGGGCGGCGTGTCGATCGGAAGTAGGACAATGATCGGAGCGAACTGCGTGGTTACCAAGGATGTTCCGGCCGAGTCGGTGGTGGTTGCTCAACCGAATCGGATCATTCCGCGCGAGCTGTCGCGCGTAGCGCGTGGTGGACCGGCATAACGCACATGCGGGCGACGCAGGAAACGTGGTGCTTGATGGCGTAAAGCTCCGGCGAGGTCCTCGCTGCAGCGCACCACGCCTTCCCATCCCGAACAGTACCTTCAGCAAGGAAAAGCTCGATCTCGCAAGAGGCCGGGTTTTTTTGTTTGCCGGCACAGGCGCACGCTCCTCGTCGCGAGGCTTTGCTGAGGCGTGGGTACTATTGGCGGAGATAGAACCGAGCGGGTAGCGTCGGCGAATCGTCGCTTACCAATGAAGCCCTACCGGGCCGATTTTCGCCAGGAGTATGACTGCCACTCCGCATGCACCGGCCAGAAGTGATCGGTAGTCGAGCAGCGCGAACACCACGGGATCGTGGTGCACTTCACCGCGCGCAGCGAGGAACCAGATCCGAGCGATCCAGTAGATCAGCAGTGGACACATCAGCCAGAGAATCTGCGGCGATCGGTAAAGCTGACTAACGACAGGGCTATTGATGTAGAAGGCGAAAACGAGAACAGACATCAGCCCAGACGAAATCCCGATGACCCTGATCGTTTCCAGGTCGACGGGCGCATAACCGCGCCCGGACACTTTCCCGCCGCCCTTGTGGCTCTGCAACTCGATGCCCCGTTTGAGAAATGCCAGGCTCAGAAACATGAAGAGCGAGAACATCAGCAACCACTCAGAGACTGGAACTTCCAGCGCGGCGCCCCCAGCCAGAATCCGCAGGGTATAGAGAATCGCCAGGGACAGGGCATCGATGAGCAGGCGCCGCTTTAGGTCGAACGAATAGGCAAGCGTCAGGGCGACATACACGCCGAGATACCCGACAAACGCTCGTGGAAGGAAGGCGATCGCAATCGCGAGACCAAACATGCCTAGTCCCATCGACCACGCCATGGCGGCCGGGATGGCTAGGTGGCCGCTCGCAAGTGGTCGGTGGCGCTTCTGCGCGTGCATGCGGTCCGACTGCAGGTCAAGGAGATCATTGACGAGGTACGTGGCGGAAGCCACACAGCAGAACGCGAAAAACGCTACCCCAGTCAGAACCCAGGCCTCAGGGCTGTAGACTAAATGCGCAGTTAACAGTGGAATTGCCACCAGAATGTTCTTGGGCCACTGGTGCATTCGCACGGCGCGCGCGAAGGTCGCCGGCGTGACACGCTCGTCCCGGAACACCTGCGATACCGTGCCCACCGCGGCCGCACGGCGGGCGAGCGACGGCGACGGGTTCACCAGCAGCGCCTCGCGCGCCGTGGAGAAGATCTGCATGTCCTTTTCGTGATCGCCAATGTAGTCGAAGCCGCGCTCGCCATAGCAGGCTGCAAGCACGTCGCGCTTGGCGCGCGCGGACAGGTTGGTCGTGCCCTCGGTGGCGAACACCCGGGAAAACAGGCCTAGGTGATCGGCGATGCGCCGCGCGACCAGATGATGCGTTGCCGTCGCCAGGACCACGTCGCGGCCGGACGCACGCTGCGCCCTGATGAACTCGAGCACCTCGTCGCGGTACGGCAGCAGGGCAGGATCGACCTCGGTGTTCTCGGCGACTGTGTTCTTGAAGCCCGCTTTCCCCCCGGCTAGCAGCGCGAACAACGCTCGTGCTGCGACCATCGGCTTGCGCCACAGCTGGATCACCGACTCCCAGAGGATATCGGTGCGGATCAGCGTGCCGTCGAGGTCCACGCACAGCGGCGGACGATGGCCGGCCTTGGGGGCCTCTGCGCTATTTGCCACGGGTGTACAGTGCGCTCGATAATTGGCGCGTCATTTCTTCATCGCTCGACGAAAGAACAATTGATTTTCGCACCGAAGCACGCCGTCCGGACGCGAGCGACCGAAATGGCGCTTTCGGGCTGGGGCAATTTCCCCACCGAAGTCTGCCGTACCTATCGCGAGACGCAGGCACGCGAGCTCGCCGCGCTCGTTTGCGACGTTGCCGAGCGGCGCTTGATCCCCCGGGGCCTGGGGCGATCGTACGGGGACGCGGCGCTGAACCGCGAAGGGGTGGTCGATGTCTCCGGCCGCGATCGTCTCATCGCCTTCGATGAAACCAACGGCATGCTGGAGTGCGAAGCCGGGGTGTCGCTCGCCTGTATCGTGGCGACATTCCTGCCTCGCGGTTGGTTCCTGCCCGTGACTCCCGGAACGAAATTCGTCACCGTCGGCGGTGCGATCGCGGCGGATGTGCACGGCAAGAACCATCATGTCGACGGCACGCTTGGCAACTTCGTGCACGAGCTCGAACTGTTGACCGCCGACGGCTCTGTGCTGCGCTGCTCGCGCGAGCGGAACCGCGAGGCGTTCTGCGCAACGCTGGGAGGTATGGGGCTGACGGGGATCATCCTTTCGGCAAAGCTTACCTTGCGGCGTGTGCAAAGCGCGTACGTTCGCCAGACCACGATCAAGTGCGCGAACCTCGATGTCGCTCTGGAGCGGCTCGAGCAGTCGAACGACGACTATCGCTATTCCGTGGGCTGGATCGATTGTCTGGCGAGCGGCGGGTCGCTGGGTCGAACTGTCCTGATGCTCGCGAACGAGGCCGCCGGGCACGGCATGCGCGTCACCGCACGCGCGCAACTCGGCATGCCGTTCAATCTCCCGTCGAGCGCATTCAACCTCAGGACCGTCACGGCGTTCAATGCAGCCTACTACCGGCGCCAGCGCGAGGGCGAGCAGCTAATCGACTATTACCGCTACTTCTATCCTCTCGACGCCATCCGCTCCTGGAACCGGATGTACGGCCGGCGCGGTTTCATCCAGTACCAAGCGCTGGTGCCGCTCGGGACAGCACGCGGCGCACTGGTCGAGTTGCTGGAAGCCGTCTCGCAAGCCGGTCTCGCCTCGTTCCTCGCGGTGCTGAAGCGCAGCGGCAACGCGGGCGAGGGCATCCTATCCTTCCCATTTCCCGGGTACACGCTCGCGCTGGATATTCCCAATCGGGGCGACGCCACGCGCCACCTCGCCCGAACGCTCGATCGGATCCTGCTCCGGCACGGGGGCCGCATCTACCTGGCCAAGGACGCGGTCACGGATGCCGAGACGTTCGCCGCGATGTATCCGTCGCTACCAAGTTTCCGCTCGGCCAAGGGCAGGCTGGATCCTGCAGGTCGCTTCAGCTCGTCGTTGTCGCGGCGAGTGGGAATCTCGACGTGACCGCGAAACGCACCATCCTTATCCTCGGCGCCGCGTCAGGCATCGCGCGCGCGCTGGCTCGTACGCTGGCGCTGGAAGGTCACGCACTTATTCTCGCCGGCCGGGACGAGGACGACTTGCGCCGGTCTGTACAGGACCTGGAAACCCGCTTCGGCGGGTCCTACCACGCCTGCGGTTTCGACGCGACGGACTGGCCATCGCATGACGGCTTCGTAAAACGATGCGACGAGCTGGCGGGACACGCGCTCGACGACGTCGTGATCGCTTACGGCGCCATGGCGCGCCAGAATGAGGCCGCCGCTGACCCCGACCTCGCCCGCCAAATGATCGACGTCAACCTGGTGTCGGTGATCTGCCTGGGCAACCGGTTCGCGGACCTCCTCCAGGCGCGCGGCAAGGGCACGATCGCCATCCTGTCCTCAGTGGCGGGCGATCGCGGGCGGCAGAGTAACTTCATATACGGCGCTGCCAAGGCGGGCGTCTCCGCCTATTGCCAAGGTTTGCGCAACCGGCTCGCGCGGCACGGCGTGCACGTGCTGACGATCAAGCCCGGCTTCGTCGACACACCGATGACGCAGGGCCTACTGAATCCGCGCTCGCCGCTCGTCGCCTCCCCGGAGCGCGTCGCGCGCGACATCGCGCAAGCCATCCGGCGCCGAAGCAACACGCTCTACACGCCGTGGTTCTGGCGCTACATCATGCTGGTGATCAGACTGGTGCCGGAGAGCATCTTCAAACGGCTGCGCCTCTAGATGCGCGGCATCACGCTGGCAATCGCGCTGCTGCTCGCCGCCGGATTGGCGTTCCGCCTTGCGCCGCTCGCCGATCTCGGCGAGCGCATGCTGTGGCAGTGGCCTACCGAGGACGGGTACCTGATGATGACGATCGCGCGCAACATCGCGCTCGGCCACGGCATGACGATCTCGGCGGGAGAAATTCCGACGAACGGAACCCAACCGCTGGCGACGCTAGTCTGGGCGGGGATCTTCTGGCTTGCCGCCGGTGATCGCGTGACCGGCGTGCTCCTGATTCAACTAGCGCAGATCGCGATCGGCGGCGCCGGCGCGCTAGGACTGTATTTTCTCGGCCGCCGCCTGCTGGCGGACCGACCCTGGGGCGCGCCAGGCGCTGCGCTCGCGGCCGCGCTTTGGTTCGCGAGCCCGGTGGTGATCACCCACCTGATGAACGGGCTCGAGACGGGGGTGAGTCTCGCGCTGATCATCTGGTCGGTGCTCGCGTGGTCGACCTGGCGGCAGCAGGCCTCGGCGCAAGTACGCGTCGCCGGCGCCGCTGGCATCGGTGTTCTCCTCGGACTGACCTTTCTCGCGCGCATCGACGCTGTTTTCCTGATCATCGCGCTCACCGGCTGGCATGCCGCGCTAGGTCTCGCCGACAGCGGCCGCGGCTTTCGAGCACGCACTGTCGAATCATTCGCGATGGGTGCTGCCAGCATGGTGGTCGCCAGTCCCTGGCTGATCTACAACTACATCGGCTTCGGCAGCATCATGCCAATCAGCGGCACCTCGCAGTCGACCGACGCGGCGTTGGCATCGAATCTCGGTGCTGTACCGGTTGCGCTTTTTCGGTACATCACCCAAGTCTTCCCCGTGCCGGTCGCCGCTTCGGACCACATGGTGGTCGCGTTCGCCGCGGCGCTCGCCTGCCTGGCGTATTTCGCCGTCGTGGGCGCCGCCCTGCGGCGTGCTTCCGGCGAAGCACGCGCGGTTGCGCTCGTGGTCGCAACCATGGGGCTCGGCCTTTGCCTCTACTACGGCCTGTTCTTCGGCGCCAGGTATTTCATCGCGCGCTACATGGCGCCGTGGTCGCCGTTCCTTGCCCTGGCCACGACAGCGCTGGTGCTCGCGGCCCTCGATCGGCTAGGCGGCGCGCGGGCGCGCACTCTGGCCGCGCTCGGCGTCTGCGCCGCAACGCTGGTGCTCGCCATTGGCCTCAATGTGCGCATCTATGTAGCGGTCGGCCGCGGATCTGCGGTGGAGCACCGGCATGTCCTGCGTTGGGTGGAAAGCAATGTGCGCGCCGAGGCCTGGGTCGGAGCCGTGCAGACCGGGGTGCTCGGATTCTTTCACGACCGGACAATCAATCTCGACGGCAAGGTCAATCCGTACGCGCTCGCTGCGCGCCTGGAGGGACGCATTCCCCACTACGTCGTTGCCACCCCGATCGAATACATTGCGGATTGGCACGGCGTTTCCGAGTGGATCGAGCTCGAGCCTCTGTCGAAGCATTTTGAGCTGGCCGTCGCGGACCGGAAAGCGAATCTAGCGGTGCTCAAGCGCATGTCGGCATTGCCCGCAAACGCCGATATTCGCGGCGGCCTGGAGATCCATGGCCGGCCTCGGGATGCGCGTTAAGCCGCTGCTCACGGCGGTCCTGAAAGTGTCCGTCACACTAGCGATGTTCGCCATCCTGCTGACGCGCACCTCGATCGAGGGGATCCTGCAGAAAACGGTCACCGTCGGGCCGCTGGTATTGCTTGCCGCGGGCACGCTCCTGTTCTGCCTGCTGCCGACGACCGCGGTACGCTGGCGGCTCGTCCTGAAATCGCTCGGCGCGCCGCTCGGCCTGGCCGAGCTCTGCCGCTACACGCTGATCGGCGGCTTCTTCAACCAGCTGCTGCCGTCGGGGATGGGCGGCGATGTGCTGCGCGCGTGGTATGCGAAGCGCGCGGATGTCCCGCTGGTCAAGGCAGTCGCCAGCGTGGTGGTCGACCGCTTGCTCGCGGTGATGGCCCTCCTGCTGATCGTGGTGGCCGGAATCCCGTTCGCCATCTCCAGCGGCCTGCCGCACGCTGCGCTCGCGGCGCTGGCCATCGTTGCCTCAGGTTTCGTACTCGCGGTCGCTGTCTTCGTCGCAATCGATCGGGGGCATGACCGCTTGCTGGCTTTCCTTGCCAGCAGGGCGGGGACAGCAGCACGCGCAGTCGAGGAGCTACTGCACGCGGTGCGTGATACGCGCCGCATGATGCTGACTTGGCCAGATGGACCAGTGGCGTTGGGGATTTCGCTCGCCAATCACGTGGCGGCGGGCTATGCCGCCTACCTGCTCGTCGTTGCGCTTGGCGGACAGGTCGCGCTGGTGTCGGCGATCATCTTGTTCCTGATGGTGCTACTGCTGACCATGCTGCCGATCTCGTTTGCCGGGTGGGGCGTGCGCGAAGGGGCGATGGTCGTCGCTTTTGGCTTCGCCGGCGTTCCAGCCGAAGTGTCGCTGGGCGCTTCGATCCTCTACGGCGCGTGCCAACTCGCCGCCGCCCTGCCTGGCGCGGCGGTGTGGCTGCTCACCCGGCGCGTGGTCCCGAGCAACGCATGATTGGGCCGCCCCGGGCCGAGTGCGCTGTGCTCGGCTATCGCCAGACCATGTTCAGCAAGGAAACGCCCGATCTCGCAAGGGGTCGGGCTTTTTTGTTTTACGCCGGGCTCTGCGACGCGACTCGCACGAGCCCGATCGTCACGTTGTCCCGCGCCTTCTTCTCGAGCGCCGCGCGCAGCAGCGCCTCCGCCGAGGCCTGCAGATCCTCGTCGATGAGCGCCGCCATCTCCGCCTCGGTGAGCGCTTCGTACAGGCCATCGCAGCAGAGCAGGTAGGTGGCGCCGGGCACGCAGGGCTCGAAAAGCAGGTGCGGCTCGATGTCGGTGAACGTGGCGCGGCCGCCGAAACACTGCAGCAGCTTCGTACTGCGCTCGACTCCAGACCCCGCCTTCCAGTTCGGCTGCAGGCAGTCGTCGACACTCAGCTGCATCAGGCCGGCGGGCACGAGCTTGTAGGCGCGGCTGTCGCCGACGTTGAAGATGGCCAGCTTCGCCTCGTGCGCCGCCAAGCCCACCGCGGTCGAGCCCATGCCTGCCCACTCGGGATGGTCGTGCAGCTGCGCGAAGAGCTCGGCGTTCACGGAACGCACCGTCGTGGCGATGCCGCCCAGCCCAGCGGCGACCAGGCGGCGCGCCAGGCTGCGCGCGACGAGAAGGCTGGCTCGCTCGCCGTCGTTGTGCCCGCCCATGCCGTCGGCGACGATGCAGGCGAACGGCAGGTCGAGGGCATGGTCGAAGGGGCGCGCGGCCGTCATGATTTCCTGGGATACCCAGAAGCCGATGGCGATGCAGTCCTCGTTGTTGTCGCGAACCGTGCCGCGGTGCGTGATGCCCGCAGCCTCGAGATGAAGCGTCATGGCGTGAGCGTACATCAGGACAAGCACGGGTCTGCAGGGGTAGGCTTGCGGCCATGAGGATCGCGTGCCTCGCGATCGGGCTCATCTGGACGGCATCCAGCGCTGCCGAAGTGCTCTATCGCCTGCCCTGGCCGGAGGGGCTCTCGTTCATGTTCACCCAGGTATCCGACGGCAGGATCACCTCGCACTTCACCAAGGCGACGCTGCACGCGGTGGACATCGCCATGCCGGAAGGCGTTCCGGTGCTTGCGGCGAGGGCAGGCGTCGTCGAGGCGGTCGAGACGCACCACGGTGCGAGCCCGGAGGAGGACCCGCTCTCCTACGAGGGCAACTTTGTCCGCGTGCACCATGCCGACGATACGGCTGCAACCTACGCACACCTCAGATACCAGGGTGTCGTGGTGGCGGTGGGTGATTCGGTCGCGCCCGGGCAGCTTCTAGGCTATTCCGGCTTTACCGGAGACGTGCTCGAGCCGCACCTGCATTTCGCTGTAACCCGCGTGCAGAAGGATTCGTCTGGATGGCGAGAGGACGTTTCGGTGCCAGTGCAGTTCTACGTCGGTGTGCCGGCGGTTGCCTTTCCTCCGCGAGCGGCGCTGCGGGTCACGGCGAACTACTCCGGCGCCGCCGAAGCGCCGCGGACGCCGAGGGAGGCTCGGCCGCTCTCTCCGTGGCAGCGCCACACACTCGACCCCGTCGAAGAGGTGCGTGCTTGGTGCCTGGTGGCGTTGTGGTTCGCGTGCGGGGTTGCCGGTCTGGTCTGGTTCTGGAGGTTCGCGAAAGCGTAGACTAGGTGCCGATGCGCTCGATGTTTGTCAGTCTCGCTGTAGCGGTCGCCGCGGTACTTGCCTCGCCGGCCGGCGCGGCCGATGTCGCAGGAGCATTCCGGCAGGGCAGCACGCAGTTCGTCATCAGCGGCGGCACCGGCTACGCGTTCAAGGAAACCTATTTCGTGGTCGGCCTCGGCGCGAACTATTACGTCGTCGACGGGCTCAACGTCGGCCTCGCCTTCGAGTGGTGGTCCGGGTCCAGCCCCGGCATCTACAAGCTCACCCCGTCCGTGCAATATGTATTTCACCAGGTCCCGACCCTGAAGCCCTATGTTGGCGCCTTCTACCGTCGCACCTACGTCGACGGGCTTGCGGACATCAATTCGGTGGGCGGGCGCGCCGGCGCCTACTTGCAGGCCGGGCGCAACACCTACATCGGCGGCGGGGTGGTCTACGAGCGGTACGTGAGCTGCAACGAATCGGTCTACCGCTCCTGCAGCGATACCTATCCCGAGCTGAGTATCACGTTCGCGTTCTGATCCAAGGAGAGGAAACATGACGACCGCAAGGACGTTGCGTTGGGGAATCGGAGCGGCGGTGGCCGCGCTGCTCGTGGCATGCGCCGCGCAAGTGGGTGACTCGGGGACGAGCGACCCGGCGATCCGCATCGGCAATAGCGATCTCGGCGGCGTCGTCACCAGCGCAAGCGGTCCTGAAGCCGGCGTTTGGGTGATCGCCGAGACCGCGGACCTTCCCACCAAGTACGCCAAGATAGTGGTCACCGACGATCGCGGCAGATACGTCGTGCCCGGCCTGCCGAAGGCGACCTACAACGTCTGGGTGCGGGGCTACGGGCTTGTGGACTCGCCCAAGGTTCGTACCGAACCGGGCAAGATCCTCAACCTTGCCGCAGTGACTGCGCCCGATGAGCGCGCGGCGGCGCAGTATTACCCCGCGATCTACTGGTATTCGATGCTGCAGATCCCGCCGGCGGGCGAGTTTGGCGGCCACACGCGCATCCCGAAGGAACGCACCCAGGTCGACTGGCTGAAGCAGATGAAGAACATCGGCTGCATCGGCTGCCACCAGCTCGGCCAGGCGTCGACGCGGACAATGCCGGCCGCGTTCGCCGATATCAAGTTGCATGAAGAAGCGTGGATGCGCCGCATCCAGTCCGGCCAGTCGGGCGAGCAGATGACCAACCAGCTCGCCGGCAACTTCGGCGGCGCGCCGTACAAGTATCTGGGCGAATGGACCGATCGCATCGCCAAGGGCGAGCTGCCATTCGCCAAGCCACAGCGCCCGCAGGGCGTGGAGCGCAACGTCGTCGTCACGTCCTGGGAATGGAGCACTGAAAAGCACTATCTCCACGACCTGATCGCCTCGGACAAGCGAAATCCGACGGTCAATGCCTACGGGCCGGTTTACGGTTCGCCCGAGTACTCGACCGACAACATGCCGATCCTCGATCCGCGCAGCGGCAAGGTCACCACTTTCAAGATGCCTGTGGCGGAGCCGAGCATGCCGGAAGCGCTCGGGCCTGGCCACGCGGCCAGCTTAAGGCCGCTCGCGCCTTCGGCGTACTGGGGCGAGGAGAAGCTCTGGGACACGCGCGCCAACAACCACAACTCGATGTTCGACAAGAACGGTCGCGTCTGGATGGCGGCGACGGTGCGCGATCGCCCCAACCCGGCGTTCTGCAAGAAGGGCTCCGACCATCCCTCGGCCAAGGTGTTTCCGCTCGAAACGTCCTCGCGCCAGGTGGCGATGCTCGATCCGAAGACGATGAAGTACACCTTCGTCGACACCTGCTTCGGCACGCACCACCCGCAATTCGGCTATGACGCCGACAACACGCTGTGGCTGAGCGGCACGGGCCCGGTGGCGGGATGGGTGAACACGAAAATACTCGAGCAGACCGGCGACGCCGCGAAGGCGCAGGGCTGGTCGCCATTCGTGCTCGACACCAACGGCAACGGCCGACGCGACGACTATGTCGAGCCCAACCAGCCGATCGATCCGGCGAAGGACAAGCGCATCGTTCCGGGGTCCGGGCCGTATGCGGTGATGCCGCATCCGACCGACGGCTCGATCTGGTATACGGTGGGTGTATTCGGCGGCCCGCCGGGATTCCTGCGCTTCGATCCGAAGACGGGATTGTCCGAGGTCTACAACGTGCCGATGCCGGCGTTCGGCATCCGCGGCGGCGACATCGACAAGAATGGCGTGGCATGGGGCTCGGCCTCGAGTGGACACCTGGTGAGCTTCGACCGGCGCAAGTGCAAGGGCCCGCTGAACGGCCCGAATGCCACCGGCAACCATTGCCCGGAAGGCTGGTCCTCCTATCAGTATCCGGGACCGGGATTCCGCGGCCTGGGCGAGAACAGCGCCGAGTCGAGCTACTACACGTGGGTCGATCAGCACAACACGCTCGGACTGGGCGAGAACGTGCCGATGTCGACGGCCAACCTGAACGACGGCTTCGTCGCGCTCAAGGACGGGAAGATGATCCTGCTGCGCATCCCGTACCCGATGGGCTTCTATGCCAAGGGCTTCGACGGGCGGATCGACGATCCGAACGCCGGCTGGAAGGGCCGGGGACTGTGGAGCACAAACGGTGATCGCACGCCCTGGCTGATGGAAACCGGCAAGGGCAGCAAGCCGCGCGCGGTGCAAATCCAGCTGCGCCCGGATCCGCTCGCGAACTGAGCTTTCTAGCCGGAGCTCCGGGTGAATAGCTGGACGGCGCTGCTCATCGTCCACGGGCTGCTGGCGGTTGCGCTGCTCGGCGCTCTCACGCACCAGGTGCTGAGCGTCTGGGCGCCGGCGCGCAAGCCGGCAGTTTCTTTCGTGGGGCGCTTCCGCTCGGTGCCCGGTGCCTCGTACGCCAATGCCGTCGTCGTCCTCTATCTCCTCACCGCGTTGCTCGGCGCCGTGATCTACGCCGAGTACCGCATCTCCGTCAGGACGGTGCTGCAACAGCTCGAGATGCGCCC
>Ga0137409_10001817_pt1 | contig 22985 bp, 14 predicted proteins | sample CZODoug1_16funga_FD_122059 | JGI IMG/M metagenome (GOLD analysis project Ga0137409, IMG submission 122059) | Vadose zone soil fungal communities from Angelo Coast Range Reserve, California, USA - CZODoug1_16fungal (Hybrid Assembly) | ecosystem: Environmental > Terrestrial > Soil > Vadose zone...
AGCGGAGAGAAATTTGTCATAGGCGCTCTGTTCCACAAGAATTCGCTGCACGGAAATGCACGATTGGCCGGCATAGCCAAAGCCGCCGATTACGCAGCGGTCCGCGGCGTACTCCAAATTTGCGTCCGCACAGATCACCACACCGGCATTGCCGCCCAGCTCCAGCACGACTTTTTTCTTGCCGGCCTTCTGCTTGAGTGTCCAGCCCACCGCGGTGCTGCCCGTGAAGCTGAGCAGCTTTAGCCGATCGTCAGAGACGAGAATTCCCGCGTCATCGTTCGAGAGGGGCAAAACATTGAGTGCGCCGGCTGGCCATCCAGCGTGCTCGATAATTTGCGCGAGGCTCAATGAGGTGAGCGGAGTCTGCGGGGCGGGCTTCAGCACAATGGTGCAACCAGCGGCGATAGCCGGGGCTAGTTTGTGCGCGACCAAGTTGATCGGAAAATTAAATGGCGTGATCGCAGCGATGGGGCCGAGTGGAAAGCGCCGGACGATTCCCCATCGGCCCGCGGTCGAAGCCTGCCAATCCAGCGGCAAATACTCGCCGCCGATTCGGACGGCCTCTTCGGCGGCAACGCTAAACGTAAAGACCGCACGGTCCACTTCGACGCGCGCGGTCTTGATGGGCTTGCCAGCTTCCAGCGCGACCAGACGAGCGAGCTCTTCGCTGTTTTTCTCAATCCCGGTCGAGATTGCACGCAGAATTCGTTGCCGTTCGAAACCGCCCATCTTCCTTGTGACTTCAAATGCGCGAGTGGCAGCGCGAATGGCCACCTCAGCATCTGCGGCCGTCGCGCGGTACGTCAGGCCGACGCGCTGGCGCGTACCGGGGGACAAAATCTCGATGCGCTCGCCGTCGTCCTTCCATTTCCCGTCGAGAAGGAAGCCAAAATTGATGGATTCGATTGCGGTCGGCATAGAATTTCCTAAGCGTGCGAAAGCGCAGCGTGTTTTGGCGCCGTTACCGATGCGAGGGCGGCTTCGATTATGCCGAGGCCTTCGTCAAACTGTTCATCGGTGACAATCAAGGGAACGAGAATGCGAATAACGTTGTTAAACGTTCCGGCGGTGATGGTGATGAGGCCGTGTTCGTAGCAGAAACGCGCGACTTGCTTAGTTTCCGCGTCGGCAGGCTCTCGCGTCGCCGCGTCGCGCACCAGTTCCATAGCGCACATGCCGCCCAGGCCGCGCACCTCACCGACCAACGGATATTTTTTCTGCCAGGCGCGAGCGCGGTCTTCAAAACGGCGGCCAATCCCAATTGAGCGGTTGAGCAGATTTTCTTTCTCGATGGTCTCGATTACGGCTAAAGCCGCGGCGCAAGAAAGCGGATGGCCGCAGAATGTGCCGCCCAGCGATCCGATCCCCGGCGCGTCCATAATCTCCGCGCGACCGGTTACCGCGGCGATAGGCATGCCTCCACCTAGCGATTTGGCCATGGCAATCAGGTCCGGCTCAATGCCGAAATGTTCGCTGGCGAACCATTTTCCAGTGCGCGCAAAGCCAGATTGCACTTCATCCGCAATGAAAAGGATGCCATGTTGGCGGCAAATTTTTTGCAGCAGTGCGAAATAGTCTTTCGGCGGGACGATGAAGCCGCCTTCGCCTAAAACCGGCTCGGCAATGACTGCGGCGACCGACTCCGGCGCGACGCTGCGCTTGAATGCGTCCTCGAGATGATGCGCGAAGGTTTCCGCCGTGGCACCCTTTTCACCGCGATACGGATATGCAAAAGGGATGCGATAGACATCGCTGGCAAAGGGTTGAAAGCCGGCTTTATAAGGATGCGTTTTGCTGGTGAGCGTCATGGTCAGCAAGGTGCGGCCATGAAAGGCATCTTCAAAGCAAATAACCGCTGGGCGCTTGGTGTAAGCGCGCGCGATTTTGATGGCATTCTCTACCGCTTCCGCGCCGGTATTCACGATGATGGTTTTCTTCGGCCCTTTGCCGGGCGTCAGCGCGTTCAACTTTTCCGCGAGCGCGATGTAGCTTTCGTACGGAGTTACCGCGAAGCAAAGATGCAAATGCTTCTCAAGTTGTTCGCGCAACGCCGACACCACGCGCGGCGAGCGGTGACCGACGTTGAGGCAGCCAATGCCGCCGGCGAAGTCGAGATAGCGATTGCCGTCGACATCTTCCAGTGTGGCGCCTTCCGCGGAAGCCATGAAAATCGGTGCGCTGTTATAAGGGCCGCGAGGAACCGCGGCTTCGCGGCGGGCCATCAAGGCGCGTGAGCGTGGTCCAGGAATTTCGGTGCGAAGTTGAATTGTCGGCATTTCAGTACCATCCGATTGGAGTTTCGTCGAGGTTCACAAAAACTTGCTTGGTTTCGAGATATTCTTCCAAACCCCAGGGACCGAGTTCGCGTCCGAAGCCGGACTGTTTGTAGCCGCCCCACGGCGCTTCGACATAAGTGGGCTGCATGTGATTCACCCAGACTATTCCGGCGCGGAGGGACTTCACCACGCGAAAAGCTTTGTAGATGTCGCGAGTCCAGACGGCGGCGGCAAGACCGTAGGGCGTGTCGTTGGCGATTCGAATCGCGTCGGCTTCGCCGTCAAACGGGATCACAGACGCGACCGGACCGAAGATTTCTTCGCGAGCTATGCGGGCGCTGTTTTCGACGTCGTAGAAAATGGTCGGCTCCAAGTAATAGCCTTTGCCAAATTGCTTGGGGCGCCCGCCGCCGATGGCGACCTTGGCTTCTTTCTTCCCGATTTCGAGATAGGACTGCACGCGATCATATTGTTCTTTGCTGACTAGCGGACCCATCTTGGTTTCGCGATCGAGCGGCGGGCCCAGCTTGATGCGCTTGGCTTTTTCGGTCATCGACTCGACAAACTTGGTATAGATTTTTTTCTCGACCAAAATGCGGCTGCCGGCCGAGCAGACTTCGCCTTGATTGATGAAGACGCCGAAGAGCGCGCCATCGACGGCGGCTTCCCAGTCAGCTTCCGCGAAGAAAATGTTGGGCGACTTGCCGCCGAGTTCCAGCGTGACGCGCTTCAGGGTGTCCGCGGCACTCTTCACGATAATCTTCCCGACTGCCGCGCTGCCCGTGAAGGCGACTTTGTCGACGCCCGGATGGGCTACCAGGGCCGCGCCGGTGATCTCGCCGAAGCCGTTGATGATGTTCACGACGCCGGGAGGAAGGCCGGCTTCTTCAAACCAATTGGCAAATTCCAAAGCGGTGAGTGGAGTTTGCTCCGCGGGCTTCAGGATGCAAGTGCAGCCGGCGGCCAGCGCAGGCGCTAGTTTCCAGGCAGCCATTAGGAGCGGATAATTCCAGGGAATAATTTGCGCGGCTACGCCGATTGGCTCGCGCAGTGTGAAACTCAGGGCGTTGGCCGGCACCGGGTTGACGTGCCCCATGATTTTTGTGGCCAGGCCGCCATAGTATTCGAAGCAGGTGGCCACGTCGGCGATATCGTACTCGGCTTCGACGATGGGCTTGCCGGTATTGCGCGATTCGAGATCGGCCAGGCTGGCGGCGTTCTGGCGAATCTTTTCGGCTAGCTTGAAGAGGATGCGGCCGCGATCTTGCGCCGTGGTTTTTGACCACGGGCCGGAATCAAAGGCCTCGCGAGCCGACTTTACCGCAGCATCCACGTCGGTTTTGTCGGCGACACTGACGCGGGCAATTACTTCTTCGGTGGACGGATCGTAAACGGGAAAAGTTTGGCCCGTGGCGCTGGCAGCCCATTGGCCGCTCACATAGTTGCGATAGGTTCGGACTTCGATTTTCGCAGTGCCCGACATAACTTCCTCCAGATCCTCCACCCTAAACCAAACGCCGCAATTCCAAAAACCGGACCTGCGCTACGGCGGGCAGGCCTGAGTTACCGGGACATGACTCTACGCAGCGGGCGTGGCGGCCAACGCGCGCGCGGCTTTTCGCCGACCGTACACGAAAAAGAAAAATGCGGCGAGTCCCACGAACAAGAGCGTGCCGCCAAACATCCAAACTTCATACAGCACGAGAGATGTGATTTGCACGGCCGGGAAAAATGCGACCGCTATGGCCATGCAAGTAGTGATCAAGCCGCTGGCGCCGGCAAAAACCAACGTTGGCCTGCTATAGCGAACCCTAGCGAACGCCGGATCCGCAGAAATCTTTAGCAGTGCGGCGAATATGTAGAGGAACGGAACTAATTGCAGGACTACTGCGAGCGACAACAACTTCTGAAAAGTCTCCTGCACGTTCGAAGCGATGAAATTCACGACGACGAGAATCATGGAGACGATCGCATGCACGATCAGCGCTGCGTAGGGCGTGGCGTATCGCGGATGCACTTTGCCGAGCCAGGACGGCATATAGGAATCGAGCCCAGCAACGAACGGGATGCGGGCCGAACCAGCGAGCCAAGCGGAACCGATTCCGGCAATCGAAACGCTGAGCAGGAACGCGAAGGGCGCCACAATCCAGTTTGCGTTCACGCGGCTGGCCATGTGACTTACGGCTTGCACGATGCCTTGCAGGACGCTGATGTCTTGCTTGCTGACCGCGATCAGCAAGGTAAGCGTTGCGCCGATGTAGAGAAGACCGGACAGAACGCCGCCCCAGGCGACTGCGCCGGGAAGAATCTTTCGTGGATTTTCGATTTCGTCTCCCATGACCGAGGCCAGCTCGAGACCTACCAGGCCGAAACAGATCACGCCAAATGAGTTCAAAACGAATCTTGGATTGGCGGGAATCTGAAAATCCGCAGAGGTGACGGCAGTTCCAAAGCGAAGCCACACGATGGCGCCTAGCCCGATGAGTACGGCAGCGGCGACAAAAGTTCCAATCGCGCCGACATTGTTGATCCACTTTCCCACACCTAGTCCGATGATATTGAGCACGACTAGGACGGCGAGCAGCAGGATCGAGGCGGTGAGTGCAAAAATCTTGTTATCGGCCAGAGCTTGATGCCCTGGACCGAAAGCGAATACGGAAACGCCGACGAAATACAGCATGATGGTGGGAACGTACATCATGTTATTGGTCCAGTAGCACCAGCCGGAAAGAAAACCGTGAAAGTCGCCAAATTGTTTTTTGGCCCATAGGTAGACGCCGCCTTCACCGGGGTAGCGCTGCGCCAACTCAATGACGGCGATGCCTTGCGGCCAGAAAAATAGAACGAGCGAAATTATCCACAGCCAAACCGTTACACCGCCGTTCGCGGCGATTGACGGAACGACGTTCAAGTTAAATACCGCGACGACGAACAACAGTACGAGGTCCCGGCGTCCTAAAACCCGGCGCAGGCGCGGTGCTTCCTTTTCCGCCGGTGCAGCCGGCGCCGTCACTTCGTTGGGCAACCGTGTTCTCCGTTGATCGCGCGATTGCGAGCGCGCGGGCGAATTCCTAGTGGCCAGCCGAACTTACCGCCGCGGCGCCGCGTTCATGCTGCGCCTTAGCCAGCCCTGGAGCCACATCTTCAAACGCGGCTAGATGCTTCTCGATGTCGGCTTCGGTGTGTTGCACGGAAATCGTCCACTGCTCGTCCCACCAATAGGGCTGCGCAAGGACACCGCGATTGACCATGGCGAACCAGTATTGGCGCCAGAGGTCGACATCGATCGTGGTCCAGTCGCGATAGTTGCGAATTTCTTTCGGGTACAGCATCAGCGCGCCGTTTACGCCAGCGCTGGCTACGTAGGCTTGCAGTCCTGATTTGGCGACGATCTTGCGGTAGCCTTCGGTTAGTTTCTTGCTGAGCTTGTCGACGTGGGCATACGTTTCGCGGGTGAGCACTTCGCGAAAAGTTGCCAGCCCGGCGGCCATGGAGATGCGGTTGGTATTGTATGTACCGCCGTGAAAAACTTTGTGCTGCGAAATTAGATCCATCACTGCGCGGCTGGCGCCAAAGGCTCCGAGCGGCGCGCCGCCGCCGATGGACTTCGCGAGACAGATCATGTCTGGCTTCACGCCAAAGAAATCGCTGGCGCCGCCCCAGGCGAGTTTTGCGCCGGTTTTTACTTCGTCGAAGATAAGCAGTGCGCCATTTTTGGTGGCGATGTCGCGCAATCCTTGCAGAAATCCTGGTTGCGGCATGCACAGGCCGACGTTCATCAAAATGGGCTCGAGGATAATGGCGGCGATTTCTCCGGGAAATTGTTTGAAGCGCCGCTCGACGCTTGCTAGGTCGTTGAACGTGGCTACCGGCACGTTCTCAATGCTGGCCTTCGGCACGCCGAGGCCGCCGGGCACAGAAGTTGGCGCGTTGATGTCGCCGTATTCTTCGGCCTTGGGCTTCACGCTGACTAGCGCTGTATCATGCAAACCGTGATAAGAACCTTCAAATTTGAGGATTTTGTCACGCTTGGTGGCCGCCCGGGCCATACGGCAAGCGTGCATGGTGACTTCCGTGCCGCTGGAGCCGAAGCGCACCATCTCGACGGGATAGCGCGCACAAATTTCTTCAGCGAGTTCCCACTCCATATCGTGAGGCATGCCGAAAGTGGTGCCGATGTGTAGCGCTTTTTCTATGGCCTTTACGACCGCGGGATGACAATGGCCGGCCATCAAGGCCCCGAAGCACAGGTTGTGGTCGATATATTCATTGCCGTCGAGGTCGCGAATCTTGCTGCCTTGCCCTTCCTTTACGAAAATCGGATAGGGATCATAGGCTCGATAGTTGCTGGCGACGCCGAGCGGAATACGCTTCAACGCTCGCGCGTGCGCCTCCGCGGATTTCGGCGTCCGCTTCTCGTAAACGGCGATTTCCTTTTGTAGTCCTTCATGCATGGCTAACTCCGTAGTTCACGCAGGTCTCTTCCCTGCCGTCAGTATGTAACAACTATTTATCGACAATATACTTCGAACGTATCGAAGGCGCGGCCCTAAGGCCGCGCCTTTTTGCGACTTTTTACTTCGCTGACTGTCCTAGAAAGACAGTTTCAGCGCGAACTGAACCAAGCGCGGGTCGCGCGCGCGTTTCACGCGACCGAAATCACTCCCATCCGTGAAATTCCCATCCGGCTGGAAAAATTGCGCGTGGTTGAAAGCGTTAAACAACTCACCTCTAAACTCCAGTTTGAATCGTTCGCTGATCGGCGTGAACTTTTGGAAGCCGATTTCCCAGTTATTTATTCCCGGGCCACAGCAGATGGTCCTCGGCGCGTTGCCAATGGTTCCGGCCGGCACGGTATCTTCCGTGAATGCATCAGGATTAAATCCCAAGTTTCCCGGACCGCGCGGATCGAGCTTGTGGAATGGCGCGGCTACGTTGGGCTGTCCCGGTGTCTCGAAATCGAAACTGGATTGCAACTCGATGTCGTCCTGCTCCGTGATTCGGATCGGGAAGCCAGACTGGAAGGTGGTGATGCCTGACACCGCCCAGCCGTTCAGCGCCTTCCCCTTAAAACCTTCGTACTTGGGAATGGGCAGTTCCCAGTAATAGCTGAAGACAAACCGATGCCGCGCATCAAACAAAGAAAGCGCTCGATTCCTGCTGGGATTGATGGGATCAACGAGGCTCTCAAATGTTGACGCGTTGTCGATAGATCTGCCGAATGTGTAGGATGCCTGAAACTGTAATCCGTTGGAGAAACGCTTTTCCAGGCTGGCCTGGAACGCATTGTAGGAGGAGTTGGAAATCGTATTTTGCGTGAAAATATCTGAAATCACAGGGATGCCATCCGAAGGACATCCATTTCCGCTCAACGGATCGCAAAATGGTGAGGAATATGGTCGAGTGCCAACCAGCGTAATTGGCGTACCGCCACTCGCCCCGGTAACCGTGCATGCGGCGGGAGCGTTCTTAATTGGGCAAGGAATGTTCGGGCCGCCGGCTGTGGCGGGGGGAGCATAGGGCAAGTGAAAGGTCATGTCTGGGGGAAGAATGAAGTTGTAGATACTGTCGGCAAGGAAAGGCCCGCAGGCGAGTGATGAATCGTTCACCCTAGGGTCGGCCGCAACAGTTTGCAGGTCTAGACAGGTTTGCGGGTTTCCGGGATTCAGATCTTGGGAAGCTAACAGGCGATGACCTTGCCGGCCGACGTACGCGAGTTGCAAAACCAAGTCCTTGGCTACCTCGCGTTGAATCGTAAGATTGTATTGCTCAGCATATTGCGTTCGTGGGTTCTTTGCCGCTTGCCCGAACAATAAAATCGGGCGGAATACTGACCAGTCCACAGGTTGCCCGCGCGGAGGGTTCAAGATGCCATGGAAAGGATTCGGGAATGTGGTGCTCCCATCCTGGCCCAGAAATGGCGTGTTGAATTGTGTGTTGAACACGAAAGTGCTGCCACCAAATGGTGGTTCCGCGCTGAATTGCTCCAACACCAATTGTTCGACCGGGTTATAGAAAATCCCGAAGCCGGCGCGGATGCTGGTTTTGCCAGGACCGCCAAATAACTTTTGCAGGAATCCATCCTTGGCATCAGGGCTCCAGGCCACACCGAGCCGAGGCGCAAAGGATTTGTAATATGTGTCGGAGAGGCCGTTGGGAATTCCCTTGTCTCCGGGAACGACCAACCCAAGCGGAAACACTGCCTGCGCCGAGCCGCCCGGATTGCAGTTGCTATCCGCGTACCCGAGGGATGCCTGGCTCGCGGCGGAAAGTTGGCAAGGGTAAATTGTTGTTGGCTGCCCGGGGCGGAACGTCTGCACCTTTTGTCCCGCATCGGCCTGTGGCGTATTTAACTCCCAGCGCAAACCGTAATTCAGTGTGACGTTTGGCCGAATCCTGTAACTATCTTGCGCAAACAAATACAGCGACTTGGTTCGCACCCGCTCTTGCTGCGCGGACCCTTGGCCATATTCATCCGGCAAACCGAGCAAATAGTTCGGGAAAAGATTGTCTGCGCTGCAAACTCCCGACGCAGCATCAATCGTGCCCAGGCACGGATCATTCGGTCCGCCCCCAAAATAAAAATACTGGCCGCTGACGTCAAAGAATAAGGATTGATCGAACTTTTGGTAGCGAACATCGCCACCGAATTTGAGGGAATGCCTGCCAATGACCTTGCTGAAATTATCGGACCATTGGAAGGTGTTTCCTATTTGCGGCAACTCGCCTTCAAAGTTGTTGCCGATGTTGAAGCCACCCGAAATGTTAACGAAGGGCACGCCTTCGCGGCTCGCCCCCAATTCTGGATGGATGCCCAAATCTGGATTGGCTGGGTCCGCGAAACAGTTGGTAGTCGGGACTGTCTTACACGAATCTTGCACCAATGCCGTGTGCTGGGGATGCAAAAACGTGCCTTGGCCTTCGCGGAACATCGTAAACCGCGCTTCATTTACCGCCGTCGAACCAATTGTCCAGGTGTGGCTGATATTGACTTGCTGGATGCGCTCGTCGGTTAGATCGCCAAAGCCCGGAAGGTTCGCCCCGCCCGCTTGAAAGCGCGCGAAGGGTTTCGCCAGAAAATGATCGGTTAAATAGTAGTAGCCGCTGAGGCGCTGGTTCCTGGTCAGCACATGATCGACCTTTAGGGTGAACTGATTGCTGCGCTCATGGCCTAGCGGCACACCTTGGAACAGGTTGTCGCCGATGTTCGCTTGGGGCACGAACTGGCCCATCAAATCCAGGGCCGTCTGATCCATGCACGCCGCCGGGATCTGATTATTGGTGAAAATATTAGAGTAGAGTGTATTGTCCGGAATTTGAGTGGACCCGCGTCCAAGCGCTGTCAAACAGCCAGGCCGGTTATTGAGAATATTCGCGTTCGCCAGGGTCCCCGCAAAAACAGGTCCTGCCGAGAAATCACCTGTGCGCTCCGCCGCCGTTGGCACCGTCACCGTGTCGCCCGAGGAGCCGCGGCGGATGCGATCGCCTTCGTAGGTTACAAAGAAAAATGTCTTGTCCTTGCGAATTGGCCCGCCTAGCGTCGCACCAAACTGGTTTTGCAGGTAATCCAGTTTGCTGGTGTCAAAAAAACCTTTAGCGTTCAAATTCTGGTTCCGAAAGAACTCGTACGCGCTGCCGTGAAAATCATTTGTTCCTGACTTGGTCACCACGTTCACAACGGCACCCGAATTGCGCCCGTATTCGGCGTCAAACGTGTTCGTCAAAACTCGGAATTCCGCGATCGCGTCCGGAGAAGGCTGGATCGCCGGCAGCCCGGCGAACTGATCGTTCCCGTCTCCGCCGTTCACGGTGAAGTTGTTGTCGCGCCCGCGGCCTCCATTCACGCTCACTACGCCTGCGCGGTCGCTTCCGTACACCGTGTCCAAGCCAACCTGCGACTGCACACCGGGCTGAAGCTGCAGCAATTGGTACGTATCACGCTGCGCCAGCGGCAATTGACTTACCGCGCGCCCAGTCACCACTGCCCCCAGCTGTGTTGAGGTGGTGTCCACCAATTCCGCCGCTCCACTAACTTCCACCGTCTCGGTGGAACCGCCCAACTGCATGGGAATGTCCAAGGTAAGCACTTCGTTCAGGGTGACAGTCAGACCCTTTCGCAAATATTTCTTGAATCCCTTCTGGCTCGCCTCAATCTGGTAGGTTCCCACCGGGACTTCCAGGAAGATGTATTCGCCGCTGGCAGCGGACTCTGTTTCGCGATGGGTTCCGTTCGCTTCGTTGATGAGGACCAGCGTCGCGCCGGCAACCGCGCCGCCGCTGGGGTCGGTGACAGTGCCACGTATGCGCCCGCCGGTGCTTTGGGCGTTGCTGGAAACTACTACGGACAAGCAAACTGCAAAGAGGGCGAGCACACCGATAAAATATCGGCGCACGCCGCGCAGCCCTGAATAGTTGTTGACCCTCATTGACCCACCCCTGATGAGGAATTTTATTTCGAGCGCAATTTTCGAGGTTGCCCCATTCCATGAACCTTACTATAATCCCGTAAACTTAGAGAATGCCAGCACCCGTGTCAAGGAAAAAGAATTTACCCATCAAATCAGCCGAGCAAGCGGGGAGCCTGACGCTGCGTATCAGTGAAGTGGCGCGACGAATAGGAATTTCTTCTTCCGCGCTGCGCGCGTGGGAACAACTTGGCCTGGTCGCTCCGCAGCGCACCAAGAGCCGCTATCGTCTGTACACCGAAGCCGACGTGCGCTTGCTGCAACGCGCGCTGTTTCTTCGACGCGCTCGCGGACTGAATCCCGCGGCAATCGTGCACGTGTTGAAGCGCCAGGGCGCCGTCGCTCTGCCGGCCGAAGCTGCCACGCTCCCGGGCCAGCGCTTTCGCCGGCTGCGAACGCGTCGAGGACTTTCCCTTGCGCAAGTGGCGCGCGCCACAGGTGTCTCGGTTGGATTTCTCAGCTCGCTGGAACGTGGCCAGATGCGTTCTTCGGTGGCCACCTTGCGGCGCATTGCGCGCTTTTATCGCACGAACATTCTTTCGCTATTCGAAACTGCAGGCGAGAATCCGCGGCTGGTACGGCCTGCGCAACGAAAAATTCTGGAGACCAACGCGGGAGTGCGGATGGAACTCCTCGCCTGGGGCAACACAGCGATGGAGCCGCATCTGTTCCGCATTAAGCCGCGGGGCAGCAGCGGTGAATCCTACTCCCACGAAGGCGAGGAATTCCTGCACGTTTTCCGCGGCGAATTCGAAATTTGGCTAGGCGACGCCGAGCATTACCGCCTTAAGACCGGCGATAGCCTTTATTTCGAGAGCACCACGCCGCATCGCTGGCGAAACCCCGGCCGCATCGAAGCGTGCTTGCTTTGGGTTAATACGCCTCCAACGTTCTAAGGGTGAGCTAAATGACTAGACGAATATCTCTGTTAATTACTGCGGCCCTCGCGTTGTTCCTAACCGCCACGTTAGGTTCGGGACCAATTCCAATTGCCGACACGATTATCGCTCGCGGCAAAGTCTTCACCGGCGACAGCGAGCAGCCATGGGCAGAGGCGATCGCTATCCACGATGGAAAAATCATCGCCGTCGGAGACGAACAATCCATATTCAAATTGCGTTCTGCAACAACGCAAGTGATCGAAGCAGGCGGCCATTTGGTCCTGCCGGGTTCTGTCGATTGCCATATTCATTTCATCGACGGATCTCTTAGTCTCGGCCGGGTAAACCTCGCGGCCGCCAAGGACGTCGCTGACATCCAGCAAAGATTACGCGATTACGCTTCGAAGCATCCCGGAAAGGATTGGATTCTGGGACGCGGCTGGAATTACGCCATGTTCGGCTCCGAAACTTTACCGCACAAAAAGTACCTGGATGAAGTTTTCCCGGACCGCCCCGCTCTCCTCGAGGGCTATGATGGCCACACCTATTGGGCCAACTCCAAGGCTTTGGCCCTTGCCGGAATCACGAGCAGCACTCCCGATCCCCCGAATGGCTCCATTGTGCGCGATCCGAAAACTCACGAAGCCACTGGCGCTCTGAAAGAGGCGGCGCATGGAATTGTCGATCGTGTCGTTCCCAAACCTTCTCGTGATGAAAACCTCGCCGCCCTGCGCGCCGGCATGCAATGGGCCAATGAACACGGCCTGACGCGCGTGCACAGTGCCGGCGGTGACTTCGAACATCTCGATCTTTACGATGAGTTGCATCGGCAAGGGCAGCAGACGCTGCGCTTTTACATTTCGTATTTTCTGAATCCGCCGGAACTACGCACCAAGGATATTGCTTCCATCGAAGCCGCTCGCAAAAAATTCCATGACGAGTGGATCGACACCAACGTGGTCAAAATGATGGTCGATGGCGTCGTCGAATCGCATACCGCGGCGATGCTGGAACCTTACAGCGACGACAGTTCGACTAGGGGCAAACTTTTTTGGGATCCCGCCAAATACTCCGGCGCGGTCACTGAGCTCGATAAACGCGGTCTGCAACTTTTCACGCACGCGATTGGGGAATATGGAGTACGCACCGCTTTGGATGCTTACGAGCACGCCAAAGAGAGCAACAACACAAACGACACCCGCCCACGTATCGAGCACATCGAAACCATTGCTACTTCCGACATCGCTCGCTTCGGCAAGCTCGGCGTCATCGCCAGCATGCAGCCACTGCATTCGTATCCGGACGCCGACACTTTGGAAGTGTGGGCGCCTAACGCCGGTCCCGACCGCGCTTCGCGGGCCTGGGCTTGGAAGAGCATTTCCAACGATGGAGGGCGTTTGGCGTTTGGAAGCGATTGGCCGGTAGTGACGCTGAATCCCTGGGAGGGAATGCAGACCGCCGTCACGCGTCAGACGACGGAAGGCAAGCCCGAGGGCGGCTTTGTGCCAGAGCAGCGGCTGACCGTGGAGGAAACCGTACGCGGCTATACGCTGGGGGCGGCTTACGCTGGCCGGCGCGAGAAGACCGAAGGCTCCATCGAGCGAGGCAAGGTCGCCGATCTCATAATTGTTTCGCAGAACATCTTTGAGATCGATCCGCACCGCCTCGCGGAGACCAAGGTCTTGACCACCATGGTCGGCGGGCGTGTAGTCTATCAAGCGCCTGCAAAGTAAGCGCAAGGAACATCCACGATGACGCGACGCCCGCTGTTCTTCTGCATTACATTCCTGGCTGCCCTACTCGCGGCCTGTAAGTCGAAAACGGAAACGTTGAGTTTGCTTGTCTGGGAAGGCTACGCCGATCCTTCGTTCCTGCAACCATTCGAGAAAGCCCATCATTGCAAAGTTGTGGCGGCTTACATGGGATCGAGCGACGAACTGGTGGCCAAGCTGCGCGGTGGCAGCGCATCCAATTACGACGTTATTTCGCCTTCCAGCGACGTCGCCACTTCTATTGTGCGAGCCGGACTGGCTGCGCCACTCGACCTTGCAAAGATCCCTTCTTACAATCAGCTCTCCGCGAGGCTTCGAGACTCTCCCCTCGTTAAAACGGATGGCAAAACTTATGGCGTTCCGTTTGTCTGGGGGCCGAATCCTTTGCTCTACGACACGACCGCGTTTGTGAAAGCGCCAGATTCCTGGAGCATTCTTTGGGATCCCAAATACAAAGGGAAAATTTCTTTGTGGGACGAACTCTCTAGCGTGTATTTGGCCGCGCAAATACTTGGCTACGACAAACCGGATCCCAATCAGATTTACAATCTCAGCGACGCGCAGCTCGAAGCTGTTAAGGAAAAATTGATCGAGCTCAAGCCGAACATTCGCAAGTACTGGTCGACCGGAGGCGAACTGACCAACCTTTTTCAGAACCATGAAGTGATTGCGGCCATGGGCTGGCCGCTGATGACCAACCAGCTGCGCAAGGTGAATTTCCCTGTCGGCGAGACTATTCCCAAGGAGAACGCTACCGGCTGGATCGATCATTTGATGATTACTGCGGCCAGCCCTCGCAAGGAATTGGCCCAGGAATTTCTCGAATACATGGTCGAAGCGCAAACCCAGAAGCTGGTCACCGATGTGACCCATTACACTCCGGCGAATCCCGCGACTTCGCAGCTCCTTACCGTCGAAGAGCGTAAGAGCCTGCACCTCGATGATCCTGACGAATACATGAAGCGCATTTACTTCTGGCAGGATGTGCCGCGCCGCGCCAAGTACAACGAGATTTGGAACGAGGTTAAGAGCGCGCCGTGAGTGGCGGCGCCATTTCGCCGGACCACGCGACTTTGGGTGATGCGCTCTTGGAGATCCGCAGCGTCGCTAAGAACTTTGGCGCCGCTTGCGTCCTGAAAAATATCTCGCTGCAAATCGCCGCCGGCGAATTCCTGACCCTACTTGGTGAAAGTGGATCTGGCAAGACAACGCTGCTGCGGCTCATTGCCGGCTTCGAGCAGCCAACTTCGGGCGAAATTTGGATTGGCAACGAGCGTTTGGACAGCTTGCCGCCTTACAAACGCCGCGTGAACACGGTCTTTCAGAATTACGCTCTTTTCCCGCACTTGAGTGTCCGCGAAAACGTCGCGTACGGGCCGCGTGTCAAGTCCGCCCCGAAGGCGGAGATCGCCGCCCGCGTCGAAGAAGTTCTGCGCATGGTGAAAATGAACAGCTTCGCCGATGCGCGCCCCGGGACGCTCAGCGGCGGGCAGCAGCAGCGCATAGCGCTCGCCCGCGCGCTGATCAATCGCCCGCGGCTTTTACTGTTGGACGAGCCGCTCTCCGCACTGGACGCCAACCTTCGCAAGCAAATGCAAAGCGAGCTGAAGGCACTCCAGCGCGAAATCGGTATCGCTTTTCTGTTCGTCACGCACGACCAGGATGAGGCGATGGCCCTATCGGATCGCATCGCGCTGCTTCGCGGCGGTTCCCTCGAACAGGTTGCTTCGCCGCGGGACATTTACTCGCGTCCCGCGACGGCCTACACCGCGGAGTTCATCGGTCAAACCAATCTGCTCCGCGGTGAGATCAATAACGGCGTAGTCCGCTGCGGTAGGCTGCAATGGAAAACATCTGAAGCCAACGGCCCAGCGCTGTTTTCTGTGCGCCCGGAAGCGATTCACCTCGCGGGCAGCGAGGATGACGCCACTGGTGTCGTGAGGTTTCGAGGAACCATCCGCCAGCAGATCTACAGCGGCGCGAGCGAGCTGCTGGAAATCGACTGCGGCGAAAATCAAAGCCTGCGCGCCAGAATTCCCGCGAGCGGTCCACTCACCGGCGCGCACGAATTTGTTTTCTCCACTAGAGATGCCGTGCGCGTAACCGAGTCTTCCGATGCCCACGAGTTAGGGCGCAAGGATCACGAGCCACAATAAGATGTATTCGCGAGCTTACAAAACCGTTATCGCCGCCCCGCCGCTGCTGTGGGTCTGCCTGTTTCTCCTGCTGCCTTATGCACTTATGTTGGCCCATAGCTTTTGGATTGTACGTGATGGCTTTCTGGTCCATAACTGGAATCTGCAGAACTATCGCGCGCTGTTCACCAATCCCCTATACGTTCAAGTTTTCCTGCGCACCGCGCGCATTGCCGCTTCCGTGACGCTCTGCTCGATGCTCCTCGGCTATCCGCTCGCCTACTACCTCTCCTTCCACGCCGGTCCGCGCAAGGAAGTCCTATATCAACTGGTGATCGTGCCTCTGTGGGTTAGCTACCTCGTTCGCGGTTATGCCTGGAAAACCATCCTCGGCAGCGATGGCGTGCTCAACGGCCTTCTCCAATATCTGCACATCACGCGCGAACCCGTCAGCTTCTTTCTGTACAGTCCCTTCGCGGTTGTCCTGATGCTCACGCATATCTACACGCCTTTCGTCTTTCTTCCCATCTACGCTGCGCTCGAGCATATTCCCCGCCCGCTAATCGAAGCCTCGCAGGATCTGGGTGCCGACCGGCGCGCCACATTCCTGCGCGTCATTCTTCCCCTTTCCATTCCCGGCCTGCTCTCCGGAGCCACGTTTGCGTTCGTGCTGTCGGTCGGCGATTTCCTCGCTCCCCTGCTCGTCGGCGGACCCTCCGCCACCATGCTCGCCAACATCGTGCAAAGCCTTTTTGGCGCTGCGTACGACTGGCCACTCGGCGCCGCTATTTCTGTCAGCATCGTGCTGATCACAATTTCTGTGTTATTCCTGACGGAGCGCCTCGAGAAGCGGTGGTCCTTCCGGTGACTTCCGCAAATCCACAACGACGATCTCCCTTGCTCGCGGCCTACGCCGTCTTAGTCTTCGCCTTTATTTATCTGCCCATCGTCGTGCTCATCGTTTATTCCTTCAATCGCGACGGCGTCGGCGGTTTTCCCCCGCGACATTTCACCCTGGCCTGGTACCGCCAACTTTTCGCTGATTCCGCGATCTGGGACTCCATCGTCAACAGTCTCATCGTCGCGGCGGCCAGCGTTGCGCTCTCACTCACACTCGGCCTGCTGGCAGCACTCGCGCTCGACCGCGCAAGCTTCCCCGGCAAAGCGCTGTTCCGCCGCCTCGTTCTGCTGCCGCTGATTCTTCCCGGCATCATCACTGGCCTCTCCTTGCTGATGTTTGCCGTATTTGCCGGAATGCAGCTCAGTTTGTTCTCGGTTTTCCTCGGCCATGGCACAGCGCTCATCTCTGTCGCCACCACCGAGCTGTTTGCCGGTCTGCAAAAACTGGATCGCGCGCAAGAAGAAGCTTCACTCGACCTCGGCGCAACGCCGTGGCAAACCTTCTGGCGCATCACGCTGCCCAACCTTAAACTTTCGCTGATCGCCGCCGGGCTACTGATCTTCACCCTTTCGATGGACGAAATCGCCGTCACTTTCTTCCTAATCGGCCGAGACAATACCTTGCCGTTGGAAATATGGGGCCGGCTCCGCCGCGGCATCACGCCCGAAATCAACGCGATCTCCTCGCTAATCGTTGCGGTCTCCGTGCTGCTTATCGTCGTGTGGTATCGTTTGCGCGCGCGCAGTGTGAGTTCAGCTCCGCAAGAACTTCTCGAGAATCTTTAGGAGAGTGCAGACGATGCGGCCATTTGTGAAATGCGGAATCGCGATCGTCCCGGTGATTTTATTTGCCTGGCTCAGCATCTTGTCTGCCCAGCAACAACCCACCGCCACGGTTATCGTCAATGCGCGAATCGCAGACGGCACAGGTAAGCCGCTACGGCAGGCAAGCGTTCGCATTGCGGGTAACCGCATCGTCAAAATCGGTAACCTCCAGCCCGCAAAAGACGAACAGGTGATCGACGCCAAGGGCCTCGTGCTCGCGCCCGGTTTCATCGACATTCACAACCATTCCACCGAAGGCATCGAGAGCGACCCGCTGGCCGAGACGCAGATCGCGCAAGGAATTACCACCGTTGTGGTGGGCGCCGACGGCGATTCGCCTTGGCCCATTGCGCCATGGCTGAGGGCCCGCGAGGCAAATCCCGCCTCGCTCAACATTGCTCTAATGGCTGGCCACGCCACGATTCGCGAGCAAGTCATGGACAAGGACTTCAAGCGCGTCGCGACCCCTGTGGAAGTCGAAAAAATGGTTCAGCTCGTTGATCAAGCCATGACCGAAGGTGCAATCGGTCTATCCAGCGGCCTCGAATACGAAGTGGGCAGCTACAGCGCCACCGACGAAGTTGTCGCGATGTCCGCGGCGGCAGCCAAGCATGGCGGCTTCTACATGACCCATATTCGCGATGAAGCCGACAAAGCCTTTGACGCGTTAAACGAAGAAATCGCTATCGGAGAGCGCGCCCACATTCCTATCCAGCACTCGCACATCAAGCTAGGCACGGTTGGCGTTTGGGGAAAAGCGCCGCAATATATTCAAGTGATTGAAGCAGCCCGCAAACGCGGCGTGGATTTCCTCGCCGACTGCTATCCCTATGATGCCTGGCACTCCAACCTCAAAGTGTTGGTGCCCGACAAGCAATACGAAAATCCGCAAAGTGTGGCCAAGGCTTTGGCCGATGTGGGCGGTGGCAGTCACGTGACCATCGTCGAATTTAAGCCGAATCCCAGCTACGAAGACCACACGATCGACGACTTGGCTCGCGCCAACCACATCACGCCCGTGGAAATGTTCATCCGCGTGATTCGCGAAAGCGATGCCGCCAACACCGAACCTGGCATCATCGGCCAGTCCATGATTGAGAGCGACATCAAAGCTTTTTACCAACGGCCCTGGGTTATGGTCGCCAGTGATGGCGGGATCGGGGCACGGCACCCTCGCGGCGCAGGCACATTTCCACGCGTCCTGGGTCTGTACGTCCGCGAAAAACATTGGCTGACGCTTCCGGAGGCTATCCGCAAAATGACTTCGCTTCCCGCCAAGCGCGTTGGGTGGAAGGATCGCGGCATCGTCCGCGAAGGCGCTTTCGCGGACCTGGTTCTCTTCAATCCCAATACCGTGATCGACCGCTCCACCTTTTCCAGTCCATTCGCTTTGCCCGCTGGCATCGAAAAAGTGTTCGCGAATGGAACTCTCGTCTGGAGTTTGGACAAGCCCACAGGCGCACGCCCGGGCCGAGTCTTGCGTCTGCCGCCTAAGTCCTAATCAACGTCGCGTTGTTCTTGAATGCAGCTAGGGTCGGTTATTCGTATCGCAGAGCTTCAACCGGATCGAGCTTGGCCGCTTTCATGGCGGGCCACACTCCGAAAATCAGTCCTACGCTCACGCTCACAACCACACCAGCCGTCGCCGCCCACAAAGGAACGGACCCGCGCCACTGCAGCGTAAGACGAATGAGCAGCACCAGCCCGTTCACCAGCACAAGCGCGATAAGGCCACCGGAAGCCGTCAAGGTCATCGCCTCGAGAAGGAATTGCCACGTGATGTCGCTGCGTTTGGCCCCAATCGCTTTGCGTACGCCGATTTCACGAGTGCGCTCGGTGACGCTCACCAGCATGATATTCATCACACCAACGCCGCCGATAAGCAAACCGATAGCGCTAAGCACCAGCGTCGCAACATAAACCATCAACATAATATTGTGGAATTCCGCAACTTCCTGCGCCGCCGTGCGAATCGAAAAATTATCTTTGCCGTTGTAAGGCACGTTGCGGCGTCGGCGCAGAACTTCTTCGGCTTGGTCGACCGCTTGATCCAGCATGCCGGCATACGCCTGGAAGCGCATGTTGATTTCGTCGGCCGACGGATACGTCTTTTTAAAGGTATTAAAGGGAATGAGCACGCGCCGATCTTCATCGCCCATCCCAAACCCGCCCTTCGGTTTTTCGACCACTCCGATCACGCGAAAGTCGGCGCCATCGATCATCACGTCTTTGCCTACGGCATCGGTTCCAGGGAAAAGCACCGGCGCAACATTTTCGCCAAGCATCACCACTTTCTCGCGATGCAGATCGTCGCCTTCGCTGATGAACCGCCCGGAAAGCGTCGCCGCGTTCGCATACACCTGGCCGAAATTCGCTTGTACACCGCGAAAATCGATGGCGCTGACTTCGCCGGACTTCGTGCGCACGGTGTGCTGCTGCATCCATCCAGTCTGCAAAAATGTGGTGACATTTTTCACTGCAGGACACCCGGCAATCAAAGCCTGCGAATCTTCCAGCGTCAATGGTTTGCGCTGCCGCTCTTCCAGCGGAATATTGCCACCGTGAAAGCCCTGGTCCCACTTGGAAATAAACCCGGTATCCGCGCCAAACTGCTTGATGTTGTCCTGGATGGTTTCGTCGAACCCGGTAATCAGCGCCGCAACCAGCATAATGACGCTTACGCCCAGCACCACGCCAAAAACGGTGAGCCCGCTGCGCATTTTGTGGGTGCGCAACGTGTCCATCGCTTGCTTGAGATTTTCGCCGTATGCCTGCGCCATTTTGCCTTCTCGTTAAGTCGCGGTCTTCAGGTCTCCGCCCGCAATGCCTCGATCGGATCCAGTTTTGCCGCCCGCGTCGCCGGATAAATCCCAAAGAAAAGACCGACCGCCGTCGAGACGCAGAGCGAAATCACGACAGCGTCCATCGGCATTTTCAACGGGATCGACGTGACTGTTCCCAGAAGTTCAACTATGCCGTAGGCCAGCAAGACGCCGATGATGCCTCCGGTAGCGGCCAGCACGGCGGATTCCATCATGAATTGCAGCAAGATGTGCTTCTTCCGCGCGCCCAGCGACCGGCGGATGCCAATCTCTCGTGTACGCTCGGTGACGCTGGCCAGCATGATGTTCATGATGACGATGCCCCCGACCACCAGGAACACGCTCACCAGACCGACGGCAACCTTGGCAAGGGTGCCAGTCAAGTCGTTCCACAGCTTCATGATCGAATCCGACCCCAGGATCGCGAAATTATCCTTAGCGTCATACGGCAAGTGCCGCCAAGCGCGCATCAACATGCGCGCTTCGTCCTCGCACGCGGCCATCATTTCCGCGCTGCCCGCCTGCACGAAAATACCCACCCAGTCGCGAGGTCGATGCAACTCCTTTTCAAAAGTGTGCAGCGGAACGATCATGAAATTGTCTTGCGATTGCCCGAAGGCACTGCCAATACGCTCGGCAACGCCAATGACCTGGTATTCGTGCGTTTCCGCCCGTACCACCTTGCCGATCGGATCGACGTTGGCAAAAAGCCGGTCAGCCACGTCCGCACCAATAAAAACGACTTGTCCACGATGATCGTCGTCGGTCTGATTGATAAAGCGGCCTTGCGCGACGTTAATGTTGCGCACTTCCGCATAATTCGGGGAGACCCCCATGACGTCGGTATTCTCCAGGCGTTCGTTTCCGGAGCGGATCTCGATGTTGTGGTCGTCCAGCGCAGCAACTGCTTTGGCCGTCTTCATGCTATCCCGCAGGCGCTCGTAGTCGTCCATGGTGATCAACGGCCGCTTCTGCGCTTTGACCCACGCATCCTGACTGGTGATGATCCCGAAGCGGTCCACGATAAACACATTGGCGCCTAGGTTCGCGATACGGTCGGCAACGTAAAAGTTCATTCCGGCGACAAAACTCATGACCACCACGAGCGTGGTCACCGCCAGAATAACGCCCAGCAAAGTGAGAAAGCTGCGCAGCTTGTGCGCGCGCAAAGCGTCCAGCGCCAGGCGCGTAGTCTCCAACATGGTGACCGCGCCGCCCCTCAGACCGGTAAGCGCAACTCTGCGGCCGCCCGCGGCGGCGGTCACCGGCGGAAGTCCGCTCAAACTTTCCAGTGGAGTTACACCCACATGAACCTCACTCGCGTTCCTGCTGCCTCTTAATACGAATTAAGAAGCAAATAGGTTTCTGTATGTTTGCTTAGACGTAGAAATAGACGCTTTGCTTTGCCTGCAGACAAGATAGAGCCTTGGCACGATCAACGCTTTGCCAGACCTAGCGGAGAGGCTAAGCCGCGGAAATGCCCCTATCTCATTCTCGTTGCTGTGTTTACGATTGTATCCGATCCTGCAAAGGGGGCCAAGACAACCGTATCGATCACGTTGCGGCGGTGGTATCGGCACCCCTTCCGGCGCGCACCACCTCTGGAAGAATCCCTAGGATAGGCAGCCCTATACACCCGACGGACGCGTTTACGCAGGGTGGTTGGTGACATCGCTAAGGCGGGAACATATTCCGCCGCCAGACCAAGACTTCGGCATGCATCCATCATATGTAGCTCGACATTTTGGCAAGTGTTTGGGCAACCGATTGCCTATGCCTGAATGGACGGCATCCTTGCGCAGTGGACCTGAGGAAGCACAGCAGCAACAGTGAAATCCCACAAACCGAAGCTTTGGCGTTCCCCATAAGGCACCACTAACCGCTGCCGGGGTCCTTTCGCGACGGTATCGGGGCGATAATGAACTTGTCCAATTTGCGGGAAGCTCAGTGCAACAATCCGTGCGGATGCCGAATCCAATATGGAGTTGACGGAGACTCTCGCCATTCCCTGACTATGCGTGTACCCACGGCCATTTTTGTCATGCTTGTACTGGCGGCGTGCGGCAAAATGTCGCTGGCGCAGGAGGCACCCGCCCCTCTCTTGCAGAGTGAGCTCGACGAGCAGCGTGCGCTGCTCGAGCGAGTGATCGCCAATCAGAAGAAAAATGATCTCGCGCAATTTACCTATGAACGGCTGGAGCGCCTGGAAATTCACAAGGGTGCGGCCGTGCAGCCGGCCGAGGTCAAAACGACGCGCGCGGTCCCGGCAGGAACGGGAATCGATCGCATCCCGGTTGGCCCGAACGGCAAGCCGGTGGATGCCGCGGCTTATCGCGCGGAGTTGGAAAAATTGGAACGCGCGCTTTCCTGGGCCGCCGAAGAAGGCCGGGCGCAGCGCGAGGCCTACGAAAAAGTGGCGAAAAAACAGAAAGAGCGTTCCGACCTGATCGATGCCACGCGCACGGCCTTTCTTTTTACGTTTGTAGCCCATGAGCCGCGCGGCGATCGCATGCTGTCGAAGTACCGCATGGTCCCAAATCCCGCATATAAGGCGACTTCGCGATCAACCGCCATGTTTTCCAAAGTTCGCGGCTATTTGTGGATCGATGAAGATGCGGCGCAACTGGCTCGCGCCGAACTTGAAGTTACCGACGATATTTCGCTCGGCGGCTTTTTGGCTAAAGTGTACAAAGGCAGCCACCTGATGCAAGAGCGCTATGAAATGGCGCCCGGGCTCTGGTTCGCAACCTATGCACAGTATGATTTCGACGGTCGCCGCCTCTTTGTGAGCTTTGGCCTTCACGAGCGGACATCGTATTCGCAGTACCGGCGTATCGGCCCCCCAAAAGAAGCGCTGCAAGCCATTCGTGCCGAATTAGGCAAATCGACTACCGCTGACGTCTTCCCCT
>Ga0137409_10001818_pt1 | contig 22973 bp, 19 predicted proteins | sample CZODoug1_16funga_FD_122059 | JGI IMG/M metagenome (GOLD analysis project Ga0137409, IMG submission 122059) | Vadose zone soil fungal communities from Angelo Coast Range Reserve, California, USA - CZODoug1_16fungal (Hybrid Assembly) | ecosystem: Environmental > Terrestrial > Soil > Vadose zone...
GGTGATGCGGGGCTCCTTCCTGCGAGGGGAGGGAGTGGTGCAGCATCGAACAGGGCGTCGAGCTGCTTCGGCTCCACTCGGGTCAGCAAATGAGAATAAGTGTTGATCCGATGTCCGTGCGGTAACGGAATGAAGATCTTGTCCCAATCGTCGACTTTGTCCTTCGCCGGACTCGCTGGCAATGTGTTTGTGGACAGGAAAGCATCGACGTCAGCCGCGAGCTTGGGCAATATCGGTTTCAGTATCAGGGAGGCGATTCGAAATGCTTCAATCGCTGCTGAGCACACCAATTGCAGCTTTTGCTCAGCGCGAACTTCGACCGGCCGATCTTTTGCTTTGGCGAGTTTCCAGGGCTGCGCGGCGTCCCACGCTTCGTTGACTCTGTCAGCGAATGCCATGACCTCGCGAATGGCCCATCCGAATTCGCGTTTTTCCATCGCCGACGCAATGGCGGGCACGGACACCGATTTGAATTTCGCTATCGCTTCGACCATCGGTTCGCCACCCGTTGCGGGAACCTCCGTGACGCGGCCGTCGAATTGGCGAGTCAGAAATCCTGCTGCGCGACTGGCAATATTGATGTATTTGCCCACCAGATCACTATTCACCCGCGCCATGAAGTCATCGGGATTGAAATCGATGTCCTCGACCCGGCCGTTGAGTTTGGCGGCGACGTAATAGCGAAACCACTCAGGATTCAATCCGACTTCGAGATAACGCAGCGGATCGATGCCGGTGCCGCGGCTCTTGCTCATTTTCTCGCCGCTGACGGTGATAAAGCCGTGCACGTAGATACTGTCCGGAATCTTGCGCCCGGAAAATTTCAACATCGCCGGCCAGAACAGCGTGTGGTGGTAGACGATGTCTTTGCCGATGAAATGAATCTGTTCGACATCGTCGGCGGCGATGAACTCCTCGAAGCTGCGGGCCTCGCCGTATTTGCGTGCGCCGCCGGCGTCGAAATAGGACTTCAGGGAGGCGAGATAACCGATCGGTGCATCCAGCCAGACATAGAAGAATTTGTCCTGCGTGTCCGGGATCGGAATGCCGAAGTAGGGCGCGTCGCGCGAAATGTCCCAGTCCGCGAGTCCTTTGCCATCGGCGCTGGCGGACACGCCCAGCCACTCCTGGGTCTTGGCGTAGACCTCAGCCTGCAGCGTCGGCTCGCCATGCCGGTTCTTGCCCGCGGACCAGCCGCGCAGAAAGTCGACGCAGCGCGGATCGGATAGCCGAAAGAAAAAATGCTCCGAGGAACGCAGCTCCGGCCGCGCGCCCGTGAGCACCGAATAGGGATCGATCAGATCGGTCGGCGCGTAGGTCGAACCGCACACCTCGCAGTTGTCGCCGTATTGATCTTTGGCGCCGCAGACGGGACAGGTGCCCTTGATGTAGCGGTCGGGCAGGAACATGCCTTTCACCGGGTCATAGAACTGCTCGATCGTGCGCGTGCTGACGAGGCCGCGCTCGCGCAGCGCGCGGTAGATCGACTGCGACAAGGCGACGTTTTCCGGCGAATCGGTCGTATGCCAGTGATCGAAGCCGATATGAAAGCCGTCGAGATACTGCTGGCGCGCGGCGCGCATCTCGGCAATGAACTGCTGCGGTGTCTTACCCGCGTTTTCTGCGGCGATCATGATCGCTGCGCCGTGCGCGTCTTCGGCGCAGACAAAATGCACCGCGTGGCCGCGCATGCGCTGGAAGCGCACCCAGATGTCGGCCTGGATGTACTCCATGATGTGGCCGATATGCGGCCGGCCGTTGGCGTACGGCAGGGCGGTCGTGACGAATAGTTTTCGTGTCATGGGTATTCGCGATCTGGCGCCGGGCGCGCCATCAGGGCGCGTACCGCGAAGCGCATTGGAATTGGACTTCAGATATCGCGCGCCTGTGCCTTGCGTCTTTCGCGCGGACACGAAGCGCGGGCCGCGTCGAATTACCAGGCGGCGCGCCGCATTCGCGCGCCCACGCGCGCCATCGCTCTCGCGCACGCCTGCTCGGGCGCACGCCAGCGCGGCGCGCTGACGGTGAAGTCATGGCGGGTCGAAAACCGAATCACGATGCGGGGGTTCATGATGAGGATCGTAGTGAGAACGATTTTATCAGCCGGCGCGTCGATCGATACCCTAGGCGGCGCGTGATCGACAAATCGGTTGCGAAGCCGCGGTGTCTGCCTGGTCGAGCCAGTCGCGCGCACGTGCTCCGATAGACTCAGCGTCCCTGTTGCACCTCTGCGAATGCGATCACTCCCATGCCACTGACCGTCGAGCGCGTGAACGACGTGCTCAAGACCATCGTCGACGAAAACACCGGCCGCGACCTCGTGACCTCGCGCAGCGCGCGCAACGTCAAGGTGGATGGCGACACCGTGCACCTGGACGTCGAACTCGGCTACCCGGCGGCGAGCCAGATCGAGCCGATGCGCGAGCGCGTGCGCGCCGCGCTGCAGGCGGCCGGCGCGGGCGCGGTCAATGCGCAGGTGACGATGAAGATCGTCGCGCACGCCGTGCAGCGCGGCCTGAAAGTATTGCCCAACGTGAAGAACATCGTCGCCGTGTCCTCGGGCAAGGGCGGCGTGGGCAAGAGCACCGTGGCGGTCAATCTCGCACTCGCGCTCGCGGCCGAAGGCGCGCGCGTGGGCATGCTCGATGCCGACATCTATGGCCCGAGCCAGCCGATGATGCTGGGCATCAGCGGCCGGCCCGAATCCACCGACGGCAAGATGATCGAGCCGTTGATCGGTCACGGCATCCAGGCCGCCAGCATCGGTTTTCTGATCGATCCCGACCAGCCGATGGTGTGGCGCGGGCCGATGGTCACGCAGGCGTTGCAGCAGCTGCTGACGCAGACCCGCTGGGTCGATGTCGACTATCTGGTGGTCGACATGCCGCCCGGCACCGGCGACATCCAGTTGACGCTCGCGCAACAAGTGCCGGTGACCGGCGTGGTGATCGTCACCACGCCGCAAGACATCGCGCTGCTCGATGCGGTCAAGGGCCTGAAGATGTTCGAGAAAGTCGGCGTGCCGATTCTGGGAGTGGTCGAAAACATGGCGGTCCACATCTGCGCCAACTGCGGCCACGCCGAACACATCTTCGGCACCGGCGGCGCCGAGCGGATGCAGCGCGAACATGGCGTGGCCGTGCTCGGTTCGTTGCCGCTGGATATCTCGATCCGCGAGCAGACCGACTCCGGCCGCCCGACGGTGGTGGCCGCACCCGACAGCGCGGTCGCGCTGGCATACAAGGCGATTGCGCGGCGCGTCGCGGTCAAGATCGCCGAGAAGGCGCGCGACATGTCGTTGAAGATGCCGACGATCAAGGTGCAAAACACCTAACAGCGGTGCCAGTGCGAAGGGCCCGCGGGCGCCGGTCCGCGTTGCGGTCCCCTGCAACTCGCCCGCGAGCGCTATATCTGTGCCAGCGCGTGCGCGAGATCGTCACGAAGGTCCCGCACATCTTCAATGCCGACCGACAACCGCACCAGCGCGTCGCCGATCCCGATTTTGGCGCGCGTTTCGGATGGTATCGACGCGTGGGTCATGATCCCCGGGTGCTCGATCAGACTCTCGACTCCGCCCAGGCTTTCCGCTAGCGCGAAGATGCGCACCGTCTCGAGAAAGCGCCGCGCGCCGGCGAGGTCGGTTGCGAGTTCGAGCGAGATCATGCCCCCGTAGCCGCCGCCGACCGCGTGCATCTGCGCCTTCGCCAGCGCATGTTGTGGATGCGACGGCAGCCCCGGGTAAAACACGCGCGCCACCTTCGGCTGGCGCTCCAGCCATTGCGCGAGATCCAGTGCGTTGGCGTTGTGGCGCTCGATCCGGATCGCCAATGTCTTCAATCCACGCAACGCGAGAAAACTGTCAAACGGGCTCGCGATTGCTCCTACTGCATACTGCAGAAACGCCAGGCGCTCGCGCACCGGCGCGAGTCGCGCTTCACTCCCCACGATCGCGACGCCGCCGATAATGTCAGAATGGCCGTTCAAGTATTTGGTGGCCGAGTGCACGACGATGTCGAAGCCAAGCTCCAGGGGCCGCTGATTAAACGGGCTGGCGAAGGTGTTGTCGGCCGCAGCGAGGATGTCACGGTCCCGGGCAATTTTCGCGATCGCACGCAGATCAGCGAGCTTGAGCAGCGGATTGGTCGGCGTTTCGACCCAGATCAGTTTGGTCGCCGGTGTCAACGCCGCAAGCAGGTTCTCGGTCCGTGTCAGGTCCACGTAGCTCACCGACAGACCCGCGCTGTGCCGCCGCACCTTGTCGAACAGGCGGAACGTGCCACCATAAATGTCGTCGCCGCTCACAATGTGCGAACCTGCGGGCAGGAGTTCGAGCACGGTCGCAGTAGCGGCCATTCCTGACGCAAACGCGAACGCTTGCGCACCGCCTTCGAGATCGGCGACGTTGCGCTCCCAGGCCCAACGGGTCGGATTGTGGCTGCGTCCGTAGTCCAGTCCCTTGTGCACGCCGGGACTGCTCTGCACGTAGGTGGAAGTCGCATAAATCGGCGGCATGATCGCGCCGGTGCTCGGGTCGGGCGACTGGCCGGCATGAATCGTCCGGGTCGCGAAACGGTGGCTGCTCGACGGGCTCATGTCAATGTCCTCCTAAGATGGTTCAACAGATCGGAGCGCGTGATCAGACCATGGAAGCCATTGTCGTCGGCAATGATGGCGACCAACCCACGGTCCAGCACCTCTTGCAACGCCGGCAGTCCGGCCGCGGCGGGCAGGGTCTGCGGCGAATCGGTCATTGCGCTCGCGACCGGGTCGCGGAAACTCCCAGCGTGTGCATGCACTCCCAGTAGCAGATCGGACTCGTCGATCACGCCGACCAGCCGCCCGCTTTCGAGCACGGGCAACTGGGAGACGTCCGCCAGTCGCATGCGCTGAAAGGCGACCAACAACGTATCGTCGGGCGCCACGCTGACCACGCTGCCCTCCTCGGTGCGACGCGAAATCAGGTCGCGCAGATCGCCGTAGCGGCGGCGTTGGAGCAGGCCTTGGTCGACCATCCATTGATCGTTGTAGACCTTGCTCAGGTAGCGCGTGCCGGTGTCACACACGAAACTCAGCACGCGTCGCGGGAAAGTCTGCTCGCGGCAATAGCGCAGCGCCGCAGCCAGCAGCGTGCCGGTGGACGAACCGCCGAGGATGCCTTCGCGCTGGAGCAATTCGCGCGCCGTGGCGAAGCTCTCCTCGTCCGAAATTGAATAGGCGTGGGTCACGCCGCTCAAGTCAGCGATGGCCGGAACAAAATCCTCGCCGATGCCCTCCACGGCCCAGGAACCCGCCTCGCCCACTGTGCCGCTGCGGATGTATTCGGCGAGGATCGATCCGACCGGGTCAGCGAGTACGAAACGCAGTTGCGGCTGAACCTTGCGAAAGAAGCGGGTGAGCCCGGTGATCGTGCCCGATGAGCCAACGCCGACAACGATGGCGTCCAGATCATGCCCGGTCTGCGCCCAGATCTCCGGGCCGGTGCCCGTTTCGTGCGCGAGAGGATTGGCGGGATTGTTGAACTGGTCGGCGAAGAATGCACCCGGGATCTCTTTTGCCAAACGCGCTGCCCGATCCTGGTAGTAATCGGGGTGGCCCTGACCGACATCGGACCGCGTCAGATGTACCTCGGCGCCCAGCGCCTTCAAATGCAGCACTTTCTCCGAAGACATCTTGTCGGGCACCACCAGCACGACGCGATAGCCTTTTGCCCGCGCTACCAGTGCCAAGCCAAGTCCGGTGTTGCCCGCAGTGGCCTCTACCACCGTGCCACCTTGCCCGAGACGCCCGTCGCGCTCGGCCGCCTCAATCATGGCGACACCAATCCGATCTTTGATCGAGCCGCCCGGATTCTGGGATTCAAGCTTGAGGAACAGCTTGCACAGTCCGGTATCAAAGCGCGTGACCTCGACCAAAGGCGTGTTGCCGATCAGGTCGAGGACAGCCGGGCGAGTGGGTGCAGTCATATCGATACCGTGCGCCGACGCGTTTCCGGTTTGCAGCACGACCGCAGCGGCAAGTTGTTTGCGGTCATCGTGAATGGTCAGACGCTGCTGGAGGCGGGCCTAATGTTGTCCTCATCCGGCCAGGCGAACCACAACGAAGATAAAGGCCGCTCCCAGGCACGTCAGGGCGATCAGAGTGCCGGTAATGGCCGAGCGGTTTTGCGAATGCGCCTCGGGCAGAACGTCCGATGCGCCGATATACAAGAGGAACCCGGCGAAAAAGCCGAGATAGAGCACCAGCATCGCCGGGGGAACTCGGAACAGCAATGTCGACGCCGCTCCCGCAACGGGCGCGAGGGAATCCAAAATCAGCATTGCAAAAGAACGCGGCGTCGTGTTGCGATGGACCAGCATCAAGCTCACGGTGTTCAGACCGTCGCAGAAGTCGTGCGCAATGACGGCAACCGCCACGACAATCCCGACCGCTTGCGAAACTTGAAACGCCAGTCCGATGGCAACCCCGTCCATGAAGCTGTGCCCGGCCAGTGCGAAGGCCGACAGAACTCCGACCTGCGGGTGATGATGCGCGGGGTAGTCGGTCTCGTGGACATGATGGATCAAGACGACCTTCTCAAGGCCGTGAAAGAGAAGAAATCCGACCACCAGCGCGACCATGGCGCCGACGGGATCGATCTCGTGCTCATGGGCCAATGCAAAAATCTCGGGCAGGATGTCAAAACTGACGACGCCGAGCAGCACGCCGGCAGTGAAGCTGAGAACAAAATGCAAGCGGTCGCGAAATTTCAGTGCGAGCAGCCCGCCAATCAAAGTCGAAAAGAATGTCGCCAGTGACAGCAAGACAGCGTTCATGGGTCTCCGAAGTCGACGCTGGTCCGTCGCGTTACTTATTGCAAATTGTGGTGCAACGATCGGTACAACGCGTGCCGCCCAAGCGGACGCGATTTTCAGTCGAGGTCCGGCATGGCAGCCGACGGCGACCGGGAAAAGTCGCGCCCCACCCGCGGCAGCCGCGATGGTACCGTCAGCATCCCCTGCAAGTCGCGCGTGGATCGTTCTTAGCTTTGTGCTATCAAGTGCGGCGTGGATGTTCCAATCGTTCCTGGATTTCTGCTTCGATTCCGTTTGACTGACTTCTCTTGAAAGCTCGATTCGATCTCGCTGCTGGCGCGCGCTCCTCACGGACGGTCGCGCTGCTGTGCTGCCTGCTGCTCGTGCTGGCGCAGATCGGTGCGGTCACGCACGCGTTGTCGCACTATCGGCCGGCGCCGGCGGCAAGCGCAGTCGGCACGATCGGTTCCGCAGCAAATACCGATCAGGACGTTGATGAGGCGGGCAACTGCTCTCTTTGCCTTGCCTTCGGCGTCCTTTCCAATGCGGCCCTGCCGGGGCTGCTGGCGCTGGCCGCTGTCGCGATTGCAGTCTCAGTCTTGGCCGCGATATCGCTGGCGCCGGCGTCTTCGGCACCGCGCTGCTATCGCGCGCGCGCACCTCCCTCCCTTCTCGCTCTCTGACCGTTCCGCTGCAGCGGCTCGCTGCATGCGTGCGTTGCGCATCGCGCTGGCGTCGTGCCGCGCATGACGAGGGCCGCCCCACGTTCAATGTCATCGAGGAGTAATGCATGGACACACGATCTGTGTGCGCGCTGTTGTTGCTGGCCGGTGTCGCGCCGGTTGTTGCTGGCGTCACTGAGTGCGATTCATCACAACAGTGCGTTGAAGGAGCAGCGAAAACCCGGCTTCGGGAAACGCGAGCAGCGGAAAACTCGCTGCCCGCATCACCGCGACCGTTACCGCTGATCGCGCAGACTGACTCATCAATTGTCACGTCCCCGCCGACACCCAGCGCGGCAGCAACCGCCGGAGCCGCCGCCGCTGCCGCCACGGGCGATACGTCCAATCCGAACGCGTTCAATCCGTCGGTCTCGGTCATCCTGAGCGGAGGCTATGCGCATTTGTCGCAGGATCCCGCGGCCTATCGGCTGAGCGGCTACGCGCTCAGCCCCGATGCCGGTCCGGGACCGCGCGGCTTTTCACTCGCCGAATCCGAACTGAGCCTGGCCGCCAATGTCGATCCGTACCTTGCGGGCGCGCTGACGGTGTCGATGGCGGCGGACAACACGCTGTCGGTCGAAGAAGCGTTTTTCCAGACGACCGCGTTGAGCGACGGGCTGCGGGTGAAGGGTGGCCGCTTCTTCTCCGGCATCGGTTACCTGAACGAGCAGCACGCGCACGTCTGGGATTTCATCGATAGCCCGCTCGCGTACCAGGCGTTTCTCGGCGGCCAGTTTGGCGATGACGGTGTGCAACTGCGTTGGCTCGCACCGATCGATACCTATCTTGATCTCGGCGTTGAAGTTGGCCGCGGCCGCGGTTTCCCTGGCAGCGACAACGATCGCGACGGCGCCGGTGCCAGTGCGTTCTATGCACACACCGGCGGCGACATCGGCCTCGGTGGCAGCTGGCGCGCGGGACTGTCGTATCTATCGGCGGCGCCGCGCGCGCGCGAATCGGTTGGCATGAGCGCGGGACCGCAGGGGGGCCGCGATCTTTTCACGGGCGCCAGCCGACTATGGATCGCCGACTTTGTGTACAAATGGTCGCCCAACGGCAATCCGGTGCGGCAGAACTTGAAAGTCCAGGCCGAGTTCTTCACGCGCCGCGAAACTGGAACGTGGGTGCTCGACGCCGACGGCGCCGCCGCGGTGGGGCCGCTGACCGGCGACTATCGCAGCCAGCAGCGCGGCGGCTATGCGCAGGCGGTTTATCAGTTCATGCCGCGCTGGTCGACCGGCTTTCGCTACGACCGGCTGGCGCGCGGCAGCATCGATTTTTCTGCCGTCGACCCGGACACGTTCGCGCCGCATTTCGATCCGACCCGATCGTCGGCCCTTGTGCAATACGCGCCGAGCGAATTCAGCCGCTTCCGCATTCAGATCGCGGCGGATCGCTCGCGCCCCGGCGTCACCGACAACCAGGTGCTGGTCGACTACCAAATGAGTCTTGGCGCGCATGGCGCGCACAATTTTTGAGGAGCTCGCAATGATCCAATTTTTCTCTTCGCTGCGTGCGCGCGGGCCATCTTCGCTCATCCTTCGCGCTTTCGCCTTTGCCGCCGGCTACGTCGCGCTCGCCGCCGCGCCGGCAGCACAAGCATCGCTGCGCGTGCTCGCGTGCGAACCGGAATGGGCCGCGCTCACTCAGGAGCTGGGCGGCGATGACGTCAAGATCTACGTCGCCACCCATGCGCTGCAGGATCCGCACCAGATCCAGGCGCGCCCGAGCCTGATCGCCAACGCGCGCAACGCCGATCTTGCGGTGTGCACCGGTGCTGAACTCGAGATCGGCTGGATGCCGGTGTTGCTGCGCCAGTCGGGCAACGAGCGCATTCAGGCCGGCAGCCCGGGCAATTTCGAGGCGGCCAACTTTGTCACGAAACTCGAAGTTCCCAGTCGCGTCGACCGCGCCGACGGCGACGTGCACGCCGCGGGCAATCCGCACATCCAGACCGATCCGCGCAATATCGCCGCGGTAGCCGCCGCGCTCGCGCAGCGATTGAAAGAAGTGGATCCCGATCATGCCGCGCAGTATCAGGCGCGACTGGAGCACTTCAACGGCCGCTGGACGAGCGCGATCGCGCGTTGGGAGAAGCAGGGCGCTCCGTTGCGCGGCGTTCCGGTGGTGGTCCAGCACAAGGCGTTTCCCTATCTGCTCAATTGGCTCGGCATGAGCGAGGTTGCAACGCTGGAGCCAAAACCGGGGGTGGAACCGTCGAGTGGATATTTGTCGGAGGTTCTGGCGAAGCTGCAGCGCTTGCCCGCCAAGATGGTGCTGCGGGCAGCCTACAACGATGGTCGCAGTTCGGAGTGGCTGGCGGCGCACGCACAAATCGCGGCCGTGGTCTTGCCGTTCACGGTTGGCGGCGACGATCATGCGAAAGACTTGTTCGCGCTCTTTGACGACACGATCAATCGCCTGCTGGTGGCGCAAGTCGCCATGCAGAAGTCGGTACCGAAATGAGCTGGGACACGCTCAACGCGAGCATTCTGCTGCCGGCGTTTGCGGCCGGCCTGCTGGTGTTGCTGACCCACGTTCCGCTCGGCATCCAGGTGCTCGATCGCGGCATCGTGTTCATCGACCTGGCGATCGCGCAGGTGGCGGGCGTGGGCGTGATCGCCGCCGATGCACTGGGCTGGGAGCCGCAAGGCTGGGCCGTGCAGGCGGCGGCGATCAGCGCCGCGCTCGGCGGCGCGCTGCTCCTAACCGTCACCGACAAGCGTTTTCCGCAGGTGCAGGAGGCGCTGATCGGCGTGTTGTTCATTCTTGCCTCCTGCGTCGGCGTGCTGCTGCTCGCCAACAATCCGCATGGCGGTGAGCATTTGAAAGATCTGCTGGTGGGACAAATCCTCTGGGTGAATTCATCGCAATTGATTGCAATGGCCGCGGTGTCCATTGCGGTCCTGCTCTTGTGGCGAATCGCGCAGGCGCGCGCGGGACGGGTCGGCTTCTATGCGCTGTTCGCCTGCGCGGTGACGCTGTCGGTGCAACTGGTGGGCGTTTATCTCGTGTTCGCAAGCTTGATATTGCCGGCGCTGGCGACGCGGCGACTGGTGCGGCGCACTCGCGTGTTCGTCGGTCTGGCCATGGGAGCGTCCGCGTATGTCATTGGCTTGATCTTGTCGGCCGTGGTCGATTTACCCTCGGGACCGGTCGTGGTGTTGACAATGGCGGTGTTCGCAGCCGTGACCGCGCTGTTGATGGAGCGATTTGCAAAGACGACCCCGGCTAAGATTTCGACCAAGGGTGAGCTGTCCGCGCGGTGATGGGGTGCGATCGCTCATCCTCTTCGCGTGAACACCTATGACGCCGGTTGCGAGGTTGCTCCCTGACGCAAGCCCTTCTTTCGGTCGGGGAAGACCTCCATACCGCGCTCCTCTCGCGCATTGGGCCTGTGCGGTGAACTGACCAATGCGCCGCTCACGCACCATCACGCTGGTCTTGATCGGTTCGGCCGCGCTCGGCGCCTGCGCGCCGGACGTGGCGCCCAACTATCAGCGCGATCACTACACCTCGCTCGAGGAGTGCGCCGCCGATTGGGGGCGGCCGCAATATTGCGAACAATCGCCTGGGAGTCCATACGGCGGCGGTGGTGGTTATTTTTTTCGCGGGCCGATGTATATGCCGGGCTTTCGCGACGATGCGCAGTTTGCCGCGCGCGAGCAGGCGCGCCAGGAGGGCGTCGCTCTGACCGATGCGAGGCCCAGCAACCGTGCGGTCGGCACCTCGGGTTCGAGATCGGGGTCGACGCAACGCGGTGGCTTCGGCTCATCGTCGCGCTTTTCATCGGGCGGCTGATGCGGCGCGAACTGCGCACCCCGCGTGCCGACTGGCCGGCGCAGATGGAGGCGATCGGATTCCACTACCACTCGGTCGGCGGCACGTATTGGGACGAATCGCGCTGCTACGTGTTCAGTGCGCAGGAGGTCGACCAATTGGAGGCGGCGACCGCCGAGCTGCACGAGATGGCGCTCAACGCTGCGCAACAGGTCGTGGCAAGCAAGCGCTATCAGGAGTTCGCGATTCCGAACGAGTGGACCGCGCGCATCGAGCGCGAATGGCAGGCGTTCCTCGATGGCGGCGCGACCGGCTTTTCGCTGTTCGGCCGCATGGACCTGAGCTACGACGGCACGGGCCCGCCCAAACTGCTCGAATACAACGGCGACACTCCCACCGCCTGCCTCGAAGCGAGTGTCGCGCAATGGCAGTGGCTGCAAGCGTTGAATCAGGACCAACGCGGTCGGCAAACGCCGGCCGATCAGTTCAATTCAATTCACGAGAAGTTGATTGCCACGTGGCGCGATCTGCGCACGCGCAGCGCTGCAGCGGAAGGCGCGAGCCTGCATTTTTCCGCCGTCGAAGGCAGCGCCGAGGACTGGGGCAACGTTGACTACCTGCGCGACACGGCGACCCAGGCCGGCTGGAACACGATCGCAGTGCCGATTGAGCAGATCGGTGTACAGACGCGCGCCAACGGCCGCTTGCTCTTCGTCGACGCGGAGGACGCGCCGATCGAGCGGCTGTTCAAGCTGTATCCATGGGAGTGGCTGGTGCACGAGGAGTTTGGCCCTGCGTTGCTTGCCTCGCCGATGCCGGTGCTCGAGCCCGCATGGAAGATGTTGGTCTCGAACAAGGCGCTGCTCGCTGTTCTGTGGGAGTTGTATCCGGAACATCCCAACCTGTTGCCGGCGTTCTACGAGCCGGCGCCGCTGGGCACGCGGTATGTTCGCAAGCCCAAGCTCGCACGCGAAGGTGCCAATGTCGCGATCATCGACGGCATCGAGCGGATCGAAAGCGACGGTCCCTACGGTCGCGAGGGCTTTGTCTACCAGGCGTTGGCGCCGCTGCCGCGTTTTGGTGAAGATTACGTTGTGATCGGTTCCTGGATCATCGGCGGCACGCCGGCCGGCATCGGCCTGCGCGAGGATACTTCGCCAATCACGCGCAACAGCAGCCGCTTTGTGCCGCACTACTTTGTTTGACGCCTATGGACTCACACACAACTGTCCGCCACACCGCATTCGAATATTTGTCCGGCCTGCCCGCCTTTGCCGCGTATTTCGGCCTGGCGCTCGTGCTGCTGGCCGTGTTTGTCCTGATCTACCTGCGGATCACGCCGTACCGCGAGATTCACTTGATCCGCGAGGGCAACGTCGCCGCCGCGGCGAGCCTGGGCGGCGCGTTGATCGGCTTTGCGATTCCGCTGGCGAGCAGCATCGAACACAGCATCGCGCTGCTCGACATGTTGTTATGGGCACTGGTGGCACTCGTAGCGCAGATCGTCGCGTTCGTGATCGCGCGCCTATGCGTGCCGGCCTTATCGCGCAATATCGAGCAGGGTCAGGTCGCCAGCGGCGTGTTTCTTGGCAGCGTGGCGATTGCGATTGGGCTGCTCAATGCGGCGAGCATGAGCTGGTAGGTGCAAGCAGCTGACCCGCGATCATCAACCCTCTGATGCGTCCCTGCGCGATGGCCGCAGCTATGTCACGCATCCCGCCGCAATCTCCGCCCGCTCTCCAATCGGCTCCGGCGCCGGAATCCGATATCCGTATTTGATTCCGGTCAGTTCTGCCAGGATCGAAACCGCGATTTCCGGCGGCGTGCGCGCGCCGTTCTTCAGTCCCACCGGGCCATGCAGTCGCGTGAGGTCGTCTGCGGTGACGCCGAACTCGACCAGGCGCTCCTTGCGCTTGGCCTGGTTTTTTTGGCTGCCGATGGCGCCCACATAAAACGCATCCGACGTCAGTGCTTCCATCAGCGCGAGGTCGTCGAGCTTGGGATCGTGCGTCAAGGCGATGATCGCGGTGTGACGATCGGGCTTGAATTCGACCACCGTGTCATCCGGCATCGTGCGCACGAGGTTGGTGCCGGGCACCATCCAGCCGTCGGCATATTCCTCGCGCGGATCGCAGATCGTGACGCTGTAGTCGAGCGCGAGCGCCATCTGCGCGACGTAGTGGGTCAATTGCCCGGCGCCGATCACGAGCAGGCGCCAGCGCGGGCCATGGACGCTGATCAAGCGCTCATCATCGGCCGACAGCACATCGCTGCCCTGGCCGTCGGCCAGAGTGACGTGACCCGTTTTCATGTCGAGCGAGCGCAGCGTCTGCCGGCCAGCGCCGACGCGCTGCACCAGTTCGCCGATCCTCGTTTCGCGTCTCACCGGTTCGAGCACGAGTTCGATCGTGCCGCCGCAGGGCAGGCCGAACTTGAACGCGTCTTCCGCCGTGACGCCATAGGTCACGCGTTGCGGCTTGTCGTAGGCGAGCGCCTTGGCGCGGACACGGTCGATCAGATCGTCTTCGATGCAGCCGCCGGAAACGGAGCCGATCACGAGGCCGTCTTCGCGAATTGCCACCAGCGATCCAACTGGTCGCGGCGCCGATCCCCACGTGCGAATGATCGTGCCGAGCACCGAGCGCTGCCCGGCGGCCAGCCATTCGTCGGCCTTCTTCAATACTTGCGCATCTACGTTGTCCATCGATTGATCCCACGCTGCTGCTGCAGCAAAGCGGCTTTTTCCACTGCTTGAATTGTAGGCTCGCGCGGCGATTGCAAGCTGAAGCGGCCGTGGCATCGGCAGTGTGTCAGCCGTGTGACGCGCGGTCAGCGCCCTGCGGCGAGTACGGCCGCGCGAGTCGTCGCGCGCGAGTATCCTGCTACTACACCTGAGCCCGGCACTGACGGTACGATATCTGCAGAGCGTGCAAGAACAGAGCGGGTCCGGTTCGCCGCCAATAAGAATCGCATCATCAAGTCCACAACAAGGAGACGTTCATGAAAGTCCCGGTTTCGTTCCGGGTCAACGGCGCCGCCGTCGCGGCCGACGTTGAGCCCGACACCCTTCTGGTCAATTTCCTGCGCGAAACGCTGCGCTTGACGGGCACCCATGTGGGTTGCGATACGGCCCAATGCGGCGCCTGCACTGTGCATGTCAATGGCCGTGCGGAGAAAAGCTGCAATGTGCTGGTGGCGCAGGTGCGCGATGCCGAGATCACCACGATCGAAGGCATTACGCCGGCCGAAGGGATGCACCCGATGCAGGCCGCATTCAAGACCTGTCACGGCCTGCAGTGCGGCTTCTGCACGCCCGGCATGGTGATGAGCGCAATCGACCTCGTCACGCACCATCCGCACGGCACGGAACAGGAAATCCGCGAGGGCCTGGAAGGCAACTTCTGCCGCTGCACCGGATATCAGAACATCGTCAAGGCGGTAGCGCAGGGCGCGAAGGCGATGGGCGTCTGACGACGGCGCCCGGAATCTTCCCCGCTTGGCCGAACCCCTTCGCCGGCTGCCGGCACGGCAGCGGCACGATCTGCATTCCCAGGAGAGCTTCATGAACGACCCGAAACCCGGCTTCATCGGCAAGTCCGTCGAACGCCGCGAGGACTACCGCTTCCTGAGCGGCCAGGGCCAATACACCGATGACATCGCGCAGGCGAATCAGACCTACGCGTTTTTCCTGCGCAGCCCGCATGCGCACGCGAAGATCAAGAAGATCGACACCGCGGCCGCCGCCAAGGCGCCGGGCGTGCTCGGCGTTTTCACCGGCAAGGATGTCGCTGCCGTCGGCGGCTTGCCGTGTGGCTGGTTGATCAAGAACATCGACGGCACGCCGATGAAGGAGCCCAAACATCCGATCATCGCCGAGAGCAAGGTGCAGCACGTCGGTGATCAGGTGGCGCTGGTGATCGCGCAATCGCTGCATCAGGCCAAGGACGCGGCCAACCTGATCGTGGTCGACTACGAAGTGCTGCCGGCGGTGGTGGACACCGCGACCGCGGCCAAGAGCAAGACCACGATCCACGAAGGCGCGCCCAACAACATCTGCTACACGTGGGGCCATGGCGACAAGGCCGGGGTTGACGCTGCGTTTGCCAAGGCGGCGCACGTCACGACCCTCGAGTTCGTCAACAATCGTCTGGTGCCCAACGCGATCGAACCGCGCGCGGCCAACGCGTTCTACAACCGCGCCGATGAGTCGTACACGCTGCATGTGACGAGTCAAAACCCACACGTCGAGCGCCTGCTGATGACCGCCTTCGTGCTGCGATTGCCGGAGCACAAGGTGCGCGTGATCGCCCCTGATGTCGGCGGCGGCTTCGGCTCCAAAATCTACCTGTACGCGGAAGAGACGGCGCTGGTCTGGGCCAGCAAGAAGATCGGCCGTCCGATCAAGTGGACCGCCGAGCGCAGCGAGAGCTTTGTCACCGACGCGCATGGCCGCGACCATGTCACCAAGGCCGAACTCGCGCTGGACAAAGACGGCAAGTTCCTTGCGCTGCGCGTGCATACGACCGCCAACATGGGCGCGTACCTGTCGACTTTTGCTTCGTGCATTCCCACCATTCTTTACGCGACGCTGCTGGCGGGTCAATACAACACGCCGGTGATTTACGCCGAAGTGACAGCGGTGTTCACCAACACAGTTCCGGTCGACGCGTATCGCGGCGCGGGGCGACCCGAGGCCACTTATGTGGTCGAGCGCATCGTCGAGACCGCGGCGCGCGAAATGAAAATCGATCCGGCCGAACTGCGCCGGCGCAATTTCATCAAGACTTTTCCGTACGCGACGCCGGTCGGCCTGACGTACGACACCGGCGACTATGACGCGACGCTGCGGCGCGCGATCGAGATCGCCGACGTCAAGGGTTATGGCGCGCGCAAAGAAGCTTCGACCAAGAAGGGGATGCTGCGCGGCATGGGCTACGCCTGCTACATCGAGGCGTGCGGCATCGCGCCGTCGAATGTTGCCGGTGCTCTCGGCGCGCGTGCGGGCCTGTACGAAGCGGGCGAAGTGCGCGTGCATCCGACCGGCAAGGTGACGATCTTCACCGGCTCGCATTCGCACGGGCAGGGCCATGAGACGACGTTCGCGCAGGTCGTTGCCGACAAGCTCGGCATCGCGCTCGAAGACGTCGACATCCAGCATGGCGACACCGGCAAGATCCTGTTCGGCATGGGCACCTACGGCAGTCGCTCCTTGTCGGTGGGTGGCACGGCGATCGTCAAGGCAGTCGACAAGGTGATCGCCAAGGGCAAGAAGATTGCGGCGCATCTGCTGGAGGCGAGCGACAGCGATATCGAGTTCAAGAACGGCGAATTCCGCGTTGCCGGCACCGATCGCAAGAAGGCGTTTGCCGAAGTCGCGTTGACCGCGTACGTGCCGCACAACTATCCGCTCGACAAACTCGAGCCGGGCCTGAATGAAAACGCGTTCTACGATCCGACCAACTTCACCTATCCGGCGGGCAGCTACATCTGCGAGGTCGAGATCGATCCCGCCACCGGTAAAGTCGTGGTCGATCGCTTCACCGCGTGCGACGACTTCGGCAATGTGATCAATCCGATGATCGTCGAAGGCCAGGTCCACGGTGGACTGGCGCAGGGCATCGGCCAGGCGCTGACCGAAGGCTGCCAATACAACAGCGATGGCCAGCTCGTGACCGGCAGCTTCATGGACTACGCGCTGCCGCGCGCCGACGATCTGCCGCATTTCATGGTTGAGACCGCCAAGGGCACACCGTGCACGCACAACCCGTTGGGCGTCAAAGGCTGCGGCGAGGCGGGCGCGATCGGCTCGCCGGCGGCGGTGATGAACGCCGTGACCGACGCGTTGTGGCCGATGGGCATCAAAGATGTGCCGATGCCTTTGAGCCCGTTCACCGTTTGGAAGACGATCAAGGCGGCGAAGAAATGATGCGCGGCGATTGAAATTCACCAGCCAAGCCATCGTTGGCAAGAGCAATCGCAGCTCATTTGCGTCGACCGAATCCAAGGAGACATTCATGCATCACATGCACTATCACCGTCCTGCGACCGTCGCGGAAGCCGTCAAACTGATTGGCGATCACGGCGACGACAAGATCCTGGCGGGTGGCCAGTCGCTGCTCGCGGCGATGAAGCTTGGCCTGGCGACGCCGGAGGGCTTCATCGATCTTGCCGGCATCGCCGAGATGCAAGGGATCAAGGTCGAAGGCAATGCGCTGCGCATCGGTGCGATGACCACGCACGCCGCGGTCGCTGCGTCCAAAGACGTGCAGGGCAAGATCAAGGCGCTGGCGCAACTGGCCGGCGGCATCGGCGATCGCGCTGTGCGCAATCGCGGCACGATCGGCGGCTCGCTCGCCAACAATGACCCGGCCGCCTGCTATCCGGCTGCTGCGTTGGCGTTGGGCGCGACCATCCACACCAATCAACGGACGATCGCCGCCGATGGTTTCTTCAAGGGTCTGTTTGAGACGGCGTTGAAGCCGAACGAAGTCATCACGGCGGTGAGCTTTCCGGTGCCGGAGAAGGCCGCCTACGTCAAGTTCAAGCAACCGGCGTCGCGCTTCGCGCTGGTGGGCGTGTTCGTTGCCAAAACCGGCAGCGGCGTGCGGGTCGCGGTCACCGGTGCCGGTCCGTGCGCGTTTCGCGTCAAGGCGCTCGAAGACAAGCTCGCGGCGCGGTTCGCGCCCGAGTCGTGTGATGGCGTTTCAGTCCCGGCGTCGGGATTGAACAGCGATCTGCATGGCAGCGCCGACTATCGCGCGCACTTGATCACGGTGCTGGCCAAGCGCGCGGTCGCGGCGGCATAAGACGGGAGAGGAATCGGGGGCAAGAGGCGGAGAAGGCGATCGCTGCGCGTGGTACTGATGCCAACATCAGTGCCTCGCCGCAGCGGCTCTTGCCGCCGCACACTCGTTGGCAACGGACCGTTCTGCACCGACGGATCTCGCAGGCCTGCAACGATTGCCCCGTCGCAGCGACGCCACGGGATCGACGTTGCTTTCGCTGATTGCATTGGCACTGACTCCACTGCCACGGAGGCATCAACAGCGATGGCTGCGATGCCGGCGTCGGGTACCGCGTGCGGCAGCTGGCCCACTACGCTGGCGCCATCGACCCATGGACTGATCGATATGGGTCGCGAGTTCGCGCCAGCGTCGTTCTCGCTCGCACGTAGAATTCTTAGCCAGATTGCAGGGCTCGCGCACATTCGCCGGCGCAATTGCATCGGTCGTCGGCGGAACCTGGAACAGGAGCTCGCGTGCATCGACGAAACGTTCTGACCGCCGCGGCGGGCTTCGCGGCAACCTCAGCGCTGCCGCTCGCGCGCGCGGCGCAGATCTGGCAGCCGGGCGAAATGGCCGACGGCGCTCTCGATTCGGCGCTGCTGGAAGCCTTGCCCGGCAAGCGCGAGCTGATCAAGCGCAGCTTTCGGCCGCCCAACTTCGAAACGCCGATCGAATACTTCCGCGCAGCGATCACGCCCAACGATGCGTTTTTCGTGCGCTATCACCTGGGCTCGATTCCCGACGCTGCAGCGGCGTCTTGGCGGGTGCGCGTCGGCGGCGCGGCCGCCGGCACGCCGGTCGAACTAAACCTGGTCCAGCTGCAACGCGAATTCGAGCCAGTCGAAATCGTCGCCGTGTGCCAGTGCTCGGGTAATCGCCGCGGCATGTTCCAGCCGCACGTCCAGGGCGTGGCGTGGGGCGTCGGCGCGATGGGCAACGCGCGCTGGAAAGGCGTGCGGTTGCGCGACGTTCTGAAGCGCGCGGGAGTGAAGCCCGATGCGCTCGAAGTCGCCTTCAACGGCGCTGACGAACCTGCGATGGAGGGCACGCCCGACTACATCAAGAGCATCCCGTTAGACCGCGCGCTCGATGAGAACACATTGATTGCGTGGGAGATGAACGGCGCGCCGCTGCCGCGCTGGAACGGTTTCCCGGCACGGATCATCGTCCCGGGCTGGACCGCGACCTACTGGGTCAAGCATCTGACCGACATCGACGTGCGCACCAAGCCGCAAGGCGGCTTCTGGATGATTCCCGCCTATCGGCTGCCGGCCGGCCGCTTCTCCGGCATCGATCGCTTCCCCTCGCAGGAAAACGCAACCAACGTGCCGATCACGAACATGCTCGTGAATTCGCTCGTGACTTCGATCCACGACGGCATGCGCGTGCACGCCGGTCAACCGGTCGAGGTGGCAGGCATTGCCTGGGACGGCGGCAGCGGCATCCGCACGGTGCAGGTTTCGCTCGACCACGGGCAATCGTGGAGCGATGCGCCGCTGGGCAAAGATCTGGGCCGATTTTCGTTCCGCCAGTTTTCATACACCTTCAAGCCGGATCGAACGGGCACCCAGCTCGTATTGGTGAAGGCCACCAGCCAGCGCGGCGAAACCCAGGTGTCGGACCTTGTGCCCAACCCGGCCGGTTATCACCACAACGTCATCCCGCGCATCGCGCTCGCGGTCGCGTGAAGGATCGACGATGAAAAACTTCGTTATTGGGCTCGGAGCAACTTCGCCGCGTGCAACTGCGGCCCGGGCGGCGCGCACTGGCGCCGTGCTTGCCTGCGCACTCGCGTTTGCATTTACAACCGTCCCAGTGATCGCCGGCGAGGAGAAAGTGCAGATCGCTACCGCGCCGGGCGTCGATCAGGTGCGCGCCAACTGCATCGCCTGTCACAGCCTCGACTACATCCAGATGAACTCGCCGTTTCTCGACCGCAAAGGATGGGAGGCGGTGATCACGAAAATGGAGAAGGCCTTCGGCGCACCGATTAGGGCTGAAGACAAGGATGCGATCCTCAACTACCTTGCCACGGCCTACGGCAAGAAATAAGTCAGGGGCGGATCACGATTGCGCGGCGATTTTCTGACGCCCTTGGGTACGGCTCGTTGTCACCGCGAGAACGGAATCGCTCCCGAGGGCGGTCGCGGCACTGGGCGCGCGCAGAGAAAACGGCAACGCGGGCTACGCGCGAACTTCGAGCCGAGCCGCCGAGTGTCAACGCAGCGCCGCGCGCTGGTCCATGTTTCCCGCTCTTTGACCGGCTGCTCGCGGCTCCTCGTTCCGCCCGCCACGATCCTCAGGTAGCCTCGCATTCTTCGCCTTCTTTTCATCGCCCTTTTTGATCGCGAAAGCGCACGATGTCCGGTCCCGCTTCCATCGACGCCACGGCCGCACTGCTTGCGGCGCAGGACTATGTCGCCGACCGGCAACTTGCGACCGCGGTCTTTCTCTCGCTGAAGCTGAACCGGCCGCTTTTCCTCGAAGGCGAGCCGGGCACCGGCAAGACCGAGATCGCGAAGGTGCTCGCCGCGGGCCTCGCCACGGAATTGATCCGCCTGCAGTGTTACGAAGGCCTGGACGTGAATGCCGCCGCGTACGAGTGGAACTATGCGGCGCAGATGCTGCAGATCCGGGTCGCCGAGGCCGCGCACGATGCGCGCGACAAAATCGCCGCCGATCTCTTTTCCGATCGCTTCCTGATCGCGCGCCCGCTGCTGCGCGCGGTGCAGTCGCAGGCTGCGGCGCCGGTGCTGCTGATCGACGAACTCGATCGCACCGACGAGCCGTTCGAGGCTTATCTGCTCGAAGTCCTGTCCGACTTCCAGATCACGATTCCCGAATGGAAAACCGTGCGCGCCGCGACGCCGCCGATCGTGATCATCACCTCCAACCGCACGCGCGAAATTCACGACGCGGTCAAGCGCCGCTGTATTTATCATTGGGTCGACTATCCGTCGGCCGCGCGCGAATTCGAGATCGTCCGGCGCAAGGTCCCGCAGGCGCAGGAAACGTTGTCGCGCCAGATCGTCGCGTTTGTTCAGCACCTGCGCGCGATTGATCTGTACAAGCTGCCGGGTGTCTCGGAAACGATCGAATGGTCGCGCGCGCTGCTCGCGCTCGACGCGGTTGTGCTCGACCCGGAAACCGTCAACAACACGCTCGGGGTGTTGCTCAAATATCAGGACGACATCGCCAAGATGCAGGGCGGCGAAGCGGCCCGCCTGGTCGAGAAAGTGCGCGCCGCGGTTGCGGCGTAGTCGTCGCGTCGGTCGCGGCGCGACAGTTGCGCGACGCTCGACCACAGCAGGCGAACACCACGCCGAACACGACAGTTGCTGGCCGCCACCGAGTTACGACCATCGATTCACGAGCCGACATGTCGCAATTCGCTGCCGCCGTCCCTGGGTCTGCTCCTGGAAACGAGCCGGAACTTCCCGGCCATCTGGCCGACAATGTCGTGCATTTCGCGCGCGTCTTGCGCGCGGCCGGCATTCCAGTAGGTACCGATCGCGTCCTGCTGACTCTGCGCGCTTTGCACGTCGCCGGGATCGAATCGCGCACTGATTTCTATTCGGTGCTGCTGGCGTGTCTCACCGATCGCGCCGAGCAGCGGCCATTGTTCGACCAGGCCTTCCACATCTTCTGGCGCGATCCGGATCTGCTGGGCCAGATGCTGCGGTTGTTGCTGCCGCAGGTGAAGTCCAAGGCAACCAGCGCGCCACCGGAGAATCGGCGGCTGTCCGAGGCGATGCTGCCGCCGCCAGCGCAGCCGGTCGCCGATCGGCGCGAAGAAAACCGGATCGAGATCAGCGCCGATCTGTCGTGGTCCGATCGCGAGCAATTGCGCAAGGCCGACTTCGACTCGATGAGTGCGGCGGAATGGCAGGCGGCCAAACAGCTGATCACGCGCCTGCAACCGTTTCTTGCGCAGCTGACCAGTCGTCGCTATCGGCCATCGCATCGCGGCGCCCGCATCGATCTGCGTGCTACGTTGCGCGACAGTGCGCGCCGCGGCGGCGATATCGCCGAATTGCCGCGGCGCGTGCGCCGCACACGGCCGGAGCCGCTGGTCGTGATCGTCGATATCTCCGGCTCGATGAGCCGGTATTCGCGCATGTTCCTGCATTTCGTGCACACGATAGCCAATGCCGATTTGCGTGTGCACGCGTTCGTCTTCGGCACACGCCTGTCGCACATCACGCGCCAGTTGCGCGCGCGCGATCCGGACCTGGCCGTGGCGAGCGTCGTCGGTGCGGTCGACGATTGGTCCGGCGGCACGCGCATTGCGCATGCGTTGCACGAATTCAATGGTCGGTGGGCGCGCCGCGTGTTGTCCGGCTCGCCGACCGTGCTGCTCGTAACCGATGGCCTCGAGCACGCCGACCTCGAGTCGCTCGAACACGAAGCGGAACGCCTGTCGAAATCGTGCCGGCGCTTGGTGTGGCTCAATCCGCTGTTGCGCTACGAACAGTTCGAGCCGCGCGCTCGCGGTGTGCGCGCGATCCTGCCGCACGTCGACGCTTTCCTGCCGGTGCACAATGTCGACAGCCTGCTGCAGCTCGCGCAGACGCTTGCGCGCGTCGACGACCACGCCCGAGTGGCGCGGCGCGGTGCGTCGGGCGCCCACGCGTCGCCGGCGCGGCGTGAGTCGCCGCCCGTTGCGAGCGCAGCGCGCTGATGCTCACGCAGTTTCCCAGGCAAGCGAGGCGCGCGGACAAGTTCCACCGGTTGTCATAAGAGAGATCTGCAATGGAACTGAAAGGCGAACGCCTGCTGCCGGCCGATCGCGCGACCGCATGGGCGGCACTGAATGACACCGAGATCCTGAAGCTGTGCATTCCCGGCTGCGAAAGCATCACTGCAACCGCGGGCGCGCAATACGAGATTGCGTT
>Ga0137409_10001819_pt1 | contig 22970 bp, 10 predicted proteins | sample CZODoug1_16funga_FD_122059 | JGI IMG/M metagenome (GOLD analysis project Ga0137409, IMG submission 122059) | Vadose zone soil fungal communities from Angelo Coast Range Reserve, California, USA - CZODoug1_16fungal (Hybrid Assembly) | ecosystem: Environmental > Terrestrial > Soil > Vadose zone...
GTTCAGCCGGCAGGCGTACGCCAATAAACCGCTCCCGCAGCGAATCCGCGTCGTGGGAATCTCCGGCGAACTGAATTGGGATCTGGGATTCGCCAAGTTCACCTCGATCACCGCGTGGCGCGACAACACCATCGTCTCCGGCAACGATGTCGACTACACCGGCCTCGACATCCTGCAACAGCCCGCCAGCGAGGGCAATCAGACCGACTTCAAGCAAGCCAGCGAAGAAATACGTCTGGCCGGCAAGAGTGGACCGCTCGACTGGCTGGTAGGTGGATTCTTCTCGAGCGAAATCCTGACCAGCAACACGGCCATCTATGCCGGCAACGCCTGGGACCTTTACGTCGGTGGCTTGGCGTCCGCGTCCGTCACTCCGCCCGGGCAAAACCCGAACTTTCTCTTGATACCGGGATTCACCGGGCAGCTGCCGGGCCACACATTCATACCGGGAGTGTCCGGCGAAGCGGATTTCTACCACCAGACTTCCAAGAGCTATGCGTTCTTCACCAACGAGACGTACAACATCATGCAGGGCCTGGACCTGACCGCAGGCTTGCGCTACACGTCGGAGAAGAAAACCGCGGACTCGAACTATGTCAATCCGGATGGCGGATCGGGCTGCGGACGGCTGCTGGCGTCGCCGGGAGTCAGAGGGCTAAACCCCGCCAGCCCCGAATATCTATTTCTGGTCGGATACGGATGCGCGACGCTGTTCAATCCGTTCTTCGGCGGCCAATCGACCGCCCAATCCCTGACCGAAGGCAATGTGTCCGGCACGGTCAAGCTCTCCTACCGCTTCACCGACGATGCGATGGCCTATGTGTCCTGGGCGAATGGCTACAAGGCCGGCGGTTTCAACCTGGCGCGCACGACGGCGGACACGGGACCCTTTGGGCCCTTGACGCCGAATTTTGATACCTCATTCCCTCGAGAAACGGTTCAGTCGTATGAGCTCGGCCTCAAGAGCATGCTGGCCGATAGGACGCTGCGCCTGAATGCGTCCGTGTTCGATCAGAAGTACACCAATTTTCAGCTGAACACCTACACCGGTATTCAATTCGTCGTCAGTTCGATCCGCAAGGTCGAATCCAAGGGCGCCGAATTTGATACCACATGGGCGACCCCGATATCTGGGCTCAGTCTCTCCGGCGGCGTGACGTATGCGTTCACGAACATCACCGACTTCGGCGGCTCGCTGCCGCTGTTCGCTCCGAATCTGGCCACGTCGCTCAGCCGCCTGAACAACCGGCTGGCATTTGCGCCGCTGTGGTCGGGGGTGGCGGCGGCCACGTACACGGTGGGCATTTCTTCATCGCTGGAATTTCATGCCAACGTCAACGAGAAGTACAACTCTTCGTATAACACAGGCTCGGATCTCGATCCGCGGAAGCTCCAGGGAGCCTACGGGTTGCTGAATGCGCGGCTCGGCCTGGGGAGCCCGGACGGCAAGTGGACGGTAGAAATCTGGGGCGCCAACCTCGCCAACAAAGGCTACTACCAGGTCGCGTTCGATGCGCCGATCCAGTACAACCAGATCGACGCGTTCTTGGCTGATCCGCGAACCTTCGGGATCACGGCGCGAACGAAGTTCTGACCGGCGCCTTGTCGGAACCGCTTGTCCGGTGGTGTGAGTGGGGGGTGAGCGTGAGCTCACCCCCTTCCCTTTAGATGCAGCCGTCGCCGGTACATTCGGGAGAGCAGTCCATGGCGAGTCGTGCGAAATCCGCATCGAGTGCTTCGTTTGCCCTCTTCGTGCTGTTCGCCATCAATTTGCTGAATTTTTTCGACCGCCAGTTGCCGGGTGCTCTGGCGGAGCCGATCCGCAAAGAATTTCACCTGAGCGACACCGCGCTCGGGTTGTTGGGAACCGTGGCTACGTTGATGTACGCCCTGGTCGGCCTGCCGCTGGGCCGGTTGGCAGACAAATGGTCCCGCACGCGCCTCATCGCCATCGGCACGGCCTCGTGGAGCCTGCTGACGGCCGTGTCCGGCCTCGCGCAGAACTATGCGCAGTTGTTCGTTTCGCGGCTGGGGGTTGGTCTGGGTGAAGCCACCTGCGCGCCTGCCGGCCAATCGCTGATCGGGGATTTGTATCCGCCGCAGCAGCGCGCGCGCGCCATGGGCGTATTCATGCTCGGTCTGCCCGCCGGTCTTTTTCTCGCCTACTTCAGCGCCGGCGCCATCGGCGCCGCGTTCGGGTGGCGCGCCGCGTTTCTGTTCGCCTGCATCCCCGGACTCCTGTTCGCCTGGCTCGCGCTGCGGATTCCCGAACCCGTGCGCGGCGCCTCGGATGCCGCCCGATCGGCCGCCGCCACCGATGCCGCGGTGGAGGCACCCTACGCGGCCGTGCTCAAGCTGCCGACCATGTGGTGGATCATCCTGTCGGGCATCTTCCACAACTTCAACATGTATGCCATCAACGCCTTCCAGACCCCGTTCCTGCAGCGGTTTCACGAAATGGGCTTGAGACAAGCCAGCAATGTCTCCGCGATCTCGGTCGGCGCCGTGGGTGCCATCGGCCTGCTGGCGGGCGGCTGGGTGGCAGACAAGATGAGCGCAAAGCGGCGCGACGGGCGCCTGCTTTGCGCGGCATGCTCGATGGCGGTCGCGGCGCCCGCCATCTTCTTCGCACTGAATCAGCCCAAGGGGTCGATCGCGGCTTTCATGGTGCTCATGGCCATCGGCACCATGACCATGTTCGTGTACTACGCCACCGTGTATGCAGCCATTCAAGATGTGATCGAGCCGCGGCTGCGCGGCACGGCGGTGGCCATCTACTTCTGCGCCATGTATGTACTCGGCGCGAGTCTCGGCCCGCTCGGAATGGGCATGCTCAGCGATCACTTTGCTCATCAGGCGATGCGCGACGCAGGCGCCACGGCAATGACCGAAAGCGCCAAGGCCATCGGCCTGCATAGCGCCATGTACGCCATTCCGGTGCTGGCCGTGCTGGCATCGCTGGTTCTTTTCGCGGGGTCGCGCACGGTCGAAGCCGATATCCGTAAGCAGGAACGGAGCCACGGCTGAGAGCAAGGCGCCGGCCGGGCGGCTTGCCGGCAGATTACCGTCGCTTGTTTGTTGTCCGCTTGCTCATTGTCCGCTTTCTTATCGTCCGCTCTCGATCGACAGTTTGCTTCTTTGTTTTCCGCTTCTTGGTCTTCTGCTTCTTTGTCTTCTTCTTTGCTTTGCGCAGCTTGACCGCTTTCTTCTTGGCCTTGCGCCGCATTTTCATCAGTGCATCGATGAGGTCATCCACCGCCTCGTGTTTTTTTGCCTTGCGCCGCATCCAAACGAGGGTTTCGAGAAGGTTGTCAACGGCTTCAGGTTTTTTCGCCATGCAGCATACTAGGCGAAGTACGAACCGGCGCCAATAGATACGGATATCCGTTTCGAGTCCAGCGACGCGGCGGGATTTTCCGCCATATCCCCAATCCCGGGGGATAAGCCTGTGCACAACCTGAAACATGTCATCAAAACGTCACCGCGATTCAGTTGCTTGCGCTCGTCTGATGGATTTTTGACCATGCCGTCACTGCGGACGGTTCGATCTCGGTCGCGAGGGCCGTGCGTTGCTCGGCGTCCGCTAAAATCCAGCATTCACCGCCATGCCGTTGGTACCCCGATACAGCTTGATTGCAACGGTCGAATTCGCGGCGCACGCCGCCACGGCGGCTTCCAGCTCGTCGAGCGACTTCACCGGATGGCCATCGAATTCGTAGAGAATGTCCCCGGTGATGATGCCGGACTTTTGTGCAACGGAGCCGCCGTTCACGCCGAAGACCAGGATGCCGGCGCGATTCGGTTGATCCGAGGTGGCGGCAACCGGCAGGCCACTGATGCCGAGATCGCGTTTGAGCGACGCGCTGGTGGCGTTTGCTTTGACGACGGGGAGCGCATTGGTGTATTCATCGATCTTGGCCAGCAATCCGGCGATCTCGGCGCTCGAAAGTCCACCCGCGTAGTCGGGACCGGATTTCGCGGTGAGCCTGTAGCCCCAGATCGTCGGTTTGCCCGACACATTCCCGGCCGCGAGCTGACGCAGCAAGTCCTCATCGACCGGAAAAGCGACGCGCTCGGTGTACAGGCAGTCCCCGACTGCGCAATTGGCCGTTTCCTTGCCGATCTGAATCGCAGGCACCGACTTCGGGCCGGTTGGCGTCTGATAGTTCACGGACTCATAAGATCGCAGGCGCCCGCTGTAGATGGTCCACGCATAGACCTGGAACGACTTCTGACCCGTCTTCTTGTCGATCGCACTCGTGAGATATTCGTCGTTCCACACCATTCGCATCGGGCCCGTGTGCTCCGCGTAGCCGTTCTCGGTGGAAATCGTGGTGATGGCGTCGACCGGATCGTCCTTGACGGTCGCGGTATCCCTGAAGTGCTCCATGGTGAGCGAAAGAAGCGCGGGATCCTTCGCGTTGGCACTGTTGGCTGCAAAACCGAGGGCAATCAACGGAACAAGCGCCGCTATGCTATTTTTCATGCGCTCGGATGTTAGCCGATCCGCGCTCGCTCCGACAATCGGCCGGCGCCGACTGACCGGCAAGGCCGGCTTTCCGAGTTCTAGGCCTCAGTCGTCCGACGCGCCGGGTCTCCGAGGATCAGCCGTACGCTGTGGATGCTTCCGTCATCGACCAGTGGGATACGCGTTTGCAAATCCGGTGGCAGGGCGTTGCCATCCAACTCCGCGTGCGCTACGCCGCAGCTGACGGCCAAGGGGTTGTCGATCAGGATTTCGTAGCGCGACGAGCGATACTTGTACACGATCTCGAACCGCGGCCATTTTTCAGGGATGCACGGAGTCAGGAGCAAGCTCGTTCCCTGCACGCGAAATCCCAGGATCCCCTCGAGGCCGGCCCGGTACATCCAGCCGGCTGAGCCGGTGTACCACGTCCAGCCGCCTCGCCCGACGTGCGGAGCGACGGAATATACGTCTGCGGCGACCACGTAGGGTTCCACCTTGTAGCGATGCACATCCGCGCGTGTGCTCGTACGGTTGATGGGATTGAGGAGCGAGAACAATTCCCAGGCATTGTTTCCCTGGCCCAGCAAGGCGTACGCAATCACTGACCACGTGGCGGCGTGGGTGTACTGACCGCCGTTTTCGCGAATCCCCGGCGGATAGCCTTTGATGTAGCCGGGGTCGGCTATGGTCCGATCGAAGGGCGGCGTGAAGAGCAGCGCTAGACTCTCGTCACGTCGAATGAGATGAGTATCCACTGCGGACATCGCGCGCGCGGCGCGGATCGGGTCGGCGGCCCCGGAGATGACGCTCCAGGATTGCGCGATGGAGTCGATCCGGCATTCGGTACTCGTGGCGGATCCGAGCGGCGTGCCGTCGTCAAAATAGCCCCGTCGGTACCATTCGCCATCCCAAGCCTCTTGCTCCAGTGCGTTCTGCAGCGTTGCCGCGTGGGTCAGCCACCGGGTCTCGCGAGTATGCTGATCTCGTGCTCTCGCCAGGGACGCGAACGCGACGAGCGTGGCGTGCAGGAACCATCCGAGCCAGACGCTTTCACCCCGTCCCAACTCGCCAACCCGGTTCATACCGTCGTTCCAGTCGCCCGTGCCGATCAATGGCAAGCCGTGTTCTCCAACCGATAGGCTCTGCTCCAGCGCTCGCGCACAGTGCTCGAAGAGCGACGCGGTCTCGTCCGAGATTACAGGCTGAAAATATGCGTCCTGCTCACCCGGTTGCAGCGCCTGGCCCTCCAGAAACGGCACGCTTTCATCCAAAACCGCGAGATCGCCGGTCGCCTCGACGTAGTGCGCAGTGGCGTACGCCAGCCAAACGCGATCGTCGGCAATGCGGGTACGAACGCCGGGGCCGGTCGACCCCTCCTCGCTCGACGGTAACCACCAATGCTGGACGTCGCCCTCGATGAACTGTCGGCGGGCAGCGCGCAGCAGATGCTCGCGAGTCAGGTCGGGTCTGGACAGAGCCAGCGCCATTCCATCCTGAAGTTGGTCGCGGAATCCGTACGCGCCGCTGGCCTGATAGAGCGCCGATCGCGCCCACATGCGGCAGACGAGCGTCTGATAGATCATCCAGCGATTGAGGATGACGTCCAGGGACCGGTCCGGCGTCTTCACTTGAACCACTCCAAGCACGTCGTCCCAGTGTTGGACCACTATGTGAAAGACCGCATCGAGATCGACCGACCGGTAGCGGCTCAGCAGAGATTGCGCGTCGGTCGCGCTCGCGGCTTGACCCAGGAAAAAGACCACCTCTACCACCTCGTCGGCCGCAAGTTCCACGAAGGTTTGCAGCGCGCAGCAGGGGTCGAGGCCGGCGCCCACGCGCTGGGACAGAGTTGCTCGCCCGGTAAGCGCTGCCGGTCTGTCGAGGGTGCCATGTCGTCCGAGAAACTCGCGCCGGTCGGCGGTCCATTGCGTTTGACGTCCGGCGAGATCGGCGAACGCCACGCGCGAACCGAACACATGGTTCCAGGGGTTGTGCGCGAACATCGCTCCCGTATCAGGGTCGACCGCCGTCACAACAAACGGTGCCGCGGCAGCCCGCGAAGACCCCAGCACCCATTCGACGTAGGCCGTGACTGAAAGACGTCGCGCCCGCTGGGAGGTGTTGCGGATTTTCAGGCGTGAGATCTTGATGGGATCGCCCATCGGGACGTACACAAGGAGGTCGAGGTCAATGCCGTGTGAGGAGTGTTCGAACCGGCTATATCCCTGTCCGTGCCGCGCGCTGTAGTGCGTAGCGGGATCACGGATCGGCAAGGCCGTCGGTCCCCACAGCTCGCCGCTCTCCTCGTCGCGCAGATACAGCACCTCGCCGGGGCGATCCGTGACGGGATCGTTTGCCCACGGCGTCAGCTGGTTCTCACGACTGTTCAGCGCCCACGTGAATCCGCCTCCCTCCGCCGCGACTTGGAAGCCGAATCGGGGATTGGCGACCACATTGATCCACGGAGCCGGTGTTGCCTGCCCCGGACCCAAGAGCGTGACGTATTCCCGTCCGCCTCCTGAGAATCCTCCAAGTCCGTTGAAGAATTCCAGATCTTCCGCAACGGGAGCGGTCGTCGCCGCTTGGAGATGCGGGCTGCTCCTCGGCCGCAGCGTCGCGGGCGCGGAAGGGGTTCGCAGACGATCCAGTTGATCGGCCAGGCTGCCGCGCTGCCCGGCCAATACGACACGCGCAACGGATGACAGCCGCGCGCGCGTCTGTTCCGAGATCAGATCCGTGCGCAGCAGAAATACAGAGCCGCGGGCGTTGTCCGAGGCGATCTGCGGCTGCGACTGACTCATTCGAAGCTGTGTCTCCAGGGCGCCCTGCAGGTCCTGGAGATAGGAGGTCGTGCGCTCATTCAGGATGACGAGATCGACGGCGAGCTGCTTCATCCGCCAGTATTCGTGAGCGCGCAATAACTGCCGCGCGATGGCAATGTCGTCGACATCGTTGATCCGCAGGAGCACGATCGGCAGATCCCCGGAAATGCTGTGAGCCCACAATTCGGCCGGGCCGCCGCCTCCCCGCCGTATGGTGTCGGACGACGGCCGCATCGACCCGCCCGCATAGATCACGTGGCCTGCGAGACGCTGGAAGAGGCTGGCCTCCGCTGCGTCGATGCCGAGGTGACGAAGTTGTATTTGCGCCTGCGTCCAGGCCAATGTGGCCGCGCGCACGAAGGCGTTCGGCTCGCGGAGCTTGTCGACGAGATCCAGAACGCTTTCACGAGATGCGGCAATACTGGTCCAGAACGCAATGCGCACCGTGGCGCCCGCCGCTATGCGCACGCGATACCGGAGCGCGAACACCGCATCAAGAACGGTGCCCACCGTGTTGGACAAACGCCGTCCGTCCATCATGGCAATGGGCGCCTGAATGTCGCGCCCACGGCCGAGGAAACGCGCTCGACTAGTTTCGAGCTCCGGCTTGCCCAACGTCTCGCCTTCAACGACGGCGTGATGAGCTGCCCAGATTTCCGGATCGGTGGGCGAGCGCCGCCGCCGCGTCGCGAGGATCGCGCCCACTTTCGCCACGTACTCGGTTTGCACGAAGAGCTTCGAGAACGCCGGATGTGCCATATCGGCGGCGGGGGGCGCCAGCACGAGCTCGGAATACGATGTGATCTCCAGGTCGCGCACTCGGTTGCCGGCATTCATGATCGATAGGCGGCGAACCTCGGCGTCGTCCTCCGGCGAAACGACCACCTCCAGGACCGTGGTGATCGCAGCGTCGCTGCGAATGAATTCCGCTCGATCTTCGGTGAAGGTCACCTCGTAGCTGTCGGGCTCTACGCCGCTGGGTTGATAGCCGCCAGACCACACGGCGCCGCTCTCGGTGTCATGCAGAAAGAAATAGCTGCCGGTATCGTCGCGCGTGAGATCCTCGCGCCAGCGCGTTACGCCGAGATCGCGCCAGCGGCTGGAGCCGGAGCCGGCGCCCGTGAGCATTACCGAATAGCGGCCGTTCGAGAGCAGGTGGGTTTGCGGCGTCGATTCGTGCGGAGTTGTGAAACGCCGCGATTCCGGGAGCTGCACATCACTGACCCGCGCCGCAGTGCCGACTTCTTCCGCCCGGGGATGAGCGACCGAGACGTCGCGCGGCGTGCGTTCCTGCAACAGCAGTTCGGTCGCCTGGATGCTCGGCTCCGCATGAAACCGTTCGCGCATCCTCCCGTCGAAGAGGACGTTGGCGATGGCAACCACCGTCATACCCTGATGATGCGCCATGAATGCCCGCACGACGGCAACCCGCGATCCCTCGGGCACACGGCTGCGAGTGTAATCGAGCGCCTCAAAGAAACCATACCGGCCGCGTGCGCCGATCGCAACGAGTCTCGCAAAATTGAGCGCCGCGCGTTTCGGATCGACCATCACGGCCAGGGCCGTCGCATACGGCGCGATCACGGCGTTTTCGCTCAGGCCCCGTTTGAGCCCCAAGCCCGGCACGCCGAAGTTCGAATACTGGTAGGTGAGCTCCAGGTCGCGCGCGTTGTAGGCGGACTCCGAAACGCCCCAGGGAAGGCCGAGTTCGTCACCGTACTGGATTTGCCGCTGGACGATCAGGCGATTGGTCTGTTCCAGGAGGCTCCCGGATGGCGCACGCATGACGAGCGATGGCATCAGGTATTCAAACATCGACCCCGACCACGAAATCAACGCTGCCCCATGTCCAACGGGTGTGACGGCGCGTCCCAGCCGAAACCAGTGGCGACCCGACACGTCGTTCTTGGCAATGGCCACGAAGCTCGCCAGACGCGCCTCGGAGGCGAGCAAGTCATAACAGCTCGGATCGAGCGCGCCCTCGGCCGCGCGGTAGCCGATCGAGAGGAGCCGACGCTCGGGATCAAGCAAAAAGCCGAATTGCATCGCCTCTGACATCCCCTTCGCCGTCGACTCCAGGATTGCCAGCCGCCGCTGCAGACTTAAGGTCGCCTCATCCGTCAGACCCAGATCCCGCTGCCGGCTCTCGAACGACCGTCGCGCGGCTTCTGCCCAAAAAAGAATGTCGCTGCCCAGGTCATCGCCCAACTCGCTCGCCAGCGCCCGCGCGATGTCTGCAGCGGTCGCGGCCAGAGGCGCGATCCGCCCAGCCTGGGCCGCGATGTCCCCCGGTACCGCCTCATCGTCGTCAAGCGCCGCGGCGAGCGCATTGAGGGCGTGATCAAGCTGCGCCGAAGCGATGGTGTGCGTGCGCAGGTCGTTAGGCAGGTCTTGAAGAGCTTCGCGAGCCAGGAGCACAGCGTCTTTGATCCCGATACATGACGAACGACCAGGCGTGGGCGCATCGATCCATTCGCGACACGCGTTGGCCAGTGCAATGAGATGCGCTGCAAGGTTGCCGCTGTCCACGGACGAGACATATCGCGGATCCAGCGGGCGCAGATCCCGGGTGTCGTACCAGTTGTAAAAATGACCGCGATATTGCTGAAGGCGGCTCATGGTCGCGAACGTCGCTTCCAGCCGATCAACGGTCTCGGTCGTGCCTGCCCATCCGAAGTCGCGGGCGCTGACGGCGGACAGGAGATAGAGGCCAAGATTGGTGGGCGAGGTCCGATGCGCCACCACCGGCCGCGGATCCTCCTGGAAGTTATCGGGCGGCAGCATATGGTCGTCCGCCGTGACAAATGTCTCGAAGTAGCGCCAGGTGCGGCGGGCGATCAGTCTCAGTGCTCGGGCATCTACATCCGTGACTGACAGGCGACCTGCGACGAGCGGAGAGAGACTGATCCAAACGGCGATGGCGGGAGAGACAATCCAGAGCATCAAGAATGGCGCTGCCACAGGCCAGGCGTCGGGACGGAGGTATCCGACGAGCGCGACTGCAAGCAGCGCGATGCCTATGCCTCCGCTCATGCGGCTATACGCGCTGTAGAGATCAAGCCGGGGCGTGAGGTTCGCCTGCGCTGCGGTGACCCACTGCAGCAGGTTCCGCCGGCTCACGAATAGACGAAACAGCGTTCGACCGATCGCGTCGATCATCAGCCAAGCTTGATGCGCCAAAAAGGTTATCTGGAAGGCAGTCAGGGACGCAGCAAGCCACACATCCTTCCTGAGCGCGCGAAAGTGGCTGCGCGCGTTGACGCCGGGGCGGCGCGGCACGACGGCAGCGAAAATCGGCAGTAGCGCCGGCAAGCCAATCGTCAATACGACAAAGGCGGTCCAGACCAGTGCGGCGTTGCGCGGCAACACCCACCCGGCCAGCAGGGCCGCGACACTCGCGGGCGCCGACAGCGTCCGCCGCAGATTGTCCAACATTTTCCACAGGCCGATCAGCGGCAGGCCGCGGCCGCCCCGAATGGCGCCCGCCGCATCGCCTCTTCCCAAGATCCACGGCAGCAGTTGCCAGTCGCCACGCGCCCAGCGGTGCTGCCGTGCGGCAGCGATGTCATATCTCGACGGAAATTCCTCGACGACCTCGACATCGGAAACCAGACCCGCGCGCGCAAAGATTCCCTCGAAGAGATCGTGACTGAGCAGCGTGCCGTCGGATACACGACCGGCGAGAGCGGCCTCAAAGGCATCCACATCGTAGATGCCCTTGCCGGCGTACGAGCCTTCGCCGAAGAGATCCTGGTAGACATCCGACACGGCGGCGGCATACGGATCGATCCCGCTCGCGCTCGAGAAGACGCGCTGAAAGAACGAGCCTTCGCGGCCGACGGGCAGGGACGGCGCGACCCGCGGCTGCAGGACGGCGTATCCCTCGACCACGTGTCCGGTTGCCGCGTCGAACCGGGGGTGGTTCAGCGGGTGAGCCATCTTGCCGACCAGGCGGCGTGCCGTTTCCCGCGGCAGCCGGGTGTCGGCATCGAGCGTAATGATGTAGCGGACGCCCGACGGTACCTCAGGGGGACGCCGATCGACGTCACGGAAGCTCGTATCGGTCGCTCCGCGCAGAAGGCGATTCAGCTCGTGGAGCTTCCCCCGCTTGCGTTCCCATCCCATCCACTGCCTCTGCACGTCGCTCCAGACTCGGCGGCGGTGGAGCAGGAGGAAACGGTCACCTGCAGGACCCTTGCCGTGAAGCTTGTTCAGTCGTGCAATGGCCTCGCCCGCCAGCGCGAGAAGCTCCTCATCTCCGGCAACGTCCTCGGTCACGGCGTCTGTCCAGTCCGACAGCAGCGCAAAGTACAGCTCACCCTCCGGCGAAGCGAGGTAGTGAATCTCGAGACGCTCGATCTGCTCTTCGATTGCGGCTCGAGTGGTGAGCAAAGAGGGTACGACGACCATCGTTCTCAGACTCGATGGAACACCCTCGCGCAGCGCGAGACCGGGCAGGATCGTTGCGCCGAAGCCCCTCATGACCGCGCGATTGACCAGCGCGATCGCGGCATCGAGCGCAGGAATGACGCCGAGGAGAGTGAGCAGCGCGAGATAGGCAACCGAGACGCCCCACGTGTCGAGCAGAAATAGCGGCAGCGACAGAGCGAGGCCCGCTATCAGGGCGATCGCAGCCACGTAGTTGCGGACTCCGGTCGCCAGTCCGTAACTGCGCGGCCAGACGAAGAGCGGGTGTCGATAGCCGATGGCTGTCTCGAGAGTGAGCCGGCCGTTTGCGATCAGGTAGTAACCCGGATCACGGCGGCGGCCATCGCTGCCCTCGTTGTCCGCTACGACCGACTCGTGGGCGGCACACAGGGCAGCCCCCGCGATCGCAAGTTCCGACAGTGTCGAGCCGCGTGCAAAACGCTCTATCGCCCGGCGGTAGAGGTCGCGCGTGGGAAAATCCATTGCGGCAAAGTCGCTGCCGGAGCGCAGCAGGTCGTCCACCAGGCTGACACTTTCGAAGAACTCCGGCCAATCCACATCCGAGAGCAACCGCATGCTTGTGATGATGTTGCGTACCGTCACGTTCGACGCGCCCTGCCGCTGATGCTCGTCGCGCACGGTCTCGTCCGAGGTCGTTCCCTGCTTGCCTAAGCGTTCCTCCATCCAGTGCAGTGCCGGCGTCACTTTCGGATCCTGATCCCGCAGGCGCTGCACGAGCTGGACCGTGAATGCGGGCGAGAAGGAGCCGCGGTCTGCGGCACGGCGGACCAGGGCGTCAGGCTCGGCCGCATAACCGTTGACACCCAGAAGTCGATCGGCAAGGGCGTCCGCCTCCTGGCGCGCGGCACGACTGCTCACGATGCGTGCCGCGGCACGGCGGAGGTTTTCAACGAGTACGATCCGCAGCGTGATTGCAACCGCCCACAGCTCGCCGATGGTCAGTGGCTGAACGCGCTGATAGGCGCGCACGAAACACCGCAGTGTTTCAGGATCGAATCGGCTGTCGGTGTGCGCGACGAATGCCCAGGCCACGCCGAGTACGCGTGGATAGCCATTCAACGGTCCATTTCCTAACTTGGGCAACAGCCGATAGAAGCTCGGCGGGAGGTGTTCACGAATTTCCCGGATCTGCTCCTCGACGAGGTGGTAATTATCGAGTAGCCACTCGGCGGCCGGCGAAATTGCGCGACCTTCTCCCGTCGCTGCAGCGATAGCCCGATAGGCGGCGAGCAGAACCGACTCGTTGTCCCGCAGCCGCGCGCCGAGAGTGCGGCGGGCTGTGTGGCGGCTCGCGACCTGTTGTGCGGCGGCGAGACTTGCAGCGTGCTGCTCGAGACGCTCGATGCTGAACAGCTCTGCGCGCAGGATCTCATCACTGTCCCAAGGCGAGGCGTGTGAACTCCACCCCAGAGCGCGACGGACGAATGATATCAATTTGGTCGGTTTATCGAGTCGCAGGCATTTGAGCTATGGGACCCGTGTCTCTCGAGGGCGGCATTCGGGGAGTTATCCTCAATCAGAAGCACGATTTGAGACATTGCGTCATCGCACGAACACCGACGATATTGGGCACGCTTGCTGGCGGGCCGTCTGTCTGTCACCGAACATAAGGCCTGAACCGTCAAGGGTCTACCTGTCCGGCAAATTGGTGCAACGTATGAAGGCACGAGTGGTGGATACTACAGGGAATAAGCGTACGACGCTGGCAAATGGACGCCGTTCCTCCAAATTTCATCGCGATCGATGTGTTGGCCCACCCGAGCCGCCGCAAGAAAGGAATCACCGCGACGGTGTGCGGCTATGTCGCAGACCTCTGGGGAAGCAGCCTGTCGTACTCCTTCTTGACTACCGCATAACATTCACAGCTGCGGTTCTCCAACCCGTCGCGGTCGAGCACTGAGATGTGGCCGCGCGCGTATCGAATTAGCCCGGCCTGTTGCAACTTGAGCGCGCCCTCGGTCACGCCTTCGCGGCGCACGCCTAACATGTTGGCGATCAGTTCCTGCGTCATCACCAGTTCATTACCCTGCAGCCGGTCCAGACTCAGCAGCAGCCACCGGCAAAGTTGCTGGTCCAGCGAGTGGTGTCGGTTGCACACCGCCGTTTGCGCCATCTGGGTAATGAGCGCCTGGGTATAGCGCAGCAGCAGGTGCAGCACGGGCCCCGCTCGATTGAAGTCATCTTTCATGATCTGCGCTTTCAGCCGCAAGCCCAATCCCGCGCTTTGCACTACCGCACGGCTCGACGTGGAATCGCCGCCCATGAACAACGAAATGCCGACGATGCCCTCGTTGCCGACCACGGCGATCTCGGCGGAGGCGCCGTTCTCCATTACATACAGCAGTGAGACGATGGCGGTCGTTGGAAAGTACACATGGCTCAGCGTGGTGCCCGCTTCATAAAGCACCTGACCGAGAGGCATCTCGACGCGTTCCAGTTGCGGCTGCCAGCGCTGCCACTCGGGATCCGGTAGTGCGGCGAGCAACTGGTTCTCTGTAGGGTCGGGGGAAAGAATCGTCACAGAACTCCTCGGCGTATCTGGGTTCAAGTCCGTTCCGGGGTCATGTGGGGGATGCATCGCGCTGTCGTTGCAGCGACGTACGCCAATATGTTCCCTACCGTACAAAGGATAGGCAGCCACTGTCAACGCCCGCCGATCAACGATGCATCGCAATAAGGGGTCGAGGCAAAATTAGCAATCCCGATCATCATGAAAGGGAGCGAGGCGCAGGGTTTACAATAACCGTGACAGGCAGCGAGCTTGACAAGCCTTCAGGCAGACACTGTTGCCGATAAATCGGACCCCAGCAGTTTGGCGAACTCGTGGGCGGCGACCGGCGCTTGGAAATAGTGACCTTGTCCCTCGGCGCATCGTTGGGCCTGAAGCCTTAGGAATTGCTCGCGTGTCTCCACGCCCTCTGCAATCACTCTTAGACCAAAACTTTTTCCCATATTGATCACCGCGCTGACAATGTTGGCGTCGCTGGCGTTGGTACAGAGGCCGCGTACGAACGACTTGTCGATTTTCAAGGCGTCGATTGGGAAACGTTTTAAATAGCTGAGGCTGGAATACCCCGTTCCGAAATCATCCAGAGTGAGCCGCACCCCCATATCCTTGAGCGCGTGCAGCACGGCGATCGTGGATTGGGGGTCCTGCATGAGGGCCGTTTCGGTCAGCTCGAATTCGAGAAACCGCGCATCCAATCCGGTTTCGTCCAGCACAGCGCGCACACCTTGAACGAAGCCTTTGGATCGCAGTTCCACCGCCGAGATGTTGATCGCCACTGACATCGGCGCCAGGTCCGCGTCCAACCAGCTTTTGGTTTGGCGGCACGCTTCGCGGAGCACCCATCGGCCGATCGGTACAATGTAGCCGCACTGCTCGGCGATGGGTATGAACTTCTCGGGAAGCACGATGCCTCGCTCCGGCTGCCGCCAGCGGATGAGCGCCTCAGCGCCGGTGATCGCCTCTGTCTCGAGATCCATCTTCGGCTGGAAATATAGTTCGAACTCACGTCTATCCAGAGCGTGGCGCAAGCCGCTTTCCAGAGACTGCCGTTCCAGGGCGTGCTCGTTCATGTCTGATTTGAAGAACTGGTAGTTATTGCGCCCATTGTTTTTGGCGTTCAACATCGCAATGTCCGCGTTCTTGACGAGCGTCTCTGCATCGGTCCCATCCTCCGGATAAATACCGATGCCCATACTGACGGTGATTTGCAGATCGTGTCCCTCAACGTGGTGAGGCCTACCGAGCGCAGCGAGTATCTTGTGTGCACTGAGAGCGGCATCTTCGGCATGCGCTATGCTCGACAGCAGGACCACGAATTCATCGCCGCCCTGACGGCTGACGGTATCCGAGGCGCGCACGCCGGCGACCAAGCGGCCGGCCACCGAGAGCAGCAGCTGGTCACCGATCGCATGGCCCAGGGAGTCGTTGATGTGTTTGAAACGATCCACATCGACGAATAGGACCGCCATTTGCTGACGTTGCCGGCGAGCCGCGGCCATTGCTTGGGCAAGCCGATCATCCAGCAACAGGCGGTTGGGCAAGCCGGTCAGGTAGTCATGATGCGCCAAATACGACATTCGTTCCGACATCTCGCGCGCCTGGGTCACATCATGGAAAACCATCACGGCCCCCGTCACCTGCCCTCTGCGATCATGAATGGGCGCCGCGGAATCCTCGATGGCGGATTCAATACCGTCGCGCCGGATCAGGACGCAGCTCCCGCTCAGTCCCACGGTTTTATTTTGCCGCATGGCAATAGCCATCGGATTCACGGTGTGTTCGGGATTTGTGCTGTCGATAATTCGGAACACCTCGCCAAACGTCCGGCCTAATGCCTCGGTGCTGGTCCAGCCTGTCATCGCTTCGGCCACCGGATTGAGATAGGTCACATTGCCTGCGACATCGGTACTGATGACGCCATCACCGATGGAGTTCAGAGTGACTTGGGCACGCTCCTTTTCCATGAACAGAGCCTCGGCGTTCGCCGTGCGTTCGAGCATGGTGCGCAGAGCCTTCGGCAATGAATAGCTGTCGAGGCGGTTATCCAGGATGTAGTCTTGCGCTCCGCGCTGCACGGCTTGTCTGGCAACCTCCTCGTGCTCCGGATGGCTGAGTACCAAGATCGGAATGTGGGGCGATGCCTGGAATATCTGATCGAAGATCTCGAGTTCTTGCCCGTCGGGCAGGAGTAAATCAATTAAAACGGCTCTTATGTGACCTCTCGTCCGGTCGTGTAAGCGATCGAGCGCGGCGGCGCAACTTCTGACCCATTCGACGACAAAAGGCGGGTCACTTGACTTGACAAGCATCTCTCGGACAATCGCAGCTTTGGAGGCATTGTCCTGCAAAAGAAGTATAGTTTCTGGCATCGCACCATCCTTGCGCATGCATCCCGGGCTATTGGATCGCCTTGTTCCTTAATTGTCTGTCTGTTAGCGCACAAAGCTGATGCGCCGCGCGAGGTCGTGGCCGACATCAATCCGACGAAAGTCCGGCGAGGGCGCGCAAGCGCGCTTCGCTCTCGCGCAACGCGATCTCGGCTCGCTTGCGCTTTGTGATGTCCACGCCCGTGCCGCGTCGTTGCAAAGTCCACTCAAGCTTCTATCCAGGATGGCGGCCCCGAGTCTGCTGCTCGAACGCAATATCGCAGCCAATCAACAGCTGCTGTCTCGGCGTACGAATTTATCTACGCTCTGCTCGCGCTGTGTGCGCTAGCGGACAAACAAAGCTACGTCTTCATGATTCAATATTGCTTGTGGATATTGAATACCGGGGGGCTTTATGGCTGCAATTCAAGAGCATTCGGCGCCGCGCAACTGGACCACGACCCTCATGTTTGCGGTTACGTTCGGCGTAGCGGTCACCGCTGTGCCGTGGTACGGATTCACGCACGGCTATCATGTGGCCGCCTGGGTTTCATTCACCCTGCTCCTCGGCGCCAACGGCATGGCGATCACATGCGGCTACCATCGGCTATTTGCCCACGCGACCTACCAAGCCCATCCGGCGCTTAAAGTGGCGTACCTGCTATTTGGCGCCATGGCGCTCCAAAATAGCGCGCTCGTTTGGGGCGCGACTCACCGGGTCCATCACCGCTATATCGACGATCCGGAGCGCGACCCGTACTGCGCACGCCGTGGATTTTGGTTTTCGCACATCGGCTGGATGCTGCGCAGTTATTCGAGTGGGGATCCGGATTTTAGCGCCGCGCGCGATTTGGAGCGCGATCCCTTGGTGCGGTACCAGCACCGCTATTACCTGCCGCTGGCGCTGGCCATGAATGTCGGCCTCCCGCTGCTGCTCGGCTGGGCCAACGGCGATATTCTCGGCATGCTCCTGCTCGCCGGAGTGTTGCGCCTCGTGATCAGTCATCATGTTACGTTTTTCATCAATTCGCTCGCGCATATCTGGGGCTCGCAGCCCTACACGGATGACATCACCGCGCGCGACAACGGCGTCGTGGCGCTGCTGACCTACGGCGAGGGCTACCACAACTTTCATCACATGTTTGCGCATGATTACCGCAACGGTGTGCGGTGGTGGCAATGGGATCCGTCGAAGTGGTTCATCACAACCATGCGCTGGCTCGGCCTTGCCACGAACTTGAAACGCACTCCCTGGTTCAAGATTCAACGCGCCCTGCTCGATATGCAATTCCGGCGGGCAGAACGACAACTGGCGATACAGCCGGGCTGTGCGCAGATTGAGCAACTCCGGCGGCGAGTGGCCGAAGAATATGAAGTTTTCTGCAACGCCGTCACCGCATGGACCCGTCTACGCGAGAAGTGGCTTCTCGAGACCAAACGCACGATGATTACGCGTTGGGAGCAATCGATCCAGTCGAATCTCGAGGAGCTGGAACACGGACTGCGCTTGCAGTATCGCCGGATGCGCGAGCTGGGCGCCCAGCTCGGGTAGCTGCCGGCGCCGGCACGTACGTGAGCGAGGTCACGCCAGCATGTCGCTGAAGCGAGCAAGGTGATAATCGACGTCGCCCAGACTCAAATCGATCATGGTCAGCCGCTTGAAGTAGTGGCTCACGATGAGATCGTCGACCACACCCATGGCGCCGTGCATTTGCACCGCTTGCTGTCCGACCAAGCGCGCGGCCTGACCTATGTACGCCTTGGCCCCCGATATGGCGCGTCGGCGCTCGGCCGCGTCAGCGGAATCGGTGTACACCGCCGCGATGACGGCCATCGAGCGCGCCTGCTCGGCGGCGATGAACATATCCGCCATCCGGTGCTGCAGCGCCTGGAACTTGCCGATGGGCACTCCGAACTGTTTGCGGGTCTTGAGATAATTCAAAGTCGCCTCGTTCAGCGCCACGATGATGCCGACGGCCTCGGCGCATAGCGCGGCGATGCCTCGGTCCACCGCACGTTCGACGACGGCGAGTCCCTCCCCCGGCGCGCCGATCAGGGCGCTCGCGTCGACGGCCACGTCGACCAGATGCAGGTCGGCGGCGCGGCCGCCCGACTGCGTGGGATAGGCAAACGTCGTCACGCCCGCCGCCTTGCGTCCGACCAAGAACAAGGAAACGCCGTGGTCGTCGGCCACATCGCCGCCCGTGCGCGCCGACACCAGGAAATAATCGGCGGATGAGGCGTCGAGCACCACGGTCTTCCGGCCCGATATGCGCCAACCTTCGGTGCCGCGCACGGCGGTGCACGCGACCCGCGACAATTCGTAGCGCCCCGCGGCCTCGTAGCAGGCGAGCGCCAGCTTGATCTCCCCGGCACCGATCCGCGGCAGCATGCTGCGCTTGAGCGGCTCGGAAGCGGCATCGCGGATCAACCCGCCGCACATCACGACGGTGCTCGAGAAGGGCTCCAACAGCAATCCCCGCCCGACCAACTCCATCACCAGCATGATATCGACGGCGTTGCCGCCGAGACCGCCGAATTCTTCCGGGAACGGCAGTGACAGGAGACCGAGGTCGGCATACTGCGCCCACGCCTCGGCGGAGAATCCCAGCGGCGATCGGGCGAGCTCGCGCCGCCGTTCGAATCCGTAGTCCCGGCCGATGAAACGCTGCAAAGTTTCCTGCAGCGCAAGTTGCTCGTTGCTGTAATTGAAGTCCATGGCGGCGCTAGAGACCCAGGATCATCTGCGAGATGATGTTTTTCTGGATTTCGGTGGAGCCCGCGTAAATCGTGGTCTTGCGCAGGTTGAAATATTGCCCGGAGAGCGGCGGCGCGTAGGGCCGGTAGTGCTCCGCGAACGACGGATCGGCAACCCAGTCCATCTCGAGCGCTTCACGCAGGTATGGCAGCGCGTCGGGTCCCAGAGCCTGCATTTGCAGCTCGGCGAGCGTCTGCTGAATCTCCGAACCCTTGATCTTGAGCACCGACACCTCCGGTCCAAGTGCGCGAGACTCCGTCGCGGTGGCCGACAGTACCCGCAGATTGGTGATTTCGAGCGCCATCAGCTCGAGCTCCACCTGGGCGATGCGGTCGCGAAAGCGCGAGTCTTCGATCAGCGGGCGGCCGTGGGAAACTTGCGCGGCGGCAATTTGCTTGAGGTTCTTCAAGGCGCGTTTGCAGCTGCCGATACCGGCATTGTTGGTGCGTTCGTGCGTCAGCAGGAATTTCGCGTAGGTCCAGCCCTTGTTTTCGTCGCCGACCAAGTTCTGCGCCGGCACTCGTACATTGTCGAACCAGATTTCGTTGATTTCATGCTCGCCGTCGAGCATGGTGATGGGCTTCAGCGTTATGCCGGGGGATTTCATGTCGATCAGCAGAAACGAAATACCCTGTTGCGGCCGCCCTTCGGTGCCGGTGCGCACCAGACAGAATATCCAGTCGGCATACTGGCCCCAGGTGTTCCAGGTTTTCTGGCCATTGACGAGATAGTGATCGCCGTGACGCACCGCGCTGGTCCGCAGCGATGCAAGGTCGGAACCGGAACCCGGTTCGGAATACCCCTGGCACCACCAATCTTCGCCGGCGATGATTCGCGGCAAAAAGTATTCAGCTTGCGCCGAATTCGCGAACGCCATCAACACCGGCGCCAGCATTCTCAAGGAAAACGCGTTCTGCGGCGGCGCGCCGATGTCCGCCCGCTCCTCCTCGAAGATATGTTGCTGTATGACATTCCAGCCCGTGCCGCCGAAGCGCGTCGGCCACATCACGGCGCCCCAGCCGTGACCGTGAAGAATGCGCTGCCAGCGCACCAAGTCATCTTTCCGGGTGCGCTTGCCCAGGCGCATCCTGTCGCGGATGTCGGCGGGCAGCTCGGCCTCGAAAAAGGCGCGCACTTTAGCGCGAAATGCTTCCTCTTCGGGGGTGTATTTCAAGTCCACGCGAGATTTCCCATGCCATCCTTATGGCATCGGGCGGCCCGGGCTGCCGTGCTTTTGACGACAACTTATTGACCGCAGGCGACAAATTGCTCCCGGCGTTACTCAGCCGCCGATCATCACCACCACTTTGCCGCGCGCCTCGCGTGCACCGAGTCTTGCGATTGCTTCTCCGCCGCGCGCGAGCGGGAAGCGCTCGGTAACCGCCGGTTTGATGCGGCCCTCGAGATACATCGTCATCAGCGCCGCGACATTGGCGGCGTGCAGCGCAGGATAGCGTGCGGTGAACTCGCCCCAGAACACACCGACGATCTGGCAGCTCTTGAGCAGCGGCAGGTTCAACGGCAGTTTGGGAATTCCGGCGGGAAAACCGACCACCAGGTGCCGGCCCTGCCAGCCGATGGCGCGCAGCGCCGCCTCCGTGTAGTCGCCGCCCACCCCGTCGTAGATGACCTGGGCGCCGTCGGCGCCGCAGACAGCCTTGAAGCGATCGGTGAGCGCGCGGGCTTGAGCCTTGTCGAGAGGCCCGGCTGGGTATTGCACGCCCTCGTCGGCACCGTGCTCGCGCGCCAGCGCGAGCTTCTCCGCGCTCGACGCAGCCGCGATGACGCGCGCACCCATGGCCTTGCCCAGCTCGACCGCTGCGAGACCGACGCCGCCCGCCGCGCCCAGCACCAACAGCGTCTCTCCGGCGAGCAGCTGCGCACGGTCCTTGAGCGCGTGCTGCGAAGTGCCATAAGTCATGATGAGAGCGGCCGCTTGATCGAAGGGCATGGTATCCGGGATTTTCCAGCAATTGCTCGCGAGTCCCACGGCCTTCTCCGCCATGCCATTGCGTACCGGGGACAGGAGCACCCGGTCGCCGGTGTGAAGGTGTTCGACTCCCTCCCCTACCGTGTCTACCACACCCGCAATCTCAGCGCCGGGTGCAAACGGACGCGGCGGCTTGTATTGGTAGAGATCCTGAATGATCAAGAGATCGGGGTAGTTGACTCCGCAGGCGCGCACGGCGACGCGGACTTCCTTCGAGCCAGGGACGGGTTCCGGAACCTCATCGAGCGCCAGGGTTTCGGGACCGCCAGGGTGCTTGCTGAGCAGCGCTTTCATCGGAATTCTCCATGCCGGATACGCCGACATTGATGCTGGGGAGGAGGCACGCTAAATCAAGACGGAGTCGCTCGTTGTTTGGCCGCGGCGGCTTCTCGTTCCTGCAGCTCGCGCCACATGATCTTGCCGGCACCGGATTTGGGCAGGGCGTCGACGAATTCGACGATTCGAGGGATTTTATAGGCCGCCATGTTCTCCCGGCACCAGTCGATGATGGCTTGGGCCTGGATCCGGCCGCGCCATTCGGGCCGGAGCACCACCACGGCCTTGACGGTCTCGCCGCGGTGCGGATCCTGGGTGCCGATGACGCAGGCTTCCAGAATCGCGGGATGCTGATACATCAGGGACTCGACTTCGGTCGGCCAGACCTTGAATCCGGACGCATTGATCATGCGCTTCAGCCGATCGACCATGAAGAAGTAACCATCCTCGTCGACTCTGCCGAGATCGCCGGTGCGCAAGAAGCGCTTGCCGTCGATGTCGACCAGGGCTTGGGCGGTGTCCTCGGGTTTATTCCAGTAACCCAGAAACACTTGGGGTCCGTGCGTCACGATCTCACCGACCTCGCCGGCCGGCAATTCGTTCAAGGTGACCGGGTCGACCACTCTCGAGTCGACGTTGTAGATGGGGATTCCCAAGCACTGCTTCTTCGCCCGATCAGGGGGGTTGATATGGGTGGCCGCCATGGTTTCCGACAGCCCATACCCCTCGTAGTAAGTGACGCCCATGCCTTCCAGACGCTGTGCCACCGCCGCGGGCATGGCGGCGCCGCCGCCGGTCAAGCGGCGTATCGAGCTCAGGTCGTACTTGGCGATATCGGGGTTGGCGAAGAAATCCTGAATCATCGTCGGAACGGCGGTCCAGCTCGACACCCGGTAGCGCTGCACACACTCCGCGGCGGCGGAGCGGTCCCAGCGCGACAGCATCACCAGCGTATTACCGACATACAACGGACCATTCATGCCGCCCTGCATGCCCGTGACGTGAAACATCGGAGCCACCGCCATCAGCGTCACTTCGGGTTGCATCGCGAACCAGCGCATGCCGGCGACCGTCGTGTGCATGGCGGTGCGGTGAGTGTGCATGCAACCCTTGGGCGTCCCCGTGGTGCCGGACGTGTAGGGCATCACGCATAGATCGTCCGGGCCGGCCGTGAGAGGGCCGGGCTTGAGGCCGCTCGCCAGCACGTCCCGCCACAGAGTGACGTTCGGTCCGGCAAGGTCTGAGCGCGGGGCGGCGATGAAGTCGGGCACCGCGAGCGTGGTCGGCTGCTTCAAATAATCCGAGTAGGCGGCGACGATCACCGATTTGAGA